>Ga0209057_1000942_pt1 | contig 24527 bp, 19 predicted proteins | sample GraSoiAngelo_146_FD_185903 | JGI IMG/M metagenome (GOLD analysis project Ga0209057, IMG submission 185903) | Grasslands soil microbial communities from the Angelo Coastal Reserve, California, USA - 14_1009_05_30cm (SPAdes) (version 2) | ecosystem: Environmental > Terrestrial > Soil > Grasslands ... | reverse complement strand
ACGACCGATTCGTTCGCCAAGGAGGTCAAGCTTTTCGGTCTCGGCCAGTACTTCATCGAGCGGTACCGACTCATCGCGAACGCCTTTTACGACAGCCAGAAGTCTCAACTCGTCCGCCGGTACATGACAGGTTTCGTGCTGGGCAACCTCAGCACGATTGTCACGTCGATAACGTATCTGTACATCGCCCTGCAGGCGATCGCCGGCCGGATGTCGCTGGGTAGCCTCACCGCATACACACAGGCGGCGGTGCAGGTGCAGAACTCGATCCAGAGCGTGCTCAGCGGCTTCTCGGGCATGTACGAGCACAACCTCTACCTCAACAATCTCGTCGAGCTGATGGCCAGGCAGCCATCGATGCCGGTCGCAGCCGAACCGAAGCCGGTGCCGCAGCCACTACGTGGCGAGATCAGGTTCGAGCACGTGAGCTTTGCTTACCCAGGCGCCGAGAAGAACGCGCTCACCGACCTCACCTTCACGGTCACCGCGGGTGAGACTCTGGCGGTGGTGGGCCGCAACGGAGCGGGGAAGACCACGCTGTTCAAGCTCATCTGCCGCCTCTACGACCCGAACGAGGGCCGAATCCTCATCGACGGCGTCGACATCCGTGATTTCGAGCCCTCGGAGCTCCGGCGCCAGATCGGCGCCATGTTCCAGGACTACGTGGACTACCAGGCCACCGCGTCCGAGAACATCGGCCTGGGCAACGTCCCGGAGATCGCGGATCGCGACGCGGTCGTGAGCGCGAGCAAGCAGGCCGGGTCGGACGAGCTCATCGCCAACCTGCCCGCCGGGTACGATACGGCGCTCGGCAAGTGGTTCGACGCGGGTGTGAACCTATCGGGCGGCGAGTGGCAGAAGGTCGCACTGGCCCGCGCGTTCATGCGCGAGGATGCAAGGATCCTGCTGCTTGACGAGCCGACTTCGGCCCTTGACGCGCAGGCGGAGTACGACCTGTTCGAGCGTCTGCGCTCGCTGACGCATGGGCGCACGGCCGTGTACATCTCGCACCGCTTCTCAACCGTGCGGCGCGCCGACCGGATCATCTTCCTCGAGCATGGCCGCCTCGTCGAGGAAGGCACGCACGAAGCGCTGATCCAGCTGAACGGCCGCTACGCGAGGCTCTTCCGCATGCAGGCCGCCGCGTACACCGGCGAAGATGTGGAGATCCTTCCGGAAGAAGCCGTTTATCCGTAGGTGAAAAGGGCGGAGGTCTGGAGCGGCCTCCTCCTCGGCGTCGTCACTTTCGCCGCGTACATGATCGGTTCCAACCGATCGTTCGGCTACGACGCCGCGGCGACGTTCGCGAACTTCATCGCAACGCCGTCGATCTGGGACGCCTTCGCGGTTCGCAGCGTGATCCCCACAATTCCCGTGACCCAGGTCGCCACCAACGATCATGTCCTGCTTTCGTTGGTCAGCCACCTCATCTACTCGGCGACCGGGAGCCGCAGCGAGGTGGTCTACAGGCTGATCCCCGCACTCGCGGCCGGCGCGACGGTCGGTGTGTCGACCAGCGTCCTGACGCGGCGTTTCGGCGTGCTGGCCGGACTCGGCGACCGGGAGCCGCAGCGAGGTGGTCTACAGGCTGATCCCCGCACTCGCGGCCGGCGCGACGGTCGGTGTGTCGACCAGCGTCCTGACGCGGCGTTTCGGCGTGCTGGCCGGAGTGTGCGCCGGCCTGTACATCGCGACCGATCCGCTCTTCGTCGACAACAGCCGCGACCTGCGCGGCTACAGCCTCGCGGCGCTGGGCTCGGTCGTGGCAACTTTGCTCCTCCCGATCCAGGGTGAGGTGTCCGGCGACGCAAAACTCCTCCCCATTTATGGGGCGGTGTCCGGCGAAGCCGGACGGAGGGGCCGACTTGTCGCCTACGCGGTCATCATGGGCCTGGCGATCTCCGCGCAGCTGTTCGCGGGCGTCGTGCTGTTGCTTCACATCGCGTGGATCCTGACCCGAAGGTCAAGGCACGACGTCCTGCAGCTCGCGCCGGCCTGGATCGCTGCCCTGGTGATCGGCGTCACCGCCAACGCGACCATCCAGGTCACGGAGCTCACCCAGCATGGTTTGCCGCCCCAGATGTTCAATCCGACCTTTCCGAGCGACACGATCTTCTTCCTGCTAGGCGCGCCGGTGCTGCTGCCGCTCGGCTTGTGGCTGTCGAGCGCCGGTCTGGGCCTTTGGCTGGAACGGAGACAGGAGTGGTTGTGGTCGTCGCTGGCGGTGCTGGCCGCGGTGGTTCTGGTCCTGTGGCTCGTCCTCCGGCCGGCCTTTCTCTATCCCCGGTTTTTCATCTTTCTGGTGCCGGCGTGCGCGTACCTGATGGCCGCCGCGATCGCGCGCTGGTGGGTGCTGGCGCCGGTCGTCGCGCTGGGCGCCGCGGCGGCGCTGGTCAGCCAGGCTTCGGGGTACACGCAAGATCCTCTTGCCCTGCCCCAGGCCGCCGCGGCCGTGGCACGTATCCATGCTTCTGGCGGGCGGGCCTGCGTCATCCACAGCGATGAGCAGGTCCTCTCGGCTTACACGAGCGATTTCACGGTCGTCACGCGGGCGGACCAGCTGAGCGACTGCGACGCGGTGGTCGTCGTGAGCTGGGGGGTCGACCTGGCGCTGCGCGACCAGGCGGCGCGGCAGTTCCCGCGACTCAGGACGCTAGCGGCGTATTACCCGGCTGTCGTTCTAGAGAGGTGAGTGGGCGCTGCAGGCATACATGCCCTGAGGCGTCATCTGGAGGACCCGGACGGCGCGCCCACGCATGCGGTCGCAGCGCCAGCAGAAGACCACCGCGTCGATGCCCCAGGGGAGGATCCCCCTCAGGAGCACCTCGCGCTCCTTTTGGTGGAGCGCCCAGCAAATAAGGAAGTGCATCAAGCCGGAAAACTGTATCTGTAAGGTGCCGACAAAGCAAAGGAATGGCGGTAAAGAAAGTGTGAAAGGCCGTCAGGAGGCCTGGATCTGGTCGATCTTGGCCGCCAGCACGAAGTCGTTCTCTGTCAGCCCACCCGCGACGTGGGTCCAGAGGTCGACCCGCAGCGAGCCATAGGTCAGGTGAAGGTCCGGGTGGTGGCCCTCCGCCTCGGCGATGGGCGCGATCCGGTTGATCAGCTCGACCCCGGGCATGAAGCCCTTGAACCGGAAGTCGGCGAGCGGAGTTTCCATCCAGTGAGCATCGTACCGAGGGTGGGTAGAATTGACTCTCCCATGGGGCGGCTAGCTCAGTGGGAGAGCGCTTGCCTCACACGCAAGAGGTCATTGGTTCAAACCCAATGCCGCCCACCAGCAGCGGCCCCGTCGTCTAGCGGCCTAGGACGCAGCCCTCTCAAGGCTGAGATCGCGGGTTCGAATCCCGCCGGGGCTACCAGAACGCCTGTTCGACATCAAGCCACCTGAATCACATGGTGTTGGCATTGACAGCAAGCTCATGCAAGCGTTTGCAGAATGTCGCCCCAATGTTTGGCGATTCCGAGGTGACCGCAATCAGGCCAGACCACGACTTTGCAATCAGGAATTTTGCTGGCCATGAAATCGATATAGTTTGGCGATTCCGAGGTGACCGCAATCAGGCCAGACCACGACTTTGCAATCAGGAATTTTGCTGGCCATGAAATCGATATAAGCCTCCTTCACGACCGGGTCCTGTCGGCCGTGGCAAACGTGGACCGGCACCGATATGTCCGCCAATCGAAAGCCCCACGGCGATCAGTTCCCAGCGCACCCCATCCATCCCTTGTCGGAAGCACTCCCGTCGCGCGGCATCGAACGGCACCATGCGAGCCTCATCCTCGAAGAGCCATCTGTCCCCTTCGGCCTTCATTAGAAAGTCATACAGGCCTTGGGGATGGTCACGCTGGTTTGATATCAATTGCGGATTGTGCGCGGCGACCAATTCCGCGGCGGCGTACGGATCGGCCTGCGCGAGGTCGAATTCAGCTCTTTCGTTGGAATCGAGTTCGTCGTACGCACCGGGTCGCTCGATAAAGTTGTACTGCCCGAGATGACGGCTGTTGACGATGGCGACTCCCGTCAAGCGCTGGGCAAGCAAGGCAGCACAAGCTCCTGCATACGGGCCGCCGCTAGACCAGCCAACCACAGCGAAACGCTCTATCCCAAGGGCATCGGCCAGACTCGCGATGTCCGACGGCCAATCGCTGTATCTGCGGGCCTCCTTAACGTCAGACAGCCCGATTCCAGGACGGTCGGGCGCGACCACGCGAACGTTGGCGGATCGGGTTGCAGCCTCATCCGGACACCAGAGACGCGAGTGCGGTGTGCCATGAAAATAGAAGACCGGGAATCCATCTGACCTCCCCCATTCGGCGTAAGCAAGACGCCGACCGTCGGACATTCGAATGGATGAATCGGTGAGCGGAGTCATTGAGACAATTTCGAGCAGCCTACTTCAAGCGCGCCGGCCAAATTCGGGACCTCAATGCGATCGGGCGATTCGTTCACAATCCGCAATCACTGGTACGGCATCGCTCGAGTTCATTTTGGTGGTTCGAATAGCGTCCCGCTTTGGGCTATTTCTCTTGGAACCGCTGATCGGATGAGTGCGAGAAATGACCACATCAATCGACCAGAGCGGCCCGGGCCCACATCTCCATGAGGCCCTCGGGGCCAAACGCAGCTTTCGACATGAATGCGATGGCACCTGACTCCGCGATTCGAACCGCGAATTCCTCGCGGTCGTAGGTGGAAAGCAGCAAAACGGCTACTCTCGGATAAGCCGCCCGGATGCGGCGGCTTGCCTCGAGTCCGTCGATGCCCGGCAGGTGGACATCCATGAGCACCATGTCGGGGTGAAGGCGGCCGGCAGCCGCAACCGATTCTTCGCCGGTCTCGGTCTCGCCCACGACTTCGAAGCCCTGCGTGGCGCTGACGACCTCGCGTGCCGCGGCGCGAAAGGCCTCCTGGTCGTCGCAGATCAAGACTTGTACCGGCATGGTGCCCTCGCAGCTTAGCCGCGAAACTGAGCATGCCCAAGGGTGCCTGCACCACTGCATCGGTGAGGCCAGCCCTATCCTTTGGGCGATGCCGATCAGGATCGCGCTCGCGGACGACAGCTTCATCGTCCGAGAGGGCATGCGCGAGCTTCTTCAGTCCGTCGACGAGCTCGACCTCGTGGCCACCTGCAGCGATCTCGATTCACTGCGAGCGGCGATTGATCGAGAACGCCCTGAGGTCGTGTTGACCGACATCAGGATGCCGCCGACCAACACGGATGAAGGAATCCGGATGGCCGATGAGTTGAGGCGGAGTGCACCGTCGATTGGAGTCGTGGTCCTGAGCCAGTACGCAGACGCCGAATACGCGCTGGCGCTGCTCGACAAGGGCGCCGCGGGCCGAGCCTACCTGCTGAAGGAGCGAGTGTCGGACCTGGATCAGCTCGTCAACGCCATACGCGAGGTCGCACGCGGCGGTTCCGTGGTCGACTCCAAGGTGATCGAGAACCTCATCGCCGCCCGCTCCCGAAGCAAGCCATCGGTACTCGCCGACCTGACGCCTCGGGAACGAGAAGTGCTCGCCGGCGTGGCCGAGGGCAAGAACAACGGTGCGATCGCAGCTGGCCTACACCTCACCGGGGGGGCTGTCGAGAAGCACATCAGCTCAATCTTTTCCAAGCTCGGGCTGAGCGAGGAGAACGACGTTCACCGCCGCGTTAAGGCAACTCTCATCTACCTGGCTGAAGGGCAGGAACGCGAAAAGCGGTAACGAGTTCCTTCCGGCCCTTGACGTGCGCGGGGCCGATCTGCTCAGCCTGGGGTCGTCGGCTCAGGGCCGCATAAGTCGCCTCGCTGAGGACGCTCTCGCCGCTCGAGGCGAACTGCTGGAGGCGCTGCGCAAGGTTGACGGCGTCGCCCACCACTGAATATTCAGCCCGCTCCTCACTGCCGATCAGCGCCGCCGCGACCAATCCGGTGGACAAGCCGACACCGAGCTCAAAAGCCGGCAGTCCGGCCGACGCCCAGCGCCGGTTCAGCTCGAGCTGAGCTCCGTGCATGGCTTCGGCGGCGTGGAGCGCGCAGTCGGCGTGATCGGACTGCGGTTCGGGGGCGCCAAACACGGCCATCACGGAATCGCCCACGAACTGCATCACGGTGCCATGCGCCTCGAGAAGGGCGTCGCTGGCAATGGTGCGGTGCTGCATGAGCTGGCCAGCGAGGCGGCTTGGATCCGATTCCTCCGCGATCGCTGTGTAGCCACGCACGTCGGAAATCAACACTGTGACGATCAGCCTCTCGGTGTCTCCGACACCGCGCCCGCCTCGGCGCAGCCGGTCCGCGACTCCGCCAGGCAGCAGGCGGCTGAGCATCTCGCCCTGCTCCTCGCGATCGACGATGGCCTGATGCAGCCGGCGCAGGTTCCGAAGGCCTGCATCGCCACCCCCGGTCGCCTGCTTCGCCAGCTTGAAGAAGAGCTGCTCGATTGACGTGGCAACGTCGGCGCCTGTGGTCCTTCGCTTGATCGCGATCGCCTTGATGGGCCTGCCTTCCGCCACCAGGGCGAGCAGCTCCTCCTCCAGGGGCGACAGGTCTGCCTCGCCGAGCGGACGGACCAGCGCCGCCACGATCTTGGGATCGAGGACCGAGCCTCCGCTGGTCACGATGCGGATGGCCCTGGCCAGCTGATCACCGGCGGCCACACCATCCTTGAGCAGGTAGGCGCAGCCGGAGGCGCCTTCGCTGAGCAGGGCGACCGCGTACTCGGGGTCGTCGAATTGAGAGAGGATCACGATCCCTGTACCGGGGTGACGCTTGCGCACGAGCCTCGCGGCATCGATACCTTCGCGCTGGAAAGTAGGCGGCATTCGAATGTCGGTGACGATCGCCTGCGGGGCGAGCGCGTCCGCGCGCGCGATCAGCTCGTCGTAGTCGTCGGCCAAGCCCACAACCTCCATGTCGTCCGTCATGCCCAGCAAGGCGCGTAACCCCTCGCGCACGATCACACTGTCGTCGGCGAGCAGCACGGTAATCCGTCCCACGATCCAATTGAACGTGGCGATCAACCGCTGAGCAAGGCAGCCAGCATCACGGCGGCCATGCGGCTGACCCTACCCAAAGACGCCAGCCGCCACCATCGACCGCAACTTCCCGCGGGCCTACGTTGCTCACATGAAATTTGAAAGTTCGGTTACGGCGGTTTCCTGGATTCCATTGGAGGCTGTCAAGGGCTTCCTGGCCATGCCTTTCACCATGGGACTGGCCCACTACGACGAGCCGCTCCCGGCCAGGCTAGACGACCTCGACCAGTGGCACAGGCAGGACCTCTTCCGCGAGGCCAACGAGCTGCGCGGATGGATCGAGGTCGAGGACGGGAAGATCACCGGCTACGGCCAGGAGGGCAAGGGTCGAATCGGCGTGACCCGCCTCAAGCTCGGCCCCAAGACGGTGACGGTCAAGGCGAAGGCGATGCCCGACATCCGTCCGGAGCCTGTGGTCACGGATACATACGTGCGCTTCACGCAAACCTGCGGCGGCCGCACAGGAGTGCCGGCGCCGCGACCCGTCAGCCGCAAGCCGCTGTTTCAGATCGATTCCGCGGTGGCCTGGACCACGCTCTCTCTCACGATCCATGCCGACGGCCACACCGAGCGCGAGCTCGTCGGAGCCAGCTGCTTCCCACGCCACTGGATTTACGACGACGAAGGCGAGCTCGTCATGCAGACGGGCCTGACCGACTTCAGCACCTGGATCAACGACGCGTTCGGCGAGCGCACGCCATGGGGCGACTACGACTCACCCGCGATGGTCCAGCCGGTGGAGAGCATGCTCGAGCGCGAGCTGGCCTCGATCATCACCGGCGATGGCAAGGAGAAGAGCCGCGAAATCTCCAAGGGCAACATACTCATCGAGCAAGGCGCGGCCGGCGACGAGATGTTCCTGGTGCTCGACGGCACATTTGCGATCGAGGTCGACGGCCAGCCGGTCGCACAGGTGGGCCCGGGCGCGATCATCGGCGAGCGGGCAGTGGTCGAAAAAGGTTCACGCACGGCCACGGTGCGGGCAATCACGGCCTGCCGGGTCGTTCGGGTGCCGCGGCGCTATGCGGACGAGCGCGAGCTATCCGAAATCGCGCGTGGCCACCGCAGGGAGGAGGCCTGATAATGCGCCAAGCTATGGACGCCCCCATCGTCCAGGCCAGCCGCTTGCGCAAGGTCTACCAGGGGGCAAACGCGGTCGAGGCCCTGCGCGGCATCGACTTCGAGGTCGAGCGCGGCGAGATGGTCGCCATCGTCGGGCCATCCGGTTCCGGCAAGACCACGCTGCTTAACTGCCTTTCCGGGCTGGATTCTTTCAACGGCGGCCAGGTGGTGGTCGACGGCCAGGACCTCTCCACCATGTCTGATCGCGCCCGCACCGCTTACCGCCGGGACCACATGGGCTTTGTCTTCCAGGCTTTCAACCTGCTGCCCGTGCTCTCCGCGGTCGAGAACGTGGAGATTCCGCTCCTGCTCCAGAACCTCAACTCGCGCGACTCCCGCCGCCGCGCGCTGGAGATGCTGGAGACGTTGGGTCTCGCGCATCGCGCCAACCATCGGCCGGACCAGCTCTCCGGGGGCGAGCAGCAGCGTGTGGCTGTAGCGCGGGCTTTGGTTCACAAGCCCGCAGTGGTCTGGGCCGATGAGCCTACCGGCAACCTCGACACGGAGGTCACGCAGGTCATCGTCGAGCTGCTCGTGCGCATGAACAAGGATGGCCAGACCATCGTGCTGGTCACCCACAACCCACAAGTTGCTGAGCGGGCGCGGCGCACAGTCCGCATGCGTGATGGCCGCATCGAGAAGGCCGAAGCAGGACGGGTGGAAGTATCCGCATGAGCCTCGCGACGGTTGTGATCGGACTCTTCGGGCTGGTTTATGCCGCGCTCGCGGTCGTTGCCACTCGCCGGCCACTTTTGGCCCGGCTGGCCGCGCGCGAGGCGGTCCGCAGGCCTGGGCAGTCAGCTGTGGTCGTGCTGGGCCTGATGGTCGGAACGGTGACCATCTTCTCGAGCCAGGTTCTGGGCGATTCCTTCCTCGAGTCCCAGACGCAGGCGGCCTACCTGGCCTGGGGGCGTGTTGACCTGGTCGCCGCCAACGGTGGCAAATTCTTCGATCCCGCGCTGGCCAGCGGGTTGGCTGCCGATCCGCGACTGCGCTCCACGCTCAGCGGTGTTCAAGCGGGAGTCGAGCTGCCCAGCTCGGTGGTCGACCTGGATCGTGACAACGCAAAGCCACTGGTCATGCTGATCGGTTTCGACCCGGCCACCCAGGCCCCGTTCGGCAGCTATCAACTAGCCGTCGGAAAGACCACCCTGGGTGAGGACCTTGCACCGGACCAGGTGCTGGTCTCGTCGTCGCTGGCCGATGCGCTGGAGGGCAGGATCGGTGACCGCCTTCGCATTTCGATAGGACCGAGTCAGGTGATGGAACTTCGCGTGGCGGGGATCGCACAGGCCCAGGGGCCGGGCGCCTACACGCTCCGGCCGGCTGTCTTCTCCCCGCTCGCCAATTTGCGCCCGCTGATCGGCGATCGGGGAGTCAACATAATCCGGCTGGCCGCCCCCGGAGAGGGCCGGGCCGAGCTCGACCGGGCCCATCAGCTGGTCCCACAGGTTCTTGCCACCCTCCAGGCCCTGCCCGGCGGATCGAGCCTCGCGGTGCGGGAATCGAAGCGCATCGACGTAGACGGCAAGACCAAACAGGCTGAGGGAGATCGAAGCCTTTTTGGAGGTCTCAGCCTGTTCATCGCCCTTGCTGGGGCCGCGCTCGTGGTGAACCTCGGTCTAGCTCTGTCTGAGGAAAGGCGGCCGCGACACGCTGTGCTCCGAGCGCTGGGGTTGACTCGCACAGGCATGATCACCCTTTCAGTTCTTGAAGGCGCGCTCTACAGCCTGGCCGCCGCGGCGCTAGCCCTCGGCCCAGGGACGCTCTTCGGTGTTGCACTGGTCCGAATCTTGCAGGGCGGCAGCCAGCTTTACGCCGGCCCGGTCGAGACCCGCGCCGGCCTGGTGCTGTACTCGATCGCGCCAGGTTCGGTGGCGTTGACGATCGCGATCGGCGCCCTGATCGTCCTGGCCACCCTCTTCGCGACCTCCATCCGGAGCTCCCGAATGCAGATCTCGGCGGCGATCAAGAACCTGCCTGAGCCCGCGGGCCGCCGGAAGCCATCGATCTGGAGGACCGCACTCCTTGCCGGTTTGGGCTTGGGCTCGCTGGCGGCACTGGTCGCCGGCGACGAGTCGGTCCGGCTGGCTGGCGGAGTTGGCCTCGTGATCGTCGCGGCAGGCTTTGTCCGAGGCCGGATCTCGGATCGATTGCGAGTGACTTTGGCCGGAGCCGCCGCCACCGTTTGGTCCGTGGCAGCGGTGGGCGCTGTCGCATCTTCCAAATCGTGGGCGTGGAATCCTGCGATACTCGGCCTCGGAGCCCTCGTGGCGGTCTTCGGGCTCAGCCTGGTCGTGGCTTCCAACCTGCGTGTCCTCGAGATCCCAGTTGGCTGGCTTCAGGGCGAAGGTCGGGCGACACTGAGGCCGTCCCTCGCTTACCTCACGCGCCGGCCGCTCCAGGCGGGCTTGGGTACCGGCGCGTTTGCGCTCGTGCTGGCGCTGATGACCATGTCCTCGGTGTTCGTCGCGACGTTTCTCGCCCAGTCAAGCAACGCTGTGAGCGAATTCGACATCCGCGTCAGCGCGCCAACGACAGCTGGAGTGTCGATTCCGGATTCGGTGCGTACCGAGATCCAGCGGGAGGTCGCGATGCCGACGCGGCCCTACCGCGGAGAGGTGAGAGTGCGCGACCAGAATCCAAGCCAGGATGCCTACCTGCCGTTGTACTCGCTCAGCCGGGCCCAGCTGGCTGCCGGGCCGTTTGAGCTCATCCAGCGAGAGAGTCGCTACGCGAGCGACGCCGAGGTCTGGCAGGCCCTGGCAGAAGATCCGCATCTTGTCATTTCGCCCAGCTACACCCCCGGCGCCAAGGTAATCCTGGCGGGACCGGACGGGCCCCTTGAGTTTCGGGTGGCGGCTGTCGTGAGGAACGTTGGGCTGTGGGGCTTTGCCGGCTCCGAAGCGGCGATGGCCCAGTTTGCCACCTTGCCGGTCGGCACAACCATCCTGGCCAAGTCAGCGCCGGGCGCCGACGTCAAGGCCGTTGCCCGCGACATCCAACGTGGAGTCTTCAGCCAGGGGGCGGAGGTAACGACCGTCAAGGAGATGATCGACGCCACGTCTCGCGGTCCGCAGTCAGGCGTCGATGCGATACGGCTGATCATGGGAGTCGGACTCCTGGTCGGAATCCTGAGCCTGGGCATCCTTGCCCTCAGGGCGATCATCGAGCGCCGCCGCGCGATTGGGATGCTCCGTGCCCTCGGTTACCGGCCAGGCCAGGTGCTGGCCGGAATCGTTTCTGAGGGGCTGATAACAGCCACCTGCGGCGCGCTGGTCGGGATTGGGGTCGGGGTCCTGATGGGCGCGATTTTCATGGGCGTTTACCTGCCACTTAGCCGCATCGAGGTCGACGCCTCGACGCTGGCCCTGATCGTCGGCCTCATCTACCTTTCGGTGCTGGCCGTCACGATCCCGCCGGCCCTGCGCGCCGCCCGCCTGCCCGCCGTTGAAGCCCTGCGGCTGGAGGACTGAACCCGTGCGTGGCGCCGTGACGAAATGAACCGTGCCTCAGTTGTGATCGCGATTTTCGTTCTCGTGTACGCCGCGCTTCTCGTGCTCGCAATACGCCGGCCGCTTTTGGGCCGGCTGGCACTGCGCGAGGCGGTGCGGCGGCCGGGCCAGTCCGCCGTGGTGGTGTTTGGCTTGATGATCGGAACCATCGCCATCTTCGCGACGCAAGTCCTGAGCGACTCATTCCTGGAATCGTCGACGCGGAGCGCATACCTGGCCTGGGGCAACGTCGACCTGCTCGCCGCCGATGGCGGCCGTTTCTTCGATCCCGCGCTGGCGGCTGGGCTCGCTGCCGATCCGGTTCTGCGGTCTTCATTGAAGGGAATCCAGGCAGGTGTCGAGCTGCCCAGCTCGGTGGTCGACCTCGATCGCGGCAATGCCAAGGGCCTCGTCATGCTCGTCGGGTTCGACCCGGCCACTCAGGCTCCTTTCGGCGGCTACCTACTTACAAATGGAAAAAGCACGTCGGGACAGGATCTAGGTCCAGGCCAGGTCTTGGTCTCGTTGTCGCTTGCGACAGCGCTTCAGGCAAGCGAAGGGGACCGGCTTCGAGTCACCGTGGGTTCCAAGCCAACGGCGGAATTCCGCGTGGCCGGCATCGCCGAGGCCGAAGGGCCAGGCGCATACACTCTCCGGCCGGCACTCTTCTCTCCACTCGCCAACTTGAGACCACTGATTGGAGGCCAGGGCGTCAACGTCATCCGGCTGGCGGTTCCCGGCCAAGGCCCGGCTGAGCTGGACCGGGCCCATGAGCTGGCCCCACAGAGCTGGACCGGGCCCATGAGCTGGCCCCACAAGTGAGGAAGGCCCTGCAAGGCCTGGCCGGCGGACCGAGCTTGAAGGTGCTGGAAGCCAAGCGCGAGGACGTCGACCTGCTGATCAAGAGGGCCGAGAGTGATCGAAGCATCTTCACCGGCCTCAGCCTGTTCGTCGCCCTGACCGGATCGGCCCTGGTGGTGAACCTCGGGCTCGCTCTGGCTGAGGAGAGGCGCCCGCGACATGCCGTGCTGCGCGCCCTGGGGCTCAGCCGGACGGGCATGGTCACGCTGTCAGTCCTTGAAGGTGCGCTGTACGGCCTGGTTGCGGCGGCGGTTGCGCTTGCGCCGGGATCGATCGTCGGCCTCGGACTTGCGCGGTTACTTCAGGGCGGAAGTCTGCTGTACGCCGGCCCGCTGGCCGCCCCCCCTGGGCCGACCCTGTACCCGATCACTTTCGGTTCGATGGCCTTTTCCATTGCAATCGGCACCCTGATCGTGCTCGTCACCCTCTTCGGGACCTCCATCCGGAGCTCACGGATGCAGATATCGTCGGCGATCAAGAACCTGCCCGAGCCGGCCCGACGCCGGAAGCGATCGATATGGGGCACCGCGCTCCTTGGAACCCTGGGCCTGGGATCGATCGCCGCCCTGGTGACCGGGAACCTTTCGATTCGGATTGTGGGCGGGGTGGGCCTGGTGATCCTGGCGTCCGCGCTGATCGGCCGCCGCATCTCCGAGCGATTGCGGTCGACGCTGGCCGGGGTTGCACTTACGGTGTGGGCGGCGGCCGGAGTGAGCGCCATCGCCCTCGGAAAGTGGGACATCCTGGTCATCGTCGTCTGCGCCGTCGTCTCGGTCTTTGGGCTGAGCCTGGTCGTGGCCTCGAACCTGCGCCTCCTCGAGATCCCAGCCGGCTGGCTTAAGGGCGGGACCCGCGTGACGATGAGGCCGTCTCTGGCGTTCCTGACTCGGCGGCCCCTCAGGGCCGGCCTGGGCACAGGAGCATTCGCACTCGTGTTGGCCATGCTGACAATCTTCGCGCTGGTGATTCCGAGCTCCTCGGCGCAGCAACGCGAAAGCGTCGGTGAATACAACATCCGGGTCGACGCGCCGACCACACCCGGGCTGTCGATTCCGGATTCAGTTCGGCCTCAGATCTCGCGCCAGGTCGTGATGCCGACCCGGCCGTACCGAGGGGAGACGAGGGACAGCAACGGAGACACCAGGAAGGACCAGTACGTGCCCCTCTACTCGCTCAGCAGCACAGAGTTGGCGGCACAACCCTTCGAGCTCGGCGGCCGGGAGAGTCGGTACAAGAGCGATGCAGAGGTCTGGCAGGCCCTGGCATCCGACCCGCACCTGGTCGTATCGCCCATTTACGGCACCCCCGGCTTGACCGTCACGCTTACGGGACCAGACGGACCCGTGCCGCTTCGGGTGGCGGCGGTGGTGAAAAACGTCGGGCTCTGGGGCATCGCCGGGTCCGAAGCGGCGATGGCGGTCTTCACCACGCTCCCGGTCGGCACGACCATCATGGCCAGGACGGTGCGTGGCACCGACGCGAGCGTGGTGGCCAGGCAAATCCAGCGGGAAGTCTTCAGCCAGGGAGCAGAGGCAACGACCATCCAGGAGATTTTTGACTCGGCCTCCGCCGGAACGGTGGCGATCGTGTGGACAATGCGAGTGCTGATGGGGATCGGACTCCTGGTTGGAGTCCTGAGCCTGGGCATTCTCGCGCTCAGGGCGGTGGTCGAGCGCCGCCGCACAATCGGCGTGCTGAGGGCCCTGGGCTACAGGCCGGCGCAGGTGCTGGTAGGGATCGTCTCGGAGGCCCTGATCACAGCGACGTGCGGCGCGCTGGTCGGAATTGGGGTCGGGGCGCTGATTGGCGTGACCTTCTACAAAGTCTTGCTTCCCAGTGCCGCCGTGGTGATCGATAGCTCATCGCTGGCGCTCACCGTCGGGCTCGTCTTTCTGGCCGTGCTGGTGGTGACCATCCCGCCTGCCCTGCGCGCGGCCCGCCTACCCGTCGTTGAAGCCTTGCGCGTGGAGGACTGAAGAGCTAAGCCAGACGTGCCAGACCTGAGCCCGCTCGATCGCCCGAACATTCTCCTGGGCGCGCTGGTGGCGGCGATCCTGGTGATCGCTGTGGCCACGTCCGCGGCCTCAGCCCTGGCGCGACGGCGCAAAGAGACTGCCAGCCTCTCAGCGATCGACTTCGTGCGCAGCTCGTTCGCCAGCCAGCTGAATCGAGGAGTTCCGATGGACGAGCTGCTGCTCCAGATGGTGGAGGCGTTGAGGGACGGGTTCAAACTGGACGCGGCCGAAGTCTGGCTCTGCGAGGCCGGCGCCTTGCGACTCGCGGCGGCAGAGCCGACCACAGCGCGAAGTCCCATCCCGATCACTCCTGCCGAAGAGACCATTGCAACCAACGCTCGGGTCTCCAGCGCCGCGTGGGCAAAGGTCTGGCTGCCAGCCTTGCTCGACAGAAGGAACGGAACGACCTTGCGGGTTGGCCCGGTCAGCCACAGCGGCCAGCTCTTCGGGCTGGTAGTCGCTGAGCGCGCGCGCAAGGGCGACAGCCTTGCGGCCGAGGTCGACGAGACCCTGCAAGAAGTAGCTCGAGAGTTAGGCGTGGCGTTGAACAAGGCCCGTTTGGACTCGTCGCTGCAAGATTCGCTCGAGCGACTGCGCCGCCAGGCCGTCGAGCTGCAGGCATCGCGCGGGCGTTTGGTGGCGGCCGCCGACGCCGAGCGGAGACGGATCGAACGCAACCTGCACGACGGGGCGCAGCAGCACCTGGTTGCGCTCGCCGTCAAGGTGCGGCTGCTCGAGCAGCTTGCCGAGCGCAACCCCGAACGGGCGCGGTCGCTCATGACCCAGCTCCAGGATGACGTCAGGTCGGCGATCGAAGAGCTGCGGTCGTTGGCCCACGGCATCTACCCGCCGCTGCTCTCGAGCGCCGGGCTCGGCGTGGCGATGAGTGCCGCGTGCCGGCGAGCACCGATTCCGGCGAGCCTAGAGGCGGATGGCGTCGGTAGGTATGCCCCCGAGATCGAGGCGGCCGTGTATTTCTGCTGCCTGGAGGCTCTGCAGAACGTCGCCAAGTACGCCGGGGCCGCGGCGTCAGCGCGCGTACGGATTTGGGAGGACGCGGGCGGCTTGCTGTTTGAGATCTGTGATGACGGCGCCGGCTTTGAACCCGATCGGAATGCTGAAGGCGCCGGACTCACCAACATGCGCGACCGCATTGGAGCGGTCGGCGGAACGCTGCGGGTGGAGTCTGACGGCGGCGGAACACGGATCCGCGGTGTCGTGCCGCTGAGCGGAACCGGTATTGATCCCGCTGGTCCTCCCGGCTAATTCCCCAAACTGATGCGGCGGGAATCGCTGCACATCGGCGCCAGAGTTCGTTCTGTTCGCGGTTACGTCGATTCCGGTTGCAAGTGCCGGCTGAGTTGGTCCAGTGGTTCGAGTAGCGTCCCGTTTGGGCTACCAATTCGGGCCGGTCGAATTTCCGCACGCCTGACGCCGCCCGGGCGGAATCATGCCCGCGGATGCGCACCGCTGACGCCACACATGCGGAATTTGCCGGGCTCGGAAAAACTACTCTGGCTCCACGAAGTTGTTGAAGCGCGACGAAGTGTTGAACCCGGTACCGGACAGGAAGGCCAGATAGGTCGACAGGTAGAGCGACCCGTACTCTGCAGGATTCCCGCCGAAGCTGTTGGTGGTGTAGCCGTTCATGCCTGCGTTTCGCGAAGCCAGCACGATCGACGATAAGCTCTCGCTGATGACTGAATCTGGCATCAGTCGCGTCGGTGCCGCCACCGGAGTCGTGTCGGTGGTCGTGACGTTCGTCGGCTTTGGCGTGCATGGCGCTCTTCCAACGGATACCACGGCCGAGGCCGTCGAAATCTACGTCAAGGGCGTGAGCGCAAGCCAGGCGGGAATCGGCAATTACCTCGAGCTCCTGGGCTACCTGCTCTTTCTTGCCTTTGCGGCATATCTCTACGCCGTCGGTCGAGCCGGCGCCACGAATTCGTTGCATTGGCTGAACGTCCTTGGCTTGGCCGCCGCAATAACCTACATCGCGGTCAGCGCGTTCGCGATAGCCGGACAGGTGGTCATGGTCAACTGGGCCAAGGCAGGCGCCGACCCGAAGACGGTGCTCGGTGCGTACATGCTGGACAGCGCAGCTTTCACGCTGAGCTTCGAAATCGCGGCCCTCTTCTTGCTGGCGGTTGGCATCCTCTTGTGGACCAGGCCTATCGCCCTGCGGCTGATCGGGGCCTCCGGCATGCTCGTCGGCTTGGTGCTTTTTGTCACCGGGCTCATAAGTACCGCATCAATTCAGAGCTCGAGCAGCCAAATCGGCTACATGGTATTCAGCCTCTGGACCGTCGTAGTCGGGATCTACCTGCTGATACGTCCTGCCCCGATTACTCGAGCTGCCTAGCGCTCCGCGTCTTTCTGCACAATGGGAAAAAAATTAGTGGTGCGGGGCGACGCCATTTCCGCGCCGCCCCGCCAGCGCCGCTCTATACAGAGGCCCCGCTGGGTGCCGGCAGCGCCCCTAGCTGGATGAGCATCGAGTAGACATCCACCACGTCCAAGTGCTCGGCCTATGTCCGCTTTGCCGGAAGTCCGCCGCCGCCGTCGCGGTTAGAGGATCGCCGTTTCCTCAAACACTGCGGCTACCATGTGCGCGACTTTGGCCACATCGCCGCAGCATCGCGTTCCACTACGTCGCTTTGCTCCGCTGCTCCCGGCGTTGCTGATCACCCCGCTCGCTCTCTCAGTCCGATACACCGCCGACTTCGGACTCGCGTATCGAGGCGGGCTCGAGGCCTGGGCGACCGGCCACCCGCAGCGGCTTGCCAGCTGGACGGCGATGCCCTTTCTTGCCGTCCCCATGGCGACCATCACGCGCCTCGCATCCGAAGAGACCGCGGCGCGGTTTTTCATGGCCGCCAACGTCATGCTCTGGGCCGCTCTGCTCATGGTGGTTTGGGGCCGGCTCGACGGCCGCCTCCCATCGCGCTGGTGGTGGGGGAGTTTGGTCGCGGCGGCCGTGTTCGCGCCCGCGATCGCGACCATCTTCTGGCTGCAGTTCAACCTCATCGTCTTTGTCCTGGCATTGGGCGGATTCGTGCTGATCGGCCGCCACGGTGGGTGGGCCGCCCTGCTGATCGGCCTCTCGATCGCGCTGAAGCCGATCCTGGTTCTTCTACCTCTGGTGCTGTTGATTCGCGCTCGATCGCGCTGGGTCGGCGTCTGGTCGATCGCGGTCGCGGGTGGGCTGAGCATCGCGGGCCTCGTCTTTCTCGCCTGGCGGGCGAATGACATTTCGCTGATCAACCCGATGCTCTATTTCGCCGAGTTTCTCAACAAGGGCGGTGGCGCGATGTTCGGCTGCGTCCCCGAGAACTATTCGCCGGCTGCCCTGCTCTGCCGCCTCGGCCTGCCCACATCGGCAGCGATCGACTTCTCGCTCGCCGCGTGCGTGTTGGTCATCGCCTGGCTGCTCGCCCGAGGCGTGCCGGAGACGAACGAGCCGAACTGGCAAGTATTTGCGGCCGCCTGTCTCCTGTCCCCGATGCTGGGCCCGATCGAGTGGCTGAGCTACTGGGTGCTCTCAGCGCCCTTGCTGCTGCTCCTCGTCTATGAGTTCTGGAGTCGACATGCCCCGGCCCGGCTCTGGATCGGGCTAGCAGTCGCTTACGCGCTGATGGAGCTGGTTTGGGATCCGTTGGAAAGCTTGGCGAGAACACCGGTTCCGATCGTGGTCGTGTCCTACACGATTGGCCAGTTCGCTCAGTACGTTCTCTTGCTGGTCTGGGTTCGCTGGCTACTGCTGCGACGTACAAAACCGGTCTTCTCCACGGTACCTGCGGTCCCTGCCGTCTGATCAGCCGGCCACATTGGCCGGCATGAGTCCGAGAGATCGAGCGGGAGCTCCAGACCTTTCAAGGCGCCACCGGATTCGAAGCACCCGCCGAGCTCGTCGTCGGCGCCGGGACCAGATAGGAGAGGGGCCGATCACCGGCCGTGCACGAGTCGGCCCGTGCAAAATACCGGTGTGCTGCAACACGCCGAGCTGAGCCTGCTCGAGGAGAGCCTCGATCACATCCGAGCAGCGCCCGCGGACGGGGGGACTGTTGAGCTGATCGTTCGGCGGCCCGGCGTTGACGAACGAGAAGTCCTGACCGAGGCCCGGCTTGATATCCACGATGGTCTGGAGGGCGACACCTGGCGGGTTCGAGGAAGCACCCACACCCCGGATGGTGGTCCGAATCCAGATGCCCAGCTGACGCTCATGAACTCGCGGGCAGCGGCGGCGATGGCGGGGAATCGAGACCGTTGGGCGGATGCAGGCGACCAGCTCTATGTCGATCTCGACATCAGCCGCGCCAACCTGCCTCCGGGCAGCCGGGTTCAGATCGGCTCGGCCGTGATCGAGTTCAGCGAGCCACCGCACACCGGCTGCGCCAAGTTCTCGGCGCGATTTGGCGTGAACGCGCTGAAGTTCGTCAACTCTCCGATCGGTCGTGACCTTCGCTTGCGCGGAGCGAACTGCCGCGTCGTCGTTTCAGGAACCGTGCGCGCGGGCGACGCGATCAGGAAGCTGCCGCAGTAAGGCCGCCACGCGGCAAGCAGGATTCGTCGTTCGCTAACGGAACGCATTCAACATCCATCGGATCGATCACATCTACGAGGATCCTCATCCGCGCAGTCCGTACGGCGTTTCCAAGGTCTTTGCGAATAGACGGATGACTGCGCAGAGTTAAACTGCGGCCGTGCCGTGTCCGCGGTGCGGTCAGGACAACCCGGCTGGAGCTCGGTTCTGCCTCGCGTGCGGCGCAGCGCTGAAAGAAGAGGCGGCGAAGCAAGAACGCAAGTTGGTTTCGGTGCTTTTCGTGGACCTCGTCGGCTTCACGGGCCGGTCCGACCGAGCGGATCCCGAAGACGTCAGAGACACCCTGCATGCGTACCATGCGGCCGCCCAAGAAAAGATCCAGGACTTCGGCGGGACCATGGAGAAATTCATCGGCGACGCCGTGATGGCTGTTTTCGGAGCGCTCATATCCCACGGTGATGACGCAGAGCGTGCCGTCAGAGCCGGCCTTGCGGTGCTCGAGGCGGTCTCGCAGCTGAAACTCGAGGCCCGCGGCGCAGTCAACACCGGCGAAGCTGTCGTAAACGTCCAAGCGGGTCGCGCCACCGGAGAGGCGCTCGCCATGGGCGACGTCGTGAACACCGCCTCGAGGCTGCAGAACTCAGCGCCCTCCGGCAGCCTCGTGGTGGGGGAGGAAACCTACCGGCTAACTCGAAACGCGATCACATACGAGGCTCTGCCGTCGGTCGTGGCCAAGGGAAAGGAGGATCCGGTCCACGCGTGGCTTGCAGTCGGAATCGTCGATGCGGGTAGGGCCCGACCCGACCTCCCGATTGTGGGACGCGAGCGCGAGCTCACGCTCATGGCCTCGATCTGGGATGGCGCGGTCGCCGACCGCCATCCCCATCTTGTGACGGTGGTCGGCCATCCCGGCATCGGCAAGTCAAGGCTCCAGCGCGAGTTCTCTCGCCGCGTCCAGGAAAACGGGGCCGCGGTAGCGCGCGGGCGGTGCCTGCCGTATGGCGAGCGTGCGGCATACGGCGCGTTCGCGCAGCTGGTGCGAGGCATCGCGGAAATCTACGAGAACGATCCGCCGGCCACGGTCAGGGCGAAGCTCTACGCGGCCGTCGAGAGGTTGCTGCCGGCGACGGAGGTCGAAGAGACGACCCGCTACATCTCGCTGCTCACCGGCATCGGTGTCGACGAACCGGCCCGTGATCGGGATTACCTGTTCTTTGCAGCCCGGCGGTTGCTCGAGGGTCTTGCTTCGATCCAACCGCTGCTTGTCATCTTCGAGGACCTGCACTGGGCCGACGCCGCCCTTCTGGATCTCATCGAGTACCTCGCAACGCATATAAAGGATGTGCCGCTGGTGATCGTCGGGCTGACCAGGCCGGAGTTCGTCGACCGCAGACCAGCCTGGGGCAGTGGCCTGTTCGCTCACACCACGATTGGACTCGAGCCGTTGTCCAGCGCCGAGTCGTTCACCCTCGCGGAGCGACTCGTTCTGAAATCGGCCGGCCTCAAAGGGGCGATCGAGCGATTGGCCGAGGCCTCCGAAGGAAATCCTCTTTTCGTCGAGGAGCTGTCTTCGGCGCTCACCGAGGGGCACGAGCTCGGTTCCGACCTTCCGACCACAGTCAGAGCAGCGATCGCGGCTCGCCTTGATGCTCTGCCAACCACCGCCCGCGCGGTACTCCTGGACGCATCCGTCGTCGGCCCGACCTTTTGGCGCGGCGTACTTTCCGCGCTTCGCGGCCAGCGAGAGCTGGACGAGGCTCTGGCTGCGCTGGAGATGCGGAACTTCATCCGTCGGGTGCCATCGAGCAGGGTCCGCGGCGACATCGAGTACCTGTTCAAGCACATGCTCATTCGAGACGTTGCGTACTCGACGCTTCCCCGCTCCCTCCGCCGCGAGCGCCACGCGGCGGTCGCGAAATACATCGAGTCGGCAGCTGGTCAGGCGAAGGATCTGGCCGCATTCCTGGCACATCACTGGCGAGAGGCGGGGGAGCCGAACAAGGCCATCGATTACTTGATGCTTGCCGCCGAGCAGGCGCTCGACGGCTGGGCGCTCGAGGAGGCGGTCGCTCACTACAATGCCGCGCTCGAGCTCGCGCCTGACGACGCCTCGCGCCGCCGGATTCGACTGGCGCGCGGGCTCGCCCGATCAAGGCTCGACGAGTACCAGGCGGCGGTCGACGATCTGGGGGAGCTGCTGCCGGAGCTGAGCGGTCGGGAGCGCGTCGAAGGACTCCTGGGATGGATCTGGGGAACCGAGTGGACAGAGCGCAGCGAGGAGACCATCACTGGAGCCGAGGAGGCACTCGGGCTCGCCCAGTCGCTAGGCGACCAGGAGCTCGTGACCGTATCGAGTGCGCGCCTGAGCCAGGGTCTCGCGATGAGAGGTGAGCCGGGCGACCTCGATCGCGCAGCGGAACTGGGCCAGAAGGCACTGGACACCTGGGTTCCGGGCAGCCGGCCCTGGGATCTCATCAACCATCAACACATGTTTGGCGAACAGCTCTACTGGATGGGGCGCCTGACCGAGGCCGGCGATCTGATGGCCAAGGTGACGGAGTCGGAATCTGATCCGCTGAGTCTCCAGGCCCGCCTGAGGAGCGCATCCCTGAGGGCCATGGTTCTCACCTCGACAGGGCGTTATGAAGAAGGCCTTGCATTGTTCGATCAGACACTGGAGCTTGCACAAAAGCTCGGCCGGTCGACCCGGATCGTCCAGAACTACTCGACGCTCCCGCTGCGCGACCTGTTTCTCCTGGAGGAGGCAAGGCGCCGGACCGAGGACGCGTTGGTCGGGTCCGAGTTGCTGACCGGATTCACGATGCCGAGGGCGATGGCAATGGCCGACCTCGTGCAGACCGCCCTTTTGCAGGGTGACATCACGACCGCAGAGAACACATGGCGTATCCAGTGGGAGGGTTCGATCAACACGAGGGGCTGGGCCCGCTGGCTGGTCGGCATTCGCCTGGCCGCCGCTAAAGCAGAGCTCGGCCTTCTGACCGGACGGACCGAGGATGCGGTCGAGTGGGCGCGAAAGACCATCGAGCTGTCCATACCCGTCCGCCGAGTGAAATACGAGATCGTCGGCCGCACGCTGCTGGGTGAGGCCCTCGTCGCCCTTGGAAAAAGTGGCGAAGCACTTCCCGAGCTGCGTCTTGCGGTCGAGCAGGCCGATCGCCTGGGCAGTCCGCCTCAGCGCTGGCAGGCGCAGGCGTCACTGGCCCGCGCCTTGTACGCAACCGGCGACGACAACGGGGCGGAGCGAGCCTTCGCCGCCGCCTCGACGGTAATCCAAAACGTGGCCGCGGGTCTATCGGCCGGGCGCTCCGCTCGCTTCCTGCGTGCCGAGCCAATCCAAAGCATTCTTGGGGGCCTGACCAAGGCTCGCCAGTAAGCGCGCTCTACGCAGCGGTGAAGAGCGTCACCGCGCCGCTCGCGATCAGGACGAAGCTCCAGCCCAGGTCGAGATTGAACCAGCCCCGGCGCAGAATGCCGAGCCCGACCTTGTCGTATATGACTACCGAGACCACACCCATCACGAGGAGCATCGCTGCGACGTGGAGCGATGCCGCCGCCACCGCCTGCAGAGAGATCTCGCTGAGGCTGTGATAGGTCGCGTAGACCTGGAGCCCGAGCAGCACAGGGGCCAGCATCAGGCCGGCGCCATGCGCGGAAGACATCAGGAACGACCACATCGTGAGCCCGGCGGGGCCGACTCGGATCCCGAAGCCGCCGGGGTGCGAGCGCGGTCGCACAAGCTTGTAGAGGCCGAAGGTCACGAGCACCAGCGCCGCCAGCAACCGCACGAAAAAAGGCGGCACGACCTGCGCGGTCAGGGAGACCGCGATCACCACCATGACGATCGATGCCTCATGCCCGATCGCGATGGGAAGCAGTGACTCCAGCACCGCGCGGCGGCTCTTCTCCTGCAGGCCGCGCGCGACCGCGAAGAGCCAGCCCATTCCGGGATTGACGCCGTGGTAGGCCCCGAGCAGCACGAGCGCTGCCCAGGGCCACAAGGCGCTGCTCACGAGTAGCAGTACGAGTCGGACGAGGCGTCGCCGCCTTCGAGGTGGACCTGGTGCGTGCGCTGCTCGAACGTGGTGAAGAACCCGCCGTCGAGACTGAGTCCGCCGTCAGGCTTGGCGTCGATCAGCGTGGCCCAGCTGTTGATCCCGTCCGGGTAGAACTGCTCGTCCCAGCTCGCGTACAGAGAGTTGGTCAGGTAGGCTCGCTTGCCGTCCCGACTGACCTCCACCATCTGGGGGCCGCCATTGAGCGGACCGCTCGTCGGATGCGCCGCCTTGCGCACGATTCCTCCTAGATGGACGCTTCCGGTTTTCTTCGGCTTGAAGGGGTCGCTGACGTCGAACTGAAGGAACTCGCCCGTACCCCACGCAGAGACATACAGCCAGTGGTCGTCGAGCGTGAGATTGATGTCGCTGACCAGCGGCGGCACCGCCTTGAACCCCTTTAGCAGCGGCGGCAGATCGTCAGGGTCCGCCGGCTCCGCTGGGATGTCGATCACCTTCTCGATCTTGTAGGTCGAGCCGTCGAGGTACCAGGTCCAGATCGATGCGCTGAGGTCTTTCAGGCAGGTCACGACGCCGACGAAACCGTAGGCCTTGGCCGGGTCGTGCGCGGGCCGAAGCTCGAGGACCATCTGGTATTCCTTGCCGAGGTCGATCTCCTGGCGGTGGCGGCGCTTCGGCAGGTCCCAGATGTGGATCTTGTGGCCGTACTCGCCGGCCAGCAGGATCTCGGGATTGACGCCGGCCTCGACCATGTTGGGCGTGCCCCACTCGCTCGTGATCGCCGTGTCGTAGCCGAGGTGCCACCAGAAGTCGTACGCAAGCTTCTGGGGGCCGCGGTCGATCTCCCAGCGGCCCTTGACCGCGAACGTGTCGTGGTCGATCACGAAGACGCCGCCCGGAGTGTCGCCGTCGGGGTTGCCGAGCGCGCTCACGTAGATCCCATCCGGACCGCAGTGGATGGTGTGGGGTCGGCTGTAGCCGGCACGGTCGGCGATCTCTTTCGCTTCGATCGTATGGACGAGCTTGGGCTGCTTGGGATTGGGCTTGACGTCGAAGATGTAGATGCGCGACGAACGCAGCCCGGGAACGAGCAGGTAGCGCCGCTCCATGTGCGGATGAGACGCGTAGGGGCAAAGCGCGGAGCTGCACACGTTCCATCCGAAGTGATGGAACTCGTCGCCGACGTTGGGTGCGTCGACGCGTCCGATCTGCCGGCCGAAGCTCTTGGATTTCGGATCGACGTCGAGCGTTACCAGCCCGTCAGGCGTCTTCCGTGTCGGATCGAACGTGACCATGTAGGCGAGCGTCTCGACTGGCGCTTCCGCCGCGAGACGCGGCGACGGATAAAAGGTTTGATCGGGTCGGAGAAGTGTGGTTGCCATTCTGTTCCAGCGATTCCTCCTTCAGACATAGTCGTGCGTCTGGTTCGCAACGAG
>Ga0209057_1000939_pt1 | contig 24574 bp, 25 predicted proteins | sample GraSoiAngelo_146_FD_185903 | JGI IMG/M metagenome (GOLD analysis project Ga0209057, IMG submission 185903) | Grasslands soil microbial communities from the Angelo Coastal Reserve, California, USA - 14_1009_05_30cm (SPAdes) (version 2) | ecosystem: Environmental > Terrestrial > Soil > Grasslands ... | reverse complement strand
GGAAGGACTGGCATAACGTGACTCCCTGCGTAGAGCGCAGCATCGCGTGCGGGGTTCCACCGGGGTTCCACGGTGACAGCGCTTGCGCGCGAGCCAGTGCGACGCCTCGCACTTCGAACCCTAGCACGCAGAGTCAATTAGGCCGAAATCGGAAAGTGCAGAAAATCGCAGGAAAACGCGCTGAACGTGTCTTGGGCGCAGGGGGTCGCTGGTTCGAATCCAGTCGCCCCGACCACTTTTCGAGCTTGGGGTAACAGCGGGGTAACACCCTCGGCACGACGCCGGGCACCATCCTGCGTCGCCTGCACTTCTGCACCACTGCCGAAGTTCGGCGGTACAATGGACATCATGCGGGTCACGATTCAATTGCCCGACGACATATCTGCAGCCCTTGAAGAGCAGTGGGACGACGTGCCGCGTCGTTCGCTCGAAGCCATCGCGGTTGAGGCCTATCGCAGCGGCGCTTTGACAGAATCTCAGATCCGCCGATTGCTGGGGCTAGAATCGCGGTTCCAGGTGCACGCGCTGCTCAAGCAGCACAACGTGCCGCTGCAGTACACGGCCGCAGACCTCGAGGACGATTTGAAAGCGCAACGAGAGCTCGGAATTCTGCCCAGCCGATGATCGTCGTGGCCGACAGCGGGCCGCTGCACTATCTAATCCTGCTCGAACACATCGAACTTCTCCGGCGGTTCTACGGCCAAGTCCTTGTGCCGGAGCCTGTCGCCGGTGAACTCTCCGCCGCTGCCGCGCCAGCCGTCGTGCGAGATTGGATCACGAAGCCGCCAACCTGGGTCGATGTGCGTCCTGTGCCGTCTGACGCGGTCTCGATGATTAGGGACGATCTGGATCTGGGCGAGCGAGCGGCGATCGCGCTCGCCGAGACGATGCATGCCGATCTGCTCTTGATCGATGAAGCCGCGGGCCGTGCTGAGGCGAAGCGTCGACATCTGCGAGTGACCGGCACGCTCGGCGTGCTCAGGGTAGGCGCCGAGCAAGGCCTAGTGAACGTGCCGGACCTATTGGAACGGCTCAAGGCGACCAGCTTCTATCTGGACGAGACGCTCTTGCACACGGTCTTCGACCGGTGGCCGAAGCCATAGCGAGGCGCACCTTCTGCCGCAGAGTGAAGTCGAGCAACACCAGCTGCGCTGCCCTCGGCATTCGCCGGACTTGGATTGAGGACGCCAGATCCTGGCCGGACGCCAACCACGACCTGATTCCCAGCACAGGGTGCAACTGGCGCGACCGCTGGACGCGCCGCAAGGAACCGAATGATGGTCCGTCGGCGCTCTGGTTTGCCCGCTGCTCGAACGACTGACACGGATCTCGGGAGGGCGCTCGAGGCGATGACGGCTCCCGAGTTGCGCTCGTTCGTTCGTGCCGTGTTGGACGAACTCAAGGACGAGCAACGAGGCCGCGTTATCGACTCGTTGATGACTCGCGCCGTCAGGGGCGACGTCGGCTGGAAGCCGAATCGTCCGTCGCCGCGAGTCGTTAACGATGCAAGGTCGTTCGCGGACGCCGCTCAACAGGTGGGGCACGCCGATCCGGACGATGTAAGCGAGTATTTGCGATTGGCCTCTAAGGCTTTTCTCGCTGGCGATCACGCAAGCGCTCGAGCCGTATTCGAGGCACTCCTGATTCCCATCTCCACCGTGGACATCGATCTCGGTCAGCACGAGCTGGTTGACGATGTTCTGAGCGTCGACGTCCACACGTGCGTGGCGCAGTACCTGACGAGTGTGTACACGACCACGCCTCTGCCTGACCGAGCCGGTGCCGTGTTCAAGGCGATTGAGAATGTCAAACCCATCGGCACCGTGCTGAACCCGATCGGCGAGATGGAGGGCGTCTCTGCAGGGGCGCTGCCGGATCTTGGTGCGTTCCTGCCGCGATGGCTGAAACATCTCGCGCGTCGCCGGCCCTCGAAGGATGAATGGGAGAGCGACCACGAACGGTGGCTCCGTGAGACCGTATTCCGGTTGAAGGGTGTGAGTGGGCTTGAGCGACTCGCGCGGAAGACGAAGCGGCCACAGGCGTGCCTCGCGTGGTGTGAGGCATTGGTGGATCGAGGCGATTGGGCCGGGGCCCTTCACGCGTACGACGCCTCCGCGGTGCTCGTGGGCAAGTCGCATTGGCGTGGTGAACTTCTGGATGGCGCGGCTTTGGCCGCGCAACAACTGAAGCGGTCCGATGTTGCCGACCGGCTGGCGGTGGCATGGCATGCCGCTCCGACATTGCCGCGACTACTGCGATGGCTGGTCAGCGAGGATGGCAGCCCAACCGACCTTCGGGCGAAGGCGAGGAAGATTGTGTCGCGCTGCCCCAAGACGGCGGGACGGCAGCTTGGCCTGCTTCGTCTTCTAGCCCGCGATATCAGCGCCGCAGCCGACCTACTATCGCAAGCCCCCGGTCTCGGCTGGTCGAGCGATGAGCATCCGGGTCACGTACTGTTTCCGTCGTTCGCTCTCCTGCTGGCACGCAGAACATCGAAGAGGGTGCCGGACGCGCTCCTCGCAAGCCTCGATTCGACATGTCGCGATCCGCTGGAGGTTCTCTCCTCTGATGACGTCGAGCGCCGGCCCAGGTTGCGTACGCCCTCGATCGCGACGCTGATTCAGGGCGTATCTTCGACGATCACCTTCGTCGAAGAGGATCTAAGATCGATGGTCGACTCCATGTGCGCCGCCGCCGAGAGGCGGGTTGAAGAGATTCTGAACCGCTCCCGACGCCGGCAGTACGGTCACGCCGCGATGCTCGTGGCCTCATGCGTTGCACTGGCGCCGGCGGCCGGCGGCGAGGACCTTTCCGCATGGATGATGGGGCTACGACAGACATACTCGCGTCGTCACGCCTTCAGAGAGGAACTCAGGCGTGCGATGGAGAGTCCGGACGTACGCGACTGAGTGATACTGCCGCCCACGCACGCGCGTGTGCAAACTGAAAAACCACGCGGCGTTTCGCCGCGCTGAGCAAACCAAATCAACGTCATGGACCTGATCTCGGGGTCTGTCGATCAGAGATCGTCGTCGGAAGCGAAGATCGCCCTGTTCCGGTCGCTCTTTCGAGGCCGCGACGATGTGTACCCGCGGCGATTCGAGAGCCGCAAGACTGGCAAGGCAGGCTACGCACCCGCCTGCGCCAAGGAGTGGGTGCGTGGCGTGTGCGAGAAGCCGCGCATCAAATGCGCTGAGTGTCCCAATCGTCGGTTCCTTCCGGTCACCGACGACGTCATACGTTGGCACTTGTCAGGTCACGACGCCGAGGGCCAGCCCTTCGTCGCCGGCGTCTACCCCTTGCTGCAGGACGAGACCTGCTTCTTCTTAGCCGTCGATTTCGACAAGGCCGGCTGGCGAGAAGATGCCGCAGCGTTCCTTGAAGCTTGTTGGCACCTCAATCTCCCAGCCGCGGTCGAACGATCACGCTCCGGGCGAGGCGCGCATGTCTGGTTCTTCTTCGAAGAGGCCATTCCGGCCACACTTGCCCGACGACTGGGATCGCACGTTCTCACTGAGACGATGGAAGGGCGTCCGGACATTGGCCTCGATTCGTATGACCGGTTGTTTCCTAACCAAGACACCATGCCGCAAGGAGGATTTGGAAACCTGATTGCTCTGCCGCTCCAGAGGGCTGCACGCAAACAGGACAACACGGTTTTTCTTGATGGCGGCTTTGTTCCGTGGCCCGACCAGTGGGCATTTCTCGCGGGTGTTCGCAAGATCGGGAGGCCACAGATTGAACAGATCGTCGAAGACGCTGAACGACGAGGCCGCATTCTCGGCGTGCGGTTGCCACCACAGGATGACGGAGACACGGAGCCGTGGACGGCGTCTCCGTCGCGTCATCGGAGGGAATCGCCAATCGTCGGCGAATTGCCGCCGACGTTGGAACTTGTCTTGGGCAATCAGATCTACATTGCCAAAGAAGGCTTGCATCCTGGGCTTCGGAATCGCTTGTTGAGGCTGGCGGCTTTTCAGAACCCTGAGTTCTACAAAGCGCAAGCGATGCGGCTTTCGACGTACAACAAGCCACGCGTCGTCGCGTGCGCCGAGGATCTCCCGCGTCATATCGGGCTACCACGCGGCTGCCTCGATGACGTTCGCAAGACGCTCAGCGACGTCGCTGTTCACGTGGCCATTCGTGACGAACGACACGACGGCAATCGGTTGGAGGTGAAGTTCCAAGGAGAGCTCCGGAACGAGCAGAAGGCCGCAGCGGACGCCATGCTGCGCCACGAGACCGGAGTCCTGGCGGCTACTACTGCGTTTGGAAAGACCGTCGTCGCTGCGTGGCTCATTGCTCAACGCGGGGTGAACACGCTTGTGCTCGTTCATCGGCGCCAGCTGCTCGATCAGTGGGTTGAGCGGCTATCGACGTTCCTCGATACAGCCGCGAAATCAATTGGTCGAATCGGCGGCGGGCGAAATCGACCGACTGGAAAGATCGACGTCGGCATTATTCAGAGTCTCGTCCGAAGGGGCGTGGTCGACGACCGCGTCGCCGACTACGGCCATGTCATCGTCGACGAGTGCCATCACCTGTCGGCGCACAGTTTCGAGCAGGTGATACACCAGGCCAAGGCCCGATTTGTCGTTGGCTTGTCGGCAACCGTCGCACGCAAGGACGGTCACCATCCGATCATCTTCATGCAATGCGGCCCAGTTCGGCATCAGGTAAGTGCCCGCGCTCAAGCGGCGTCCCGGCCGTTCGAGCACTTCGTGCTGGTTCAGCCGACATCCTTTCAGCCAACGAGGGACCCCGATCCGGACAAGCGTGTCGAATTTCAGACGCTCTATCAAGAGTTGGTCGACGACGAGGCTCGAACCCGACGAATCTGCGAGGACGTTCTCGACTCCGTTCGCAACGGACGCTCACCTTTGATCCTGACAGAACGAAATGAGCACCTCGATTGCTTCGAGCGCGAGCTGGCGTCGCGCGTCCATCACGTCGTCGTCTTGCGCGCCGGCATGGGCAAGAAGCAGCGGCAGGCGGTCAATGAGCGTCTCGCGGCCATCCCGCGCGAGGAAGGCCGAATCATCGTCGCGACTGGAAAGTACGTGGGCGAGGGGTTCGACGATCCACGTTTGGACACCTTGTTTCTGACGCTGCCGGTCTCATGGCGAGGAACGGTCGCCCAGTATGCTGGCCGGCTACATCGTCTGTATGACGGGAAGCGCCAGGTGCGCATCTACGATTACGCCGATCTCAACGTGCCGATGCTGGCGCGAATGTTTGACCGACGATGTCGCGGGTATGAGGCGATTGGGTACACGATCCTTCTTCCGGCGAGTGCAATTCCAGGGTGGCCCGCTGATGTCGTTCTTCCGTCCGATCCGGTCTGGAAGCGCGATTACTCCGGTAGCGTGCGAAGGCTCATTCGGGACGGCGTCGATACGCCGCTGGCGAGCCTGTTCGTGCATGCCGCGCGTGCAATGCCAGAAGACGCCGAGGGTGCAGCGCGGGCAAGAAGTGCAACGGAGGCGTTTCTCTACCGCAGACTGGACACGCTGGCGGAGACCAACGGACGCTTCCGTCTCAACGTGCCGCTGCCGATCCCGTTCGACGGCTTCGGAACTCTTGAAGTCGATCTGCTGTGCGCCCACGCGCGTGTAGCCATCGAACTCGATGGCGGACAGCACCTCGCGGATCCGATCGCGTATCGTCGCGATAGGCGGAAGGACCAGTTGCTGCAAGAGAACGGCTATTTCGTGCTGCGCTTTCTTGCCGAGGATGTGGGCAAGGAATTGGACGCCGTGCTCGACGCGATCCTGAGGGTGCTCGCTCGGCGTCGCCAGTCGGCAACACGGGCCGAGCCTCTGAAATTCGTCCGGCAAGGCGGTTAATGAAATCGCCCACAGGCTGCGAAGAGGCGCGTACGGCCTCTGACGCTGGCCGTCTCGGCCGCGCGGATTTGAGCTAACAGGAGCTCATAGCTCGAGAGTCCATCGTGGCGTCGGCTGGAAAGTCTCTCGCCTATCGGGGCGATCCTGGAAAAATTCTTCAAGCGGCAGCACCTTGACGTCATTGAGCTGCTGACGCCGCGCGCGCCGACAAGAAGACAATCCGCCGGCGAAACCTTGCGTCGCGTTTACCCACATCAAAAATCTCGACTCGCGGGTTCGAGCCTAGCCTCGGCGCCCAAGCGGTGCCGGGCCGCTCGGTTCCACGCCCCGAGGTGCCCGGCGCCGCAACCGGGCCGGCACCCCATCAGCCTACGCTAGGACGCTTACGGTCAGAAACCTCCAAAACAGGGGGTCACAGCGCCAAATCCATCGGCAAGTCAATCACTTGGAGGTTCGGACTTGCGGAAAGTTGCGGACAATCGCAGGACGTGGCTCTTGGGCGCAGGGGGTCGCCGGTTCGAATCCGGCCGCCCCGACCACTTTTCAAGGGTCCGGGGTTCCACCGGGGTTCCACCCCAGACGCCATCCGTCGATTTCCTGAATCCAGCAGTCTTGGGTGCGCTGCAGTCCTGATTCGCGGGCTCCGGAACTCCCGGCGGGCGTCAGTCCTTCACAGACGCTTCGGCCATTTCTGGCGACCGTGAAAGACGGCGATGACCTCCAGACGATCACCTCGCACTCTGTAGGGGATCACGTACCGCGTGTCCGGCACGACGAGTTCCCGAGTGCCGGCGACGCGGCCGGGACGACCGAGATTGGGCAGTTCAGCAAGGCGCTCAACAGCGGCGAGCAAAGTGCCAGCGACTCGATTGGCGGCGTTCGGATTGTCGTTCGCGATATACGAGCGGAGGTGAGTCAGGTGGTCGATGGCTCGCGGCGACCAGACGATGGTCACACGCGAGGCGCCTTCCGTTCACGCTTGCGACCCCACGAGCGGAGCCAGTTCGCCACGTCCTTGTGTGGAACACCCCGGCCCTCGTCGAGCTCTTTGATGCCGGTCTGAATTTCATCCAGCTGCCAGCTCTCGGCCTCAACGAAGGCGGCAATCGCCTCGGCCGCAAGAAACGATTTCGAGCGACGTGAGCGTTTGGCGAGTACCTCGAGACGTTTCTTCGTATCGATGTCGATTCGAACCGAGAGTGTCGTCGTCATTTGTGATGGCTTGTGCGATGACGTATACATGATAGCACACGCCGGCGTCCGACCGGTTCCCTCGTGACATTCACAATCTCGAGATGATTACGATTCGATGCCTTTCTTGAAACGGTGCTTGTCCATTTCCAGCGCACGAATCTTCGATTCGAGCGTTGATCGTGGCATCCCGAGCCGAACTGCCGCACCGTCCGGTCCTGACGCACCTCGCCGGGCGTGGTGTGGCGGCGCCGCCCACGCAAGACGTACAACTACGCGATAGTCATTTCATGCCGGCGGCCTTTTATAAGCTCGCACGGGATGAGTCCCGTTCGAATCCACACCCGGTTCTCATCAACGAGGAGGTGTCGCTCCTCAGCTCCGAGCAGGCGACGGCGTCCCTGCTGTGTGGCGAGTGTGAAGAACGTTTCAATAGCGGCGGCGAGACCTGGGTCTTGAAGAACTGCTGGCACTCCGAAGTCGATTTTCCGTTGCGTTCCAACCTTATAGCGATATCCCCGTCGCCTCTGTCGACGCCAGGCTTTACGATCTTTGAGAGCGTCCGCTCAGAGGCGATTGACGCGGCAAGGCTCGCGTATTTCGGTGTGAGCGTCTTCTGGCGGGCCTCGGTGCACGACTGGGTGTTGATGCGGCGACGTCCGAAACGCCTTGAGCTCGGCCCCTACGAGGAGCCGTTACGACTCTTTCTGATGGGGCTGGCGGGATTTCCAGGCGACACTCTGATGATCATTTCCGTCACCAGCGCGATGGATCGGATGCGGAACATGCTGATGACGTTTCCATTCTTGAAGAGTCGCCAACCGGAGTTCCGGCAGTACCGCTTCACGATTCCGGGAATCACGTTTCAGCTGTTCGTCGGCAAGAACCCCGTATGCTCTCCGACGGCTCTCGGTTCAGTCGCCTGAGAGGCACATGCTAATGACGCCAGACGTAGACGACCTCAATACGCTGGACGGCGCGACGCTGATCTCAAAGACTCGAAAGGTGGGCGCTCTGGCCCGGCCAGACCAGCCGAAGAAGAAAGGCCCGTAAAGATCACCGGCGGTGATCTTTGGCCTACGTCTCGTGCACAGCACCACGAGCGTCTGTGGACGAGAGTACGGCAAGATCTGCGTCAGCAGTCAGCGCGTTGAGGTCTTCGGGCGCCCATACCAACCGTCGAATGCTTCGGCTTCCCGCGCCGTCAGCGGGGCGTCAGGCTTTGTTCCTGGTTGCCATTCCGTCACGCACAGCTTCCAGCTGTCGGCGACGACGACCGCCGACAGCGCTGCGACGTTCTGGTCGCTGAAGATCTCCCGTAGCGAAATTTGCGCTGATTCGCGTCCGGCACCGAGGTGCGTTCGCCCCAAGAACAAGACGGTTGGCCTACCGTTCGCCCGGGCAAGCTGGCGGCCTTCGGCGACCTTCTTGCGAATCTTCTTCACGACCTGATCGATTTCCACGTTCGGATCGGTCGAAAACACGCCGATGAAATCGGGGATCACGCGCTGCACCGTGTTCGTGGCCTATATCAGGATGTCGCGACCATCGATGTTTGCCACGCCATCGGAGGCTATCGCGGCCTCTTCAACATCGGTCAACACGCCATGCCGCGCCAGGTCACCAAGGACGCCGAGTTCGAATAAATGATTCTTTAGCGATGCGTTCGTGCGGCTCGCTACTACTTCAGCCAGCTTCACCTTCACCTAGTCAGGTTTGAACGCCACCGACGAGAGCGCCTGCACGCGTTCATCCAGCCGGGGGATGATGGAGCGAAGCGGGTCGATGCCGGCCATCCACAGCGCAAATTTGGAGTCCTCGTCGACCTCCGCCAGCCGGCCGTTGAGCATCAATTGCTGCGCCTTCTCGAACCAATCGACGCCGCGCAATGGATGCATGAAATCGTACAGAAACCCGCTTGGGTCGGTCTTCGCTGGATGCGGCGGGCTCGAATGGCGAATTTCGTCAGCGATGGCTCCGAACCAGTCATCATCCAACAAGTTCTTCAATGCTGCGGTTGCCGCGACGGCCCGACGGAGCGCGGTCAAGTTCTCCAGCAGCTCGGCCCTGAGGCCGGCGATCCTGGAGGCTGCGTCGGAATCGGGCATTCGGATTGGAAATTGACGCAGGATTGCGGCGTGGCGACGCGGTCAGCGCAGTGGGATCTCGTAGTATCGCGGTGCGGCGTCTGGGTTGCGCCCCCAGATTTTCAGATGAAGATGCGGCGAGGAAAGCTCCGTGGGCTGCTTGGCGTGAGCGTCACGAATCAGTGCCGCAGCCTGGTTCACTTCGATTTCGGCATAGTCAGCCAGCGCCGCGACTGCATCGGCGAATAGCTCCGAGTCGTCGTCCCAGGGGTTCGATCGCGCTGGCGAACAGTAACAGAAGCCCTCGTCTCCTTCGCGCTCAACGGGACCCTCGATCGCGTAAAGAATCTCCGCCGACTCGATCGGGTCGCGGAAGTGAGCTGGTGTCAGAGTCCAGGTCGCCATGGGCTTCTACACTCCTTCGGCGGCTGGGGCCGCCATCGAACTCCAATCGATCAGTAGAGTCGACCGGTATTCGTCCGTGCGTCTCAATAATAATCGCGGCAACCGATCGAGAGAATTGTGTCAGAAGTGTGTCACATACCCCCAGAAACCTCCGGTCCACACCGTCATTTACGGGGACACGCCGAAGCGTATCGTTGCAGCGGAAGTTGTTGATTCGGAAGTAAGTAGGTGGGATTTCGTGTGCGTCAGCACGCGTGTGCGGAGTCGATTTCCAAGCGTGCTCGATCGACCACTCCGACATCTCTCCGCTTTAGAATCAACGGCTTGCGGGCGGTCTGGAACAGGATACCGCAAAAGCCCCTTCACGCATATCCGATTCGATATGTCCTGTCGTTCCAATCGTTTGCTGATGCGCGTGCCGCGACGAGAATGGGAATTGTGTCAGACCTTCTAATCTCGCGGGATCACTTACGGCGATCTGGTTGAGTCGGCGCGCGATTAGAACGTCACGCCGGCCAGCTGGTACGCGCACGGGCGTCACGAAGTGCGTCCTGCTGAACGTTGACAGCAAGTTGTTAGAGCGCATCCTTGTTCGTCAGGTTGATCACGCTGAACCGGACGCGGAGCTTGGTCCTGTCCGTGTGCAGCAGGCTGTCGGCGCCGATTCCGAGATCAAAAAGGTGGCGCCGCGCAATCCTCGCGGGATTCGAAAACGACATGCGCAGTTGCTTCAGCAATACCGCCGACGGAACTCCTTCCACTTCTTGGGATCGTGGCTGAAACCACTGCCGCAACTCGGTGCTGGGCCGACTTCCTTCAGCCATGCGTCGGCTCGCAGCTTTGCTTTCGAGATGCCGCGCGGCCACAGACGCTCGACGAGGAACCGTGTTCCGTCGGTGTGTGACACGGATCGGAGGCGCGCCTCACGACGATTGCGACTCTGGCCATCATTCACCTCACGAGGCTCTTCTGGTCGCTTTACAGTGACCTCACGCGTGCGCGTCAAATGTTCGGCAACAGATCGAAGTACTCGTCGTCTTCGTTCTTTCCGCCTTGCCCCTTCCCAATCTGTTTCTCCGATTCGATGAACTCGATCCGTTCGATCCACTTGACCATCTTGTAGCCAAGCTGGTTCTCGACGCGCAGGCGGAGCGGCGCTCCGTAAACGCGCGTCCGCGGCTCGCCGTTCATCTCACACGCGAGAATGCATGCCGGCTTCAGCACGTTCTCCAACCGCTGGGTGTCGTAATACGCACCGCCGTACAGCGACTGGCCAAAGGAGAAGAAGGCGACGACCTTCGCCGCTGGAAGGGGTCGAACGAGCCGAATCAGGTCCGCCATCGGGACGCCGCCCCACTTCGCGATGCCCGTCCATCCTTGGATGCAGTGATGCATCGTGATCTGTTCGACGAATCCAAGCCGCCTCAGATCTGCAAGCGAGAGCTCCACTGGATGCTCGACCAAGCCGTCCACTCTCAGGCGGAAGTCCTGGAAGGCGCCCTGTGCGAGCGTGTTCCACTCGGCTCGCTGAGGGAGCTTCCCGTTGGGCCAAAAGAACGGTGAAATGTCGCGATCTCGATAGCGTTGATGTGGATTCAGCCGGTTCAAGGTCAGCAACTGCATTGGGTACGTCACGCTTTTCACCGCGCGTTGGAGCGCCCGCGGATACGTCCAGGACACATGATGGGCGGCGATCCAGCAGCCAACGACGACTCCGATCCCGACGAACCCCCAGATCATTCCCGACGGGCTCGTGTCGTCGGTTCCCATCACGATATGATTCATGTTCCTCGCGAACCCGGTCATGATCACGAGCGTGACGTGGACCACGAGAAACCCGACAAAGCCGATCATTGTCAGGAAATGAATCGATCGTGCGGACTGCCTGCCGCCGAAGAGTCTCGGGTAGGTCGGAAAACGATTCACGACGGCCGGAGACATCGCGAGGCCGGTCAGGATCGCGACCGGCCCGAACACCAGGAACACGGCGAAGTACGCGATCTGCTGCAGCGCGTTGTAGCCATAGAAGCCATTCGGCTCTGGCGGCAGACGAAACGTGGCGTAATGGACCCAGGTGTTCCACGCCTGCCTGAACACGACGGGCGACGTCGGGACGATCCGCCTCCATTGGTCGGTGGCGAAGAGCAGCGTCGCGAAGACGATGCCGGTGATGATGAAGCCATGAATGTTGATGAAGTGCCACGCCCGCGCGACGCCGACGGTGTGTCGGTAACCGGGTGTACCGAGCAGCGGCGAGATGTATCGCGCGTCATCCTTGGCCGTCCACAGCCGACCCTCTGGAACGGTGATCGGCGTGAACTTGATCCATTCACTGCCAGGCGTGCAGTCGTTGTTGAAATACAGCCGTGGGTGGTCCGCAAGAATCGATAGCCCACTGCGGATGAGCAGCGTCACGAACAAGAAGTTGAAAAAATGGCAGTAGCGGACCCACACGGGAAAGCCGTGCGGCGAGGCCACGTTGTTCGGATTCACAGACGCGATCGGTGCAATCGTCGGGAGACCCCAGAGGCTCATCTCGATCCATGCGATGGCCACGGGGATGACAACCAATAGCGCACCCAGCGCGACGAGAGACGGCCGTATCCACACCCTGAAGCGTCGATCGGGCGGATAGTGAACCGCGGCGTGTGCTGCGTCGAAGTCGACCACAGGCGTCCCTTGTACTCTTCGATTACGAATCAGGTAAGGCCGGACGTCGCCATGGCCGTTCGTGGCCGCTCGGGTTGGGATCTGATGGCCGTCATCGCTCGATCCATTCGACAAATGATCCCGCGCTGTCGGTCACCATCATGACGCGCAGGACGCGATCGTTGTGGTACATCACCTTGGCGCCAGCACGCGCAGCTTGGACGGACGGATAGTGCGTCCACGTTTCAGGAAGGCTCCCGGCCGTCCCCTGTTTCATGATCGCCCGCAGCCGAAATGCTTGAGTCATCGTCGCCCTCGTCGCGCATCGCGCGCAGCCTCGACTTCCCAATCATCCGCGCGCGCAAGCAGGACGTCCTTGCGCGTGCGCAATCAGCGATGGGAGCCCCGGGGCGAGCTGGGTTCCTTGCTCCAGCGCAATGACAGCTGTCCTCCAATGGCCGACGATTGCAATGGAGCGTGACGTGAATCAACCTCGACTCGATATCACCGATTCCCGCGATGTGGCGCGTCTCGTGAACGTCTTTTACGATCGCGTGCGAGACGACGACATCCTCGGACCCATCTTCAACGACATCGCGCACGTGGATTGGGCGACGCATCTGCCGCGGATGTACGATTTCTGGGAATCCGTGCTCTTTGCCAGGGCGACGTTCAAGGGCACGCCGCTACTTGTGCATCGCGCGCTCGATCGGCGCACTCCGTTGACGACTGCCGCATTCGATCGTTGGATCGCGCTGTTTCAGTCGACCGTCGACGACCTCTTCTCAGGGCCAATGGCAGAACACGCCAAGACTTGTGCCGTGCGAATCGCGGCCACCATGGAGCACAACATCAGTCCGAGGCCGTCGTCCATTGACGCCTGGTCGTTGATAGATCGCAAAGAACTGGGGGCCGCCGCGGACCACAATCGATCAGGGGCAACGGAATGACCGTGAAGGAGCACCTCAGATGAGCGCAACGATGGCGCCGCCCGTGAGCGCGAGCCCTGTTTCAACGACCGATCGTCGCGCGAAGCGGTTCGATGGGTCGATGTCGGCCGACCTCGCGCGGATTCGCAGCGAGTACATTGAAATATCCGGGCTCGTGTTGACGTTGCCTCAAGCGGCGCGCCTCTGGGGGTTCGGCACCGAACGTGCGGCCGACCTCCTGACTGTGCTGGACGCTGGTTTTCTTACGTGCGACAAGAGGGCCGTGTACCGGCGGCGACGATGACCGCCGGAGATGAGGAAGCCTTCATGCGCGAGCATTTGGAGATCCCCGCAGCGTGCGACCAAGCGCTGCGGCGTCTCAGCAACTCGATGTGAAGCCGCTCCTGCGCGTCGAGGGCGGTGACACGAACGCTTCGTCGGATGTCGTCGATGACGCGTCCAATCAGTCCTTCCCTGCCAGCGATCCTCCACCGTGGACGCTCGGCGTTGAGCCGACATAGCCGCCGCCCGCTTGAACGACGACGCTGAGCCGATCAATGACGAAATGTGACACGATGAACATTCGACATGGCCGTTCAGGATGTGGCCGAGACCGCCCGTCGACTCTTGCACGTCCCGTTGTTCGAGGGGCTGTCGCTGGACACGCTCGCTCAGATCGTCAGCTTGTCGTATCCGAAGCAGGCCAACGCCGGAGACTTCTTCTTTAACGAAGGTGACCAAGCCAACGAATTTTTCGTGCTGACGGCAGGCCGCGTCAAGCTCACGCAGTTGACACCCGACGGTCAGCAGATTGTCCTTCGGCTGATTGGCCCCGGGGATGCCTTCGGTGGTGTCGGCGCGTTCGGCGATCCGACCTATCCGATCACTGCGGAAGCCGCGGAGACGGCATCCGCACTCGCCTGGAATTCGGCGACGATGCGCCAGCTGCTCGAGACGCAGAACCAGATGGCGCTGAACGCGCTCCGCTTTGTCGCGAACCGGTATCACGATCTTCAGCGACGGTATCGGCAAGCCATGACCGAGCGTGTCGAGCGCCGCGTCGCTCGTGCGTTGCTACGGCTGGTGCATGAAGCTGGACGCCAAGTCGACAAGGGCGTCGAAATTGATTTTCCGATCTCACGGCAGGATATCGCCGAGATGACGGGAACCACCCTGTTTACGGTCAGCCGGCTACTCAGCGCCTGGGAAGAGCGCGGCATCGTCAAGAGTGGTCGGCAGCAAATCGTCCTCACCAAGCCGCACGCCCTAGTCGCGATCGCCGAAGACATACCGGATCGGTAGCGACGTCCGCTGTTTGCTCCAGCGCAACGACCAATCCCGGTTCGTCGTCGATCCTAAGACAACGGACAATGACGGACCCTTTGACGGCGAGCACGACTGTCGCCGACGTCCTGCGCAAGCGGCCCCTCGCAGCACGCGTCCTGATGAATCACCGCATGCACTGTCTCGGATGCGAGATTGCCCCTTTTGAAACCTTGGAGGAGGCGTGCGAAATCTACGGGGTCTCGCTGCGAGATCTGCTTGCGGAGCTGAACGCCACGACGACGGAAAGCGCGGGTCCAGAAACATTGGCGAAATCTGACGATCATCAGTAAGCTCACGGGCTGTGTCACACCTGCGGCGGTACACAATCGCGGTTTTGCTGACGTCGCCAGCGTTAGCGCTAGCATTCCTCGGCCGCGGCGTTTGGGGTACGGCCGCAACCTATTCGTTTTTCCTCGGGGCCGTCATGCTGAGTTCGTGGATCAGCGGCCTCGGGCCAGGAATCGTCTCGACTGTTCTCGGAACGCTAGCCGCCGACTACTTCCTGATTGCGCCGCTCCATACTCTCACGTTCGACTCGTCGCGACTCGTTCAGCTATCCGCTTTTGTGGCGATTGCGATCCTCATCAGCTCTCTGAACGCCTCGCGCCGCCGCGCGGTCGATTCGCTCGCAGCAGCCCGCACCGAACTCGAACAAAGGGTACGGGAACGAACCGCCGAATTGGCGACAGCCGACGACACACTGCGCGGAGAGATCGAGCGCCGGAATCAGAGCGAGCGGAACTTCCGCGGCCTGATCGACGCCGCGCCAGACGCCATTCTTGTCATCGACACCGATGGCCGTGTCCTCAGAATGAACGACGAGGCGGAACGCATGTTTGGATACACGCGGGACGCCTTGATCGGCCGCAATATCGAAACAATCATTCCCGAGCGATTCCGGGCTGCGCATGCCGCGAAGCGACAGACCTACGGGACGGCTGCGGCGACGAGAACGATCGCTGGCGAGCTGGCGGGCAAGCGCGCGGACGGAACCGAGTTTCCGGTGGAGATCCGCGTCAGTCTGCTGGATGCGCACGGACAACGCGCCATCGTCGGGATCGTCCGCGACGTGACCGAGCGCAATCGCGCGCAGCAGGTGCAACTGCATCTCGTCCATGATCTGGGCGAGCGGGTGAAGGAGTTGACGGCGCTGCACACGACGAGCCGCCTTCTGAACGAGCCTGGAACTCCGAGCGAGTTGCTTGCCCGCATTGTGACGTTGCTGCCGCCTGCGTGGCAGTACCCGGACATCACGGGCGCGCACATTGCAACAGGAGACATCGACGTTCGCACAGAGGGATTTGAACTGACCCCGTGGGTGCAACGTGCGAACTTCACGACTTCGGACGGTCGGACAGGGACGATTGAAATCGTGTATCGCGAGGCGCGCCCCAGCGCGGCCGAAGGTCCATTTCTCGCCGAGGAACGTAACCTAATTCAGTCGCTCGCCGGGATGTTGCGGGCCTACTTCGAACGCGTCCAAGCGGAAGAGGACCGCGTGAACCTCGCGCGCGCGGAGGCGGGGCGCCTGCAAGCGCAAGAGGCGAATGCGGCCAAAGACCAATTCCTGGCGACACTCTCCCACGAACTGCGGTCACCGCTAAACGTGATGCTCGGTTGGACGCAGATGTTGCGATCCGGTCAGCTGAGCCCCGCTGCCGCCGCCCGAGGATTCGACATCCTTGAACGCAGCGTCCGACTGCAGGCGAAGTTGATTGAGGATCTGCTCGACGTGTCTCGGATCGTCACCGGCAAATTGAGGGTTGAGAAGCGGCGCGTCGATCTCGCCACGATTGTCGACGCAGCGGTCGACGCGGCTCGTCCCGCAGCCCACGCGAAGAAAGTGGCTCTGACCGCTACTATCGAGCCCACCCTCTTCATGGCAGCCGACCCGCAGCGCCTTCAGCAGGTTGTCTCGAATCTCCTGACGAACGCGTTGAAATTCACTCAGGAACACGGTTCGATTGACGTGCGCGTCGACCGCGTCGAAGACAGCGCCCGGATTGTCGTACGCGACAGTGGAATTGGAATCGCGCCCGATCTGCTGCCGCGGATTTTCGATCGCTTCCAGCAGGGTGACAGTTCCACGACTCGCACCCACGGTGGGCTCGGGCTGGGGCTGGCGATCGTCAGGCACCTTGTCGAGCAGCACGGCGGACAGGTCGCCGTCGCAAGCGCCGGGTCCGGCCACGGATCGACGTTTACGATCACGTTGCCGCTACTGAAAGACGTAACGCTGACTGCTTCAGCGCCTCACGCGCTGTTAATGGATCGATCGCTGCTTTCAGGTGTGCGAGTGCTCGTCGTCGATGACGAAGCGGATGCTCGAATCACACTCGGAACGATTCTGGAACAATTCGGAGCCGAGCCAACAGTCGTGGCATCCGCTCAGGACGCACTCGATTCGATTGCACAGACTCTTCCAGATGTTCTCCTCAGCGACGTCGCCATGCCGAATGAGAATGGTTATGCGTTGATGCGCCGGGTCCGAACGACCGTGGATGCGGGCCGACTGCCCGCAGCAGCGCTGAGCGCCTACGTCGACGGAGACAGCAGGGAGCAGGCGCTCGATGCGGGGTTTCAGACGTATTTGTCCAAACCAATCGAGCCGACGCTCCTGGCGACAACGCTCGCGTCCCTGCTTCATCGCGGGGTCGCCTCGTGACGTTTGGGCGTTAGGCTCGATTGAGGCGGGCCGCGGCGGACTAAAACGCCCCGCGACTGACAAGATGCAAGGCATTCTGGGCGCGAACGGCGTCATCGGGCGAGCGCTGTCCCGCGCACTCTACTCCGACGCGGATCGGATTCGACAGGTCAGTCGGGCACCGAAGCGGATGCATCCCACAGACGATCTCGTCAGCGCAGATCTCCTCGACGCGAAAGCCACGGCCGACGCGGTCGCGGGGAGCTCGGTCGCCTATCTCGTCGCGGGCCTCAAATACGACGCTCGCCTCTGGCAGGAACAGTGGCCAACGGTGATGCGCAACGCCATCGAGGCCTGCAAGCGCCACGGCAGCGCACTCGTGTTCTTCGACAACGTTTATGCGTATGGTCGCGTTGACGGCGTGATGACCGAAGACACACCGTACAATCCGTCCAGTCGCAAAGGCGACGTCCGAGCGAATGTCGCCACGATGTTCATGGACGAAGTGAAGCGCGGCGAGTTGCGCGGCATGATCGTGCGATCCGCGGACTTCTACGGGCCTGGCGCCGTACTGAGCGTGACGCACGCGACGGTGACCGAGCGCCTGAGAGCCGGGAAGACGCCCCAATGGCTTGGCAACCGCAGAGCGGTTCACATGTTTACCTACACACAGGACGCCGGCCGTACGCTCGCTCTGCTCGGAAACACAGCGACAGCGCACGGACAGGTCTGGCATGCGCTGACCAACCACGAACCCATGACCGGCGAATACTTCGTGCGGCTCGCGTGCGAACTGTTGCACCAACCCTACGGCCTGCAAGTGCCGCCTCGCTGGATGCTCGCATTGCTCGGTGTGTTCGCTCCGATTGTTCGTGAGAACATGGAGATGCTGTACCAGTTCGAGCACGACTACCGGTTCGACAGTGGAAAATTCGAACGGGCATTTGGACTGACGGCCACGGGTTACCGCGAAGGCATCGCCGCGACGTTAAGAGGGACAGTACCCGACGCGTAAACGCGCGAGGACCGATCGACCTCTAGCCAGACGGCCACAGGTCTAGGAGCTTGCGCGAGGAGCGAAATCGAAACTGCGCGCGGCTCTCGCAAATCCTCGAACTTCTTGTGGAGGATAATCGGCTCAATGTTTATGCGGGTGAACTCGAAGTGCGCCCACCAGGTGCGCCCACCACACGGCTGAGCAGTAGAGGGCGTCGAACGTCCCTTGGGGACCACCCGCCCACCTTCAACGGACTGGCCTGAACATGTTGACGCTCAACACATCATAGCTGTAGACTTCCAACACATGCCGGCCGACAAGTCTGACATCCTTCACGGCACGCTTGATTTCATCGTTCTGAAGACGCTCCATGCGATGGGGCCACTCCATGGATACGCGATCGCCCGGCGGATCGAACAAGTCAGCGCCGACCAGCTCGCCATCAACCAGGGGACGCTCTACCCCGCACTCTTGAAGCTTCAACAGCACGGGTGGATTTCGACCAAGTGGGGCGCGTCAAGCACTGGGCGGCGCGTGAAGGTCTACTCGATCACGCGCCGGGGCGAACAACAACTGACCACCAAAGAAGCTGAATGGCAGCGTGCCGCAGGCATCGTGGCGAAGTTTTACAAACTCTCGAAGGAACCGAAATGAGGCCACTCCTGGCTCGCCTGCTCGCGCTGTTTCGTCGCGGTCAACTCGACGACGAATTCTCCGATGAGATGTCGGCCCATCTCGAGCTGTCCACCGCGGACTATCTGGCCCGCGGGATGTCGCTCGAGGACGCCCGCCGGGCGGCGCGACTCAGATTTGGCGGCACACTTCAGACCGCCGAGGCGTATCGCGATCGACAAGGGTTCCCGCTGCTCGACTCGCTGTGGCAGGACCTGCGTTACGCGGCGAGGGCCCTGCGCAAGAATCCGGGCTTCGCCGCGGTCGCCATTCTCACGCTGGCGCTGGGGGTCGGCGCGACGACGGCGATCTTCACGGTCGTGCACGCGGTTCTGCTGCGTCCCCTCCCGTTTCCCGAAGCCGACCGTCTCGTCGAAGTCCGCATCGTCGGCCGCAATGCCGCCGTGTTCCCGCTGCCCGACACCGATTTCCTCGCGTGGCGATCGCAGAACAACAGCGCGGAGGCGGTGGCCGTGTACGACAGCTCCTCAGCGACGCTCACCGGGGACGGACCTCCCGAGCGGTTGATCTCGTCGGCCGTCACCGATCGCTTCTTCGACGTGCTCGGCGTGCAGCCGCTGCTGGGCCGCGTCTTCCACGAAGGCGACGATCGTCCGGGAGCGCCGAAGACCACGGTGCTCAGTCATGGACTGTGGATGCGTCGCTTCCACGGCGATCCGGCCATCGTGGGGCGCTCCATCACGGTATCCGGCGAGCCGCACGTCGTCATCGGCGTGATGCCGCCGGCGTTCGACTTTTTGCCAGCGAAGAAGGAGCTGTGGCGCATCCTGACGATGAACGAGCCGCGCCGGCGCGGACCGTTCTACACATGGGGAATCGCGCGGCTCAAGAAGGGCACCACGCTCGACACGATGCGCGCGAATCTCGATGCCGTGAGCGCCACGATCAAGCGGCAGTATCCGCCGCCTGGCGCCGGGAAGCTGTACGCCATTCCGCTGCAGGAAGCGATCGTCGGCGACGTGCGGCAGATTCTGTACGTCCTCCTCGGCGCCGTCGGGTTCTTGCTGCTGATCGCGGCGGCCAACGTCGCAAACCTGCTGCTGGCGCGCGCGGCCGGTCGCGAGCGCGAGATGGCCGTCCGCGGAGCGCTCGGCGCCGGACGCGCGCGCATCGCCGCGCAGCTCCTCACCGAGAGCGTCGTTCTCGCCGTCCTCGCCGGCGTGCTCGGACTGGCGGTCGCGTCGTGGGGCACGCGCGTGCTCATCGCCGTCGCGCCCCAGGGCATTCCGCGACTGAACGAAGTGCGCATGAGCACGCCGGTGTTCCTGTTCGCGTTGGCGACGGCGTCCGCGTGCGGACTGCTGTTTGGCCTCATTTCAGCGCTCCGCGCGTCGCACGTGCCGCTCGTCGAGACGCTGAAGGAAGGCGGGCGAGGCGTCTCGGGCGGCGGGCACCGGCGGGTGCAGCGTCTGCTCGTCGTCGCGGAGATCGCGCTGGCGCTGATGCTGTCGACCGGCGCGGCCCTGATGGTCCGAAGCTTCGTCGCGCTGCAGCGGGTCAACCCGGGCTTCGAGCCGTCGCATCTGCTGACGTTCCGTTTGTCGCTGCCGCAGACGAAGTATCAGAACGGCGCGGAGCAGCGGGACTTCTACTCCCGGCTCCTCCAGCGACTGGAGGCCTTGCCTGGGGTGCGATCCGCGGCGCTGACGATCAGCGTCCCTCCGGATGTCCTCGCGATGACCGACAACTTCATCGTCGAGGGACAGACGCTGCCGCCGAACCAGAGCGCGCCGCTCGGGCCGCTGATCTTCGTCAACGACACGTACTTCTCGACGATCGGCGCGCCGCTCGTCAGCGGCCGCTTCTTCAGCGAGCGCGACGGCGAGAACGCGCCCGCCGCGGCGATCGTCAACGAGACGCTCGCGAGGCGATACTTTCCCAGCGTCGATCCGGTCGGCCGCCGGCTGAAGATTGGCGGACCGGAGCGGCCGACCAATACCTGGATGCGCGTCGTCGGCGTCGTTGGTGACATGAGCTATTCCGGTCTCGACGCGCCGTCGGAGCCGGCCGTGTACCTGCCGTTCCGTCAAGCCACGAGCAACAACCAGTACGTGCTCTTGCGAACGGCCGGCGATCCGCAGTCGCTCGCTCCCGCCGTGCAGCACGCCGTCGCCGAGCTCGACAAGGATCTTCCGGTCGCGTCGCTGCGGACGATGGATCAGTTGATGGGCGAATCGAAAGCGCCGCCGCGCTTTCGGACGATTCTCGTGTCGCTGTTCGCGATCGTCGGTCTGACGCTCGCGTCGATCGGAATCTACGGCGTCATGGCGTATGCAGTGGCAGAGCGGACGCACGAGATAGGCGTCCGTCTGGCGCTCGGCGCCGACCGCGCCGACGTGCTGGGCATGGTGCTGGGCGAAGCGATGCGGCTCGCCGCGGCGGGCGTCGCGATCGGCCTGGCCGGCGCGGCGGCGACGACGCAACTGATGCGCAGCCTGCTGTTCGGCGTGACGCCGTCCGACGTGCCGACGTTCGCCGGAATCGCGGCGCTGCTCGCGGCGACGGCGTTCGTCGCGAGCTACATTCCGGCGCGACGGGCGACACGCGTTGATCCGATGGTGGCTCTGCGTTACGAGTAGAGCTTCCAGGAACATCGACGCATGCGCCTCTCGCAAATCCTCGAACTTCTTGCGGAGGATAGTCGGCTCAATGTTTATGCGGGTGAACTCAAAGTGCGCCCACCAGGTGCGCCCACCACTCGGGCTGGTCGATCCTGGACGGTGGCGAAAGCGCCCACTGGCGGGCCGCGCCAGAAAGCTAGGGCCGATCGATCGTCGAGGCCGAGCCGGCGTGTGTGTGTCGGGGCGCTGCCGCGTGAGCAGCGACCTTGGCCGATCTTACTCGCAGCGCAGTGCTTCGATCGGGTTGACGCGTGAGGCGCGGCGCGCCGGTAGATACGTGGCGAGCAATGTGACGCTCATCACGACCATCGCGACCAGCGCAACCGCCGTCGTGTCGAAATGTCCGTCCTCGCGCGGAAACAGCGCCCCCAGTGCCCGATTGACACCGACGCTGGCGAGCAGGCCCACTACGAGCCCGACGACGGCGAGCGTGGCGCCTTGTGACAGCACCATGCGCAGGACATCGAACGGTTCCGCGCCGATCGCGATCCGGATACCGATCTCCTTGGTGCGGCGGCTGGCGGCGTACGACACAAGGCCATAGAGCCCGACGATCGCGAGGAGCAAGCCCATTGTCCCCATCGCAGCGATCAGGGCGGCGAGTACGTTGAGAATGGTCACGCTGCGCATCCGATAGGTCTCCTCGAGCGGGCGCAAGTTCGATATCGGTTGGTTCGCATCGAGATGGCGAACCATTTCACGGATCGGCCCGGCCATCATCGCGGGATCACCCTTGGACGCGATGATGAGGGCGAGGCTCTGTTGCGGACGTTGTCGAAGAGGAAAGTAGATGAATTCCGTAGGGCCTTCGAGTAGGAATGAGTATTTGGTGGTGGTCGTGAGGCCGACAACCTACTTCGTCGCATCGGGATTCCGGTGCGTCAGCAGCCTGATACGTGCGGGTCCCGGTCCAACACCGTGCTGACAAGGAAGCGCCCGTGAGGCCGACAACCTCGACTACCGGTCCACGGGCCTCATTCAGGTGGAAGCGCTTCCCCACCGGGTCCTGTCCAGGCCAGTAACGCGCGGCCACCTGCTCGTTGACGATGGCGACGCGCGGTGCGTCAGCGGCGTCGGTCGCCCGAAAGGGACGTCCCTTCAGGATCGGCAGCTTCAGCGTGTCGAAGAACTGATCGTCCACGGTCGCGCTGAAAAGCACCACGCTTTTCGTTCCGGCCGGCAGCTGGAACGCCTCGGGCGCAATCTGCACGAGTCCGGTCCCGTTCCCACCATCCATCGGAACAAACGAGGTCAATGTCGCTGAGGCAGCGCCTGGCATGTTCCGCGCCTGCTCGACCACTTGTTCGAAGAACTCCTGCGTTTGGGCCTGGCTGTATTGCAAGACGCCCGGAGTGAACCACATTTCGAGGAGATGATCCGTGCGGAAGCCTGGTCCTTCGTCGATTCGGCGCTGGAAGTCGCGGTAGACGAACACGGAGACGGTGAGGAGGATCACCGACACGGCAACTTGCCCCGCCACCAGGATCGCCCGGCCCCAGCGCCGGCGGCCAGATCCCGCGGCGTCGGTCGCCTTCATGACGACGGTCAGATCGGCACGGGCGGCGCGCACCGCGGGCGCCAATCCAAACAGCACGGCGCTGACCAGTGTCACCATGAGACTGACCGCAAGGGCGCGCTGATCGAGCTCAAACGCCACGGAGATCGGCAGATCCGTGGGAATTCGAAATTGTCTGAACAGCAGGACGCCGGCGTAGCCCACGCCGAGCCCCAGGACGCCGCCGATGGCCGCAATCAGCACGCTCTCGGTCATCAGTTGTCGGGTCACGCGGCCTGGGCCCGCGCCAATCGCCAATCGAAGCGCGATCTCACGGGCACGCATTGGCGCGCGGCTCGCGAGCAGCCCGGCGACATTTGCGCACGCGACGAAGAGCACGGCCGCCGCCAGCAACGACAGCATCACAATCAGCAGCGCATTCGGCGGCGATCCCGCAAGACGGTCCTACTCCGTCCGGACGGTGAGCAATGTATTCCGGTTCGTGTCCTGATATGCACGTGCCAGATCTTTCGCGATCACCGACAACTCGGTTTGTGCTTGCGCGAGCGTCGTGTCAGACGCCAGACGTCCCTTGATCGTCAGGCGACGAACATCGCGCATCTCGAGCGGCCGAGTCGCGCGATCCGACTCGAGCCGCGGCCACATCGCGAGCGGCGTATAAAACTCGTAGTGAGTATATCGATCGAGGCCGACAAAACCGCGCGGCGCGACGCCGATCACCGTGAAGTCGACGCCGCTCAGTCTAACCATCCGCCCGAGAATCGCCGGATCGGCCCCGAACTGTCGTTCCCACAAGTCGTGGCTGATGACGAGGACTGGATGACGTCCAGCCACCAGATCTTCGTCGGAGCGGAACGCGCGACCCAACTCGGGTTCGACCCCGAGGACCGAGAAGAAATTGCCGCTCACGAGTAGCCCGATCGTCGGCTTTGGCAGCGAACCGGCTTTGACGCCGAGCGCTGCAGAACACTCGGTGAACGCGACCAGCCCGTTGAAACTCCTGCTGCGATCGCGGATATCGACGTAGTCACGATACGACGCAACCAAAGTTCGCTGAAGCGGCGGCAGCGATGAACCGACCGTTACGACTTCGCCAGGCCGTGGCACACCGAGCGGGCGCAACAAGAGCGCATCGGCAAAGCTGAACACGGCACAGTTCGCGCCGATCCCAATCGCCAGCGACAACACGGATACCAGAGTGAACACTGGACTTCTGGCTAGCATCCGGCTGGCGTAACGGAGATCGCGCATCAGGTCTTCGAGCCACCGTAGACCGCGCTGGTCGCGTTGTGCTTCTGTCGCTTGTGCGACGGCGCCGACTCGAAGTCTCGCGGCGCGTACCGCGCCGTCGTCTGGAGTTCCGCGGCGCCGCTCTTCGTCAGCGGCTAGTTCGAGATGGATTTGGAGTTCATCTTCTAGGTCACGATCGGTACGTGAGCGCCGGAACGTTCCCCAGAGACGGTGAAGCCACTCGCGGAGCGTCATTGCGGCTCGTTCAGGAGCGAATGCATGATGGACGCCGTGCGCTCCCACTCCGCTCGCTCGGAGGCCAGTTGCCGGCCTCCTGCGGCTGTGATCGCGTAGAACCGCGCCTTCCGGTTGTTCTCCGTCACACCCCACTTCCCGCGAACAAGTCCGCGTTGCTCTAGGCGCATGAGCCCTGGATACAG
>Ga0209057_1000937_pt1 | contig 24590 bp, 19 predicted proteins | sample GraSoiAngelo_146_FD_185903 | JGI IMG/M metagenome (GOLD analysis project Ga0209057, IMG submission 185903) | Grasslands soil microbial communities from the Angelo Coastal Reserve, California, USA - 14_1009_05_30cm (SPAdes) (version 2) | ecosystem: Environmental > Terrestrial > Soil > Grasslands ... | reverse complement strand
TTCGGCGTCCTCCGCGCGGTCGCGGATCGCGCGCGCGCTGAAGCCGCCGAAGATCACGCTGTGCACCGCCCCGATGCGGGCGCACGCGAGCAAAGCGATCGGGAGTTCCGGGATCATCGGCATGTAGATCGTCACGCGGTCTCCGCGCTTGACGCCGAGTCCCTTCAGCACGTTGGCGAACCGATTCACGTCGCGCCACAGGTCGTGGTACGTCAGGACCCGTCGCTCCCCCGGCTCGCCTTCCCAGACGATCGCGGCCTTGTTCCGCCGCGGCCCGCCGACGTGCCGGTCGAGGCAGTTCGCGGAGACGTTGAGTCGGCCGCCGACGAACCACTTCGCGAAGGGCGGCTCCCAATCGAGGACCTTCGACCAGGGGGCGATCCACTCGAGGGTCGCGGCCATCCGGGCCCAGAAGGCCTCGGGGTCCTTCGCGGCGTCCGCTCGGAAGGAATCGTCTCGGACTGCGGCGTCCTTCCGAAAGCCCGCCGGGGGCGGGTACTGTTCCTTCTCCTTGAGGAGGCTATCTATCGTTGCACTGGAGACGACCACGCCCGATCACCCGCGGTCCGACCCTTCTCCGGCCGACGATAGCGGTAGAGCAATTTCAGGTTAAGACGGTACTGAATCAACGTGATGGCCACATCGGAGCGCGGCGACCCCTCGGGGGAGGCTTTGGAACGTTGGGCGAACACACCTGTGCTCGTCTGTAAACATGCCCGTCTTAGCGGTGTGTTAAGTTGTCTCACGCATGGCGACGGGGGTAGGGTCAGCAGCAGGCAGGTTCGCGGGGGAAGCCCGCCGGAGCATGCGGTTCATCGTGGCCGCAGCGTCTTCGGGGACGATCATCGAGTGGTACGACTTCTACATTTTCGTGACCTTGGGTTTCATCTTGACCCCGTTGTTCTTCAAACTGACCTCGGACCCGGCCGTCAACTTCCTCGCGTTCCTCGCCACGTACGCGAGCGGATTCGCCGTCCGGCCCTTCGGGGCCATCGTCTTCGGACGAATCGGGGATCTGGTGGGGCGCAAGTATGCGTTCCTGTTGACCGTCACAATCATGGGGCTCGGTACCGCCGCGATTGCTTTTATTCCGGTGTATGACCAAATCGGCCTCCTCGCGCCCCTCGCCCTCATGACCTTGCGGTGCTTGCAGGGGCTCGCGCTTGGCGGGGAGTATGGCGGCGCAGCCATCTATGTGGCCGAGCATGCGCCCGACGAGAGACGCGGGTATTGGACCAGCTACATTCAGACGACCGCGACCGTGGGCCTGTTCGTTTCGATTGCGGTGATCCTCGTGACGGACGGCGCGCTCGGTGCGGCCACATTCGCAGCCTGGGGCTGGCGAATCCCCTTCCTCCTCTCGCTCGTCCTCGTGGCCATTTCCGTGTACATCCGATTGAGGCTGCAGGAGACGCCCCTCTTCTCCCGGCTCAAGGCGAGCGGCCGAAGTTCCGCGAGACCGTTGAGGGAGGCCCTTGCGAGCCGGGCCAACTGGAAGCTGATTCTCCTCGCCCTGTTCGGCGCGACCGCGGGACAAGCGGTCGTATGGTACACCGGTCAGTTCCTTGCGCTGTTCTACATGCAGCGAATCCTGAAGGTGGACCTGTTCACGTCGAACGAGATCATGTTCGTTGCCCTGGTGCTCGCGACACCCCTCTTCATCGTGTTCGGCCGCCTTTCCGACCGAATCGGACGGAAGAAAATCATGATGGCCGGATGCCTCCTGGCCGCCGTGAGCTATGCGCCCCTGTACGCGGGGATGGAGGCTTTTGGAAGGCCCCTCAACGTGCCGGTCATGATCGGCCTGGTGTTCGTCCAAGTGGTATGGGTCACCATGGTCTACGGACCCATCGCCGCGTTCTTGGTCGAGTTCTTCCCGGCTCGGATCCGATACACGTGTCTGTCCCTTCCCTATCACCTCGGGAACGGTGAGTTCGGAGGCTTCACCCCGCTCATCTTCTTCGCGGTGTATGGCGCGACCAGTGGCAACCTGTACCTCGCCCTCCTTTGGCCGATCCTCGTTCCCATCATGACGTTCGTCATTGGGATGATTTGGTTGCCAGAGACGAAAGACACGAAGATTTGGGAGGAGGTTACCCCGGCACCTGCATACGGCGGGCCAGCCTCGATGTCGCGCGCCGGGGCCGACGTGGGGCCGACAATGAAATGAGGTACCAAAAGAGACCTCTCCGTCTCGCGGCCTGCCGACGATCGGATTGAACGATCTAGAGTCGGAGGACGACCTTGATCGAATCCGTCGCTTGCGCGACGAGACGGAATCCTTTTTTCGCTTCGGCGAGCGGCAGCACGTGGGTGATCAAGTCTCTCACGGTGACCCGACGGGTCGCGAGGAGTTCGATTGCCTCCCGAATGTCCCGCGGGCTTCCGCCGTACGAGGATGTCATCGTGACTTCCTCGCGCCACACCCCATTGAACGGGATCTCGACCCGCGCGGTCGGCTCGGAGGGTGCGAAGAACAGGACGGTCCCTCCGCGGTCCACGCATCCGAGACCTTGGACGATCGCTTTGGGGGCGCCCGTGCACGTGATCACGTAGTCCGCCGGCAGGCCGTCATTGGCTTCGCGGACCTTCGCGGGGACGTCCTCGCGACCGTCGATGACGATGTCCGCTCCGGCTTTTCGTGCGGCGGCCTTGCGGTATTCGACGATGTCGGTCGCGATCACCTTCGCGGCGCCGGATGCCTTCGCGAGTCTCACATGGAGGAGGCCCGCGACGCCGCTGCCGATGACGGCGACCGTGGCGCCCGGCCGGAGTCCCGCCAAGCGCTGGCCGCGGACAACGCAAGCGAGCGGTTCCACGAAGACGCCCTCGTCGTCCGAGATCGCCTTCGGCAACGGGAACACGCCGTGCGTCACGTTGATGGCAGGAACCCGAACGAATTCGGCGAATCCGCCCGGGTCAAAGTTCGTGGTCCGCAACGTGTCGCAGACGGTCTCATGGCCCGCCTGGCAATAGCGGCACTTGCCGCACGGCACGTGATGCGACACGAACACGCGGTCGCCGACCTTCACCTGGTCGACGCCGGCGCCGACCTCGGCGACTTCCGCGGCAATCTCGTGGCCGAGGACGAGGGGCGCCTTCGGTTTGCGGTACCACTCCATCACGTCGGAGCCGCAGATCCCGCTCGAGCGAACCTTGACGAGGATCTCTCCGGGCCCGATCTTCGGCTTCGGCAGATCGACGATCCGCACGTCGTCGTTCGCGTAATACATCGCGGCGCGCATGGTGCGCCTACTTCTTCGGCTTCCCGCCCTTGACGAGGTCGAGCGCCTCCTTCGGCGTGCTCCGCTCGTGGACGATCGCGCGGATCCCGCGGATCATGCCGACCGGGTTCGAGGACTGCCAGATGTTGCGTCCCATGTCGACGCCGCGGGCGCCTTCTTGGATCGCTTCGTACGCGAGCTCGAGGGCATCCAACTCCGTCTCCAGCTTTGGGCCGCCCGCGACGACGAGCGGCACCGGGCACGATTCGACGACCTTGGAAAAGTCCTCGCAGAAATACGTCTTGACGAAATGGGCGCCGAACTCCGCCGCGATTCGACAGGCGAGGCCGAGGTAGCGAGCGTCGCGCTTCTCGAGTTCCTTCCCCACCGCGGTCACCGCGAGGACCGGCATGCCGACCTCCTCCCCCTCGTCGACGAGTTTTCCCAGGTTCACGAGGGAATCATGCTCGTGGGCCGCGCCGACGAAAATCGAGAGGGCGACCGCGGACGCGTTCAGTCGGACCGCCTCCTTCATCGAGGTCGTGACCTTCTCATTGGACAGGTCCTCGTTCAGGACGCTGGCTCCGCCGCTCACGCGGAGGACGATGGGGACATCCGCTCCGGGATCGATCGAGGTTCGGACGACGCCTCGCGTGACCATGACCGCATCGGCAAAGGGGAGGAGTGGCTCCAACGTCTTCCGAGGAATCTCGAGCTTGTGGGTTGGGCCGAGGAAATATCCGTGGTCCGCGGCGAGCATCACCGTGTGGCCATCCGACGGCCGGATGATCCGCGCGAGCCGGTTCTGGAGTCCCCATGACATCGTCGCGCTTCTCGAACCCGTCGGAATCGATGCCGCGGCTTAACCCTTTCGAGGTCCCACGAAGTTCGCTGGCTGAGAGGACGAGACGGGCTCCCCGAAACGGTCATCTACCGTCTCGCGGGTTTCGCAGCGATGGCTCTCGATGTGGAGAAGACCCGGAAGGAAGTCGTCTCCGCGCTGAGATCCGCGGCTCCCGCCAGGCCGGATCGAAGGCCCAGTCGTACCTGGGCTCGCCAGTCCCCGTCCTGGGTGTCCGCATCCCGCGGTTGCGAGCCATCGTCTCCGCTTTTCGACGAGCCCATCGCGATCTTGCTGTCGGCGATTTGAACCGACTCGCATCGTCGCTCTGGGCCGGTCCGACCTTCGAGGAGAAAGCGTTGGCGATCAGCCTCCTCGACGCTTTCGGGAGGTCCCTCGACGCCGAATCGTGGCGGCTCCTTGACGCATGGGCCGGCGAGTCATCGGGATGGGGACTCTGCGATTCCCTCGCGCTCGGTCCCATCACCAAGATCGTCCATTCGCATCCCCGACGATTCCGCGAAGTCGTGCGATGGACCAAATCCGAAAACCGGTGGCGCCGACGGATCGCGGTCTACGCGATGAGGGATTTCGTGTTCGCGGGCGAGTTGGACCAGCCCTTCGACGTTTTCGAACGGCTCCTATACGACGACGAATTCTGGGTCCAGCGGGCCGTCGGGACTTGGTTGCGCGAGTCATGGAAGAAAGATCGCGAACGCACTGCGGCGTTCTTGAGGGCCCACGCGCGAGGGCTGCCTCCCGTCACGATTACGGTGGCCACCGAACGAGCTCCCAAGGCTTTCCGAGAGAAATTGAGACGAGACGCGAGGGCCGCAACCCGGACGGCGAGACGCGATAGCCGCGACCTGCCATCGTGATCATGGGAACGCCCTCTCAAAACTGAAATAGTACCCAGGTCCCTGGAGGCATCGGAGGGGCGACCCTTGTCGGAGAGTTCGGCCGAGGAAACCCTGGAAACGCAAATCCGCGCGGCCCGGAAGCTGTCCCTCGATGGCGCGCGAGCGACCTATGATCTGACGAGGGGCATCGATTTCTCGAGGCCCCGCCGAACCGCCGAGGCGATCGCCCGGGTCGTCTGGGACGAAGACGTCAAATCCTGGTGGAGCTGGAGGGGAGGCGATCCGGTCTTCGCTCCGAGCCGCAAGGTTGAGATCCGGCTGCCGGCCGACCATCATTGGAAGGTCGCGAGGGCCGCGAAGGACTTTCAGGAGGAGCTCAAGAAGGAAGAGTTGGCACCCTTCTTGGACTCCTATCTGTACGGGTTGAAGGACGACCGCGCGGACTGGTTTTCGATTTTCTTCTGGGGACCTCTCGTGGCGTACCTCCTTCAACACGCGGAGAACCGTCAAAGGCAACGAGACGCCCTCGACCACTTCTTCGCGGACATGGCGCGGTACATCGTCGTCTCGGCACCGTGAGGATCGCACGCCGCGTGAACCCTGAAATACCGCATGGCTCATTTGATCCCGAGGGGACTCATGGCCGGAGACTCGCGGAGCGAAAGCGTAGCCTCTCAGGTTCGAGGGGCGAGGAAGTTGTCTCCGGACGGGACCAAGGCGATCTACGACTTGACCTCTGGTGTCGACTTCTCCAAGCCGAAGAGGACGGCTCGAGCGATCGCGCAGGTCCTATGGGAAGAAGATGTCCAATCCTGGTGGACATGGAGAGGTGCGGGCCCCGCCTTCCATCCCACCCGCAAGGTCGAACTCCGGCTGCCATCGGGCCATGATCGCAAGGTCGCGAAGGCCGCCAAGGAGTTCAACAAGTCCTTCGAAAGGGACGCGTTCGGACTCGACGAGAGCCCGACGGACCATCTGGACGATTTCCTCGCCCTCGGGCTGACCATGACTCTGCTGGCAGGACCTCTCCGTGATTACCTGGACCTGTATTCGGACGATCGCCAGAAACAACGAGAAGAGATCGATCGGCTCCTCGCCCTGATGGCCGGCTACCTCGTCGTCACAACGTAGCCGCGGCCCGTTTCAGAAACGCGATTGCGTGCCGCAAATTTATACCCAAAGCCTTAGTTCGTGGTCGTACACCGACGGGGCGTCGCAATGGCCGAGGAACACGTGGTCCAGGAGAAGGCGCTGCGTTCGTTTTGTGAAGAAGTCCTTACGAAGCTCGGCGTGCCGAAGGCGGATGCCCAGACCGTGACGGACGTCCTCGTCGTCGCGGACCTCCGCGGGATCGAGAGCCACGGAGTGGCCCGCCTCGGTCGCTATGTCACAGGGCTCAAGAAAGGTTTCATGAAGCCGACGGACCAGAGCCGCATCGTCAAGGAAACGAAGGCGACGGCCCTGATGGACGGCGGACAAAGCCTGGGCCAGGTCGTCGGCAAGCGAGGCATGGACCTTGCGATCCGGAAGGCGCGGGACACCGCGATCGGTGTCGTCGCTGTGCGGAATTCGAATCACTACGGGATCGCGGGCTACTACACGCTCATGGCCCTCGAGCACGACCTGATGGGCGTGAGCATGACGAATGCCGGGCCGCTGGTCGTCCCGACCTTCGGCCGTACCGCGATCCTCGGCACGAATCCGATCAGCCTCGCGGCGCCCGCGAAGAAGGAGAAAGCCTTCGTCCTGGACATGGCCACGTCCACGGTCCCTCGAGGCAAAGTGGAAGTCTACAACCGTCTCGGACAGCCGATGCCCCACGGATGGGCCGTCGACGAGACCGGGAGGAGTTCGACCGATCCGAAGCGCGTCCTGAATGCGCTCGCGAATCGCCTCGGAGGAGGGTTGCTCCCCCTCGGGGGCGAAGGAGAGGACCTCGGAGGCCACAAGGGCTACGGCCTCGCCTTGATGGTCGACGTCCTCGGCGGAGTCCTCAGCGGCGCGGCGACCGGACTCCAAGTCTACGCCGACGAGCAGCGGCCCAACGTCGGCCACTTCTTCATGGCCCTCGATCCCGCGGCCTTCCGGCCCCTCGACGAGTTCCGGCGGGACATGGACCGCCTCGCCCGCGAGCTCAAGGACAGCCCGAAGGCGCATGGCCAGGACCGCATCTACGTGCACGGCGAGAAGAGCTTCGCGCGGATGGAGAAATACCGCCAGGAAGGGATTCCCTTGGATCCCAAGGTCGTCGAGAACCTGAAGAAGATCGGGGCCGACCTCGGCGTTCCCTGGTCGACCTGAGGGCTTCCGGGGATTGGCTCAGGCGCAGAATCCGGGATACTTCTCCGGGAACCGCTGGATCAGGTCGAGGTTCAACTCGTTCACGTTGACGTAATCCGGGGCCAGGACGCCCGCGTTGCTCGCCCGGTTCGCGTCGAGGTTCTTCTCGACGAGCAAGCGGATGAACCGCGCGTCGATGTCGGTCGTGCGATTGATCCTCGGGATCTGCGCGTAGGCCGCCTCCGGGGTGATGTGCGGGTCGACGCCCGACGCGGACTCATTCGAGGGCCTCGGATGGAAGAGCATCGGCGAGGTGACGTTCTCCCCGATCAACGTCGACCCGACGGCCTTGCCGTTGCACATCATGACGCTGCCGTTCGATTGTCCGGGGAACGCGAGCTGCCCGATCCCGAGCAGGGCGAGCGGGTAGGCGAGCATCGCGAGGACGGCGATCGCCGCGAAGGTCCGGAGCGCGGGCTGCGCGTTCTCCCGGATCGATTGTAGGACGGAAGGGAGGAACCGCATCGTCTCACCCGATGACGAAGGCCAGGATCAGATCGATCGTCTTGATCGCGAGGAACGGGAGGACCGCGCCGCCGAGGCCGTAGATCGCCATGTTCCGGACGAAGGTCCTCTCCATCGGCTCCGCGCGGAACTTCACCCCCTTCAGGGCGAGCGGGATGAGGGCGGGGATGATCGCCGCGTTGAAGAGCATCGTCGCGAGGACCGCGGTGACCGGGCTGTGGAGCTGCATGACGTCGAGGAGGCGGGCCGCCGGGTTGCCGGGGATCACTGCCGGGAACAGCGTGAAGTACTTCGCGATGTCGTTCGTGACGCTGAACGTCGTAATGGCCCCGCGCGTCATCAGGAGCTGCTTGCCGACCTCGACGACCTTCAGGATCTTCGCGGGGTCCGAGTCGAGGTCGACCATGTTCGCCGCCTCCCGGGCCGCGGACGTGCCGCTGTTCATCGCGATCCCGACGTCGGCCTTCGCGAGGGCCGGCGCGTCGTTCGTACCGTCGCCCTCGACCCCGACGACGTGCCCGCGTTTCTGCTCCAGCTCGACCCGCACGAGCTTGTCCGCGGGCTTCGCCCCGGCCATGACCTCGTCGATGCCCGCCTCCTGGGCGATCACGCGGGCCGTCAGCTCCGCATCGCCCGTCACCATGACCGTCTTGATGCCCGTCGCCCGCACCGCGTCGAGCTTCGCCCGGATGTGCGGCTTCAGGTTGTCCCGCAGGTTGATGAGGCCGACGACCAGGCGGTCGACCGCCACGGCGATCGGCGTCCCTCCGGTCTTGGAGATCTCCTGGGCTTGCCAGAGGAGCTCGGCCTCGTTGACCTCCGGGGACAGGTCGAGGATCGCGTCCACCGCGCCCTTGAGGAGCTTGGCGGGCCCTCCCGACACCTCCAGGTCGAGGAGGAGCCGCCAGATTCGGCTCTCCGCCGCCTCGGGAGGGGCGGTCGGCAACTCTTGAATCCCGAGCGTCCCCGGCCGCGGGACGAACAGCTCGACGCCGCTGACGCGGCTCTCCGCGCTGAAATCGATCGACTTCCCCGCGAGGATGCGAGGGGTGAGCGGCAAGACCCATCCGTTCTTCTTCGCGACCTCGATGATCGAGCGGCCTTCCGGCGTGTGGTCGTAGACGGAGGCGAGGTAGGCCGCCTGGCCCACCTCCTCTTTCGTGTACCCTTTCAGCGGGACGAATTCCTTGACGGTCCGCTGGCCCTCCGTGATCGTCCCGGTCTTGTCGAGGATCAGGATGTCGACGTCCCCCGCCGCCTCGACGGCCTTCCCGGACTTGGCGACGACGTTCGCCCCGCCGACGCGCGCGATCCCCGCGACCCCGATCGCGGGCAGGAGCCCTCCGATCGTCGTCGGCATCAAGGCGACGAGGAGGGAGATCAGGATCGCGAGGTCGATCACCAACCCGAGGTGGTCCGCGAGGAACAGGAACGCGCTGCAGACCACGACGAAGATCGCGGTGAGCCCGACCAGGAGGATCGTCAAGCTGACCTCGCTCGCGGACTTCGGCCGCTTCGCGTTCTCGACGAGGGAGATCATCTGATCGAGGTAGCTCTTCCCCGCCTCCGCGACGATCGTGATCAGGATCGAATCGGTCGCGACCTTCGTCCCGCCGATGACGTGGCTCCCCGTCTCCTTGTACGACGGGATCGATTCGCCCGTCATCATCGATTCGTCGATGTACGCCTTCCCTTCCTTGATCACGCCGTCCCGCGGGATGAACTCGCCCGCGCTCGCGCGCACGACGTCGCCGGGGTCGAGGAACCGCGACGGGACGATGACCTCCGAGTCGCCGACGATCTTCCGGGCCGGAACGTCCTTCTCGAGGGTGCGCAAGGCATCGACCCGTGCGCGCCCTTGCGCCTCCGACACCGCCTCGGAGAACGTGGAGAACCAGACGGTCAGGAGGAGGATCCCGGCGATGACGAAATAAAACCACCGGCTCTGGTTCACGAGTCCCGCGAAGGCCCCCGGCGCGAGGCCCATCGCGAGGACGAGGGCGAACCCGGCCTCGACGACGAGCATGACGGGACTGTCCTTCCAGAGGTACAGGGGATTGAGTTTGACGAGGGAGTCGAGGAGGGCCTGCCGATAGTCCGGCCGCGGTCCGTTCTTCGCGTGGGTCCCGAGGAGATTCATCGGCAGCACCTACCGGATGAACGGGCCGATGACGAGGAACGGCAGGAACGCGAGGGCCGAGAGCAGGAAGGTGAGGCCGAACAGTGTGACCGTGAAAGGGAGGCCGTCCGTCCGGATCGGTTCCGGCGTCCCGCGGGCCCCTTGGGTGGAGAACTCGCCCGCGATCGCGAGCATGAGGCCCATCGGCACGTAGCGGCCGAGGACCATCACGATGCCGGTCGCGATGTTCCAGAACGGCGTGTTGGCGAGGGTCCCCAGGAAGTCGGACCCGTTGTTCGCGGCGGACGAGGTGAACTCGTACAGGGCCTGCGTGTAGCCGAACGGGGTCGTGGGCGTGCCGAGGATCCCCTGGACATGCCCGTACACGAAGGCAATCGCGGTCGGGATGAGGATGAGGACCGGATGCACGAGGAACGTGATCACGGCGAGACGGACCTGCCGCGGGGAGATCTTGATCCCGATGAATTCCGGCGTCTTGCCGACCATCAGCCCGACGAGGAACAAGGTCAGGATCGCGTAGATGACGAGGGTCATGAACCCCGCACCCGCGCCTCCCGGGACCGCCTGGATGAACATGAACACGAACAGGGACGTCGTTGCCCGGTGGGACAAGCTCTCGAGCAACGCGTTCGTCGCGCCCGTGTTCGCGCCGATCGAACTTTGCTGGAACAGGAGGCTACCGAACCCTTCGAACCGCGTCTCCTGTCCGATCGGCACGCCGCCGCCGAGGAGCGCGAACCCGAAGAGCAGGAAGAAAGAGGCCAAGATGACCGCGAGGAACGCGAGGCCGCGACCGCGGCCGAGCACTTTCCCGTAGGCCATGGGGAACGAGAGCGGCACCGCCAGGAGGAAGATGACCTCGAGCAGGTTCGTGACGCCGTTGGGGTTCTCGAACGGATGGGCCGAGTTCGCGCCGAAGAACCCGCCGCCGTTTTGGCCGAACATCTTGATCGATTCCCAGGAGGCCACGGGCCCGATCGGGACGCTCTGGGACGCCCCTTCGAACGATCCGGTCGTCAGGAGGCCGTTCAAGGTCTGCGGGACCCCTTGGGAGTTGAGGAGGATCGCGACGACGACGGACACGGGCAAAAGGATCGTGAGGACGACCCGTGTCAGGTCCGCGTAGAAGTTGCCGATCTTCCCCGTGGATGTCGGCAGGGCGCGGATGAACGCGATGCCGGCGGCGATCGCGGTCCCCGGTGCGATGAACATCGGGACCATCAGGCTGAGCTGGGAGAACAGGGAGAGGGATGCCTCGCCGGCGTAGTGTTGCAGGTCCGTGTTCGTCGCGAACGAGGTCGCGGTGTGGAAGGCCAGGTCGGGGCTCGTGCCGGGGACGCCGGTCGGGTTCAGCGGGAGGACGCCCTGCGCGAGCAGCACGACGAAGGAGAAGAGCCCGACGAGGGCGTTCATCGACAGTAGCGCGAAGAGGTATTCTTTCCACGTCATCGAGCGCGTGGGATCAATGCCCATGATCCGGAACACCGGGCGCTCGATCCGGGACAGGAACGCCTCGAACATCCGCGGACGGCCCGTGATGAGGCGGGTCAGGTAGCCGCCGAGGAAGTACGCCAAGATCAGGGCCCAGGCGATCACGAGGACGAACTGAGAGGCCTCCGCGATCATCGCGCCCACCCCGCGAGGCGAGCGGTTCCGACCCCCGAACGATGGCCCGACCTAGTCGAGCCCCCGGGCCTCGAGGGCTCCGCGGAGGAGTCCCTCCCGCAGAGCCTCGAAGCGACGGTCCGAACCTTCGCCATCCATGAATCCTTCTCCTGGGAAGCGGCCCGATGGATTCCCTGCCGACAACGACCCTTGGGGCGGCCGACGGTGCACCCCCAAGGCCATAATCAATGTTTCGCGTGGATTCCTGCGTGCTGTTGAGGAATCCCTCTCTTGAGCGTCGCGGGTACAGAGCCATAATAAACTTCGGAACCCTGCGCCGTCGGGATGGAGCCGTGGGACGTAACCATCGTCGGCGGCGGGGTCCTCGGGACCTCGATCGCCTACTGGCTCGCCCAGCGGTACGAGGGTCGCATCGCGGTCTTGGAGAAGGAGGTCGATGTCGCCGCGCACACGTCGCGGCGGAACACGGGCGTCGTCCATCGTCCCTTCTACTTGGATCCGGTCGGCCGCAAGGTCTTCGCACGGTGCGCCCAAGTCGCCTACGGTATGTGGAAGGCCTATGCCGCCGCTCGAGGCCTGCCGTGGCTCGAGATCTCCACCTTCGAGGTCGCCCTCCGCGAGGAGGACCAGGCGCGGCTCGAAAAGTACCGGCAATGGGGCCTGGCCAACGGCATGCGCGAGGACGAACTCGAGTTGCTGACCTCCTCCGACGTCCGCCGATACGAGCCGAACGTCCGATGCCACGGAGCGATCTGGTCGAAGACGGACACGGCGGTCGACTACCGCGAGTTCACGCAATCCGTGCGGGACGACGCCGAGGCGGCCGGGGCGAAGTTCCTCCTGGGAAGCGAGGTCGCCTCCGTCGACGTGGCCGGCGACCTGCTCGAGGTCCGCCTCGCCGCGCCCGAGGAGGAGCGCGTCTACATCGATCCGCGGAGGAAGATCTCTGTGCACGTCGGGCGCGGACGGGAAGCGCATCGCACGCGGTTCCTGATCAACTGTGCCGGCGGCAATTCGATCGACATCGCCCATCGCCTCGGCGTGGGACGCGAGTACACGGACCTTCATTTCCGCGGCGAGTACTGGGAGATCGACCCGGCGCACCATTACCTGTCGAGCCGGAACCTTTACACGGTGCCAAGGCACCCGGAGCTTCCGTTCCTCGATCCCCACTGGATCGTCCGCGTCGACGGCCGTCGGGAGATCGGGCCGAACGCCGTCCCCGTCTCAGGGCCGTACACGTACCGCGGCTTCTTCGACAGTCCGAAGGAGCTGTCGAGCAAACTCCTCGAGGTCCCGCTCCGCAACAAGCTCCGGCTCCTCGTGAACCCCGATTTTGTCGCGCTCGCGGCGGAGGAAGGGGCCTCTTCCGTCTCGAAGCGCGTCATGGCGAAGCGGGCGCAGGAATTCCTCCCGTCCCTGCGCGTCCAGTATCTCGTCCGGCCGGGGACCGCGGGCGTCCGCGCGAGCGTCGTCGATCGCAGCGGGAACTTCGTGAAGGAGGCGATCGAGTTGCCGGGCCCACATTCCTACCACATCACGAACTACAATTCGCCGGGGGCGACGGGCGCGCCCGCGTTCGCGGCGTGGACGGTCCAACGCCTCGCGCGCGCGGGCCATCTGGACCACCTGAAGGCCAAGGTCGCGAAGCCCGGCGGACTGTGGGATTTCGAGCACATCACGGAATCGATCGAAGCGCCCGCGGCCTCGTGAGAGGGCCACCGATTGCGGATGACGCAGGACCTCCGCGTTAACCTTAAACAAGGTTGCATTGCCCACCGTGGCGACTCCGTATGGCCATCACCGATTCGAGCCGCAGGCACGGTCACGGGACGGATCCGCTTCGCGTACCAGACGGCCCTCGATCGCGACTCGGCCTGGTAGGATCGCTTCCGATCACTCGTCGTCCTGTCCGACGACCCTCAACTGGCCTCGGATTTCCCCGCCGGGGAAGTCGCCCGGTCCCGAGTTCGGCGGCGCCATGCCGTCGTTCGTGTGGACGTTGACGTAGGCGTTGCCGCTCGTCACATTGTCGACGACGTCGGCGAGGCTCGTCCAACCGCAGGCGTTCCCTGCGTCGGGTCCCGTGAAGGAACTGCGGACGAGGACCCCTCGCACCGGCCCGCTCCCTGGAGTTCCCATGAACAACGTGACCCCGACCGGACCCGCGACGCCCGGCGCGCCGCAATGGATGTGCGCCGCGAAGACGTTCGAGATCTTGCTCACGAGGATCAGGTAGTCCACGCTCCCTCCGTCCATCGAGAAGAGCGCGAACCCTCTCGCGGGCGTGTCCCGCGGAGGCGTCTCGAACTTGCCTCGCATGATCGCCAACCAGATCGTGTCCTGATGGCCGCCTCGGTGGTCGCCGTCGTCATGGGCGGCGACCGTGGCGAGGGTCAGACTCAACAGGGCCGCTGCCACACACATTGCCATCGCGATTCGGAGTGCCCGCATGATTCCCCTCCTGGGAGCCGGCACCGCAGACCTACATCATTAACGCTTTGCCCAAATCGGAATCATTCTCAGGAATCGGAATGTTGTTCGGGCCGCCGCAGGGCGCGCAACCGGACCTTCGCGGGCATCCCGGCCGTCCACGCCTTCTCGAAGAACTCCAGGTGCGCCTTCACGAAATCGGGACTGTTCGTCCAGAGGGCGGTCTCGCCGTCGCCACGAATCGTCCGTTCATCCTGGATCAGGAACGCCAGGATCGCTGTCCGATCCACGAGGATGAACCGGGCGCGCTGGTGCTCCACGTGGCGCAGCGGGACCTGCTCCGCGACGCGGGACATGAGGGCCGCGTTCGCCGCGTTGACGTCGGCCGCGATTCGGGATTTGACGCCCCGGCGCATCGCGGACAACAACGCCTCGTTGATCCCGGCCCGATAGGAACGCTGGAGCCCTTTCGTGGTCGTGAACGCGAGGACCTCCTCGTTGGCGCCCGCGACGAACTGCCGAAGGGTCCGATAGATCTGGGCCCGACCTTTGATCACCTGGAGGCGGACGGACGGCGGCTCGCGGGTGCGACCGGAGAGGCGAGGCCACGCCTCGACCAAGGCCTTGCGGACCTCCCCGAGCTCCTCGAGTTCGGAGCGCTTCTCGTCGGCGATCATCTCGAAGACGTCGTTCAAGGCCCGTGCGGCATAGCGGCGCGGTCGGTCGAGCGTCACCTCGACGAGGCCGCGGGCCTCGAGGCTCTCCAGGGCGCGGTAGGTCTGGACCCGGTTCACGCCGCTCACGCGGGCCACCTCGCCCGCGGTGGCGGCACCCGCCCGGGCCAGATTCACGAACACGAGGGCCTCGTACCGGCCGAGGCCAACCCGCTCGAGGGCGTCCGTGGCCTCGCTCAACTTCATGGCCGACAGATGCGAGCCCGCCGGTATTAGCCCATTGTAACATGATTTGTTACAACTCGATGGCCGATCGCTCCCGGGAAGCGCGAGATTTGTTGCAGTCGATGTATCAAAACTACGGAACGGAGCGTACCGTGGGAGGGAGAAGAGGAAGGGAAAAGGGGAAAGAAAAAGACGCTGCCTAACGCCGCCCGCTCAGCGGGTCGACGCGAGGCTCCAGACGGCTCCGGCGAGGAGGAGCAAGCCTGCGAACAGGCCGAGCTGCGTCGCCACGAGCACCACCATCGCCAGTCCGGCGATGGCGGCCACGATGGAGCCGTTCTGCACGTTCTGCTTCGACACGGCGTAGCCGATCAGGCCGAGGACGCCGAAGATGACCAGGTACGCCTGGTTGATCGACGCGGCCACGATCGCGCCTGCCTTCGACGCGTCGAAGACATACGTCAGGATGCCGACGAGCAACGCCACGACGGCACCGAGGAGCACGGGCACCTGGTGCGTCGGGGTGTGCGCGAGTTCACGCCACGATTGCGTGAATCCGGCACCCGACTTCGTGCGGGTCGCTTCCATTGTGCTTTCACCTCCTTGGCCCCGCCCCCCGGTATGAGGGGATATCCCTGTTGGGACGACTTGCGAACCACGGGTTCGACCTGATAAGGATGATGTGACTCCCGCTGTCACGAAAGCTACTACTAGCCCGCATCGACCCGCACGCCTCCGAGTGGTGCATAGGCATCATTATCAAAAATCGAAATACGCATCCCGATCGAAAATCGGAAGATGAGTATTATCAAAATCCGAAATAAATAAGCCGGGCCCGTAGGCTCGAAAGGCTCGGAACGATCTTCAGGCGGGCCCCTTGTGGGTCGGGACCTGGATCATCACGGGAAGCAAGAGCGGAAGGGACACGTTGTGGGCGAGCATCCGATCCTGGGAATCCCGATCCGCGGGCCCGCCGGCGGTCCACCGAGGCACCGCATTCTCCGCAATCGCATCTTCGCCGCCGCTCGCGTACCGAAGGGAGAGCCGCAGGGCTTGGATCATCGTCTCCGGGCTGCCGAGGTCCAACATGACTTCGTCGGGTCGGAGTTGGACGCCGATGACCGGCTTGCCGTTCGTGACGAGCCGCTGGATCGCATCCGTGAGTTGCACCTCCCCATCCCGTCCCGGCTCGAGGTCCGACAGGGCGGTGAAGATGTCCTCCGTGAACATGTAGACGGGCATGATGGCATGATTACTCCGGGGCTTCGACGGCTTCTCGACCGCGGATCGAATCTTCAGGATCCCGGGCTCGAGCGGGTCGCCCTCGACGACTCCGTAGTGGTCCGGATGGGGCACGTCCCTCAGGAGGATCGTCGCGGACGCGCCATACTTCCGGTGGGCCTGGGCCAACCGCTCCAGGTAACCGTCTCCCTCGGAGAGGATGAACGTGTCCGCCGCCTGGACCAGGAACGGGCCTTTGATCACGGTGCGGCCTCGGAGGACGGCGTCGCCGAACCCGAGCGGCTCGGTCTGATTCAGGAACACCAGGTTCGAGGCTCGGATTTTCTCGTAGAGATCGGCCATGCTAGAAGGATTCTTCGCCCGTTTCTCCAGAACCTCCAGGAATCCGGAATCGGGGGAAAAGTGGTCTTCGATCGCGCGCTTGCCCCTCCCGACCACGAAGTAGAAGCTCCTCACGCCGGCCGTGTACAGCTGTTCGAAGATCGCCTGGACGAGGGGCTTCAACTGGAGGGCATCGTCCCCGTTGTGGGCGATGATCGGCAGCATCTCCTTCGGGATTTCTTTGGAGAAGGGGAGGAGTCGGGTGCCGATCCCGCCCGCGGTGATCAAGGCGGGATACGACTCGAGGCTGGCCGAAGACGGTGCGTCGGCCGAGCTCGTCGCTATCCGATTTGATAATATGTGCGTATTCTCCACACCCCACGTTTTGGCCTCGTGAACAGGGAGGCGCCTCACGTCAACGCCATGTTTTCAACTTGGATAAAAATTGGAATTCGCGTTGCGCTTTGAGCACATCCGAATACGCGGGGACCAAAGACGACTTCCTCGCTCCCGCGAAGGACGGAAATGATGCAGCGAAGAGATTCCGTCGGAACCTTATTACGCCACGTCGTGTCTCAGTCCAGCTAACGGAAGAGGGGGAAGGATGGACCGCGTGCTCATCACCGGAGGCAATGGCTTCATTGGCAGCCATTTGGCGGAGCAACTCGTCGATCAAGGCGCTCAAGTCACCCTGTTTGACACGCACTTCAATTCCAATACGGCCCATCTGAGCTGCAGAAAAATCCGAGGCGACGTCCGCCACTATTCACGTATCAGGCAGGCCGTCGTCGGACAGGACGCGGTCTTCCACTTCGCCGCCGTCTCTCGAGTCGCCTGGGGGCAGCTGGACCCGTACGCTTGCTGGAAGACGAACCAACTCGGAACGTTGAACGTCCTGGAGGCCTGTCGGAAGGCGAAGTCGAGCCCCGTTCTCTTCTACGCCTCGAGCCGCGAGGTGTACGGGGAGCCGCAGTATTTCCCGGTCGACGAGGCCCACCCCAAGATGCCCCTCTCCATCTACGGCATGACGAAGTTGTGCGCCGAACGAGCGTGCCGTTCCTATGCGGACCCATCTCTCTCCCGCCCGATTAAGTCCGTCATCTTTCGCTTCTCGAACGTGTATGGCAGCGAAAGAGACCTCCCCGAGCGGGTGATCCCGAAATTCATGCGGAAGGCGCTCCAAGGCGAGAACATCACTCTGTATGGCGGCGAGCAGGTCCTCGACTTCACGTTCATCGACGACACGATCCAAGGGATCCTCCGAGCGTATGCCGCGAGCATGGACGGGGGGAAGGATCTCCTCGGTCAGGAATTCCACTTCGTCACCGGACGAGGCGTGTCCGTTTCGGACCTGGCCGGCATGATCGTCGCGTTGACCGATTCGCCGGCACAAATTATCCACGGGTACGCGAACAACTTCGATGTGCGGAAGTTCGTGGGGAATCCGGCAAAGTCCCACAAGTTGCTCGGCTACAAGGCGAAGGTTACCCTGGAGGAAGGGCTGAAACGCCTCCGGGACCGAACGTTGTCATCCGACGTCAAGACGGTAGAGTCCGCAGATAGGACGGCCTCGATCGGGGCCTGAAAAGGCTCGCGGATCCACTCGCTTTCCTGCTCGTCGGCGCTCCTACCGAATTTTGCTGATCTGCCTATAGCTGATGAGCGTGATCCGCCGCTCGGCCAACGTACGGCGTATGCGAGGGTCGCACAGGGTGCGTAGCTCGGCTTCCCGCTCTTCCCGATAGCTTGTGACGTGGCTTTCATCTACATAGCCCGGGTGACAGCTCAGCTCGGAGATGCCGTCCCCGATCTCCGACCCGATAATCTGCTCCAGGTTCTCAACGCTGACTTGCTCCAGGTGCGTCTGACCGTCCCATTGACCGTAAAATTTCGAGACATACCGCACGGGCGAGTGTTCCCGCAGCGGCAGGTCGTGCTCGCGCGCGAGTTCGAGAAAGTGCGGCAGCGCTCCCGGATGCCGATGCACATTGTGGTGCGAGTCGATATGCGTGGGCGGACGTCCCACGAGCGATTCGAACCGTCGGAATTGCCGCTGCAATGACTCGCGGACTCCCTGCGAATCCGCGGAGGCTTTGTCCAATTCGTCGCCGAGGTCCGCGTGCAATCCCACGCTCAACTCGGGGAGGCCCGCCGCCATCCGGGCCGCTTCGTCGGCCCCGAGCCCGCCGACCAGCAAGCTCGCGCTCGTCAGAATCCCGTGCAGATGAGCCTCCCGGATGCCGCGATTGACGCCGGAGCTCGCGCCGAAGTCATCTCCGTTCACAATCAGATATTTCATGACGTCACAAGACCCTGGTTCCGGTCAACGCCTCCCTGCCGTTCCGCCTTGGCTCATCAGGGCCCAGGGCGTGGCTCAGGATCTTTGCCGCGGTCTTCTTAGCGTCGAAATAGGCCTCGGCCAGTCTTCGCGCCGCCGCGCAGTGGTGCTCGTAATCGGCGTTGATCGCGTCGAACGCCCGGGCCGCCTCCTCCGGCGTCGTGAAACGGAACATTCCCTCGCCATTCGGGAGGAACTCGCTCGGACCGGTGTCCTGGACCACAACCGGTTTGCCGCTCGCCAAGTAGCACGCCGTCCGGTCGCTCACCCATGCATTCTGAAACTCGATGCAGGAACGCTTGACGCAGCTGAACTCGCCGCGAGACCGCTGGATGTAGGCCTGGTACATCTCGGGGGTCGCGGCCACCTCCCGCGACCGACGGATCCGCCAACCGCGCCTCTCCATTTCCTTTCGCTCCGCCAGGTCTCTCTTGCCCTTCAGAAACAGGGCCAGCTCCAGAGGCTGCGACGTGAGTCGAGGCAGATCCGCGTATTCGAGAAACGCGACGCGTTTCGTGTTCTCATATTGCTCGGCCCCATCCACGATCCAATCGGACGAATCCCAGATGGAGACCGTCGTGAACGCTTCGCATCCTGGGTCGTACCGGTAGGGCCAATCGTCCAAAGAGACGGGCGGCCGGATGGGGATCCAGGTGACGCCGCAATCGGGGATCCTCCCGCCCGGCCGGCCCACGTTCTCGCCGATCGTGAAGTACACGTCATGTCGCGGGACGGCCAGCTGGCCTCGCGTCATCCAGAATTGGAGCAAGCCCGGATCGATATCCACGAGCGCGGTACGTCGAAGACGTGCGAGCAAGGCGGGGCTAATCGCATAGTGGAAGTTCAGCAGTAAGTCCGCCCGATCAAAGACGGCTTCCGCCTCCTCGCGGTTCGCATCGACGTAGCGCGTCGGCAACTCGGAAGGAGGCGTCTCGGCATCCGTTCGGAAGACGAAAAATTTGGCGCCGAGCCCGTATCGTTGCATCCGCTCGCGGAACGTGGCCAACGCCGCGGCGTCCCGATCGGCCCGGCCCGTCGTCCGAAAGCCTTCCAACCAGTAGACGTCGCAACCGAGTTGGCGCAGCCCGAGGACGTATTGGAGGTAGACCCAGAAATGGCCTCCGCCCTCCGCGAAGCCGGCCGTATTGTAGGCGGCGAGGACGACGGTCGGCATCGTCATTCCTTCGGGTCGCCCTCGGAGTCGGCCGGAGGCAAGGGCATGGGAGGCGGGAGGACGGGCTCGAATTGTTGAAACCATTCCTCCACCTCCGCGAGCGCGGCCGCCCCCCACTCCGCCTTGTCCGTGACGAGGGCAATCGCGGGCCAGATGATCCGGTTCGCGAAGCGAGCGTATTCGGCGGTCTCGAACAGGGCGTTCAAGTTGTCCGGCGTCGGCAGCTCCCAGCCGCTTTCCTCCACCGCGTTGCGGTAGAATTCCAGGATCGATGGTCGTCGTTCGGGCGGGAAGCGCAGGAGGAAGGTGGAGAGGTCGTAGCTGAACGGGCCGACCCCAACGTAGTCCCAGTCGATCAGGCGCAGGCTCAGACCGTGCGGACCCGGAGTGACGAAGACGTTCTCGGCCCAAAGGTCGCCATGGAGCAACGTCTCGGGTCCTCCCCACTCTTCGACGAGCCGTCGCCGGTCAGGAAACTCCCGACGAAGGGCGTCGAGACGCCGCAGCAGTCGGTTGCGCAAGGATTCGTGAATCGGGCCGGCGGGCCAAGCGTCGAGCGCATAGATGGCGTCTCGCACATTCGACTCGAAGAAATGGATCCCGAGGTCACCGCCGTGAAGCCGGACTTCTCCCAACAACGCGTGACCGGCGAACCGAGTGTGGAGTCGGGCGATCTGTTCTACGGACGCCTGGACTGCTTCGGCGCTGGCGTGCCGCGGATCCAGCTCGTGCGGGCCGAGATCGTCGTACACATGCCAAACGCACGCGCCGTGGGGGTCGGCGACGCTGCCTGCCAACGGCGGCCCCAGGTCGCCCAAACCGACTGCGGGCAGCCATCGTTTGACCGCCAGTTCGATTCGCCCGGCGGTCGCGGGACTCAAGCGTTTGGCGATCAGAGTGCCAGGCTGGCCGTCGACGGCGAATCGGAGGCGGAACACGCGCCGGGTCTCCGGCTTCAACTCGGAGTGGCCGACGAACCGTCCCGTCGCGGACGCACCTCCAAGTAGCTCTTGCACCAAGCCGCGGAGTTCGGGTACGCCTGGCTGCCCATAACCGTCCAGGAGTTGGTCGAGGCCCTCAATCATGGGGCCCATCTCGCGAGGGCAGGATCTCCCGCGTCAAGCGACCACCCATCGGGCTCGGCTTCAGTGAACGCAACCATCTTGGCCCGTCGTAATCAGGATGAGGTTTTGATATAACCGGATGAGGTTTCATTGTGTTTATATGTAGCCGCAACCTCTTGATAAGCGACGACCGTCCGTCAGGCCAATAGATGACTCTCTCCGAAACGACACCGGAGGTTCGGACCCCCCGAACCACGGTCGTGGGGCGTCCCACCGTCCGAGGGAAGTTCCTCTTCCTGGGCGGCGAGAAGTTCTGGGTTCGCGGCATCAGCTATGGGACCTTCTACATGGACGAAAACCGGCAGGAGCGTCTCGTGCCGGACACGGTGGAGAAGGACTTTTCGGAGATGGCGGCACGCGGCTTCAACGTCGTGCGGGTCTACACCGCGCCGCCTCCTTGGCTCTTGGACACGGCCTTGAAACATGGGCTCCGGGTCATGATCGGACTCAACTGGGGCGAGCACATGGCCTTCCTGGACGAGCCGGGCCGGATCGCGGAGATCGAGGAGCGAATCCGGACCTGGATTCGATCGTGCGCGGGCCACCCCGCCGTGTTCTGCTACATCATCGGCAATGAGATCCCCGCGTCGATCGTCCGATGGCACGGACGACGTCGCGTCGAAAAATTCATCGAACGCTTGTACCGGATTGCCAAGGAGGAAGATCCGGATGCTCTCGTCACGTACGTGAATTACCCCTCGACCGAATACCTGCGCCTTCCATTCCTCGACTTTTTCTGCTTCAACGTCTACCTCGAATCCCGGGATTCCTTCGAGGACTACCTCTCGCGGTTGCACAGTCTGAGCGAAGACCGTCCCGTCCTCCTCACGGAGATCGGGCTGGACAGCCTGCGCGGGGGGGAAGAGCGACAGGCGATGATGCTCGAGTCGCAGATCGCGTCGGCGTTTCACCGCGGCTGCGTCGGCGTCATCGTCTTCGCTTGGACGGATGAATGGTACCATGGGAAGTATCGGGTCGAGGATTGGGCGTTCGGCTTGACGACCCGCGAGCGGACGCCGAAGCCCGCCCTTCCGGCCGTGGCGAAAGCCTTCGCAGAGGGGCCTTTCCCCTCCGACCTCCGATGGCCGAAGATCTCGGTCGTCGTGTGCACCTACAACGGTGCCTCGACGATCCGCGACACGTTGGAGGCCTTGCGCGATTTGGACTATCCCTCCTTTGAAGTGATCGTCGTGAACGACGGGTCCACGGACGAGACCCCGCAGATCGCCTCCAACTATCCCTACCGGGTCATCAACGAGGAGAATCAAGGCCTCAGCCGGGCGCGGAACACCGGGATCGCCGCGGCCACGGGAGAGATCGTGGCCTTCATCGACGACGACGCATACCCGGACCCTCACTGGTTGCGGTTTCTCGCCCTCTCCTTCATCGAGGGGAAATTCGCCGCCGTGGGTGGGCCGAACCTCGCCCCGATGAGGGATGGATGGAGGGCCGACGCGATTGCGAACGCGCCGGGCGGGCCGAACGCGGTCCTGATTTCCGATCGAACCGCGGAGCACATCCCGGGTTGCAACATGGCGTTCCGGAAGGAAGCCCTCGAAGCCGTCGGCGGATTTGACCCGCGGTTCCGAACCGCGGGCGACGACGTCGACCTCTGTTGGCGGCTCCGGGACCGAGGTGACGTCATCGGGTATTCCGCCGCCGCGGTCGTCTGGCACCATCGTCGTCGATCCCTCCGGGCGTATTGGAAGCAGCAAGTCGGCTACGGAAAGGCGGAAGCGTTGCTGGAGAAAAAATGGCCTTCGCGGTACGATTCCCTCGGGCGCTTGAGCTGGCTCGGCCGGATCTATGGTCGGGGCGTGGCCCGCGATCTCTCTTCGCTCGGCGGACGCGTCTACCAAGGCGTCTGGGGCACCGCGCCGTTCCAATCGCTGTACCAATCGTCCTACTCCCGTTGGTCCTGGGCGCTGATGCCCGAGTGGTACCTGCTCGTCGCGATCGTTGGCGCAATGTTCCTGCTCAGCCTCGGCTGGGTCGCCTCCTGGCTCCTGGGGCCCGTCCTGATCTTTACCATCGTGCTTCCGGTCGCACAGGCGGCGATCTCTGCCGCCCGGTCGCAAGTCGGTAGTTTCCGAGCGCGGAGCCGGAGGGCTCTCCCCGCCATCCGGATGGTCGTCCTGTTACTGCACCTGTCCCAGCCGATGGCCCGACTGGTCGGCCGGATCCGGGGCGGCTTGACTCCCTGGCGGAGGCGAGGCCCGAAGACCCGACGGCGGTTTTGGCCCATCCGCATGATCTACTGGCGTGAGGAGCGAGAACCGCCGGAGGACACCTTGAGGGCGCTGCTGAAGGACCTCCAAGGGGCGGGCGCGACCGTGAGGGCCGGCGGGGAATTCGATTCCTGGGATCTGGAAGTCCGCGGAGGACCCTTCGGTCGGAGCCGGTTGCTCCTTGCCGTGGAGGACCACGCCCCGCGAAAGCAGCTGTTGCGCTTCCGGATTTCTCCGGAGGTTTCGTGGTCTGCCATCGGCCTCTGCGCTGTGTTCGTCGGCCTCGCCCTCGGAGCCTTTCGGTCCGGGGTGTGGGTATCGAGCCTCGCGGCGGCCTTTCTCGCGGCTTGGGTCGCCGCACGGACATGGGCCGACACCGGTTTTTCCGGAGGCATCTTGCGAGAATGGATCCGACGGTTCGGAGCCACCGAGACCGTTCCTCCAACCGGAGATCCGAGCGACGAAATCGAAACGGCCTCGGAGCCTTCTCGGCGGACGGAGACCCGCGAGGAGGGGATCGAGTGACGGCTCCCGATCCGCGGCGGGAGGAAGAGGCGAGGCGAAAGATCCCCCGACGCGTCCCCCCCGACGAAAATCGCGGCGCGGAGGACGAATCGTACTCCCGGCTTCTTGCGGAGCTGGACGCCACGGACCGCAAGTACGCTCGGTTGCTCGACCAGCTGAAGCTACTGGACGACAAGAGAAAGATGCGCGGGCAGCGCGCGATTCCGGGCCGGGGAATCTCCGTCCCGCCGTCGGAGGCCGAGCACGATCAGGGTCCCACGGTCCAGGTGAAGCGCGGCCGGCACGTCGCCACGATCGCGGCCGTCCTTCTCACGGCGCTTTCCATTTCGTATTTCGTGCTCAAGTCCCTCTCCTCCGTCCTCCGCTTCGACATTCCCGGCCTCCCGGTCCTCCGAGACCTAGGACAGCGGTTCCTTCCCGCTCCTCTTCTCCCGTTGCTTCCGGTCCTGGCCCCCGCTCTCGCGTGGTTGGGTTGGGGGCTCGTCGTCGCTCGTCATCGATGGCGCAGTCGGGAACTCCGTCGAGCCGAAGAGCCCACACCGGCCGGGACGAACCCTCCGATGGCTCCGCATCGCCCCGGGATGACCCGAAGGCTGCTCCGAGAGATGCGCCCGTATGTCCCCGCCATCGCGATGCTATTCCTCGTGTCCCTCGCGGCGGTCCCGTTGACCCTGATCACGCCTCTGCCGATCAAACTCATCCTGGACAACGTGATCCTGTCGCAGCCGCTCCCGGGCTACCTCGGTTTCCTGAGCCGCGATCCCTCCGCGGTCCCGACGGGCACGGTGGTCGCCCTCGCACTCGGCATCC
>Ga0209057_1000928_pt1 | contig 24693 bp, 27 predicted proteins | sample GraSoiAngelo_146_FD_185903 | JGI IMG/M metagenome (GOLD analysis project Ga0209057, IMG submission 185903) | Grasslands soil microbial communities from the Angelo Coastal Reserve, California, USA - 14_1009_05_30cm (SPAdes) (version 2) | ecosystem: Environmental > Terrestrial > Soil > Grasslands ... | reverse complement strand
AAGCGATCACCGGCGCGCACGCAAAAGCAGGTCAGCTCGAGATCCGCGTCACCGCTGCGATCGTGGACGAGGGCGGGCTGCTGATCGCTCTTGGACGCATGGATGGCGCCGGTTCTCTCACGCCACAGATCGCCGAGGCAAAGGCGGTCGGCGCGGCGATGCTGCAGCGCGACGGTGCGGGACTTGCCGAGCTGGCCAAAGACCGGCCCGGATTTTTCAGCGTGGTCGACCGCCTGGTCCGTGTGCCGATCGTCCCGGGCCTGGGGTCGGTCCTGATCCGTCGCGACGGCAAGGTCGTCGGGGCCATGGGAGTCAGTGGCGGGCGGCCGGAGCAGGACGTCGAATGCGCGGAGGCGGGCCTCAGCTCAATCTGATCCGTCGCAGCGGCTCGTACACCGAGCCGACGCGACCCAGCCGGCTGCGATACAGAACCAGCTCGTCCGCGCGCCAAGCGTCCAGCTCGGGCGGCGCCGCAAGATCTGGGATCGGCGCGCCATCGCGAGCCCGCGCTCGCGCCAGCGTGAGGTGGGCGTTGAACCGGCGCGCCTCCGCCTCCAGGCCTGCCCTCACGCACTCTGCCTCGACCTGCGCGGCGAGCGCCGCGACGTCTTCGGCGCCTGAGGTCACGCCAAGCCACACCACCCGTGCTAGGCGGCCACGGTTGAAGGTTCCGACCTGGCCCAGCTTCAGGTCGAATGCCTGCAGCCTCGCGTCGGCCAGCCGGCCGGCGATGCCTTCGGCCAGGTAGCCCTCAACGTGGCCGAGGAACCGAACCGTCAGGTGAAGGTTGGGGGCGGGCGTCCACCGAAATTCCGGCGCCAATGCCGCGCAAACGGACAGGTAGCGATCCAGCTGGTTCCGTTGGGCTTCAGGCAGGGGCAGCCCGAAGAACGCCCGTACCTTTAGCGGCCCGTTCTCGGTCTTTTGGCCCAGTTGACCGGAGCCCATGAGCTTGGCGCGCTCGGCCTCCATCCAAACTGCGAGCTCACCGAATCGATGCCGGCCGCCAGGTTGTCGACCTGGATCATGTTGACCTCGTCGGGCGTGATCGGCGGATTGGTGGAGAGCGTCTCCATCGCGACAGCAGCCGGCACCAGGAGGGGTACCGGCAGCTTGAGCTTCGCCTTCTTGATGTTGCGGGCCTTCAGAAACCAGTCGAAGATGTTTTCGTAGGTCACGACCTCGGGGCCGCCGAGCTCGATGATGTGTCCCAGCAGCTCGGGACGGGCGATCGCTTCGACGATGCAGCGCGCTGCGTCCTCGCGGAGGATGGGCTGCATCTTCGCCTGGCCGCTGCCGGGGATGATCGCGAACGGACCGACGATGGCGCGCTCGAAGTCGTTGAGGATTCCGCCTTCCTCGGCCAGGATGAAGGAGAACCTGAGGATCAAGCCGGCCACACCGGTCTTGGCGAGCTCCTGCTCACCCATCCAGCGCGACGTGTAGTACTTGAAATGCGGGTCGAGCTTGGAGCCAATCGCGCTGACGAAGACGACGGAGCGGACGCCGGCCGCCTTGGCGGCTTCGCCGAGCATGCGCGGCCCGTCGACGTTGACGGCGAGATACGACTGCGGCCGGTTCCGTCGCACGGCGATCAGGCTGATGATGTGCTCGGTGCCCTGCGCCGCCTGAGTCACGGCCTGGGGGTTGAGCGCGTCCCCGACGACGACCTGCGCACCGCGGACCTTGAACGCCGCCGCTTTCATCGGGTCGCGCACCAGCACGCGCAGCTGATGGCCGCCGTCGAGGATCTTGTGCGCCACGCCGCGGCCCACAAATCCGGTCGAACCGAGGAGGAGGATCCTAGCCACGGGTCAGAATCCTATCTGGACAGTCTGCATACTGAGGCGAAGTGGCAGGCGCGACATCCAACGGCTTCCTTCTAGGCATCTTCGCGTTATTGATCGGGGTCGGCGCAATTGCGGCGGCGCTACGCCGGCGCCGACGCCGGGAACTCTATGCGGAGACGTATGCGGCGAGTGGCGGCATGCTCTACACCGCGGTCCAGATGGGCTGCGGCGGAGTGCTGCTCATGGCCGGAATAGGCCTGATGGTCCTGGCCCTGGTCTTCAAGCACTAGTCCACCTCTCCCCCTTCAGGGGAGAGGGTCAGGGTGAGGGGCGCGGAAGAGGCTAAATAACGTTTCGCTCATGCACCAAAGAGCCCTTCGCGAACCGAGTGAATGCAAATGGGCTGATGTCGACCTCGGAGTCGTGATCCAGCAATAGCTGGGCCAGGAGCAGCGCCGCCGCCGGAGCCTGCATGAAACCGTGGCCGCTGAACCCGGCCGCACACCAGAAACCCTCGACCTCCGGCACCGGGCCGAGGATCGCCTGGTGATCGGGGGTCGACTCGTAAAAGCCGGCCCACGCCGTCTTGATCCCCGCGCCTGCAAGCGCCGGCGCACGACGTGCGGCCTGCTCGAACATCTTCTCGAGGAATTCCCAGTTCACGTCGGTGGCGTAGCCAGGGCCCTCCGCACGATCACTCATGCCGATCAGCACTCCTTCGCCTTCCGGGTGGAAGTAGAGCGACGTCTGGAAATCGACGGTCATCGGGCTGTTGCGCGGAACCGCCGGAAATGTCCCTGTGACGGCGATGTGGCGCCGGTACGGAAGGACAGGGATCTCCAGCCCCGCCATGCGGCCGATGGAGGACGACCACGCCCCCGCGCAGTTGAACAGCAGGCGGGTCGCCATGTCGCCGTCGGAGGTGCGCACGCCTTGCACGCGACCGTTCGCCACGTCGATTCCGATCACCTCCACGCCTTCCTTCAACCGCGCGCCCCGCCGCCGCGCCGCCGATGCGTAGCCGGACGTGACGTCGGCCGGGCTGGCGATGCCGTCGGTGGGGCAGAACGTGCACCCCAGCACGTCATCCACGTTCAGGACCGGGACCATCCGCGCCGCTTCTGCCGGGTCGACCCACCGCGCCTCGGTCAAGCCGGCACGGTGCCACATCTCCATGTTGCTTCGAAAGTCCTCGACCTGCTGCGGAAGGGTGAGCACGAACAGATAGCCGATCTGTCGAAAGTCCGCCGGCTGCCCCGTCTCTTGCTCGAAGTCTTCAAACAGGCGGACCGAAAGACGCTGCAGGCGGACGTTGGCTTCCATCGAGAACTGCTGCCGCACGCCGCCGGCACACTTGCCGGTGGACTGCGAGCCCAACGTGTCGCGCTCGAGGAGAATGACGTCCACGTCGCGCTTCGCCAGCTGATACGCGAGCGCGCAGCCCATGATGCCGCCGCCCGCGATGACTACGTCAGCGCTTTCCATGGCCTTTGGTCATCGGCTCCACTGCGCTGGCCGCTTTGACCATCCCCCACACCTCGAAGATCAACTTGAGGGCGGCGAAGGTCGTGATGTCCCCGTTGTCGAACGGCGGCGAAACCTCGACGACGTCGAGCCCGACGACGCGTGAGCGCGCGGTCGCGCCCCGCACCAGGTCGAGTGCCTCCCGGGTGGAGAGGCCACCGGCCGATGGGATCTCTGTCCCCGGTGCGAAGGCGGGGTCGAGCACGTCGATGTCGAATGAGATGTGCACCTTTTCGCCCGCCAGACGGTCCGCGATCTTCCGAGCCGCGCCAGTGAGGTCGCGCGCGATATCCGCGGCAGAGATGAGCAGGATTCGATTCGCCGCGATGAACTCGAGCTCTTCCGGGTCGTAGTCGCGACCGCCGGCGATCACGACCCGCCCCGGCTCGATGCCCGACGACTCGAGGGCGCGCCTCAATGCGCATCCGCAAGTCCAGTGGCCGCCGCGAGAGAAATCGCAAAGGTCGGGGTGGGCGTCGACCCAGAGCAAAGACAGGCCGGGATGCCTCCGCACCTGAGCGGCCAGCGTCGCGATCGCGGTGCAGTGGTCGCCGCCGAGCACCGTCAGGAACGACTCAGGGGGGACTTGCACCAGGCGCTGCATCGGCGCCATCCAGCCGGTCTCGATCTCGCCGCCGACATCCAGGTCGCCGATGTCCTGCACGCGCAGACCGGTCAGGAGGTGGCCTTCTTCGGTGACCGGCGGCATCGCCGCTGAGAGCTGCCGTATGCGCTGTGGCGCGAGGGCCGCGCCCTTGCGATAGACGGCCGAACCGTCGTAAGCAATGCCGGCCACGACGACGTCAGGAGGCGATCCTCCCACCAGGCCGCCCCAGGGACGCAGTCCGTCCAGGTTCATGCCGCTCTTCGCTCCGGCACCTTGAGGATGCTAAGCGACCCGATCACAAACCACACCACAAAGAGCGCAAACACGACCGGAAATCCACCCGGCAGGCCGAGGATCCTGGGCCCGGCGTTGAATGCGTCGAGCAGCGGGCCGCCGATGAACACCGCGATGATTCCCGCCCCAGCCGTGGCGATGTTCGAAAAGCCCATGTAAAGCCCGCCCTGGTTGGCCGGGATGATGTCCTGGATGAACGCCCAGTCGACCGAGAAGAAAATGCCCAGGCCGACACCGATGACCAGGCCGGTCAGGGTCGCCTGCGCCGCCAGGTCGGGAACTTTCAAGAAGCGCGCAAGCGGCGCCACCAGCGAGTCCGGCACCCACTGGTAGTGGCTGAAGACGAGCACCAGCGTGCCCGCCGCCCCGAACAGGCCCGCGGCGAAGATGAGCGGACGCCGCCCCGTGCGCTGGGACAGCCTGGACGCCGGCCATGTCACCAGCGCGGCAACGCCGATGGAAAGGCCGAGCAGGGTTGAGGCCGCGAGCGCGGTGGCTTTGCCGTTGTGGTGGAAGAACACGTTGTCGAAATAGAAGAAGGCGAAGTTCTGCAGGCCGCCGAAGCCCATGAAGATGAGCAGCCGCGACGCCATCAGCCAGAGGAACGCCCGGTGGCGGAGGGGAACGCCGAAGGTCGCGACGAGCATCTCGCGCACGTTTCGAAATTGGCGCTCAACCGGGGCAGCTCGATCCGGGACGAGGACAACGGTGGCGAGCATCGTCGTCAGGAGGACGACGCCGATGGACGCGATCGCCGCCTCGCGACCGAGCTGCAGCAGCAGCCCGGCTCCGACAGTGCCGCTCGCGATCCCGACCAGGTTGGCAACTCCGTAGTAGCCCGAGGCGTCACCGCGCTGCGGCGGGGGAACCACGTCGGGGAGCAGGCCTTGGTACGGCGCCTGCGCAGTGTTGGAGGCGAGCTGAAGCAGGAAGTAGAAGAGGACGAGCCACCAGTAGTTGCCCGCGAGCGCGATCCCCGCCAGGAAGAGCAAGTCCCCCACCGTGCCGGCGGCGATGAACGGCCGCCGCCGGCCCCACGGGGTGACCGTGCGGTCTGAGATGCCTCCGACGATCGGCTGCCAGACAATCGCCATCACGGTCCCGATCGACTTGAGAAAGCTTGCGGCCACGCCCTCGTGCGCCTGGCCGACGAAGTGGATGATCATATCCGGCAGGATGAGGGCCGTGAGGCTGTTCCACAGGTACCCGATCGCGACCCAGTAGAGCGAAAGGACGATGAGGTCGAGGTGGTTCAGCCGTCGTTGCGGTGCGCCCACCGCGGCCACCGCGGCCACTTTCAATCCGGCTGGTAAGGCGGCAGCGACTTCTTGACGGGCCGGTCCTCGCGATAGCCGAGGGCGTACTCGCCCTGCAGGATCGTGTGTACCTCGCGCGTCCCCTCGTAGATGATCGGCGCGCGCGCGTTGCGCAGGAAACGCTCGACCGGGTACTCGGCCGAATAACCGTATGCACCGTGCACCTCGACCGCGTCGTGCGCGGCGTTGAACGCCGCGTCGGTCGCGTACTGCTTGGCTATCGAGACCTGGCGGGTGTGCCGCGCTCCGGTGTTCTTCATCCACGCGACCTTGAAATAGAGAAGCCGGCAGATCTCGTAGTCGCGCGACATGCGCGCAATCATCTGCTGGACCAGCTGGTAGCGGCCGATCTCCTGGCCGAAGGTCTTGCGCTCGCGCGCGTACTTGACCGACGCGTCGAGGCATGCGCGCACGGTGCCGGTCGCGCCGGCGCCGACCGTGTAGCGGCCGTTGTCGAGGCAGCTCATCGCGATCTTGAAACCGTCGCCCTCGTCACCGATCCGGTTGGCCTCGGGAACCTCGACGTCGCTCATGAAGATCGAGCCGACGTCGCCGGCGCGGATGCCTAGCCGGTCCTCGATGGGCTCGGTACGCAGCGCTTTGCCGCATGCTTCGCGGTCGAGCATGAAGGCGGACACCCCGCGGCCGCCGGCTTTGGGATCGGTCTTCGCGAAGACGAGCATGTAGTCGGCGGTGTCGGCGTCGGACACCCACACCTTCTGCCCGTTCAGCACGTACCCGTCGCCGTGCCGGCGCGCGGTCGACTGCATCGACGCCACGTCGGAGCCGGCGTTCGGCTCGGTCAATCCGTAGCAGGCGAGCTTCTTGCCCGAGGCCATCGGCACGAGCCACCGCTGTTTCTGTTCCTCGGTTCCCCATGTGTAGAGCCCCATCCCGACCAGGCCGACGTGCACCGACAGCACCGTTCGATACACGGTGTCGACGTACTCGAGCTCCTCGCAGACGAGGCCGAGCGACAGGTAGTCAAGGCCGTAGCCGCCATAGCGCTGCGGAAAGCACACGCCGGGCAGACCGAGCGATGCCAGCTTGGCGAAGATCTCCGGGTCGTGATGCCCCGCGCGATCGTCGGCTCCGATCCGCGGGGCAAACTCGCGGGCGCAGAAGTCGCGCACCGTGGCGACCAGCTGCTCCTGGTCCGGAGTCAGGGCGAGGTCGAGCACGGGACTAACTTACTTCGTTGGCGTAGGAGTCGGGCACGCGGCGGGCGTAGGGCTGGTCTTTGGCGAAGGGCTGGGCGTGGGCTTCGGGGTGGGCGATGGGCACGTCACGGGAGTCGTGGTCGGAACAGGCTTCAGATCCTTTGGCCCGACATGCCCGATGACCGGAATGTGCTGGCCGATGCTCAGGATGTACGGCACGATCCTGGAGCCATGCAGCTGGGGCTGCAGGAAGTCGGTGTAGATCTGCTGCAGCTGATGGATTCCGGCCACCGAGTCGAGATGCGCCGCGTTGTTCTTGGCCGCGGCCGCCTTGAGCGCCTGTAGGTCCGACTTCGACACCATGGCCGCGGTGATCGGGTTGGAGAGGATCTGGGTTTCCAGCTGGTTGACCTGCGCCACGGTGAGGTTGGCGCTGCGCAACGCGGGCTCGAACGCGTTGTCGAGCGTGACGAGCGCCGACACGGCCAGGTAGATCACCACCACGCTCACCAGGACGTGGACGAACACGCCCAAGAGCCCGTCGACGCCGCGGATCGCCTCCAGGCGGTGGAAGGCGCCCCCGATGGCTCCGCCCACCGCGCCCAGCACGACCGCGATGATCAGGGCGACGAACACGCTCAAAACCGGGGTCAGGTGCAGCAGCTTCTGCATCTCGTTCGTGTACTGCTCGTGGAAGCGAAAGACTACGAGCAGAGTGCCGAAGAAAAAGATCTCGGCCATCAGCGGCTGGATAACGCCGCGCTGGTATCCGGTGATGAGCGCGATCACCAGCACCAGGACGACGAGGATGTCGATGATCACAGGTCGGGCGCCATTCTAGATGACGGGCCCTGGAACTCCCTCTTGCGAGACCCGCAGGGTCAAGATCACCATATTCGGTTAGACTCGGAGCGCTCTTGGCCCGAACGATCGCCGTAGCGATGCAAAAGGGCGGGGTTGGGAAGACCACCACCGCCGTCAACCTCGGCGCCGCACTCGCCGAGCAGGGCCAGCGCGTATTGCTGATCGACCTCGACGCCCAGGGCCACCTGACGCTGTACATGAAGCCCAGCGGCGAGCTGGAGAAGACGATCTACCACCTCCTCGTCGATCCCGATACGACCGTGACCGACGTGGTGCAGGAGGCCCGCCAGATGGGCGTTCACTACATCCCTGCCGACATCGAGCTCGCGGGCGCCGAGAACCAGCTCATCAACGAGATCGGGCGCGAGAGCATCCTGCGCGACAAGCTCGAGCCTGCCAAGGGCCGCTACGACTTCATCATCATCGACTGCCCTCCCTCGCTGGACCTGATCGTGATCAACGCGCTGGTGGCGGCGGATGAGGTGCTCGTGCCGCTCCAGGCTGAGTTCCTGGCACTGAAAGGAATGCAGGAGCTGCTTGTCACGATGGAGCGTGTGAAGCGCAGGCTGAATCCCCGGCTGGAGCTGACCGGCATCTTGCCGACGCTCTACAAGCAACGGGCCCTCCACTCGCAGGAGGTGCTGGCCGCGGTTCGCGAGAAGTACGGCAATAAGGTTTATGACTTCGGGGTCACCGACTCCATACGGTTTGCGGAAACACCGCTGGCGGGACAATCGATCCTTCAGTACGCGCGCGAGTCTGATGGTGCGAAGGCGTATCGCGCGCTGGCCGTCAAGGTCATGGAAAATCACCGAGTCCAGGATTAGAGGGGTTCACCAAAATGCCGACATTCAAGCGCGTCGCACTCGTCGGTTCCGAAGACCTGTTCCGCGCGACACGTCCGGAGGTGGTCTCGGACACCGACGACGTCATCAAGGACACGGTCGACCGACCCGGCACCAAGGTCAAGGAGATCGTCTACAAGACGCTGAACTTCACGTCAGAAGAGATGGAGCTGCTGCTGGAGGCCGTGCAGATAGCGAAGTATCCAGACCGATCCAGGCCCAAGCAGCCGTTGGACAAGTTCGACTCGCTCGATGCATTGCGGCTGAAGATCCAGGAAGCCCAGGAGCACTAGCGAGAAGACGGAGGGGCGGCTCAGTAACGCTTTTTCGAGCGTCGCCTGAAGTACCCGTAAGTCCAGAACAGGCAGATCAGCAGGAGCAGGACCGCAAAGCCGACCACCGCTGCTCGCTCCATTTGCTGTAAATACTGATGCGTGGGCAAGCTCTCGATCGTCAAGGTCAAGCTCGATCGCGAGGTCAACTGCTACATCGTCTCGGACGCAACCTCGAAAGAAGCGGTCGTGATTGACCCCGGCCAGCCGGCGGAGAAGATCCTCGAGCAGGCCGCAGGCCTGACCATCAAATACATCCTGGCCACCCACGGACACCCGGGCCACGTGGGCGGCAAAGACGACGTCAAGGCGGTGACCGGAGGTGAGACGGGGCTCCACTCCGCCGACGCCAAGCAGTTCCTCCGTTCCGCCGACCGGTACCTGATCGACGGCGACGAGCTGGATTTCGGCGAGTTCAAGGTCCACGTCCTGCACACGCCCGGCCATACACCGGGCAGCGTTTGCTTCGTCATCGCCAACCACGCGTTCGTCGGCGACACGATCCTGGCGGGCGGGATCGGCCGTCAGATGCCGGAGACCGACCTTCGCCGCCAGATGATGAGCATCGGCACCAAGCTCCTGCGCCTGCCGCCCTCGACCGCCCTCTACCCGGGCCACGGTCCCGCGACGAGCCTGGAGCGCGAGCTGGCCCAGAACCCGATCTTCAGGAGCGCAGGCGCGCGGGCTTAGGCCCTAGCGAGGCTCGACCAGCGTCAACAGGATCTTGGTCACGCCCGACGTGGAATTGCCCGCGAGCGTGCCGCCGGCATGTGAGTCGCTCCGACGCGAATACGTGGCCGCGAACGATGCGCCCGAGTTGTTATTGAAGTTCACCATCCAGTCGCCCTGGTTGAGCTGCTTGGCGTAAAACGCCTGCACCTTGGCCACACTGTCCAGGGTCTGCCACTCCATCCCCCACGCGACCTCTCCCGAGGAGGTGAAGGTGGCGCCGGCCGTCAGGCGAGCGCCGGTGTAGATCGGTACGTCGGCCGGAAAGTCCGCGGGCATCGGGACCTGCGCGCCCAGCGCACCGGACGCCTTGGCCAGGGGGGTGCCACTGGGGGCGCTCCCTCGCGCCGACGATGCCGCGCCGCTACCGGGCCCGATCGAGCAGGCCGCCATCAGGAGGACCGCCAGCGGCAGGACGAGAGACGGCCTCACCGGGCGACGAGCGCCGGCCGAACCATCCGGCCGCGGGCCTTGCCTCCCGGCGCGAACGGTTCACCGCGCAGAAAAACGGACTGGATCGAGAAATCGAACACCTTCCCCTCCAGCGCACCGTGGCGCTGTCTCGAGCGCATGTGCTCGGGGCGAACGCGTGTCTTGCCCCGCGGGTCGACGATCACGATGTCCGCATCGAAACCCGGCGCGATTGCGCCCTTGCTCCTCGAGAGGCCGAACAGGTCGGCCGGAGCCTGGCTGACCCACCTGGGTGCAAGCCACACGTCGCCAAAGTCTTTGGCCAGCTGCAGGCAACTTAGGTAGAGGGTCTGCACGCCGGGGCTGCCCGCCGGGGCTTCCTCGAATCGCCGTGATTTCTCTTCGTCCGTATGCGGCGCGTGGTCGGTGCTGACCACGCTGATGACGCCCCTCTTGAGGCCGCCGACGAGCGCCTCCCGGTCTGCTGCGCCGCGGATGGGTGGAAGCATCTTCATGGCGCTTCCCACCTGGTCGAAGTCCTGCGCGGTCAAGAGGAGGAACTGAGGGCACGTCTCGATGCTGAGGGAGGTGCCGACCTTCACCGCGTCCTCCGCGGCCTGCAAGCCCAGGGCGCTGGACAGGTGCGCGATGTGCAGGTGGGCGCCCGATTCCCGGGCCACCGTGGCCGCCGCCGAAACGGCGACCGCCTCCGCCTCGGGCGGCCTGGATTCGAGAAGGTCGTCGTAGGTCAGAAGAGGGCGTCGAAACGCGGCCAACACCGTCGGGTCTTCCGCATGGATGGCAAGCGGCAGCCCAAGCGCTGCCACGACGGGAGCCAGCCGCGCCAGCGTTCCGTAATCCGCTGGCGGTTCGAGGTCTGGGTCTTCGTCGTCCGGCGAATAAAGGACCTGTTTCCGGCTCAGGCTGAACGAATAAGCGAGGTAAGCCTTGAATCCGACCGCGCCTGCATCGGCCATCGCCTCGAGCTGCTCCGGGGTCGTGCTCGACCGGATAAGGCCCCACAGCCCGAAGTCGACCTGCGCCTTGCTGCGCGCAAGCGCCGCCTTCGACTCCAGCACACCGGCGCTATCGACCGCCGGCACCGTGTTCGGCATGTCCAGCACGACGGTGACCCCGCCCGCGGCCGCGGCAGCGGTCATCGTCGCGAAGTCCTCTTTCTCCGGAAAGCCCGGGTCGCGGCTGTGGACGTGGACGTCCACCGCGCCCGGCAGCACGTACATGCCGTTCGCGTCGATCTCTCTGCCGTCGGGTCCGATCGCAAGGCCCGGCTCGACGCGGACGATGGCGCCGTCGCTGACATGCACGTCGGCGTGGCGTGGCCCGTCCGGCGTGTAGACCGTCCCGCCCTTGATGAGGAGCTCAGTCAAGTTCGAGTTCTTGAATCCGGAAAAGTGGCGAGTAAGGAATGCCGGCCTCGCGGATGTTTTCTTCGCCCCCTTCTCCACGGTCCAGCACCACGACCAGGTGGATCACTTCGAGTCCCGCGTCGCGCAGTACCTGCACCGAGCGCAGCGAGTCGCCGCCGGTGGTGACGACGTCCTCGATTACCGTGACGCCCTCTCCAACGGTGAAGCGGCCTTCGAGCTGTTTGCCGGTCCCGTAACCCTTCGCCTCCTTGCGCACGAGCAGAAGGGGCAGGCCGGTCTCCATCGAAACCGCGCCTCCGAGCAGGACGGCTCCCAGCTCGGGTGCGGCGAGGCGCTGGGTTGCATTGGGCACCAGCTCGGCGAGGTGATGCCCCAATCGCTTGAGCAGAACTGGATCGGTCTCGAAGAGAAACTTGTCGAAGTAGCGATTCGAGCGACGGCCTGACCGCAAGACGAAATCGCCTTTGAGATATGACGCCTTCACCAGGTCGCGCCCAAGCTCGCGCAAATCGGCCTCCCCCGCCTTCACAGACCTAATCTAGCTGAAGGATGTCGTCTGCTCTGACGGTCGGACTGTTGCGAGTCGTCATCCACCTGCCCGAAAGCGGATCGCTCAAATCGAAGCGGCAGGTGGTGAGTGGACTGCTGCGCCGTCTGCGCCAGGAGCTCAAGGTCGCGGCCGCAGAAGTGGGAGAGCTGGACCGCTGGCAGCTCGCCGAGCTTGCGGTCGCGACGGTGAGCGGAGATGGCCGGCAGGCAGATCGCGTCCTCGCCGCCGCGCTTTCCTTCATCGAGTCGCACGCCGACGGCGCGCGGATCACCGACGTGGCGACGGAGCTCGTCCCGCTGTGAAGACGGTCGACTCCCTGGTCGACGAGTTCGAGGAATCGCTGCCTTTCAGCCTGGACGCGTTCCAGCGCGAAGCGATCGACAAGCTCGAAAGTGGAAATGGCGGGGTCCTGGTCAGCGCCCCCACCTCGAGCGGCAAGACGATCGTGGCCGAATACGCCATCTTCAGGGCGCTGCGAGATGGCGCCAAGGTCCTTTACACGACGCCACTCAAGGCGCTGAGCAACCAGAAGTACCACGACTTCGTGCGCGCGTATGGCGAGGCGACGGTCGGCCTGGTGACCGGCGAGAACACGATCAACGACGCCGCGCCCGTCGTCGTGATGACCACGGAGATCCTGCGCAACCTCATCTATGAGGACCCCGCCCGACTCGACCTCGTCCGTTACGTGGTGCTCGACGAGGTCCACTACATCGACGATTTCCCGCGCGGTTCGGTTTGGGAGGAGATCGTCATCCAGGCGCCGCGAACGATCAAGCTCGTCGGCCTCTCGGCAACGATTGGCAACTACAGAGAGATCGCCGATTGGATGGCGGAGAACCGTGGCGGCATGGAAACCGTCTTCCACGACGTGCGCCCGGTCGAGCTGAAGATGTGGCTCGCCATCAACAACAGGCTCTACCCGCTGTTCAAAGGTGACGGCGGCATCGACCAGCGCACATGGAGCAAGGCGGCGCAGGAGGAGGAGGCGTCCTACCGCATCGGCGGTTATCGCGGGCTTCCGTCCAACGACCTGCTGCATGTCATCGAGGAGCTGCGCCGGTTTGACATGCTGCCCGCGATCTACTTCATCTTCTCGCGCCGCGGTTGCCGCGAGGCGCTCCAGCGATGCGCGTACCACGAGATCGACCTGACCACCGCGGCGGAGAAGGAGGCGATCGACCTCGTCGCCGCGGAACGGCTCCAGGGTTTGAAGGACCAGGACGAGGAAGCGCTCTTCCGCCGCATGGTCGACGCTCGGCTATTACGCCGCGGCCTCGCCGAGCATCACGCCGGCCTGTTGCCTTACCACAAGGAGATGGTGGAAGAGCTGTTCCAGCGCGGGCTGATCAAGGTCGTGTTCGCGACCGAGACGCTCTCGCTCGGCATCAACATGCCGGCCCGGGGCGTCGTCGTCTCGTCGTTCACGAAGTTCGACGGCGTCAACTTCTCCACGCTGACCACCGGCGAGCTGACTCAGCTGATGGGACGCGCCGGCCGGCGCGGCATCGACGTCATCGGGCACGGCGCCATCCTCAAAGAGGCGGACGTCGAGGTCGGGACCATCTACGAGGTCGCCATGGGCCCGACCCTGGTCGTCGAGTCGAAGTTCCTCCCGAGCTACAACATGGCGCTCAACCTGCTCCGTGTCTACACGCCGGAGGAGGCTGAGGCGCTGATGCAGCGTTCGTTCGGACAGTTCCAGAAAAGGCTCGCCGCCACCGAGACCGATGAACGCCTCACCAACGTGCGCGAGCGGCTCGCGGACGTCAGGCGGATGTGGGACGACCCCCAGGTGTCGATCGACGACGTCGCCCAGTACTTCAAGATCGAAGACCGACGCCGCGCGATCCGAATCGAGCTCAGGCGCCTGCGTCGTGAAGCCGGCGCCGAGCGGCGGGGAAGGCACGGTGGGCGGCGGGGACGCGGGATGGGCCACGCGACGCGGATTGCGCAGCGGCTGGAGATCGAGGCCAAGGGTTTGCTCGAGCGGCAGCGCAAGCTGAAGGTCGTTCGGTCGCCGCGCTTCGGCGAGCTGCTGCAGAAGTACGGGGAGATTCGCACGCTGCAGCAGGAGCTCGACAAGGGCCAGCGCGAGGTCGTTGGGCAGATGGACGAGTACCCGCGCAAGCTGCGGCGGCTGTCGAAGATCCTCGCCGAGACCGGCTTCCTGGAGAAGAACAAGCCCACCGACAAAGGCCTGTTCGCGGCCCGGGTATACGGCGAGAACACGATCCTGGTCGCGGAGGCGGTATGGCTCGGCTGGTTCGAAGGGCTCACGCCAGAGGAGCTGTGCGCGGTGATGGTCATGCTCGCCGCTGAAGACCGGGAAAGGCGCGGGGACCGGCAGGCGCACGGGCCCCGCCGCTACCCGACCCCCGCCATCGCGCAGACCGCGCGTCTCATCCGCTCGCTGTACTTCAGGTTTGCCGACATGGAGCGCGATCTCGATGAGCCGAACCTGCGCTCGCCGTCGCACGACTACATCGACTTCGCGTATCGATGGTCGGCGGCCGAACCGCTCGACCGAATCCCGCTGCCCGCCAACGTCGACATCGGCGACGCGATCAAGGCGATGAAGGCGGTGTACTCGCTGCTCCGCCAGCTCGAGTTCGCGCTGCGCCAGGCGAAGTCTCCGTTGCTCGATGCCGTATCGCGGGCCGTCATCCTCATGGAGCGCGACGTAATCAAACGAACGTACTGAGGCCCGGTTCCCCCGGATAGTCCGGACTAACCGGGCACGTCGAGCGCGAGGACCCGGATGGCCCGGACTATCCGGCATGATGGAGCGTATGGCCAGGAAGCGCCGGGTCCTCGTCACCGGTGTCGCGCGCTGGTGGGGCGCGCTCGTGGTGCAGCGGCTGACCGAAGATCCTGACGTCTCCGATGTCATCGGCATCGACATCCGCGAGCCGCGCTACGACCTCGGCCGCGCCGACTACCTGAAGCTCGACATCCGCCACTCGCTCATCGGCAAGCTCGTCCGCGCCGTGGGCATCGACACGGTCGTCCACACGCTGACTCGCATCGACTCGTTCGACATGGACCCGGTCCGGGCACACGAGATGAACGTCATCGGCACGTTGAACCTTCTCGCGGGCTGCGCGGGCGAGGGCAGCCCGGTGCGCCGCTTCGTATTGAAGTCGTCAGGCCACGTCTACGGTTCGCGTTTCGATCTGCCAACGGGCTTGCGCGAGGATCACCGCCTCGACATCAACTCGCGCCACCAGTTCGTTCGCGACATCGTCGAGGTCGAGTCGTACGCGAGCGACTTCGCGGTGCGCAATCCCAACATCACCATCCTCGCCCTGCGGTTTAGCAACAGCCTGAACCCCGACGAGCCGCAGCCGCTGGCGCGGTACCTGGACCTCGAAGTTGTGCCGACGGTCATCGGCTACGACCCGCCGATTCAGCTCATCCACCGCGACGACTGCATCGAGGCGATGGTGATGGCCACCAAGCGCGGACCCGGAGGCGCGTACAACATCGCGCCGGCGGGCAACGAAGCGCTTTCCACGCTCTTGGACTCGGCAGGCAAGCTCCACGCCCCGCTGCTGCCGCCTTATGGTCTCGGTGTCGCGGCGTTCGCTTTCCGGCGGGCCGGGATTGCTTCTCTGTCGCCGCAGCTGCTGGACCTCCTGCGCTGGGGTCGGACGCTCTCCACCACCAAGGCCGCCCGCGAGCTGGGCTTCCGCGCCGCGCGCGACACACGCGCCGCTTTCGAGGACTTCATCCAACAACGCCGCGTACTTCGCTACGAACCCGACCGCCACGCCTACCAGTACGAGAAGGAGCTCGAGGACTTCATCCACAGCCGCCAGGTCGCCTCAGCGAATGGAGACGGCGAGATGGACGGCGTGCTGCCCGCGGAGCCGGGCGGGGCTAAACCTCGCCGCCGCCCCCGTCCACGACAAGCACCTCACCGTTCACGTAGCTAGCGGCGTCTGACGCCAGGAACAGCACCGCCGCCGCGACCTCGTTCGGCACCCCGATCCGGCCCATGGGGTTTTGCGCCAGGACGCGGTCGAGGATCGCCTGGTTGCCCCACAGCGCTTCGGCAAAGCGGGTCTTGATCACGCCGGGGGCGACCGCGTTGACCCGGACCTTGCCGCCGCCCTCGCGCGCCAGCTGCCGGGTGAGCATGATGACGCCAGCCTTGGTGACGTTGTAGATCCCCAGGCCGACGCCCGGCCGCAGGCCCCCGATGCTGGCGACGTTGACGATCGAGCCGCCGTGGTCCTCCATCCACGCCTCGTAGACGAGCTTGGTCAGCACGAAGACGCCGCGGAGGTTGACCTCGAACGTCTTGTCCCATGCCGGAAGCTCGGCGCCCAGGACGGGTCCCATGTAGGGGTTGGTGGCGGCGTTGTTGACCAGGATGTCGATCCGGGAGAAGCGCTCCATGACCTGCTGGACCAGGCGTTCCAGCTCCTCCGGCCGGCCGGAGTGGGCGGCGATCGCGGTCGCCTTCTCCGCGTACTGGGCATTGATCCTCTCGGCTTCGACGTCGAGGTCCGCCTGCTTGCGGCTGGACAGCACCACCTGGGCTCCGTGCTCGGCCAGGATCTCGGCGATCGCGCTCCCGATGCCCCGGCTGGCCCCGGTCACCAGCGCGACTCGCCCAGACAGGTCGAAGAGGGAGCCTGCGGGCACGACTGATACGATAGCCGCCACTTAATTCATTTTTCGTCTAGGGGTTAGATGGCGATAACCGGCAAAGCAGCCGAGGACATCCTCGAGCGCATCTTCCAGCCCACCACCAAGCCCAGCGCGCGCGACCAGGCTGAGGAGACGCTGCGCCATCCCAAGCGCCTGGTCTACGTCGCGATGTCCAACAAGAGCTTCTACTGGCGCGCCCACATCCAGAAGTTCGTGCTCGACTCGGGGCTGGTGCCGGTCAGCCCCTTCATGCTGTTCGACTACTACCTGATGCACACGGTGGACAAGGACGTCGTGCGCGAGGCGATGAACAACCTGCTGTCGCGAAGCGACGAGGTGTGGGTCTTCGGCCGGCTGTCGCTGGGGGTCAAGGTCCAGGTGGGCATCGCCAAGCGGCTGAACAAGCCGGTGCGCTACTTCGACATCAGCGACCTCCCGGTCGCGGTGATGCCGATCAGCGAAGAAACGGCTCAGGAAGAGCTGAGGGACTAGGCGGACATCCGTCGGTACCACGACTCCGGGTTGCCGAGCTCGTTGAGCCTCGGCATCGACTCCGGCCCGCCCCAAACCCGGTTCAGCACCTCCATCCCGTGGCGGTCGAACACCGCCTGACAGAAAGCTTCGCCGCGCTTGTACTGCTGCAGCTTCAGGTCGAGGCCGGTCAGCTTCCAGATCAGGACCTCGAGCGCGCTCTTGCCTGAGCTCCGCTCGCGGTAGGCCTGCTCGAGGCGATCGAACCCGGGGAGCAGCTTGCGGCCCAGCTGGTTCATCACCAGGTTGCTGTAGCCCTCGATCACCGACATCGTTCCCTGCACGTGCCGCATCACCCGCCATTGCGCCGGCAGCACCCCCGCGAAAGCTGCGAAGCGCGCCACCGTGTTGCCCTTGCGTGTGACGGAGTCGATCAGCACCTTCATCGACTCCTCCATGTACGACCGCAGCCACGGGTGGGCGGCGAACTGCCAGGCGTGGGTCATCTCGTGGAGGATGAGCCAGCGCCGGAGATCCTCGTCGGGCAGGTTGGCGTGCCGCTGCCACTCCTCGACGTTCGTCTCGACCAGGTACAGACCCTCGCCGCCGATCGGTTCCGCGCCGAGCAGCTGCGGATCGTACTGGCCCAGCACGCGACGGCCGAGGAAGGCGAGCATGTAGCCGACGTACCGATCGACCCCCATGCGGCCGACCTCCGCGAGCAATGAGTTCGGCATGCGGCCCGCCTCGAGCACGGGTTCGACCACGCGCCGGAGGATCGTGAGGTTGAGGTCGATCCAACCTTCCCGGTCCAATGCTTCGAATGGGGGTATCGAGGCTCCCCGAGGCAAGCCACCGACGAAGTTCAGCAGCGGCTTCTCGAGCTTGCTCGCGAGGGATCTATAGCTCATCGCCGCGGTCGCCAGCCTGCCGCGTTCGAGGTTCGGATTTTCGAGCCGGGCGCGAGCTGTGCGGCGCACCTCGTCCCAGTCGAGGAGCAGCGTGGTGCCTCCCCGCGGGCGGACAGCCTCGGCGACCGCGGCCGTCGCCAGACCCAGCAGGACACCGTAGAACGCGGTGCGGCCGTACCTCCTCATCGCCCTTTCAGGCTACGAGGTGCGGCGACTACGGGGCTAGTAGATGTACGGCCAGTGGCGGTTTCGCTTGAAGACGACCTTGCAGCCGTCGCAGCGAAACACGATCTGAACATGGCGCCGGCCGATGGCCTGCGCGTCCCGCCCGCACACCGGGCAGGAGGCGGTCTCTTCCATGTACATCGCCGGGATCGGGTCGACCTTGATTTCTAGACGCCGTCTTTTCTTTGACATTTGCCTCTTTGTTGCCTTTCCCTCAAACCAGGTTTTTGCTTAGACGTCGAGCTGGGTCACGTCCAGGTTCTTGAGTTCCTCCGGGGGGTCTACGCCCGCGTTCTGCAGCCGTTTGAGCAGCGCGAGGATGTAGCGAACGCCAGCGAGATTGACGTGATGCTCCCTTGTCAGTGTCTGGATCGCCTGGAGCTTCATCACGTCTCGGCGCGAATAGCGCCTGCGATTGGTAACGGTCCGCCTGGGCTGAATCATGCTCAGGTGCTCGTACATCATCAAAGTGCGCGGATGCACTTCCAGGATTTCTGAGGCCACGCTGAGCGTGAAGATGGGCTTGTCGAGATCGATCGAGCCATCGTGGCTGGCCGCGACCGGACTCGCGAGGGCATCGCGTGGTTTGACCTTCATTACTTTCTGGGGTGGGCGAATTGTGTGCTTTAAGCGATTAAGGGCCTAACTTTGGGTGACAGAAGCGTTTGCAGGTTCGGTGCAATTGTGAAAGGCCCAAATGGGGCAAGCAAAGTATTTTTGTAAAGGAGTGCGGTCATATCGCCTAACGAACTCACGCCAGGCGGCCTTCCGTAGCCTCCCTACAATTCCGGCGTGCACGCGATCCTCAGCCTGCTGCTCGTCAGCCTCTCCGTCGGCCTCAGCAACTTCGCCGGCGCGATCGGGATTGGCCTCAGCGGCATCAACGTCAAGACCAGGATCCGGGTCGGGCTGGCCTTCGGTTTCTTCGAGGCATTGATGCCGGCGCTCGGCCTCCTGCTCGGACACCAGCTGGCATGGCTGTTTGGCGGCTACGGAAAGTATGTGGGCGGCACCATCCTCATCCTCACCGGCGCCTACACCCTCTTCCAGGAGCGGGTCATCAAAAAGGACCAGACACAGCGCCAGGAAATGAGCAGCCGCGGCTTGCTTGTGACCGCGTTGGCGCTCAGCATCGACAACCTCGCCGTCGGTTTTGCGCTTGCCGTTTACCCCGTCGACGTCTGGCTTGCCGCACTGACTTTCGGCGTTGTCAGCATCGTGATGTCGCTCGTCGGCCTCGAGGTCGGCCACCACCTGGGCAAGCGGGTCGAGGAGTGGAGCGAGGAGATCGGCGGCGGCGTCTTGATCCTCGTCGGAGTCTTGATCGCGGTCGGAGTTCTAGGCTAAGCGGGTGGCGGAGAAACCCGATCTCGAGCAGGTCTTGCTCGTCGCGGACGGGCACGTCGCCACCGTCACCCTCAACCGGCCCGAGCAGCGCAACCCGCTCTCGGCGGCGATGCTGCGAGACCTCGCGGCCGCCTTTCAGTGGTGCCGCGACGAATCCGATGTTCGCGTCGTCGTCCTCACCGGGGCCGGCCGCGTCTTCTGCGCCGGCGCGGACCTCAGCAGCTTCGACGGCGAGATGACCGGCCTCGAGCGCTATCGGAGCCGAGATCTTTTCGTCGACCTGTTCATCCTCATGGCCGAGCTCGGCAAGCCGATCGTCGGTCGCATCAACGGCCATGCCCTCGCCGGCGGCCTGGGCCTGGCTTGCAGCTGCGACATCCTGGTTTCCGTCGACACGGCGACGTTCGGCACGCCGGAGATCAACGTCGGGATCTGGCCGATGATGATCCAGGCCATCCTCTCCCGCAGCATCCCGCGCAAGGTGCTGCTCGAGATGGAGATGCTCGGCGACCGGTGGACAGCGACCCAGCTGCAATCGCTCGGGATTATCAACCGGGTCGTGCCTCTTGAGCAGCTCGACTCCGCCGTCAAGGAGATCGCGGACCAGCTGGCGAAGAAGTCCCCGGTCGCGATGCGGCTGGGCCGCGATTCCTTCTACCGCCAGCAGGACATGGACTTCCGCGCCGCGCTCCATTACCTGCACGGACAGTTCCTCCTGGTGTCGCAGACCGATGATTCGCGGGAAGGCATCAAGGCCTTCTTCGAAAAGCGCGAGCCGGATTTCAAAGGTCAGTAGTGTCGGGTTCTCGGCAACGCGAGCTGCGCGACAAAGCGCTCAAAGGCGGGACGCGATACCTGCCCAAGCTGCGGGAGCAGAACAAGCTGACCGCGCGCGAACGTCTCGACCTGCTGCTGGACAACGACTCATTCATCGAGGACGGACTGTTCGCCAACGTGCTCGCCGAGGAGCTGCCCGCGGACGGGGTGGTGACCGGACTCGGGACGGTCGAGGGCCGCCAGGTCGCCGTGATGGCGAACGACCCGACGGTGAAGGCGGGCAGCTGGGGCGCGCGGACGGTCGAGAAGATCATCCGCATCCAGGAAACCGCCGCGCGCATCCGCGTACCGCTCTTCTATCTGGTCGACTCGGCGGGCGCCCGCATCACGGACCAGATCGAGATGTTCCCCGGCCGCCGCCACGCAGGCCGCATCTTCTTCAACGAGGTGCAGCTGTCGGGCGTGGTGCCGCAGATCTGCATGCTGTTCGGCCCGTCCGCGGCGGGTGGCGCGTACATCCCCGCTTTCTGCGACGTCGTGATCATGGTCGAAGGCAACGCGTCGATGTACCTCGGCTCCCCGCGCATGGTCGAGGTCGTGGTCGGAGAGAAGGTGACCCTCGAGGAATTGGGTGGGGCGCGAATGCATGCCACCGAAAGTGGGCTGGGCGATGCGCTGGTGGCGGACGACAAGGGGGCGATCGAGTTCGCGAAGGCTTATTTCCGTTACATGCCGCAGCGCACAGGCGAAAAGCCGGCGCCGTGCGAGGCCAAGCCCGCGCGGCTCAGCCCGAAGCCGATCGGCGAGCTGATCCCGGAAGAGCCGAACCGCGGCTACGACATGCGCAAGCTGATCGACGCTGTCATCGACGAGGGCAGCTGGGTCGAGATCAAAAAGCTGTTTGCCCGAGAGCTGCTGACCGGGTTCGCGCGGCTCGAGGGCCAGCCCGTGGGCGTCGTCGCCAACCAGCCCATGCAAAAAGGCGGAGTGCTGTTCAACGACTCGGCCGACAAGGCGGCGCGCTTCATCTGGCTGTGCGATGCGTTCGAGATTCCGTTGCTGTTCCTCGCCGACGTGCCAGGTTTCATGATCGGCACTGACGTCGAGAAACGCGGCATCATCCGGCACGGCGCGAAGATGATCAGCGCAGTTTCCGAGGCGACCGTGCCGAAGATCTCGGTCATCGTTCGCAAGGCATACGGCGCGGGCCTGTATGCGATGGCGGGACCGGCGTTCGGCTCGGACGCCGTGATCGCGCTCCCGTCAGCACAGATCGCGGTCATGGGCCCGGAGCCGGCGATCAACGCGGTCTTCTACAACAAGCTGGCCGGGCTGCCGGAGGACCAGCGCGAGTCTCGTCGCAAGGAGCTCGAGGACGAGTACCGCAAGGACGTCGACCTCTACAAGCTTGCGGCCAACCTCATCGTGGACGACGTGGTGGAGCCGGAGCGGCTGCGCGAGACGCTGATCGCGCGCTTTCGCGCCTACGCAACGCGCGTCGCGACGCGCGTAGACCGCAAGCACGGAGTGTTCCCGGTCTAGCCCAGCAGCTTCGTGGCGACAAGTCCCAGCCCCAGCAGCACGACTCCCCATGAGAACGCACGCAGCGCGCTCTCCAGCGGGTGCAGGAGCGCTGGCTCGTCGAGCGCCTGCTCGGAACCGTCGCTGCGTGTCAACGTCCCTGTGACGGACCGTGTCTTCCGGCGCAGCTGGCGGGCCGGCGTGCTCAGCGCGCGCTGACCGAAAGCAAGCGCGTACGCGGCCGCGGCTGCGGCAACCGATCCGATCGAAATGCGCCCGGTCTGGGCGAAGTACGCGGTGAGGACGGGAAACGCCCCCCACGAAAGCGCGAACCAGAAGTCGCCGTGAAGCCGCCCGCCCAACAGCTCGAGGTTGTAGGCGAACACGAACAGCACCCCGGCGGCGATGAAGGGCAACAGCCCGACACCCAGCGCCGACACGCCTGCAAAACCGAGAGCGACCGCGCCCACCAGTCCGATGATGGCGGCGGCCCACAGGCCGGTCGCTGGGACTGAGGTTTGCAGCGGACGCCCGCGCAGCTCGTCGAGCGCATGCGCGGAGACCCCGACTGCGAGAAAAAACGCGACCAAGGTCGCGGCCAGCCGCACGACGTCGATCCCGGGCGCAAGTCCGGCGCCGATCAGGACATACGACAGATGCCAGGCGGTGTACGGCGGGTGCAGCAAAGCCCAGATGTCGCGTCGCCAGCCCCGTGCTTGCGTCGCGTAATAGGCCGGGGCCAGCTCACGCATGGTGCTTGCGGCCCCACATCACAAGACCGCCGCCAAGGCTCATGACGCGTTCTTCGACGTCGACCATCCCCGCTTCGCGCCAAGCTTCGTACAGCCGGTGCCGCGGCCACTCGCGATAGAACTCCTCGATGTTCGGGCCCAGGAACCGGCCCGCTTTCCACCAGGCCCGACCGCCGAGCGCATAACCGGCCGACGGCATCAGGGCGCGCGTATAAACCCGCCAGCTCGCACGCCACATCGGGTTTGACGGCACGTGGAAATCGAGGCTTGCCATAGCTCCGGACGGACGCAGGACTCGAGTCAGCTCGACCAGCGCCGCGGCTGGATCCGCGACGTACCGCAGCAGGTACGTGAACGACACGGCGTCGAATGAGGCGTCGGGAAACGGCAGCTCCTCGGCGCGCCCGTGCTGGAGCCGGATCTTCTGGTCGAGACCGGCCGCGTACACCAGCTTGCGACCGCGCTCGAGCATCGGCTCGCTGATGTCGACCCCAACGATGTCGGCCTCCGTCGCGCGAGCCAGCGCGATGGCGACGCCGGCGGTTCCCGTCGCCACGTCCAGGATCCGCCGCGGCTGAGAGCGCGCGAGGTGGCGCACGACTTCGCGCCGCCACCGCCCGTTCTGGCCAAGCGACAAGACCCCGGCGAGGCGGTCGTATCGCGGCGGCAGATCCTCGAAGAGACCCGCGGCGAAGGCGTTCTCCGGGCTCGCGGCCGACGCCTCAGGGGCCCCCGCCAAATCAGGGCGCAGCCCCCGATTTGGTGGGGATCCGCCGGGATCAGCCATGGGCCACTTCAGGGTACGGGTACTCGGGCCCGCTTGTGCGTCCTCTCCTAGATGGGCAGGTCCGCGCGTTCGCGGTTGCTTTTCTTTGCGGCGGTGCTCGCTTTCTCTGCACTAAGCCCGCAGCCCGCGCAGGCCGCCTCCATGCCTCTCCTCTCGAGCTGCCAGCCCAGGACGGATCAGACCGACGCGTTCTCGTATCGCTTCTGCACCGGATACGTAGCGAGCTTCGACGGAGTCCAGCTCGACACGGACCTGACGATGCCTGCCGGCACCACGCCTTCGGGCGGTTACCCGCTGGTCGTGATGATGCACGGCTGGGGCGGCTCGAAGAGCTACTGGGAGACGAATGACTTCTGCACCACGACCTCTGCCGATGCATGCAACTACAACAACATCTGGTTTGCTCACCGCGGTTACGCAGTCGTCACGTATACCGCGCGCGGTTTCCATGCTTCGCAGGGATACACGCATCTGGCGGACATTCGGTACGAGGTACATGACACGCAGTACCTGGGCGGGTTGCTGGTCGACGCATCAGTGGCAATGCCAGGGATCGGGGTGACCGGACTGTCGTATGGCGGCGGCCAGGCCTGGCTGCTCGCCGTCCTCGCAAACGAGGTCATGAACCCGGACGGCACGCTGACAAGCTGGCGTTCGCCGGGGGGCACTCCGCTCCATATCGCCGCCGCGGTGCCGAAGTACACATGGTCGGACCTGGTCGACGCCCTGCAGCCCAACGGCCGGTCGTCAGATGGCGTGCTGACCCCGAACGGTGATCGCACCAATCCCATCGGCATCGAAAAAAAGTCGTATGTGGACTACTTCTACCAGTCTGGGCTGCAGACCGGCCGCTACGCGCCGCCTGGCCAGGACCCATCCGCTGACATCAGCACCTGGTACGCGGAAATCAGCGCCGGGGAGACCCCTCTGCAGTCGAACTACGCGCCCGGCATCATCGATCAGCTTGTTCGGTACCGCTCGGCGTACTACCAGGACAGCCTGATCAAGTCCGACGTCACCAACCACAGCGAAACACCGGTCTTCGCCCCACAGGGATGGACGGACTCGCTGTTCCCCGAATCGCAGGCGGCGTCGATGATCGAGAAGCTGCGCACAGCGGACCCGAGCTGGCCCGCGTACATGTACGCGTCGGACCTGGGCCACCCGCTCGCCGACAACAACAAGTTTTCGGAATGGAGGGTGATCAACCGGGCGGCCACGGCCTTTTTCGACCTGCATGTCAGACATTCAGGGGGCGCCGATCCGGCAGCCGCATATCAGGAGCAGATCGTGAGGTGCGACAGCCGGGCCGGCCAGGTGTACGCAAGCGCCACGGCGTCGGGTGCGGCGCCCGGTCGGGTTGCCTTCAAGTCTTCTGAATTGGGGCACGCGACTGTATCGGCTCCGACCGATCCCGCGGCCGGTGTGGCGAC
>Ga0209057_1000926_pt1 | contig 24712 bp, 21 predicted proteins | sample GraSoiAngelo_146_FD_185903 | JGI IMG/M metagenome (GOLD analysis project Ga0209057, IMG submission 185903) | Grasslands soil microbial communities from the Angelo Coastal Reserve, California, USA - 14_1009_05_30cm (SPAdes) (version 2) | ecosystem: Environmental > Terrestrial > Soil > Grasslands ... | reverse complement strand
AGCGGAAGTCGCGCTAGAGGAACCTGTCGGAGTATCGAGGGGTGCCACGGCTTCGCCGGGGCGCCCCGAGCGTGCCGGGGGAGTCCGAGGGGGGCGTAGCCCCCTTCGCTTGAAGAATATGGGGGGCCATGTCGGGGCCCCCCATCTACTAGCCGGCCACGCGGCGGCGCAGGCGGTAATGCAGCCGGAGGAACGTGGTGCGCCAGATCGTGAGCGTGTGGTCGGCGCGCACGTGCTCGCCGTCGGCGTACACGTGGATCGTCTCGCGCATCGTGCGCACGTAGCGCGCCCACGCGCGCGTCGGTGACACCACCGTGAAGTAGAAGCCCGGCTCGCCGAAGCGCGCGCCCGAGGACACGATCGAGAGCGACCCGTCGGCGCTCGGGGTCGGCCGCATCAACACCACCGCATTGCCGTTCGGCAGCGGAAATACGACCTTCACGCACGCCCCTGCGTAGCCTGGCACGCGACAGACCGAGTAGGTGGCCGCGTACACCACGTCGCCGCTGCCGCGGAGCTCGCGCAGCCACGCGGTGTGGCGGACGGCACCTGTCGCGTCGGTGAGCTGGAGCACGTCACTCGTGAGGCCGCGGCTCGTGTCGAGCGCCGAGAGCGGCACGTTGAGCTGCTGCAGTCGCCGGCTGAAGAGTCGCGCGAGCGCCCAGCCGAACGGCCGAAAGGCGCCGCACCATTCGGCCCACGCGTCGAGGTCGTAGGCGGCGGTGTGCTCGTAGAAGTCGCGAACCCTGGGGTCGACGCGCGCGGGGTCGAAGTCGGGCCCGGCGAGCACGGCGAGGTCGGCCACGAGCCCGCAGGTCGCGGGCCGCGTGACGCGAAGCCCGCGCGCCGCCGCGAGCTCGTCGAAGAACGCGGAGCCGATTCCGCGCGGCGCACCGACGGGGCCCGCAAGCCACGGCGCCGCGGCCAGGTCGACGCGCCGGCCCGTCGCCCGCACCCAGCACTGCGTCACCCAGTCCGACAGCTCGCCGCGACGCTCACCGAGCCACACGGTCCACCTCCGCGCGCGTCGGCAGTGACGGCTGAGCGCCGCGCTTCGTGCACGCGAGCGCGGCGACCGTGTTCGCGAAGCGGAGCGCTGATGGCAGATCGCGGCGCTCGGCCAGCGCCACCGCGAGCGCGCCGTTGAACGCGTCGCCCGCGGCCGTGGTGTCCACGGCCTGCACCCGCACGCCCGCGGCGCGATGCGAGCCGCCCCGGCCGCGAGACAACACACCGGCCTCCCCGAGCGTGACGATCACCGTGCCGGCGCCGCGCGTGACGAGCGCGTCGGCGGCCGCCTCCTCGCCGGCCGTCAGGCCGCTGAGCCGCGCCGCCTCGCCGGCGTTGGGCGTCAGATAATCGACGAGATCCAGCCGATCGAGCGGCGCCCGCGGCACGGGCGCGGGATTGAGGATCGTCGTCCTCCGATGGCGTCGCGCCAGCGCCAGCGCGGCGGTCACGCAGTCCAGCGGGATCTCGCACGACGCCACCACGACCTCGGCCCACGCGAAGTCCTCCGCGCGCGCCTCGACCTGCGCCACCGTCAGCGCCCGGTTGGCGCCGGGCGCCACGCCGATCTGGTTGCGCCCCGCTCTGTCCACCAGGATCAGCGCGGTGCCGGTCGCGGCCTGCGGCGTCGCCACGACCCCCTCGACGCCAATACCTTCCTCGGCGAGCGCCGCGCGGACCTCGCGGCCCGACGGATCGTCGCCGACGCAGCCCATCAGCCGCACCTCGGCGCCCAGCCGGCGCGCCGCCACCGCCTGGTTGGCGCCCTTGCCGCCGCGCGCGACGAGCAGCGTGCCCTCGGTGACCGTCTCGCCGGGCTCGGGCAGGCGCTCGAGCGCGACCGTGAAGTCGACGTTGGCCGAGCCGACGACTAGGACGCGGGGCATAGGCGCTCCAGAAACATCCGGAGAAAGCGCGGCGAGTCCACCACCCGGGCGAAGCGGCAGTTGGGCTCGCCGGCGGCGCGCCGCGTCTGGCCGTCGGGGCCGATGGCGAGGCGGACCGGCTCCCACTCGACCAGCGTCGGATCGAGGGCGACGCCGACCGCGAGCGGGTCGTGCAGGTCCATACCGCGCTTGCCGTGCGCGAGATCGATCCGCAGCGCGTATTCGACGATGCGGCGCACGCGATCGGCGAACGGCCTCGGCGCGCGCGCGAGCGCGGCGTTCAGCGCGGCGGGCTCCAGGATGGCCTGGCGCGTGGCATCCAGCGGCACGAGGTCGAGCCGCACGCCGGCGTCGAGCACGCGGGCGAGCGCCTCGGGATCGACGTGGGCGTTGAACTCGGCGTCGGGCGTCACGTTGCCGGGCACGTCCACGGCGCCGCCCATCGCGACCACGCGGCCGGCGCCGCGGATCGCCGCCGCGTCCGCCTCGACCGCGAGGGCCAGGTTGGTCAGCGGGCCGAGCGCGACGATCGTGAGGCCGCGCTCATGGCGGCGCGCCGCGTCCACGATCACCCGCGGCGCGTCGACCGGGACGGGGCGCGGCTCGACGGGGGGCCAGTCTGGCAGGTCGCCGAGCCCATCGACACCGTGGTACGGCGCGATCTTGAGCGGCCGCGCCAGCGGACGCGCCGCCCCGGCGGCGACGAGCGGCGGGGGCAACGGCCGGCGCAGGTCGATCAGCCGGAAAACGTTGCGGGTGCCCGCCTCCAGCGGGACGTTGCCGGCGACGACCGTGACCACGTCCACCGTCCACTCCGGTGAGCCCCAGGCCAGCAGCAGGGCCAGCGCGTCGTCGATGCCGGGGTCGGTGTCGATCAGCGCCCGGCGCCTCGAATCGGTGGTCACGGAGGAGGCATCCTATACAATGGCAGGCAGCCCATCGGGAAAGGAGGAGCCTGGATGGACATCGAGATCCTCTATTGCGGCGAGTGAAACTACCTGCCTCAGGCCTCCAGTTTGCAGGCCGCCATCAAGGACAAGTATGGTATCAACGCCACGCTGCGCGAGGGCGCGGGCGGCATCTTCGAGGTGTTCATCGGCACGAAGGTCGTGTACTCCAATCAGGAGACGTACCGCTTCCCCGAGAACGAGGAGATCTTCGAGAAGATCGAGGCCGCTAACAAGCAGTAGCCGCCGCACGTTCCAGCTCCTCCCGAAACCGCGGGTGGGCCACGGCGATCAGGGCCGCGGCCCGCTCCCGCTCTCCCCGCCCCTTCAGCTTCGCCGCCCCGTGCTCCGTCACCACCCAGTCCGCGAGGAACCGCGGCGTCGTCACCGCGGCGCCGGCCGCCAGCCGCGGCACGATCCGGGAGACGCTTCCGTCGCGCCCGGTCGACGGCAGCGCGATGATCGAGGCGCCGCCGCGCGAGCGCGAGGCGCCGAGCACGAAGTCGAACTGGCCGCCGATGCCCGCCACCTGCCTCCCGCCGAGGCTCTCCGCCGTCACCTGCCCCGTGAGATCGATCTCGAGCGCGGAGTTGATCGAGACGAACCGATCGAGCCGCGCGACGATCTCTGGATCGTGGACGAACTCGGAGGACTCCATGTTGACGCGGTCGTTGTCGCGCAGGAAGTCGAAGAGCCGGCGCGTGCCCATGGCCTCGGCCACGTCCATGCGCCCGCGGTGCAGGCGCTTGGCCGCGCACGTCACCACGCCGCGCTCGACGAGCCCGACGGCGGCGTCGACGAGCAGCGAGTGCAGCGCGAGGTCGCGGTGACCGTCGAGCGCCTCCAGCACGGCCTGCGGGATGCCGCCCACCCCGACCTGGACGGCGGCGCCGTCGGGCACGAGGGCCGCCACGTGCCGGCCGACCGCGCGCTCGACCTCGCCCACAGTGGGCGGCGGGTACTCGACGAGCGGCTCGTCGACGTCGACCCACGCGTCGACCTGGCTCCGGTGCAGCCAGCAGTTGCCACGCGTGCGCGGCATGCGGGGATTGACCTGCGCGATCACCAGCGGCGCCGTGCGCGCCGCCGGCAGCGACACGCCGACGGCGACGCCCAGCGAGAGGTAGCCCCCGGCGTCGGGCGGCGCCGTGTGCACGAGCACGCAGTCGGGCGCCCAGTGGCCGCCGCGCGCGAACTCCGTGACGACGTCGAAGTAGCGCACGGGGACGAACTCCACGCGCCCGCGCCGCCGCGCGTCCTCCAGCCGCGGCGACATGTGCCACGTGGCCGCGCCCAGCGCCGCGTGCTCCGGCCGCGCGTGGGGAAAATCACCGAGGTGGATGCCGCCGAGCAGCGTGAGGTCGCGCAGCCGCTCGGCCTGCGCGCAGACCTCCGTGAGCAGCGTGACGGGCTCGCCGCAGGCGGGCGGCACGAGGACCTTCATGCCGGGGCGGAGCCGCTCGACGGCGGCGCGCGGTGAGAGCCGGGCGAAGTCGCGTGGCATCGGCCGGCTGGTATCATAGCCCGCCGTGACCCGAGCCCTCCTCGTTCTGGCGCTGCTCGTCCTGCTGGTCGGCTGCGCCTCCTCGTCGTCGCCGCCGCCGCAGCAGCACCCACGCGCCGGCTCCTCGCCGCGCGTGCGGTGTCTCACCAACCCGAACGAGACGGAGCTGCGTCCGCTGTTCTTCCTGTTCTGCGTGGAGAGCCCGTAGCCGGTCACAGGGTGCCGGCGAGAACAGACATATCCGTCGCACGCGCGGCGCCGACCAGTGATCGAGTGACCCCTCAGTCCCGTAGCCAGCGGGCAAATCACGTTGGGCAGAATCGATGGCTGGCGAAAAGACGCCGCGCAGTCCCTGACACTCGCCTGTCCAACTGCTGACACAAACGGTCCACTACGTGACACCTCCGTGTCAGGCTGCGTGAAACAACTTGGCCCGCGTGGCTGCTGGGGGCGACGGATACTGGTAGAGTCGAGGGGTACGAGAGAAAGGAGGCTGGATGCGATCTCGAGAGCTATTCTCTACCGCCTTCGTCCTGTGCGCCCTCGTTGGGCTGTCCGGCTGCAAGAGCGCTTCCCCGCCCCCTGATCGTTTGAGCCAGCTCATCGCGAAGGGGAGCGACCTGTTCTTCAACGAGACGTTCGGGGGTAACGGGCGTACCTGCGGCACCTGCCATCCGGCGGAGAACAACTTCACCATCGACCCGGCCTTCATCGCCACGCTGCCGAAGGACAATCCCCTCTTCGTCGCCGAATTCATCCCGGCCTTGAAGGAGAACTTCGAGAATCCGGCGCTGATGCGGGAGTTCGGGCTCATTCTCGAAAATCTGGATGGATTCGCCGACCTGAAGAACAAGTTCGTGATGCGGGGAGTCCCGCACGTGCTCGGTCTGCGGACCTCCGTGAACAGCCCCGGAGGGCCCCGTACAGGGTGGTCCGGAGACGGCGCACCGGGGGATGGATCGCTCCGGTCCTTTGCGACCGGCGCGGTCATTCAGCATTTCACGAAGACCCTGAACCGCATCCCCGGTGTCGATTTCCGCCTGCCCACGGACGAGGAGCTCGACGCGCTCGAGGCCTTCCAGCTGTCCCTGGGGCGGCAGGAGGACCTGGTACTGCCCCTGCGGCTCAAGGGCACGGTGCCCAAGCGGGGCCAGGCGATCTTCCTCGACAAGAAGCTCGGCAAATGCAACCTCTGCCATGTGAATGCCGGGGCGACGTCGAACCTCGGCCAAGGCAGCCTCGGGAACGCCAACTTCAATACGGGCGTCGAGGACCTGCCCGATCAGCCCGCTCGGCTGACCACTCAGAAGGTTCCTCGCGATGACGGGTTCCGCACGCCGGGGGACGGCACGTTCAACGTTCCGCCGCTCGTGGAGGCGGCGGACAGCGGGCCGTTCTTCCACAACAACGCCATCGAGACCATCGAAGGCGCGGTCGGGTTCTACGACGGCGAGGCGTTCAACAAGTCCCCGGCGGGCCGCACGCTGGCCAAGCTCGACCCCGAGGGGAAGGGCATCGAGCTCGACGGGACGCAGATCGTGGCGATCGCCGCCTTCCTGCGAGTCATCAACGTGCTCGAGAACATCCGGCAAAGCATCATGCTGCTGGAGGCGAGCCTCGCGGTGTCGTCCTCCGCGGAGAGAGCGCGCCTTCTCACGCGCGCCGTTCACGAGACGAACGACAGCACTCGCGTGCTCAGGGGCGGCGGCCTTCACGCCGAAGCTGTCGCTCACCTCCAGGAAGCACGACGCCTGGCGGACAAGGCCGTCCGGAGCCACTTCTTCGGTCGGAAATACACGGAGGAGGCCATCCGAGAGCAGAAGAAAGCGAGAGCGTTCCTCGTCGAGTGAGGGACGCAACGGGGGGAGATATGACAGTCCGGAAGCTCGTCGTCGCGCTGGTCGGGATAAGCGCATTCCTGTGGGGCAGCGCGGCGGCGCCGTCCGCGCAAATGGTGACCGAGCAGTACATTCCGATCGGGCAGTCGCCGGGGCTGTCGGGGAAGCACACCGTCATCGGTAAGCTTCAATCGGTCAACCCCCAGGAGAAGACCTGCACGGTCGCCGGCACCACGGGCGCCTTGAACGTCAGGATCACTGAGCGGACGAAGATCTGGCTGGACCGGAGCAAGCTTCAGCAGCCAAATCTGACGGGCACGTTGGCCGACCTGCGGCCGGGCGCCACGGTCGAGGTGAAGCCCGAAGGCCACCAGGGCGGGGTCTCCAGTGCTCCCGCGGAGTGGATCAAGGTACAGGTTGCGGCCTCCCCGTGACGCCGGCGCGAGAGCCCAGCGTCAGGCGCTAATATGAGCATGTGAGCCGCGTCGCGCTCGTCACCGGCGCCGGCCGCGGCATAGGTCGCGCCATCGCACTGCGCCTGGCCGCCGACGGCCTCGCGCTGGCCGTGGCCGCCCGCACCGCCGACCAGGTGGACGACACGGCGCGTGCCGCCGGCCGCGGGGCGCTCGCCCTCGTGCTGGACGTCACCGACGCCGCCGCGGTCGCCGCGGCCGTCGAGCGCACCGCGCGCGAGCTGGGCCCGGTAGACGTGCTGGTCAACAACGCGGGCATCGCCGAGTCGGCGCCGTTCGTGAAGACCGAGCCGGAGCTCTGGGATCGCCACTTCGCGGTCAACGTGCGCGCGCCGTATCTGCTGGCGCGCGCGGTGCTGCCGGGCATGCTCGCGCGACGCTGGGGCCGCGTGATCAACGTCGCCTCGCTGGCGGGCCTCTTCGGTTCGCCCTACGTCACCGCCTACACGGCCTCCAAGCACGCGCTGGTCGGCTTCACGCGCGCGCTGGCGACGGAGGTCTCGGGCAAGGGCGTGACGGTGAACGCGCTCTGTCCGGGCTTCGTCGCCACCGACCTCGTGTGGAGTGGTGCGCGTAACATCGTGGCCAAGACGGGCAAGTCGTTCGAGGACGCGATGCAGGCGCTGGCCGAGATGAACCCGGGCCGCCGGCTGATCGAGCCGGAGGAGGTCGCGGACGCCGCGGCGCGGCTGGTGGCCGACGACACGAGAAACGGCGAGACGGTGGTGCTGGACGGCACCGCCCCCGCGCCGAAGGGAGCGACGCGATGAAGGACTATATCTCCGCCGTGCGGCCGCGCACGCTGCCCAAGCCGGCCGGCTTCTCCTACGCGATGGAGGTCAAGTCCGGCCGTGTCGTCTTCGTCTCCGGCCAGGTGGCGGTCGACGCCAACGGCAGGATCGTCGGCCGCGGCGACCTCGTCGCCCAGTTCCGCCAGACCTGCGCCAACCTCCAGGCCGTCGTCATCGCCGCGGGCGGCGACATGACCGACTTCGTCAAGCTGACCATCTACGTCCTCGACGTGGCCGACTACAAGAAGAACCTCGAGCCGATCGGCGAGGTGTACCGCGACTATTTCGGCAAGTACTTCCCCGCGATGACGCTGGTCGGGGTGCGCGACCTGTTCGACGCCGCCAACGGCGCGCTCATCGAGATCGAGGGGATGGCCGCGCTGCCGCCGCTGCCCCGCGAGGTGTTGCCGCCGTCGTGAGCGCCGTCGTCGAGCGCCTCAAGATCCGCCACCGCCTGCCGGCGGCGCGCTGGCCCACGCGCGAGGAGGCGGCGCGCGCGCGGCTGTTCCAGCCCGCGCGCATCGGCCCCATCGTCGCCGAGCAGCGGACGTGGGTGCCGGCCATGGTCCCGTGGCGCGCGACCGAAGACGGCTTCGTCACCGAGGAGGTGCTGGCGTGGTACGCGCGGTTCGCCGAGGGGCGGCCGGGCGTGCTCGTGGTCGAGGCCACCGGCATCCGCGACGTCGCGAGCGGCCCCCTGCTGCGCATCGGCGACGACCGCTTCCTGCCCGGGCTGCGCCGGCTCGTCGAGACCGTGCGGGAGAAGAGCGCCGGCCACACGCGCCTGTTCATCCAGGCGATCGACTTCGTCGCCGTGCGCCGCCGGCCCGACACCGAGAAGTTCCTCCGCCGCTTCCTCGAGGTGAACTCGGCGTTGCGCCGGCGGCTGACCAATCTGACGCACGACGCGGCGTGGCTCGAGGCTGACGAGGCCGCCGTGCGCGAGCGGCTCGTGAGCGCCGAGCGCGCGCTGCTCGAGGCCGTCCTCGACGCCCGCCAGCTCGAAGCCCTCGACTACGGCTATCGCGAGCGCATCTGGGACACGCACCTGCCCCACATCCGCGAGCTGCCGCGCGTGCTGCCGGGACTCTTCGCGGAGGCCGGCCGCCGCGCCCGCGAGGCCGGCTTCGACGGCATCGAGCTGCACTACGCCCACGCCTACACGATGGCGTCGTTCCTCTCGCGGCTGAACACGCGCGACGACGGCTACGGCGGCCCGCGCGCGCAGCGCGTGCGGCTGCCGCTGGAGGTGCTGCGCGCGGTGCGCGCGCGCGTCGGCGGCGATTACGTCGTCGGCATCCGCTACCTCGGCGACGACGTGGTCGCGGGCGGCAGCGACGTCGAGGACGCGGCCTGGTTCGGCGCGCGCTTCGCCGAGGCCGGCGTGGATTACCTGTCGGTGTCCAAGGGCGGGCGCTTCGAGGATGCCAAGCAGCCGCGCGTCGGCGAGGCCGTCTACCCCTACACGGGGCGCTCGGGCTACGAGTGCATGCCGACCGTGCTGTCCGACGCGCGCGGCCCCTTCGGCCGCAACGTGCCGCTGGCCGCGCGCATCCGCGGCGCCGTCCGCGAGACGGGCCGCGACACCCCCATCGTCACCAGCGGCGGCATCGGGACCTTCGAGCAGGCGGAAACCATCCTCGAGCGGGGCGACGCGGACTTCGTCGGCGCCGCCCGCCAGTCGCTGGCCGACCCCGACTGGTTCCGGAAGATCCGCCTCGGCTACGGCCACCTCGTGCGGCGCTGCGAGTTCACCAACTACTGCGAGGGGCTCGACCAGCAGCACAAGCAGGTGACCTGCAAGCTGTGGGACCGCGTGGACGTCGACGCGCCGGAGGCGAGCCTGACGCGCGACGGCAAGCGCCGGCTGGCGCCGCCGTCGTGGACGCCCCCGCGCGAGGTGCCCTGACGATGAGGCTGGCCCTCGCCGTCGTCGTCACCACCCTCCTCGTGGGGCTCAGCGCCCGCGGCGTCGCTCCGCAGAATGCCCCGGCCGAGCAGGGCGGCTGGAATCAGGAGGGCGCCGCGAAGTATCTGGACGACCGGATGGACGCCTGGTTCGCCGGTGCCAAGAAGCTCCGCACCGGGCAGGGGGAGACGCCTTGCATCTCCTGTCACACGGCGGTCCCGTACGCGCTGTCACGGCCGGCCTTGAGGCGGGCGATGCACGTGACGACCCCAACGCCCCAGGAGGTGCGGCTGCTCGAGGGCGTCATCCGGCGCGTGGAGACCTACGACACGCATCAGCTCTTCTACGACTTCAACGAAGCCAAGAAGCCGGAGTCTCGTGGCACCGAAGCCGTCATCAACGCGCTGGTCCTCGCGAGCGCCGACGCCGAGCAGAACCGGCGAGAGCCCAGTGAGCCGACCCGAAAAGCCCTGCGGCGCCTGTGGGAGACGCAACGGCCCGACGGAGCGTGGGACTGGCTCGACTTCGGCCTCGAGCCATTCGAAAGCGCCGACGCCACGTACTATGGCGCCTCGCTCGCGGCCCTGGCCGTCGGAACCGTCTCCGCCTACTCCACGAGCCCCGCAACCGACGCGACCGCCGGCCTCGACAAGCTGCGTGGCTATTTGAAGACGAGACGCGCCTCGCAAAACCTCTTCAACCGGGTGTGGCTGTTGCTGGCATCGACGCGGTTGAAGGACGTGCTGACGCCGGGGCAGCAGGAGCCGCTGATCGCGGAGATCCAGAGCCGACAACAGACCGACGGCGGCTGGTCCCTGCAGACGCTCGGTCCGTGGAGGTGGAGCCATCAATGGCTCTTCCGGCCACACGGAACGCCGGACGCCGCGCTGCTCGCGCACTCGGATGGCTACGCGACGGGGCTGATCGTGTACACGCTCCGGAAGGCCGGCCTTCCCGGCGATCATCCGGCGGTGAAAAAAGGTCTGCAGTGGCTCAAGGCCAATCAGCAGGACATCCAGATCGATCCTCGGACCTATCGCGCCTGGCGCTCATACTCGCTCAACCGTGATCGCGAACACGGTGGGGGGGACGGCGAGCCCTGGCGCCGGATGTTCATGTCCGATGCGGCGACGACCTTCGCCGTCCTCGCGCTGACCGCGTCGGACTGATGGTGAGATTGCTCGTTGGTGCCCTCCTCCTCGGCGTCACCGCGACCGTCACGTCCGCGCAGGCGCCGCCTCCTCTCGACACGTCGGGCTGGAAAATCTTCCGCGACGCCACGATGGGATTCGAAGTCAAGGCACCGCCGACCTGGGGCGTCGGCCGAACCACGGGAACCATGGAGAGCGTGTTGCTGGGCGAGCGGGCACTGGTCGGAAAGCCGACGCTCCGCCTGCAGCTCATCGTTCAGCGCGATATCAATCCCAGCGGCCTGTCGATCGACCAGTGGTATGCGGACCAGCTGAAACGGTTGACCGGCGCCTTCGGCAAGCACTTCGACTTCTACACCACGCTCAACAGGCGCGACATCTTCCAGGTCTCGATCATCCAGGATTCGCCCCGGGAGCCGCTCGATCCAACGTTCGACGCAGTGATCTCCACGCTCAAGTTCGTCGAGTGATACGAGCCGTCACCTTCCTCGGCCTGATCCTGGCCTTCCCCTGCCCGTGGTACATGATCGCGGTCGGCGGCGTACTGCCGCTTCCCGTCATCGTCTCGTACGGCACCGCCGGGGGCGTCGTGCTGGTGTTCTCGCTCGTCCACCTCGTCGTCTACACGTGGATCTTCCATCGGGTGTCACGATTGGTGAGCGCGATCGTCCTCATCGCGCACATTCCTCGACCCGTGGCAGGCATCGTGCTGGTGTCGGCACTGCTCGCGCTGAGCTTCTTGCCGATCTACGGCGGCGGCGAGAACCTGGCTGGCGGCGGCAAGCTCAACTACACCGCCTACCAGGTCTACCGCGACGCCTTCGCCCACTGGCCTCAAACGAAAGGACCGCGACGATGAGCGTCGAAGACAGGCTGGCCATCCAGGAGGCGATCGCGCGATATTCGCACACCTACGACAGCAAGGACGCGGACGCGTTCGCGCAGCTCTTCGTCGAGGACGGGATCCTCGAAGTCATCGTCCCCGGCGAGTCGAGCCCGACGGTCAGGCTGTCGTCGCGGGCCGCGATTCGCGAGTGGGCGGCGCAGCGGCACCGGCTCAACGCGGCCAGTCAAGCGCGCCACTACCAGTCGGGGATTCTCTTCGACGAGCTGACCGCGGAGACGGCGAGCGCGCGAACGATGCTGCTCCTGACCCGGCAGGGCGCGCCGGATGCGGCGCCCCTCCTGCACCTCACCGGCATCTATCACGACCGGTGGCGCAAGACCCGGGAGGGCTGGCGTCTCGTGCACCGCGCCGCCCGCGTCGATCGCGATCCCGGCTACGCAAAGCACTGAGGGTAAGATCACAGTGACCGTGGCCATCGAGCGCCTCACCGACCTGCAGCCCGAGCGCCTCGCGCCGCTGATCGCCGAGAGCGAGCAGCACGGCCTGCGGCTCGTCCGGCGGCTGGCCGACGAGTGGGCCAGCGGCGTCAATCGCTTCGACTGCCCCGGCGAGGCGCTGTTCCTGGCGCGAAGCGGCGAGCGGGTCGTCGGCGTCTGCGGGCTCAACGTCGATCCGTATGCCGCCCAGCCGAGCGTCGGCAGGCTGCGTCACCTCTACGTCCTGTCGGCGCACCGGCGGCTCGGGATCGGCGAGCAGCTCGTCACGCGGATCATCGAGACGGCGCGAGGCCGCTTCGAGCGCCTGCGCCTGAGCACCTCGAATCCCGAGGCCGCGCGCCTGTACGAGCGGCTGGGCTTTCGTCCGCGCGCCGACGGCGCGCACTGCACGCACTCGATGGACATGACCCGCGAAAGGACCGCGACATGACGACGAACGTTCACGGCACCGCCCATCTGCAGGCCATCGCCCCGCAGCTCCTCGTGGACGACCTCGACGCGGCGATCGCCTATTACCGCGACCGGCTCGGCTTCGCGGTGGACTTCGTCTACGACTCGTTCTACGCCGGCGTGAGCCGCGGCGGCGTCCTGATCCACCTGAAGCACGCGCCCAAGACGGTCAGCGACCGGGCGCACCGCAAGGAGCACGAGCACCTCGACGCGTACGTGGCCGTCGCGGGCGTCGAGGCGCTGTACCAGGAGCTGCAGTCGCGCGGCGGCGCGGGTCACCAAGCCCCTCGGCCGCGGCCGTGGGGCCACGCGGACTTCTACGTCGAAGACCCCGACGGCTACATCCTCTGCTTCAGCGAGGAGATCGCCTGAGGCTCAGGCGAGTCATCCCTCACGGTACGCGCGCGCCCGGGTGAACTCGGCTTCTCGCAGCCGCGCGCGTTCGAGGCGGTGACGCGGACGGGCTCCTTCATAAAGGCCGCCGAGCGCCTGCACGTGACGGTCCCCGCCCTGAGCCTGCAGGTCCGCCAGCTGGAGCGCGAGCACGGGGTGTCGCGACTGCCCTGAAATCAGGGCGCCTTGCACAGCGTCACGGCGTGTCTCCGGCAGAGTCCTGAATCGGCCGGCGGCGAATTCGACGCTTGAGGCTCACGGGCTCTGGCCCGAAGCTTGCCTCGGTCGGTTCGTCTGGTGATCCCATCGGATCGTCGTCGCGGCATCGCGATCATCGTGCTCACCGCGCTCGTCGCCGTGCCCGCCATGTTGCTCGCTCAGCAGCCAAGCATCTACTACGTCTACGACGACCTGAACCGTCTCGTCGTCGTGGTGGACCGGCTGGGCAACGCGGCGACCTATACCTACGACGCTGTCGGCAATATCTTACGGATCGACCGTTTTGACGCCTCGGGGCTGCCGGGCGCAGTTGCCATCTCGCTCTTCGTGCCGTCGGCGGGCAAGGTCGGCACGAGCGTGCAGGTCTTCGGCAAGGGGCTCGCGCCGAACTCGATGCTGTCGTTCGCAGGTAGGCCCGCGACGATCACTGACGCGGCGGCGAATCGGGTGATGACCACGGTGCCGCCGGGCGCGACCACTGGACCGCTCTCGGTGACATCCGCGGTGGGCTCGGCGACGTCGGCTGCGACGTTCCGCGTCCTCGGGGTGCTCGCCGTGACGCCTGCCACGGTGCAGGTCAGCGTCGGACGACTCATTCAGTTCCTGGTCACCGAAGACGGCACGCCGGCCACGAACGTCCGCTGGTCGGTCAACGGCATTCCAACCGGCGATCGCGCGACCGGAACGATCACCGCCGGCGGCCTGTACACCGCGCCCGTGGCCGTCCCCGTTCCATCGACCATCATGATTGCGGCCACGCATCTCGCTGACCCGGCGAATGCCGCGTCCGCGACGGTGACGATTCTGCCACCGCTCCTCGCGTTCGTCGAAGCGCCGCTGGTCAGCCTCACCCTCGCAACATCGCCAGCTTCGAGCCACATCGTGACGGCCGCCGTCTCCGTGGCTCTGGCCGACGTGCACGCGGCGAACCTCGTCGCGGCGCTGACGAGCGTCGCCGTCGAGCCGATCGTCAGCGCCGTGGCACCGCTCAGCGGCATGCCGGGGACCGTGACCGCCTTGACCGTCGCCGGTCGCGGGCTGGCCGGCGCCACGGCGCTGACGTTCCTTCGCGACAACGCCGCCGATGCCTCGGTGACAGCGACGAACCTCAGCGTGAGCCCCGACGGAAACCGGGTGATCGCCGACGTGACGATCGCCTCCGGCGCGCCATCGGGCGCCCGGGTGGTGCGCGTCGTGACACCGGACGGCACGTCGACCGCCGCGGGCACCGGCGGCAACGTCTTCACGATCCCGTGAGGAGGACCGAGTGATGCGGACCTCGACCGCGCTCGTCGTCGCGAGTGTCGTGCTGGCGTCGCACCCGGCGCACGCCCAGTTCAACAGCGGCAGCACCGGCGCCCACGGCGCGCTGAATCCGTCGGCGCACCTCACGCTGACGCTTCCGGCCAGCGGTGTCTTCAATTTCACGACGGTGAACATCCCCGGCGGCGTGATCCTCCGCTTCACGCGCAACGCCACGAACACGCCGGTGACCATCCTCGCTCAGGGCGACGTCATCATCGCCGGCACGATGGACGTCAGCGGCTCTGCGGGCGGCGCCGGCAGCCTCACCGGCACGCTGCTCGGCCCCAACGGCGGCGCTGGCGGCCCGGGCGGCTTCGACGGTGGGACCGGCGCCAACGGTGTCATCTCCACGACCGGCGGCGCAGGCCTGGGACCCGGCGGTGGAAGCGGCGGCGCGAACAGCGGCAGCAGCGGGGGCGGCGGCGGTCACGTCGCCGTCGGCGGCTCGTCCAGCGGCGCCGGAGCCGTTACCGCCGCCGGCGGTGGCGCCTACGGCACCGCGGGACTGTTGCCGATCAGCGGCGGATCCGGCGGTGGCGGGGGCGGCGCAGCATTCGGCGCGACCGGCTTCGGCGGTGGTGGCGGCGGCGGCGCGTTGCTCATCGCGTCGTCGACGACCATCACGTTGTCCGGAACGATCCGCGCGCGCGGTGGCAACGGTGCCGCCGGCCCCAATCCATCCGCCGGGTTCGGTGGTAGTGGCAGCGGCGGCGCCGTCAGGCTGGTCGCCAACACCGTCGGCGGAAACGGAACGATCGACGTGAACGGCGGCGACCGCATCGGCGGGTTCTTCGGCGGCTCCGGCGGCTTCTTCTTCAACGGCGCCGGCAGCGCCGGGCGCTTGCGCCTCGAATCGTTCACGAACACCGCCGTGTTGAATTTCGTGGCCGTGCCGCCGACGACGATCTCGTCCTCGCTACCCAATCCAGCCGTCCTCGCGAACGCTCCGACGCTCCGCATCAGCTCGATCGCCGGCGTCGCGACACCCGGCGTCGCCCAGGGCTCCTTCGTCACGCCGGACATCACGCTGCCTGCCGGCACGACGAACCCCGTGCCCGTGACCATCACCGCCGCGAACATTCCGGTCGGGACCGTCGTCACCCTGACCGTCCTGGGCTTCGTCGGCACGGTCTCGTCCGTGACGGCGACGCTCGGCGGAACCGCGGCGTCCTCGTCAGCCACCGCGAGCCTGACCATCCCGACCAACGAGCCGAGCGTCGTGAGCGCCTCGGCGACTTTCACCCTGCTCGTCGATCACTGACGCGATGAGGTACCTGACCTTGATGGCCCTGCTCACCGGTCTCGTCTCGGTCGCGGTCGGCGCCCGCGCTGCGATCGGCGCGCCGGCAACCAGCTGCACGACGTGCCACCGCGGTATCGAGGACGCGCACCCGAAGAAGGCGCTCACCTGCACGCGGTGCCACCGCGGCGACGCGACGGCGCAGGACGCGGGGAAGGCCCACACCGGCATGTGGGCCAATCCGAGCGACCTGCGCGTGGTGGAGCAGACGTGCGGCGCCTGCCACAAGGCGATCGTCGCCCGCGTGAAGTCGTCGATCATGGCGCACCGCTCGGGCACCCAGAGCGGGACGTTGTTCCCGAACGGACTGCAGTCCACGCGCGAGGACGTGAAGTTCAGCATGGCGCCGGTGGCGACGATCCCGGGCGTGTCGCTGCCCAAGAGTCATCCGCTGCCGAAGGGCGCCGTCGCGCGCCTCGAGCCTCTCCCAACGTTCGAGGAGGGCGGCGACGTCTTCTTCGATCTCCTGCGCAAGGAGTGCACCTCCTGCCACCTCTGGACGCAGCCCAAGGCGCTCAAGGGCAACATGCGCGCGACGGGCTGCGCCGCCTGCCATATGCCGTACGCCGAGGATGGCCGCTACCAGGGCGGCGACGTCGCCGTGTCCAGGGCGAAGCAAGGGCGGCCGATGCGGCACGTGCTGACCAGGCAGGTACCGATCACCCAGTGTGCGACCTGCCACAACGGCGGCTCGCGCGCGGCTATGAACTTCCGCGGGATGATGGAGGCGCCGCCCGAGGGCAAGCAGACCTTCGTTTACGATCAGGACCTCCTGCACGGCCACGCCTACTCCGAGCAGACACCCGATGTGCACTTCACGAAGGGGATGGTCTGCATCGACTGCCACACCGAGCGCGAAGTCCACGGTGACGGGCAGATCTACGCCAAGCGCCACTACGAGGTCGAGATCCGCTGCGAGACGTGCCACGGCACGCCCGACAGGATCGCGACGGGCGTCACGTCGCAGGGCCGGCGCCTGCGCAACGTCTTCTCGCCGGCAGGACCGAATCCGACGGGGCTCGTCACGCTCGTGAGCAAGATCACGGGAGCGACGCACGTCGTGCCGCAGCTCGCGGCGCTGCCGAAACAGCCGGCGGGCCACGAGCGGACGCACCTGGCGAAGACCGAGTGCTTCACCTGTCACACCGCGTGGGCACCCACGTGTTACGGATGCCACATCAAGATGGACTACACCGCTCACGCGAAACCGGTGGATGTCTCGTTCGACAACCTCGCCAATGCCCACAGCAAGCAGGGCTGGTTCCGACTCACCGCGGGCGTGCGGTTCGCCGACCCCGAGCCAATCCTCGGCGTCAACTGGCGCGGCCGGGTCGTGCCGTTCGTGCCGCGTGCCCAGCCGCTCTTCTCCTACGTCGATCCGGCGGGCCGGCTCGAGTACGACTTCAAGAAGCTCGGCTTCGCCCACAACCCGATCGTGCCCCACACGGTCGTCAAGGCGTCACGCTCGTGCGAGTCCTGTCACGGCAACCCGCGCGCGCTCGGCCTGGGGCTCTTCACCACGCGCGAGCATCCGAAGCTGTCCGAGTTCAAGCAGCCGATCGACTACCGGTGGGACCGGATCGTCGACGAGGACGGCGTATCGCAGCAGGTGACGACGGTGGACGGCGCGCGGCCGCTGAGCCGTGAGGAGATGGATCGTCTCCGCCGGGCGCCGTACAAGCGATGACACGCGCCCTCGTCGCTCTGGTCCTCACGCTCGCCGGGCTCGCGCCGAGTGCGGCGGCCGAGCAATCGGTCAGCGCGCTCGCGCCCTTCGAGACACTGGCCGACGGCTTCGTGGACGTTCGCGGCATCGTGGTCGATGCCGCGGGCGACGTGTTCGTCGCCGACCGCGCAAGTGGCATCGTGTGGCGAATCGCCTCCGACGGTACGCGTGTTGCCGTGGCCACCGGCCTCGAGCGCCCCGTCGGCCTGGCGCTCGACCCACGCGGTCGATTGCTCATCGCCGAGGAGCGGGCCGCTCGCGTGGCTCGTGTGGAAGCAGACGGCTCGCTGACGACGCTCGTGTCCGGCGTCAAGCAGCCGCGGTGGCTCGCCGTCCGCGAAGACGGCACGCTCTATATGAGCGCGCGCCACCTCATCACCGGCGGCACCGATCTCGAGCCTGACGACGAGTCCGCCGAGCCGGAGATGGTGCTGGCCCTCTCCCCGGGCGGCACGCTCTCGGTCTTCGCAGGCGGCTTCCGCCAGCTGCAGGGTATCGCCGTCAACCACCAGGCGCTCTACGCAGCGACTACCGGGCTCCGAAGTGATCCGAGGGCCGACGGCGTCATCTTCGAGATCGCGATCCTGCCCAGCGGCGCCGCGGGCCCGCCGCAACGAATCGGCGCGAGCGATGAGTTCACGAAACCGCTGGGCCTGGCGCGCGACCGCTTCGGCGCGCTCTACCTCACGACCAAAGAGGTCACCCTCGCCGCCGATCGATCCAGAAGGGCGGTGGCGAAGCTCCATCCGGACGCCCACGTCACTCTGTTCGCGGAAAACTTTGCCAAGCCCGAGGGGCTCGCCTTCGACGTGGCGGGGAACCTCTACGTCGCCGATGGCGATGCCGGCCGCGTGCTCCGCTTCGCGGCGCCCGCGCGGCCGGCGCTGACGACGCCGGCGTTCACCACGCAAGCAACACTCGCGGTGACCGGCACCACTCAGGCGCGCGCACGCGTCGATGTATTCGTCGACGCTGCGACGATCGCCGCCAGCGGCCCTGCTTCCGGCGCCGGCGCGTTTTCGGTTGCCGTCAGGCTGACCGCAAATACGCCGAACACGCTCGAGGCTTTCGCCACCGGTCATGGCGGCGACGGGCTGACGTCGGCGCCGACCGAGGTGACGGTCACCCACGACGCCACGCCGCCCGCGCTGCTCTTCACCACGCCGCCGGCGAACGCGCACGTCCGCCTGACGGCGCTCGTCCAAGCGCAGGCCACCGATGCCAACGGTGTCGCCAGTCTCGGCCTGACGGTGGACGGGCAGCCCCTGGTCGCCACCCTGACGCCGGCGCCGCCCGCCTCGCCGCTCTCGATCGCGGCAGCCTGGGATACCTCCACCGTGGCCGACGGAAGCCATACGCTCGGCGCGAGCGCCACGGACCGGGCCGGCAACCCTCGCACGGCCACGCGCGTCGTCATCATTGACAACACGCCGCCCGACACGACGATCACCGGCGGTCCCAGCGGGGAAATCGCCGTGGCCATCGCGACCTTTTCGTTCACAGGCATCGACAACCTCACCCCCGCCGGCGGCCTCGCATTCGGCTGGCGGCTCGATGGCGGCGCATGGACCGCGTTCAGCGATGCAACGACGGCGGCGCTCTCCGGCCTGACGGAGGGCGCGCACACCTTCGAGGTGAAGGCGCGCGACCTCGCCGGTAACGATGATCCGACGCCGGCGGCCCGGACCTTCAGCGTGCGCTTCGGACCGTCGATCGCCGACGTTTCGCCGTCCGGCGGAACGATCGGCACGCTGGTGACGATCACCGGCGTGAACTTCGAACCCGGCGCGACAACCGTGAGCTTCAACGGGCTGGCGGCGGCGATTCGTATGATCTCGCCGACCGTCATCACGACGACCGTGCCGATCGGCGCGGCAACCGGTGCGCTCCTGATCACCACGACACGCGGCTTTGCGAGTCGGATGTTCACGGTGACGCTCAAGGGCGACTTTGCCTTGACCGTCGACCCGGCCAGCCTGCGAGCGATCGCCGGCGATCAGAGCTCCGCCCACGTCGCTGCCACCGGCGGTGGTAATTTCAGCAGCCTTGTCGCCGTCGGCGTCGCGCCAGCCGTTGCCGGCGTTACGGCGAGCTTCGGCGCGCCGTTCGTCGCGCCCGGCGCGAGCACGCCGCTGACGTTCCGTGTGGACACGAGCGTCTCGACAGGCACGTACGCGTTCACTGTGACCGGCTCCTCGTCCGTCGACGGCCGCGTGGTCACACGCACCGCGCCGGTCTCATTGCAGGTCCTTCCGCGCGACACACACGCCGTCACCGGGCGCATCATGACGGCGGAGTCGCTGCCGCAGCCCATCCCCGGCGTCAGCGTCGCGTTAGGCAGCGCCTTCGTCCCGACCGACGTCGCGGGGAATTTCGTCCTCCTGGCGCCGCCGGTCGGTCCCAACATGCTCTTCGTCGACGGACGCACGGCGTCGACGCCCGAGGCGCAGTTCCCGATCGTGGAGGTGCAGATCGACGTCGCGGTCTCCGGTCCCACGCGCGTGCCGTTCACGATCTACCTGCCGAAGCTCGACACTGCCAATGCCATCAACCTGCCGCTCGACGGCGCGGGATTCACGACACGCGACGTGAAAGCAACGACGCCGAGCATCCCCGGGCTCGAGGTCACGATCCCGCCGGGCACGCGCATCATCGGGCCCGACGGCAATCCCGTCGGTCAGCTCGTGATCACGCGCGTGCCGATCGATCGGAGCCCGATGCCGTTCCCACCCGGGATCACGTTCCCGCTGCTGTTCGCGATCAATCCCGGCGGAGCCGTGCCATCGAATCCGCTTCCGATCTCCTTTCCGAATGCGCAAGGAGCCGCCCCCGGCACGACGGCCGACCTCTATTACTTCGACCTGTCCATCGGCAACTGGAATGTCTGGGGCACGGGGGCCACCAGCGACGATGGCCGTCAGATCGTCAGTGATCCGGGGTTCGGGCTGCCCCGGCTGGCATGGCACGGGGCATCATCGCGTCCCTCGAACGACCAGGTCGACAGCGGGCAGCCGAATCGCGCGACAGGCGGCGAGCCCGTCGATCTGCCAACCGGCCGCTTCACCGTGAGCAAGACCGACGTGACGCTGCCGGGTCGGCTGCCCATCAGTGTCGGGCGCTTTTACCGGAGCGAGAGCGCGCAGGCCGGGATCCTCGGCATCGGCTGGGCGCTGGAGCCGTACGAGACGGTCCTGCTCGGCCGAGGTGCAACCCTCGTCCTCATCCGTCCGGATCAGAGCGAGGTGGTTTTTGCGCCGGGCGGACCGGGCCAGTGGCAGAACACGACAGATCCCACCCTGGTGGGCGCCGTGATCACCTCGTTGCCTGGAGACTTCGTCTTTCAGCTGCGGTCCCGTGACGGTATCGTTCGGCGATTCGAGCGGATCTCGGGGTTCGCCAACCTCGCGGGCCTCGCGGCGATCACCGACCGTAACGGCAACTCGATCACCCTGACGCGCGCGCAGGTCTTCCAGCAAAACCGGATCACGAGCATCAGCGACGGGGCCGGACGCGGCGTCACGCTGGCCTACGACACCAGCGGCCGCGTCGTATCGATCACGGACCCGATCGGTCGCGTCGTGGGGTACGACTACGACACCGCCGGCCGGATCCGGACCGTCACGGATGCCGCCGGAGGCCGCACCAGCTACACGTATGACACGAACCACCGCATCACGACCATCACCGATCCCCGCAGCATCGTCTTCCTCACCAACGAATACGATGCCCAGGGTCGCGTCGTGCGGCAGGCGCAGGCCGATGGCGGCGTCTATGCGTTCGACTATTCGGTGATCGGCGCGCTCGTCACGGAGACCGTGCTCACGAGCCCGTTGGGTCGGGCGACTCGTTATCGATTCAACGCCTTCGGTCAGACGGTCTCCGAGACCAATGCCCTGGGCCAGACGACGACGTACGAGTACGCCAGTGGGACCAATCGTCTCCTCGCGATCACGGACGGCCTCGGTCGCCGGACGGAGTTCGCCTACGACGGTCGTGGCAACGTCGTCGCGATCACTGACCCGCTGGGCAATGTCCGTCGTTCGACGTATGACGTCGCCACCGACCTTCCGACAACCGTGTCCGACCCGCTCGGGAATCCGACCACGTTCTCGTACGACGCGGGCGGCAACGTGACCGCCGTCGCCGGTCCGACGGGAATGCAGACGGCGCTCGTCCGTGATGCCACCGGCGACGTCAGGGCCATCATCGACCCGCTCGGCAACCGCACGACGCTCTCCTACGACGCCCATGGGGCACTCGTCGCCACGACCGATCCTGTTGGCGCGACGACGACCTTCACGTACGACGGGGCGTCACGGCTCACCAGCCAGACCGATCCTCGCGGCCGGACGACGACGTTCAGCTACGACAATCTCAATCGTCTGATCGCGATCACCGATGCGCTCGGTGCCGTCAAGCGGATGACCTATGACGGCAACGGAAGCCTCATCGCCGTAACCGACGCCCTCGGGCGCACGATCACGCACACCTACGACGTCATGGATCGCCTGGTGGCGCGAACGCATCCCCAGGGCGTGACCGAGACCTATGGCTATGACACGGGCGGCCGTCTCGTCATGCACATCGATCGAAACGGACGCGCGACGACGCATCGGTACGACGAGCTCGATCGCAGAGTCGGGGCGACGTATGCCGACGGCAGCGTAACGACGTTCGCCTACGACGCCGCCGACCGCGCCGTCGTCGCCACGGATTCGGCGGCGGGCACCGTCGTCCACGAATACGATCGACTCGATCGGCTCGCCGGCGTGCAGACCGCCCTCGGCGCCGTGAGCTACGGCTACGATGCGCTCGGCCGGCGCAAGCAACGGCTCGCCACAGGGGCGACGCCGACGGCCTACGCCTTCAACGCGGCCTCCCAGCTGACGCGCGTCGAGACCGGCGGCCAGATCGTTGAGCTGGGGTATGACCACGCCGGGCGTCTCACGACGGTCACACTCCCGAACGGCATCGTCAAAGAGCTCGCCTATGACGAGGCGAGCCGCCTCGTAGGACTCAGGTACCGCCGTGGCCCAACGGTCATTGGTGACCTCATCTATGCGCGTGACGCGGGCGGCAACGTGACCAGGATCAGAGGGAGCCTCGCGCAGAGCCTCCTGCCGGGAGCGATCGACGGAGCCGCCTACGATGACCACAATCGGCAGCTGGCATTCGGCCGGGCGGCGCTGACGTTCGACGCCGAGGGCAACACGACCTCAATCACGGACGACACCGGCACCAGCACGCTGCAATGGGACAGCCGGAATCGCCTGGTGGCGTTGACGGGACCCACCGTCGAGGCGTCGTTCAGCTATGACGTCTTCGGCCGGCGAGTCCGCAAGACCGTGAACGGCGCAACCACACAGTATCTCTACGACGGCCCCGACGTCGCGACGGAGACCCGCGACGGCGTGACGTTGCCGTATCTGCGACTCCTCGGCCTCGATTCGCCCATCGCTCGCGGCGCCGACGAGGTCTATCTCACCGATGGTCTCGGCACCGTCATCGGCACGAGCAACGCCGCCGGCGCTGTAACGACGCAGTACTCCTATGCCCCCTTCGGCGAGTGGACGGCCAGCGGCGCCACCTCGAACAATCCGATCACTTTCACTGCTCGCGAGGCCGACGAGACCGGCCTCTTATACTATCGGGCGCGCTATTACGCGCCGGGACTCCATCGGTTCCTGAGCCAGGATCTCGTGCTGCGACTCGGCGCCAACCGCTATGCCTATGTGCTCAACAATCCGATCAACGCGATCGACCCGTTCGGACTGGATAAATTCATCATCTACGGCAATCTGGCGTCATCCGGGCCCGGCGGCTCGAGCGAGATCTTGAATCAGGGCATGACCGATCTCGCGACCGCGCTGGACGTCAACGGTGATGTAATCACATTCAACAGCGGTCAGATCGACGAAGTGGTAGCGAAGGCGCGAGAAGCCGCCCGCGCGGGGCGGCCCGTGTACATCATCGGTCACAGCAAGGGCGGTGAAGCTGCCGTGAAGGCAGCCCTCGAGCTGCTGAGACTCGGCATCACACCCGACCGCGTCTTCACAATCGATCCGTTCGTCGATCCGAGCACGACCATTCCGCCCGGGCTCCCGCTGACGAACTACTACCAGGAGCGTCGCTACCTCATCTTGATCCGAGGCTTCGAGATCGGCGGCGCGGAGAACATCCTGATCACGGGGACGAATCACATCGCCATCACGAGCGACCCGAGAGTTCAAGGCCCCATCAAGAAGGCTATCCTCGGCGCCTCGCAGGCGCCGCCCGTCGGAGGGCGCTACTGATGCGCTCCGCATGGCGCGCGCTGGCGCCCGCGCTCGCTCTCGCCGTTGGATGCGCCACTCGAACGATGACCACGTTCCCCTCACCCGAGGACGCCGAGCGTGTGTGGAACGCCTACTGGTCGGCCGTCGAGCGCGGCGACGTCGTCGAATGGAACCGCACGGTCCACAGCACCCTGCGTACCTCTGCTGAGGGATTCGATCCGAAGGTCCAGGCCGACGCGCGCTCGTTCTTGACCTTGTGTTCGATCGAGCCGCAGACACCGCTCGTCGGTGGTGATCGCGCCAGTTTCCGTACCCGCTGTACCACGGCACCGACGCGCTCCGGGCTGTTCCCGTTCGCCGGAGCCGAGATCGTGTTACGCCGTGACGTGGACGGCGTCTGGCGATTCTTCTGCTTCGGCTGCGGCCTTCCCTATCGGCTACAGCCGACAGTCGGGCCACCTTCCCCCGAGGACGCGCAGCGCCTCTGGGTCGCCTATTGGTCCGCACTGGAGCGTCGCGATCTCGACGAGGCGAGACTCCTGGAGCATTCGAGCATTCGCGGCAAGGAATCGCCCGATCTCAACGCGCCCGAGATGCCGGGGTTGGCGCGCAGCTTTCTCTATTCCCTCGCAGTACGCTCCACGCCTCCAGTCGTTTCGGGAGATCGGGCACGCTATCGAACACGGAACGTCTCGGACGATCGCGACAGCGGCGAGATGTTCCTGCAACGCGATGTCGATGGTGTATGGAGGGTCAGCTGCTTCGGCAATTGTGACTGACCCCGATCCGCGACCGCCGCGCGTAATATGGCGGCTATGAAGCCAGGCGCGAGGCCGTCCAAATCGTTGCGGCTCGAGAATTCCTCGTAAAAATCCTCCTCCCCGGCGGCACCGGCCAGGTCGGTACGATCCTCGCCCGCGCGTTCCACGGCGACGGCCACGAGGTCGTGGTGCTCAGCCGGGCGCTGCAGCGGGCGCCGTGGCGCGTAGCCGCGTGGGACGCGGCGAGGCTGGGGCCGTGGACGCGCGAGCTCGAGGGCGCGGACGTGGTCGTCAACCTGGCCGGGCGCAGCGTGAACTGTCGCTACACGCTGGCCAACCGACGCGCCATCAAGGAGTCGCGCGTGAACAGCACGCGCGTCGTCGGCGAAGCGATCGCGGGCGCCGCGCGGCCGCCGCGCGTCTGGCTGCAG
>Ga0209057_1000913_pt1 | contig 24881 bp, 27 predicted proteins | sample GraSoiAngelo_146_FD_185903 | JGI IMG/M metagenome (GOLD analysis project Ga0209057, IMG submission 185903) | Grasslands soil microbial communities from the Angelo Coastal Reserve, California, USA - 14_1009_05_30cm (SPAdes) (version 2) | ecosystem: Environmental > Terrestrial > Soil > Grasslands ... | reverse complement strand
CCGGGTCTGGACGGCCTACACGAAGCTCGCCGCCACCGAGTCGGCGAAGCGGAAGCCCCGTGCGGTGAGGCGCAGGCGCTGTCCGCTGGCTTCGACGAGGCCGTCGGTGACCAGGCGCTCGAGGTGTGGGAAGGCGGCGTCGAGCTCGACGCCGAAGCGGCGCCGGAACCCTTCGAGGTCGACGCCGACCGTCTGGCGGAGCCCGGTGAAGCAGAACTCGCCGCGTGCCTGCGCGGTGCTGAGCCGCTCCTCGGTCGCGACCGCCGTCCCGCGCTCGCGGATGGCGACGAGGTAGCGCCCGGGCAGCCGCTCGTTCGCCCAGCGCCGCCCGGGCGCAGGCTCGGCGCTGAAGGAGTGCGCCCCGGCGCCGAGCCCGAGATAGTCCGAGCCATCCCAGTAGCTCGTGTTGTGCCGCGAGGCGAAGCCGGGGCGGGTGAAGCTCGAGATCTCGTAGCGCTCGTACCCAGCTGCCGCGAGCCTCTCGACCGTGCGCTCCGCCATGGCCGCCTCGCCGTCCTCGTCGACGGGACGGAGCCGGCCGCTCGCCCGCCAGGCATGGAAGGGGGTGCCCGGCTCGTAGGTGAGCGCATAGGCGGAGACGTGCTCGGGCGCGAGCGCGAGCGCGGCCCCGAGGTCGTCCTCCCAGTCGGCGAGCGTCTGGCCCGGCACGGCGAAGATCAGGTCGAGGCTCAAGTTGGCGAAGCCGGCGGCCCGCGCCGCCTCCATCGCGGCGCGCACGTCGGCCGCGCCGTGGTCGCGGCCGAGCGCCCGCAGATGTCCGGCGTGGAACGACTGCGCGCCGAGCGAGAGGCGGTTCACGCCCGCGGCGCGGTAGCCCGCCAGGCGTTCGCGCGTGACGGTGCCCGGGTTCGCCTCGAGCGTCACCTCGGCGCCGTCGGCAATCCCGAAGGCGCGCGCGACGGCCTCGAGCACGGTCGCGATCGCCCCGGGCGAGAGGAGCGACGGCGTGCCGCCGCCCAGGTAGACGGTCTTCGCGCGCCGCCCGCGCCACTGCGCGCGCGCGGCCCAAGCGCGGAGCTCCGCCGCCACGGCCTCCACGTACGGGCGCTCGGGCGGCTCCGCCGCCGCGTACACGTTGAAGTCGCAGTACGGGCAGACGTGCCGGCACCACGGCACGTGCACGTAGAGCGCGAAGGGCTCCGCCGTCATGCGAGCGCGGCCAGCGCGCGCTCGAGCTCGAGCACCGAGCCGATCGACACGTCGGCCTCGGGCGCCGGCGGCCCGCCGTCGGCGACGTAGACGGTCCGCATGCCGAGCTGGCGCGCGGTGCGCAGGTTGACGGCGCGGTCCTCGACCAGGATGCAGTCGCGGCCGAGCGCGTGCAGGTCAGCGAGCACCATCTGATACGCCTGCACGTAGGGCTTGGGGACGAAGGCGAGGCGCTCGAGGCCGTAGACGCGGAAGAAGAGCGCGCGCACCCCGAGGTGGTCGAGGACGCCACGCGCGTGCGCCGCCGAGCCATTGGTCACCGCCACCTTGAGGAGCGGGATGCGGCCGAGCACCACGACGAGCGCCGGGTCCGCCGCCAGCAGCTCGCCCAGGTCGATGGCGTGCACGAAGCGCAGGTAGTCGGCGGGGTCGATGCCGCGGCGGTGCATGAGCCCGTGCAGCGTCGTGCCGTAGTCGCTCCACAGCCGGCGGCGGATGGCGTCCACCTCCGCGGCGTCGATGCCGACCCGCTCGACCAGATAGCGGTTGATGAGCGCGTCGACCCGCTCGACGACGCCGCGCGAGGGCGGGTAGAGCGTGTTGTCGACGTCGAGGAGGAGGAGGCTGCGGGACATCGGACCCTAGCGGTAGCGTCTCAGCACGGCGATCACCACGCCGCGGATCTCGACCTCGGCGGCGCGCGCGACGATCGGGGCGAGCTTCTCGTTGGCGGGCACGAGGCGGACGCGGCCGCGCTCGCGATAGAGCTTTTTCACCGTCGCCTCGCCGCGCACGAGCGCGACCACGGTGGCGCCGTTCTCGGCGTCGGGACGCGACTCGACCACGATCAGGTCGCCGTCGAGGATGCCCTCGCCGATCATCGAGTCGCCGAGCACGCGCAGCGCGAAGGTCTCGCCGCGGCCGAGCAGCTCCTCGGGCAGGGTCACGGTCTCGGGCACCTCGACCGCCTCGATGGGCGTCCCCGCCGCCACCCGCCCGAGGAGCGGGACGGCGACCGCGGCGCCGGCGGCCGGCGCCTCCGTCAGCTCGAGCGCGCGGCTGTGGTTCGCGAGCCGCCGGATGCGCCCTTTGCGCTCGAGGTTGGTCAGGTGCTTGTGCACGGTGGCCAGCGAGCCCAGCGCGAAATGCCGTCCGATCTCGTCGAGCGTGGGCGCGTAGCCGTGCTCGGCGATGTACGCGCGCAGGAAGTCGAGCAGCTCCTTCTGTCGCTTGGTGAGCATCCACAGCCCCTCCTCGGGCCGGCACCCTAAGCGAAGAAGAGGCGAAAAGCAAGCATTCCGCTTCCAGGCATTGCGACGGCCGGACGCGGGCGGCAGAACCGCGCTAACTTTCTTGGCGAGGAGGAGCTCGCATGCGGATGGTCGTGATCGTTCTCGGGTTGGCGCTCGGCAGCGCGCCGGGCGTCGTGCTGGCGGAGGGAGCGGCTGGCGGCGGGCGGCGCGTCACGCGCTGCTGCCTCGAGCTCGAGCTGCCGGGCGTTCCGCCGGGGCCCCTCTGCACGCAGGTGCACGGGCGGCACGGCCTGCGTCCCCGGCTCGCGTGTCGGCTGCTCGGCGGGCGACCCATCGGGCGGGGCGACTGCAGCCCCGCGGCCTGCCAGGCGCCGCCCGCGTGAGCGCGCTCGCGGCGGCCACGCGGGGCGCGGGGTGGCCGCCGAGGGCACGTTTGCGGGTGCGGGACGCGGTCGATAAGCTCGCGAGGATGCGGCTCACGCCGGCGCGGCGCCTCGCCCTCGCGCTGCTCGCGGCCGTGCTCGCCGCTTCGGCCGGCCGGAGCGACGAGGGCGCACCCGAGCGGGTCATCCGCTACGAGCGGGACCTGCTCACGGTGCGCTTGACGAGCGTGCCCGTGACCGACGTCCTCGACGAGCTCGGCCGCCAGGCGGGCGCGCAGATCCGGGGCCAGGTGCGCGACCTGCGCGCGGTGAGCGTCGAGTTCGAGGCCGTGCCGCTCGCCGACGCGCTCCATCGGCTGCTCGGCGATCAGAACTTCGCGCTCGTGTACGGCCACGAGGGGCGGCTCAAGTCGGTGCGCCTGCTGGGCGGTCCGCAGACCGCCGCCGCGCCGGCTGCCGCGCCACCCGCCAGCCAGCCGCCGGGGCCGCCGGACCTGATGGACGTCTTCGCGAAGCACCCGCCCATCCCGGTCGCCGGGCACCTGAGCGAGGCGCTCGGCGGCCAGTCTGCCACCCTCCTCCAGCTCTTCGACCTGAGTGTCCACCACGCGGACGCGACCGTGCGCGCCGAGGCGGCGCGCATCTTCATCGGCACCATCGACACCGACCCGGCGCTGCGCGCCAGCGTGGTGGCGCAGCTGAACGCGCTCAACGACGTGACGCTCGGCGCCCTCTTCCGCAACCTGGCCGGGGACCACGCGCAGGAGGTGGCGATGCAGATCCTGAGCACCGCGCGCACCGGCGAGCTCCGCAGCAAGGCGTCGGTGGTGCTGCAGCAGCTGCGCGCGGGCGGCTAGCTAGCTAGTGGTGTGAGCGCTGGTAGCGTGCCACCGCCGCGTTGTGGGCGGCGAGCGTGGTGGAGAATTCGTGGGATCCGTCGCCGCGGGCGACGAAGTAGAGGTAGTCGACGGGGGCGGGGTCGACGGCAGCCTCGAGTGCGTCCCTGCCGGGGTTGGCGATCGGCGTGGGGGGGAGGCCGCTGATCGTGTAGGTGTTGTACGGCGTGGGGCGCGTGAGATCGGCGCGCGTGATGGTGCGGCTCGAGTCGGCGCGGCCGTAGAGGACCGTCGGGTCGGACTGGAGCGGCATGCCGCGGTGGAGCCGGTTCAGGAACACCGCCGCCACCAGGCGACGTTCCTCGGGGCGCGCCGCCTCCTCCTCGACGAGCGAGGCCAGGGTCACGGCCTCCTCCTCGGTGAGCCCCTGCGCGGCGGCGCGCCGCGTGAGCGACGGGCCGAAGACCTCGCGGAAGCGGTGCACCATGGTGCGCAGGATGCGCTCCTGCGGCGTGGCGAGCGGGAACTGGTACGTGTCGGGGAAGAGGTAGCCCTCCGCACCCGCGGGCGGCAGGTCCTCCGCGGCGAGGAAGCTCGGATCCTCGAGCAGGCAGAGGAAGCTCTCCTCCGCCCCGAAGCCGCTCGCGGCGAGGAGCTGCACCACCTGCCGCACCGTGAGGCCCTCGGGCACGGTGAGCTGATGGAGCGGGTCGGGGGGACCCGTCAGGCGCGCGAGCAGCTCGAGCGGAGAGAGCGGGGTCGTGATCAGGTACTCGCCCCAGTGCACGGCGCGGTCCTGGCGCGTCAAGCGCGCCCAGACGACGAGCGGGCGCGGATGGCGGAGCACACCCTGGCGGCGCAGGTCCTCGGCGACGTCGGCGAAGCGCTCGCCATCCTCGAGGGTCACGGTCACGGGCGTCGGCCGCGGCGGCCCGGGGGCGCGCAGGACGAGGACGAAGGCGACGACGGCGGCCGCCGCGGCGAGGACGGCGCCGGCGGCGAGGAGACGGATCACGGCCGGCGCGCGAGGTAGCCCTGGAGGATGAGCGTCGCGGCCACCTTGTCGACGACCTCGCGCCGCCGCCGCCGGCTCACGTCCGCCTCGAGGAGTGCGCGCTCCGCCGCGACCGTCGTCAAGCGCTCGTCCCAGAACTCGAGCGGGAGAGCCAGGTGCGCGGCCGCCCGCTCGGCGAAGGCGCGCACGCGCGCCGCCGCCGCGCCCTCGGTGCCGCGCATGTCGAGCGGGAGCCCCACCACCAGCCGGCTGGGGGCGTAGGGGGCGAGCAGCGCGCCCAGGGCCTCGAGATCGCGCCGGCCCCCCACGCGCCGGACCACCCCCAGCCCCTGCGCCGTGATGCCGAGCTCATCGCTCACCGCCACGCCGATCCGCGCCTCGCCCACGTCGAGGGCCGCGATCCGCATGCCTCGCGCTTAACACCCGCCCCGCGGGGCCGCAAACGCCGCGCGCGGCCCGCGGGCCCCGGCCCGCTGCTTCCGTTGACAAGCCAAAGCGACTTTTGCAGGGTAGCCGATATTCTCGCCATGGCGCTGCTCTTCGATCGGGTGCAGAAGCCCGTGACCCTGCCCAGGGGCGGGAGCCCGCTCACCGTCTCGCTCTCCACGCCGGCGTCCCGGACGGAGTAGGCCGACGCGCTACCTCGACGGTCCCCGCCCGCGGCTCTTCGCGCACCGCGGCGCCTCCGGACTCATCCCCGAGAACACGCTCGACGCCTTCGCGGCGGGGTTGAAGGCCGGCGCCGAGCGGCTCGAGCTGGACGTGCACGCGACCTCCGACGGGGTCGTCGTCGTGCTGCACGACGAGACGCTCGAGCGCACGACCGACGGCACGGGCCCGGTGCGCGCGCTCTCGCTCGCGGCGGTCGCGCGCCTCGACGCCGGCTACCGCTTCCGCGCCCCCGACGGTACCTACCCCTATCGCGACCGCGGGCTCGGCGTGCCCACCCTCGCCGCGTTGCTCGAGGCCTTCCCGGGCGTGCCGCTCAACATCGAGCTGAAGCAGCAGGAGCCGCCGATCGAGGCCGCCGTGCTCGCGACCCTCGATGGCTTCGCGGCGCGGGAGCGGACGCTGCTCGCCGCCGAGGACCCGGCCATCATGGCGCGCATCCGCGCCGCCGCGCCCGACGTGCTGACCAGCTTCTCGGCGGCGGAGGTGGCGGAGTTCGTCTTCCGCCTGCGCGACGGCCGCCTCGGCGGCTACCGCGCGCCGGGCGTTGCGCTCCAGGTGCCGCCCGCGTTCCGCGACACGGCGATCGTGACCCCCGAGTCGGTCGCGGCCGCGCACGCGCTCGGCCTCGAGGTGCACGTGTGGACCATCAACGACGAGGCGGAGATGGAGAGCCTCCTCGACCTCGGCGTGGACGGCATCATGACCGACTTCCCGGCGCGCGGGGCGGCGGTGCTGCGGCGGCGGGGACTGCGGTAGAGGCGCCACCGCCTCCCAGGTTGACGGCTAGGGAGGCGGTGGCGACCCAAACACCACACCCGACGCTCTCAAGGTGGGCCAGCCCTATCCCGTCCTGAGCCACGGTTCGGCTTGGCTCTGAGCGTTCCTGACTGCCTTGCCAACGGCCTCCGCACAGGCGGCCGAGACGAGCCCCTTCTTCGCGGCCGCGCGCGCAATCGTGGCGGATCTCCGGAGCTGCCTCATCACCCGGGTAACGCCCCTCTTCGCCTTTCTCTCGCTGTCTGTGCTCTCTACCTGGCTGAGCAGTTGGAGCGCCTGGCCGATCCGTCGATTGAGGACGGCGGGCAGCTGCTCGCTCCCGCAGAGCGGCCCCGCCGAGGCGAGCGCAATGGCCGCGCAGACCTCCCCACAGGTGGACGTGCAGGGGACCCTCGAAGCCACGAGTGGGCCCTCGTCCACACAGCCGTGGCCTGCCTCGCCCTGCGCCAAACCGATGCTCGTGATTTCGAGCTGGGCATCGGCGTTGATTTTACCGTAAACGATCGCAGTCACAGCCGCGCCCTCGAAGGCACCGAGCGCGCTCGGAATTTCGAAGTTGCTGAAGAACAGCGAATCGGCGTCGCTCACGCGATCGATGTTGGCGTTCTGCGTCGGAACCATGGCCACGGGCCCCGTGAAGGGCGTGATGCCGCCTCCGGCAGAAAGATGCATGGTGACGCCGAAGATCAACGAGGCGGGAGTGCTCGTTCCGTTGAAGTACGTGAGCGTCCCCAACGGGAAGACTTGGCCCGAGACCACGTCGCTGAGGGAGTGGCCGGTGAATGTCAGGGCACTGGGGGGCGTCCCGCCCTTGTTGTCGCCCCAGGTGACGCTGGACGTGTCGATGCCGGAAACGACGGCGGTGCTGGTGTTGTCGCTAGAGACGGGCAGACGAGTGCGGGGTTGGAGGAAGTCTCCGGACAGCACGGGGCTGTCGAAGAAGCCCGTGATGGTTCCGGAGTAGCTCGGGGCGGGGGCCTCCGGCGTCGAGGCGATCGCGATTGAGGAGGCAAGGGTCCAAGCGATGCCGACGATCGTGATTCGCAGAGCCTGCTTCATAAGTCTCCTTTCAGCGTTTCGGATAACGGAATGGTTTCAAGCGCCGCCCGGCGCGGCCAGTGGCACGGCGCGGCCCGGAGGAACGAAGACCAATCCGCAGCGGGACCTTCCGGTCATCGCCCGCACGCTCGGAGGTCTCGGGCCACGCGGCGACCCGTCGATGCGGTAGGCACGGAGCGGGGTGTACATTGGGTTTGGCTTCGCCGCCGTCGCTCGCTCGGCGGGTTGCCCTGGCTCGCCCCCGAGGGGCGAGTTTCCCCAATACATCCGAAATCGGAGGCGGGCAAGGTGCTACTGCGTCAGGCAGGACCCGGAGGAGCCCGAGGCTGAACGGCGATGCGCCCGGCGCACCGGCATGGGTGCGTCGTCCGGGCAAGGGATCGCTTTCTCGCTCGAAGATCGAGACGCACTGACCGAATGACTTTTCGGCCGCTCAGAAATTCAAGGCGAAGGGTGAGTGGAGCCTCGTCTGCCCCGTCGTCACTCTCGATCCGGCATCTGCTGCGGCACACGCTTGGTCAGTCCCTGCTCGCGGGGTCCCGAGTGGCCCGCGACGCCGCTCTTCTCAGGGCGAGTCGGCCCGTGCGGCAACCCGCGGGGCCTCGGCTTTTCCGCGTTGACAATCGTGCGCGCCGTGGCTTAGGACTCACCCGCCGTGAAGGTGATCATCCTTGCCGGCGGCTTCGGCACCCGCTTGCAGGAAGCCACGGGCGACAAGCCGAAACCGATGCTCGAGATCGGTGGGCGGCCGATCCTCTGGCACATCATGAAGGGCTACGCCCACTACGGGTGCCGAGAGTTCCTGCTGGCGCTCGGCTACAAGGGCGAGATCATCAAGCTGTACTTCCTGAACTATGCGTATCTGAGGAGCAGCTTCAGCGTCGACCTGCGCGCCGGCGGTCTCGAGGCGCACGAGGGGAGCCGGGAAGACTGGCTCGTCCACCTGATCGACACCGGGATCGCGACCCAGACCGGGGGGCGCATCAAGCGCCTCGCGTCCTGGGTTCGCGACGGCACCTTTCTCATGACGTACGGGGACGGCGTCTCCAACGTCGACATCCCTCGCCTGGTCGAGTTCCACCGCCACCACGGGAAGCTCGCGACGGTGACGGCGGTGCGCCCGCCCGCGCGCTTCGGCGGGCTCGCCTTCGACGGAGAGCTGGTGCGCACCTTCACCGAGAAGCCGCAGATCGGCGAAGGCTGGATCAACGGCGGATTCTTCGTGCTCGAGCCGGGCGTCCTCGACTACATCGACGGCGATGACACCCCGTGGGAGCACGCGCCGCTCGAGCGGCTGGCCGCTGATGGGCAGCTGGTAGCGTATCGGCACGACGACTTCTGGCAGTGCATGGACACGCTGCGCGACCTCCGCTTGCTCGAGAGCCTGTGGCAGCAGCGGCGGGCCCCGTGGAAGGTATGGGGTGGCGACGACTGAGCCCATGTCGACCGTCACCGCCATCATCCGCGACGACGCCCGGCTGGTCGCGGCGGAGCTCGCGCGGGAGCTGCGGCCGCTCGCCGGCACGACGCTGCTGCTCACCGGCGCCGGCGGGTTCATCGGGAGCTATCTCCTCGACGTGCTGGCGGCGGTCGGCCGCGAGGGTGGAGGGCCGCCCTGCCACGTCGTCGCCCTCGACAACTTCCGGGTCGGGCTGCCGGAGCGTGTGCAGCACCTCGCCGCGAATCCGGACATCGAATTCCTGAGCCACGACGTGACCCGTCCGCTCCCGCTCGAGCGGCCCGTCGAGTGGCTCATCCACGCGGCCAGCATCGCGTCGCCGACCTTCTATCGCCGCTTCCCGCTCGAGACGATCGACGTCAACGTCAACGGCACCTGGAGGCTGCTCGAGCTCGCGCGACGGGACGCGCGCAGCATGCTCTACCTCAGCAGCAGCGAGATCTACGGCGACCCGTCCCCCGAGATGATCCCGACACCCGAGGACTACCGCGGCAACGTGTCCTGCACGGGACCGCGCGCGTGCTACGATGAGTCGAAGCGGCTGGCCGAAACCCTGTGCACGACCTACTTCCGGACCCACCGCACGCCGGTGAAGATCATGCGGCCGTTCAACGTGTACGGTCCGGGGCAGCGCCTGGATGATCAGCGGATCATCCCCGACCTCATGGCGGCAGCTCTCGCGCGCCGCCCGAGCGTGCTCTACAGCGACGGCCGCGCCACCCGCTCCTTCTGCTACGTGCGGGACGCCATCCGGGCCATGCTGCTCGTCCTCGTCTCCGACGCCGACGGCGAGGCGTTCAACGTGGGCAACGACGAGGAGACCACCATGAGCGCGCTGGCCGAGCTGATGGCCACCATCGCGGCGCCGCCGCGCCTGGCGGTCGAGTATCGCGTGAGCGCCGACAAGGATTACCTGTCCGACAACCCACAGCGCCGCTGTCCCGACCTCTCCAAGCTGCGCACCCGCACCGGCTGGCGACCGGAGGTCCGCCTCGCCGATGGTCTCGCGCGGACGCTCGCGTCCTACCGCGAGGCGGGCCCGGCAGAGGCGCGGTGAAGCACCCGCGGGAGATGGAGCGGCGGCTCGCGGGCGACGTCGTCCGCATCGGCGGCGCCGAGTACGCCGGCGCGCTGCCGGCCGACCGGCACGTCTTCCTGGTCGGCAACCTGCAGCAGCCGACCACCTATCCCTTCATCCGCGACGAGCGCGTGGAGGTGGTGCTGGTCTCGTACCGCGCCGGCGACGACGGGCGCTATCACTGGCATCCGGACGTCACCGAGTACGAGCTCGTCGTCGAAGGCGAGATCGGGTACTTCGAGGTCGCCTCCGGCGTCACCCACTGGTTCGGGGCCGGCGACTTCGTCGCGATCCCGGCCGGGGCCTGCGTCAAGCGCATGGTGCGCGCCCCGGCGCGGGGTGTGACCGTGAAGGTCCCGTCCTCCGGCACGAAGATCCACTGCGACCGCTGCAGCCGCGACTGCCGGTGGCGGGTCGCCCCGTTCGTGCCATGAAGGTGACAATCGTCGGCACCGGCTACGTCGGTCTGGTGACGGGGACGTGCCTCGCGTCACGCGGCCACCGGGTGGCCTGCGTCGACAGCGACGCGCACCGGGTGGCCACGATCGCGCGCGGCGCGCCGCCCTTTCACGAGCCCGGGCTGACGGAGCTGCTCGGCTCGGCCCTCCGCGACGGCCGCCTCACCGTGGGTGCCGCGCTCGAGGAGGCCGTGGCGGACAGCGACGTCTCGATGCTCGCCGTCGGCACGCCCTCGCGCGAGGGCCGTATCGACCTGAGCGCCGTCGAGGCGGCGGCGACCGCGGTCGGGCGGGCGCTCGGCCGGCGGGAAGAATACCACGTGGTGGTCGTGAAGAGCACGGTCGTGGCCGGTACCACCGACACGGTCGTGCGCCGGGCGCTCGAAGCGGGCTCGGGTCGGCCCGCAGGCGCGTTCGGCCTGTGCATGAATCCCGAGTTCCTCCGCGAGGGCTCGGCGGTGGCCGACTTCATGCGGCCCGATCGGATCGTCGTCGGCTGCTGGGACGCGCGTTCGGCGGCCGTGCTCGACGAGCTCTACCGCGGGTTCGACTGCCCACGGATCGTCACCTCGCTCCGCAACGCCGAGATGATCAAGTACGCCGCCAACGCGCTCCTGGCGACGCTCGTCTCGTACAGCAACGAAGTCGCCGCGCTCTGCGAGGCCATGCCGGGCCTCGACGAGGAGACGGTGATGACCGGCGTGCACCTCGATCGGCGTCTCACCCCCGTGGATGGGGCCGCCGGCCCCGCCGGGATCGTCACCTACCTGCGCGCCGGCGTCGGCTTCGGAGGCAGCTGCCTACCCAAGGACGTCGACGCGTTGCGCGGTCTCGCCGCCGAGCGCGGCGTGGCGACCCCCCTGCTGGATGCGGTGATGGCGGTGAATCGCCAGCGGGCCGGGCAGGTGGTGACCAACCTGGGCGCGGCCCTCGGCGGCCTCGCCGGCCGCGTGATTGCCGTGCTGGGCCTGGCCTTCAAGCCGGGTACCGACGACGTGCGCGATTCCCCCGCGGTCGCCCTGATCCACGGCTTGCTCGCGGCCGGCGCGTCGGTACAGGCCTACGACCCTCTGGTACGGGCAGTCCCCGCCCTCGGCGGCCAGGTGGCGCTCCGTCCGGCACCCGAGGCGACCCTGGCCGGCGCCGACGCCGTCGTGATCGCGACGGCCTGTCCCGAGTTCCGGAGCCTCGACTGGCAGGCGTGCGCCCGTGCCATGCGACGGCGGGTGATCCTCGACGGCCGCGATGCGCTCCGCGGCGTGCCGCTCCCGGAGGGGGTCACCTACCTGCGCATCGGCCTGGGAGCCCCCGCCGGATGAGCGACCCGTTCCGGCTGGTGCTCATTTCCGCGTGGAACGACAGCGGCGGCGGCTTCCTGCACCGGCTCTTCGACGGCCACCCCGAGTGCTTCGTCTATCCGTTCGAGCTGCAGCTGGGGACCGCGTTGCTGCACGATGGCTTCGAGTCCTGGTTCCGCCCGAAGTATCGCTGGCCGATCCTGCCCGAGGATCTCGGCGCCGCGTCGCCCGAGCAGCTCTTCGAGCTCTTTCTCGACGACGAGGTCAAGGGCTGCCTCCGCGGGCGCGCCGCGAGCAAGTTCCGGGAGTTCGACCTGGAGCTGTCGATGGAGGCGTGGCGGACCCAGTTCGCGGCCCGCCTCGGCGCCGCGCCGAGGACACCCGAACGGGTGATTGCCGCCTACGTCGGCGGCCTGTTCGCCGCGTGGCGGAACCGCCGCGGCAGCGGCCGCGAGCGGATCTACCTGGGACACTGCCCGACCATCGTGCTCGACGCCGATCGCCTCCTCGTCGACTGCCCGGAGGCCCGCCTGATCCACGTCGTCCGCCGGCCCACCAGCGGCTTCGTCGACATGCGCCGCCGCGTCCCCGACGTGGAGGTCGCGAGCTACTGTCGCAAGTGGTCGCTCATCAACATGCTGGGGTTCTATTTCGCCGAGAAGTACCCGGCCCGCATGACGACCGTCCGCTTCGACCGCCTCATCGAGGAGCGGGCGGCCGAGCTCGGCCGGCTCTGCGCCTGGCTCGGCCTGGGCTACGATGCCGTACTCGAAGTGCCCACCTGGAACGGCGAGCCGCTGGCGCGCCTTTGGCCCTTCGGCGGCGTGCCGGTGGTGTCGGCCGCCCACGAGCGGGAGTGCGAGGACAGCTTGTCCTTCGAGGACCGAGCCGTCATTGATGAAGAGACGAGTGCTGTCCGAGCCCTGTACGGCTTGAGATGAGACGCCCGCGGCGGGAGGCCGCCTGCCATGCGCAAGCAATACACCAGCGAGGTTCGTAACGTGGCCTTCGCCAGCGCGCCGGAAGGCGAGGCCCCGGGCCTGCTGCGCGTCGAGACCTCCGGCCCCTGGTGGGAGCTCCTCGACCAGCTCGACCTGTCTCTGGCCGTGTCGCGCGAGTACGAGCACCGGCTCCTGCTCGTCGGCGGCGCCCGTGGCCGGCCCTGGCAGACCGCGCTCGAACTCCCGCATCCGTCCGGCCTGTTCTACGACGAGCGCCGCGACGAGCTCATCGTCAGCAGCACGCGGACGCCGAACCAGATCTTCTTCTTCCGGCGCCTCACCGACGCCGATTACGAGCGCGAGGTCGTGCCGGCCGACTTCCCGCGGCCCGACGGCTCGCTCTTCCTCCCGTACCGCAGCTGGCTCCTGCCCGGGTCGCTCTACATCCACGATCTCGTGCTGCTGGACGAGGAGATCTATGTCACCGCCACGGGCCACAACTTCCTCGCGCGCATCCTGCCGACCGGCGGCTGGCAGCGGGTCTGGTGGCCGGCGTGCGTCGATGGGCTCGGGCGCGCCGCCTTCGACCAGAACTACCTGCAGCTGAACTCGATCGCCCGCGCCACGTCACCCGAGACCGCCTTCTACACCGCCTTCTCGGATGAGACGTTCGGGCCGAAGCCCTGGAAGGCGGGCTACGGGCCCCGGGGCAAGGGCGTCGCGTTCGCCGGGTCGAGCCGGCAGGTGATCGTGCGCGGGCTCACCTGCCCGCACTCCGCGCGGTTGCGGGGGGGCGCGCTGTGGCTGTGCAACAGCGGCTATGGCGAACTCGGCGTGGTCGAGGGGGTGACCGCCGGCGCCTCGCACTACGAGCCCGTCGCCCGGGTGCCCGGGTTCACCCGCGGCCTCGCCTTCGCCGGCAACTACGCCTTCGTCGGCCTCTCGAAGGTCATCGACTTCTACGAGCCCTACGCCCCGGGCCTCGACCCCAAGGCGTCGCGGTGCGGGATCGTCGTCGTCGACTGGCGGGATGGGAGCGAGGTGGCATCCCTGTTCTGGCCGGAGGGCTATCAGATCTACGACGTGCAGGTGATGCCCCGGGTGCAACGCCCCCTGTTGCCGAGCAAGCCCAGGGCGGACGAGGAGATCAATGCCTACCTCCGCTACCTGGGCTGAGCGGGGGGCGTGCTCATGCGAGTCCTCGTCACGGGCGCGACCGGCTTCCTCGGCTCCCACGTCACGCGCGCGCTCGTCGCGCGCGGCGCCGACGTGACCGCGCTGGTGCGGCGCGGGAGCGACCCCTGGCGGGTCGCCGACGTTCTCCCGCGGCTCGAGCTGGTGAGTGCGGATCTCGCCGAGTCCGAGGCGAGCGCACGGGCTCTGCAGGACGCCGCGGCCGAGGTGGTCTGCGATCTCGCCTGGCACGGCGTCGGCAACCGCTTCCACCAGGACCCGAGCCAGGTGAGCGCCAATCTGCAGGCTCATCTCGACCTCCTCGCGACCGCCGCCCGCGCCGGCTGCCGCCGCTGGATCGGCCTCGGGACGCAGGCCGAGTACGGGCCGCAGAGCGCGCGCATCGACGAGCGGTGCCCGCCCGTGCCGACGACGCTCTATGGCGCCGTCAAGCTGAGCGTCAGCCTCCTCGGCCGGCAGCTCGCGGCGCAAGCGGGGATGGAGTTCGTCTGGCTCCGGCTCTTCTCGAGCTACGGTCCCATGGACGACCCCGGCTGGCTCATCCCATCGGTGACGCTGCGCCTGCTCGGGCGCGAACGTCCAGATTTGACGGCCGGAACGCAAAAGTGGGACTATCTCTTCGTGGAGGATGCGGCGGGGGCGGTGGTGGAAGCCGCGACGGCGCCGACCCTCGACGGCGTCTTCAATCTCGGCAGCGGCCGCGGCGTGGCCGTCCGCGACATCGTGGAAGCGATCCGCGACCTCATCGATCCTGCCTTGCCCTTGGGGTTCGGCGCCATTGCGTACGGGCCCCATCAGATCATGCACCTCGAGGCCGACATCACGAGGCTCTGCCAGGCCACCCGGTGGCGGCCGACCACCAGCCTCGCCGACGGCCTCGCGCGCACCGTGGAGTGGTATCGTGAGCACCGCGACCGCTACGCCCGCTGAGCTGGCACGAGCCATCCGGGCCCACGCGCTGCGCATGGTGCACCGCGCGAGCGCCTCCCACATCGGGACCTGCCTCTCGATCGCCGACCTCCTGGCCGTGCTCTACGCATCCGTGCTGCGGGTCGATCCGCAACGGCCCGACTGGCCCGCGCGCGACCGCTTCATCCTCAGCAAGGGCCACGGCGCCGCCATCTTCTACGCCGTGCTCGCGGAACGCGGCTTCTTCCCTCGCGCGTGGCTCGAAGAGTACTGCCGCGATGGCGGCCGGCTCTGTGGGCACGCCACCAGCACCGGGGTGCCGGGGGTCGAGGTCTCGACGGGTTCGCTCGGCCACGGGCTGTCGATCGCCTCCGGCATGGCGCTGGCCGCCAAGCGCGAGCGGAGCCCCGCCCGGGTCTTCGTGGTGCTGAGCGACGGCGAGCTCGACGAAGGATCGACGTGGGAGGCCGTGCTGTTCGCCGCCCACCACCGCCTGGACAACCTCGTCGCCATGGTCGACTACAACAAGATCCAGAGCTTCGGACGCGTGGCCGAGGTGCTCGACCTCGATCCCCTGGCGGACAAGTGGCGTGCCTTCCGGTGGGGCGTGCGGGAGATCGACGGCCACGACCACGCGACGATCGCCGCCGCGCTCGAATCGGTGCCGCTCGAGGCGGGGCGCCCGAGCGTGCTCGTCGCCCACACCGTCAAGGGCAAGGGCGTCAGCTTCATGGAGAACGATCTCGCGTGGCACTACAAGTCGCCCGACGCACAACAGCTCGCCCGCGCGCTGGACGAGCTCGAGGCAGCCCCATGAGGGGGGCCTTCCGCGACGCCATCTGCGAGCTCGCTGCGGCCGATGAGCGCATCTGGCTGCTCACGGGCGACCTCGGCTACACCGTCCTCGAGCCTTTCTACGAGCGCTTCCCCGCGCGCTTCGTCAACGTCGGCGTTGCCGAGCAGAACATGACGGGCGTGGCCGCCGGCCTCGCGCTCAGCGGCAAGATCGTCTTCACGTACTCGATCGCGAACTTTCCGACCTTGCGCTGCCTCGAGCAGGTCCGCAACGACGTCTGCTACCACAATCTGAACGTGAACATCGTTGCCGTCGGCGGCGGCGTCGTCTACGGACCGCTCGGCTACACCCATCATGCGGTGGAAGACCTGGCGATCATGCGGACCCTGCCCAACATCACGGTGGTGGCCCCCGGGGATCCGGTCGAGGTGCGTCTCGCGACCCGGGCGCTGGCCGCTCGGACGGGGCCCTCCTATCTGCGGCTGGGGCGCGCGACGGAGACCGTCGTCCATCGTGAGGAGCCGGGCTTCGAAATCGGCCGGCCGCTCGTGCTGCGCGAGGGGGGCGACGTGGTCCTGGTCGCCATCGGCGGCGTGCTCGCCAACGTCGCCGAGGCCGCCGAGCGGCTCGCTGCGGACGGCGTCGCGGCGCGCGTGGTGAGCCTGCACACGCTCAAGCCCCTCGACGCGGACACGCTCGTCCAGGCCGTCGCGGGGCCTCGCCACGTGTTCTTCGTCGCCGAGCACGTCGAGGCGGGCGGCCCGGGGGAAATCGGCGCGAGCTGCCTCATGGGGAGGCTCCCGCCCGGGGTGTCCGTGCACGGGCTCTGCCTCAACCCGCAGGCAGTCAAGCTGATCGGCCGGCGCGAATACATCCTGGCCGAGAGCGGCCTCGACCCAGCCGGGATCGCCGTCGCCGTTCGCCGCGCCCTCGGCACCCCGCTCCCGCGCAGCGCCGCCTCATGAGGAAGCTCATCTCGGTCCTCACGCCGTGCCTCAACGAGAGCACGAACGTGCGGGATTGCCACCTGGCCGTCCGCCGGCTCTTCGAGACGGCGCTCGCGGACTACGACTACGAGCACATCTTCTGCGACAACGCCTCGACCGACGACACGGTGGACATCCTGCGGGGGCTGGCGCGCGAGGACCGGCGGGTCAAGGTCATCGTGAACGCCCGGAACTTCGGGCCCTTCCGCTCGGCCTTCAACGGGCTCCTGAGCGCCCGCGGCGACGCGGTGGTGGTCTTCCTCGCGGCGGACCTGCAGGATCCTCCCGAGCTCATCGTCGACTTCGTGCGCCGGTGGGAGAGCGGCTACGAGGTGGTCTATGGCGTGCGCCGGCGGCGCGAGGAGGGCTGGCTGCTGGCGCTCCTGCGCAAGGTCTACTATCGGGTCGTCAACCAATTCGCGTCGACCACGATCCCACCCGACGTCGGCGAGTTCCAGCTGATCGACCGCGTGATCGTCGAGGCGCTGCGCGGCTTCGACGACTACTACCCCTACATCCGCGGCATGATCGCCAGCTGCGGGTTCCGGTCGACCGGCATCGACTACACCTGGGTGGCGCGCCGGAAGGGCTTCTCGAAGAACCGCTGGTACCACCTCGTCGACCAGGGTCTGAACGGCATCATCTCGTTCTCCAACGTGCCGATGCGCATCTGCCTGGCGACGGGCTTCCTGCTGTCCGGGGCCAGCATGGCCTACGCTCTGATCCAGTTGCTCATCAACCTCGTCTACTTCCGCGAGCTGGCGCCGGCGGGCACAGCGACCCTGATCGTCGCCCTGTTCTTCTTCTCGGGCGTGCAGCTGCTCTTCCTCGGCATCGTGGGCGAGTACGTGATGGCGATCCACTCGCAGGTGCGTCGCCGTCCGGTGGTGATCGAGCGCGAGCGGGTGAACTTCGAGCCAGAGCCAGCGGCGCGGCGCGCACCGTACGAGGAGCACACCGCCTAACTACTGCTCGGCCGTCACGCCCTCCACCGCCAGCGGCGGCTCCCGGCGGCGGGAGCTCGCCGCGCTACCCTTCTCGAGGCGCCAGAGCTGCGGCGGGTCGGGCGGGAGGTGCGCCGGCGTGGGATACTCCTTGACCAGCGTCCAGTCGGGCGACAGGGGCCGCTTGAAGTGTCGCAGCCGGAAGCCATCGGTGTTGGCGCGGTAGAAGACGCAGCCGCCGAACCCGCTGACCAGGATGGTGCCGTTCGGGAGCTGCGCTTGGTTGTCGGCGAGCCACTGCTCGTAGTCCGGGGCGCGGTACGTGTGGTAGGCCGTCATGACGGGGATCCGATCGGTCGGCGAGCTCAGATAGAGCTGTTGCAGCCAGCCCGCGATGCCCGACTCCGATACCACCATCGGCGGGGCGAGCTTGCGGAGGTCGTCGCGGATCGCGAAAAACAGGCGACGGTACTCGCGGCCGGGCTCGGTTGCTTGGCCGGCCTGGACCACGTTCACGGAGATCAGCGCCACGAGCACCGCCGCGAGCGCGCCGGGCAGGCGCGGCGCCAGGGCCGAGACCAGGTCGATCGTCATCTTGGCGACGTGCAGCGTCAGGGGGAACGAGAGCGGCGCGAGATAGCGGAAGATGCGCGGGGCCGAGTAGTAACGATCGAAGCTGAAGCTGTTCGGGAAGAAGTTGAGGAGGGTGAAGAAGACCGCGAAGAGGGTGAGGAGCAGCACGTCGAGGCGGTCCCAGCGCCCGAAATGCGGGCCGCGGGCCGGGCGCAGCCCCGGCGGCAGCCAGCGCGCGACGATCTTGGCGATCAGGAGGCCGACCCACAGGTAGGGGACCGCGCCGAAGAGCGTCGTCTCGATGTCCGAGCCGACGAAGACGAGCTTCGGGTAGTCGAGAAGCAGCCGCGGCAGATCGCGGAACGGGATGGGATACGTCGCGGCGTGGGTCGTGATGAAGGGCAGGTACTGGCCCACCTTGGCCTTCCAGAACAGCAGCGTCGCGCCGTGGAGGACGAGGGATGCGGCGGCGAAGCTCGCGGCGGCGCGCCAGGCGCGACGCGAGAGATAGTACGCGGCGAGCGGCGGCAGGATGTACACCGCCCACAGCTTGACGTAGAAGCCGAGCCAGAAGCAGAGCGCGAGCAGGATGCCCTGCAGCACCGGGCATCGCTCGCAGCCGAGCAGCGCGACCGCCCCGAGGGCCATGAACCAGGCCAGGTAGAGGTCGTTCGCCCGCAAGGCGCCGAGGAGGACCTCGAAGGGGGCGGAGGCGACGTAGGCGCCGGCGAGCGCGGCCGGCAGCGGTCCGTAGCCGCCGCCCACCAGTAGGAGGTAGGCGAGGACCGGGAAGCTCGCGGAGATCACGACCGTCGGAAGGAAGAGCGCGACCTCGTTGAACCCGAGGAGCTTCAGGGTGAGGAAGTTGAGCACCCAGCCGCCGAAGCGGGCGTGGAGCTGGTCGTTCCACAGCGGTCCCTGGAACGTGATCATGCGCAGCATCGGGACCTCGATCATGTCGTCTGCCAGGATGAAGCCGCAGAAGAAGTGGAGACGGAGCGCGAGCGCGAACACGAACAGCCCGCCCCCGATCGCAACGTGGCGCCAGGACCGCACGGCTGGAGGAGATCGTCGAACGCCGGATGGCTGTCAACAGTTCGGGGGTTGCTCGGGCGCCATGCCCCGACGCCACCTCGAGTCTACTGGTTAGCCAGCGCGCGCGCCCCACTCCGCGATCAGCGCCAGCAGCCCCGCGTGCAGCACCCCGTTCGACGCGATCATCCCGGGCCGCAGCGTCTTCGCCTGATTGAACCTGAGCGCCGCCCCCTCGAGGTCCGTCACCCGCCCGCCCGCCTCCTCGACCAGCAGGCTGCCCGCGCAGAGGTCCCACTCGTTCTTCGGCGTGAGGGTGAAGGTCGCGTCCGCCGCGCCCGTCGCCAGCTCGGCGAGCTTGTACGCGACGCTGCCCGTGAGCTTCACGCGCACGCAGCCCTTGAACACGTCCCACTCGCCGCGCTGGTCCTCGGAGCGACTGGCGAGCACGAGCGCGTCGGGCACGCGCGCCGTCCGGCTCACCTGTGCGGGCGCGCCGTTCACCGTCGTGCCCTGGCCGCGCACGGCGGCGTAGAGGCGGTCCGCGGCCGGGTTGTACTCGACCGCAACCACCGGCCGGCCGTCCTCCACCAGTGCGATGCAGATGCAGAACTCGGGGATGTGCTGGATGAACTCCTTGGTGCCGTCGAGCGGGTCGACCACCCAGACCCGGCGCTTGCGGAGCCGCTCGGTCGAGTCGGCGGTCTCCTCGGAGAGCCAGCCGTCGTCGGGGAAGGCGGCGGCGAGCAGCGCGCGGATGCACGCGTTGGCCTCCAGGTCGGCCCTGGTGACCGGGTTGTCCGGCGCCTTCTCCGCCACGCCGACGCCCCGCTCGTACCAGCGGCGGACGATCGCCCCGGCCTCTCGCGCGGCACGCTCGGCCAGCTCGCGCTCGCGCGCGAAGGCCGTCATCGGCGCGGCTTCAAGCCGCCGTCGGGGCCGAAGTTGTGCGCCGCGTGGTACTCGCGGAGGAGCTCCGCCATGAGCGCATCGCGCCGCTCGTAGAGCCGCTTCGGCTTCCGCGGGGGATGGTTGGCGAGCGCGTAGGCGGTGAGCAGCGGGAGCGCGATGGTCGAGTCGCAGTAGCAGACGACGGTGTCGGGCAGGCGGTCGGGGTCGACCTTGCCCCAGCTCACGGCCTCGCTCGGCGTCGCGCCCGAGAGGCCGCCCGTGTCGACGCGCGCGTCGGTGAACTGGATGTAGTAGTCGTGCCCCTTCTCCTCGATGCCGAGCACCTCCTGCACCTGCGGCTCGGTCTGGAGGACGAAGTTCTTGGGCGACCCGCCGCCGAGTATGAGCACGCCCGACTTCCCGCCCGAGCGCTTGGCCCCGAGCACGATGGCGGCGGTCTCGTTCACGTCGCGCGAGACGTCGATCTTGAGCTTGCAACCCTCGATGGCGAGCGCGGCCACGTTCATGCCGATCGAGCTGTCGCCCGGCGAGGAGGTGTAGACGGGCACGCCGAACTCGTAGGCCGCGGCGATGAGCGACCGGCGGGTGAGCCGGAGCGCGCGCTGCCGCTCCGCCACCACGCGGCCGATCAGGTGGTGGAACTCTGCGGTGCCCATCTCGTGCTGGAACTCGGGCGCGAAGAGAATCTTCCGGTAGAAGGCGTCGGTGTCGAGCAGCACCTTGTAGTCGAAGACGATGTCGTAGATGCGCACGACCTCGTCCTTCCTGAGCAGCACGTCGTTCAGGTCGGGCCGGCCGCGGTGCATGGTGAGGCCGATCCCGAAGTGCGTATCGTGGTAGAGGTTCGCCCCGGTCGAGACGATCCAGTCGATGAAGCCGGCCTCGATGAGCGGGATCAGGCACGACATGCCGAGGCCGGCGGGCGTGAGCGCGCCGCTCAGGCTGACCCCGATGGTCACGTCGTCGGCGAGCAGCTGGCGCGTGAAGAGCTGCGCCGCCTCGCGCAGGCGGGCCCCGTTATAGGCGAGGAAGGCCCTGTCGACGAGCTCGGTGACGCTCGTCTTCGGTGTTACCGGCGGGGGATCGATTTTCGCCCCCCGCAGCAGTCGCTTCATCTCCCCCATGGGCGCCTCTCCCGTAGCATTTCCCAAGTCGATTTCCAAAAGAGGAAGACCACTGCAGCGCGCGCGGGGGACGGGCCCCCCAGGTGGAGTTTACGGGGAGGCCGAGCGCGAGAGCGCTCACGTAGCGCGCGGCGGAGCCGCGCGGGCGTTGGTCTGGGAGGCATCGGAGCAGCGGAGCGCGCGGAGCGCGCGAGCAGCGGACGGGCCCCCAGCTGAGTTAGGGGGGAGGCCGAGCGCGAGAGCGCTCAAGTTGGCCGACGGGGTCTGGGGGCATCGGAGCAGCGGAGCGCGCGGAGCGCGCGAGCAGCGGACGGGCCCCCAGGGGTATTTGACGGACCCGAGGCGAGCCTCTACGGATCGGGAGTGGACACGCTCGCCCTGGCGCTGGCAACGGTGGGCGGTGTCGGCCGCGCGCCGGTCGCGCCGGGCACGCTCGGCTCGCTGGTCGCGGCGGCCTTCCTGCCCGCCCTGGCGGCGCTGCGCGCTGGCTCGTGCGCGGGCTACGCGGCGCTGCTCCTCGGCATCGTGGCCCTGGCCGTCTGGTCGGCCGGGCGAGCCGAGCACATGCTGGAGAGCCGGGACCATTCCGACATCGTCATCGACGAGGTGGCGGGCATGGTGCTGGCCGGCCTCTTCCTGCCCGGCACCTGGCTCGCCGTCGGGCTGGCCTTCGTGCTCTTCCGCATCTTCGACATCGTGAAGCCCTTCCCCGCGAACCTGATCGACAGCCAGATCGAGGGTGGCCTCGGGGTGGTGGGGGACGACCTCGTGGCCGGGGCCTACGCGGGCCTCCTCGCCCGGCTGCTCCTGTGGCTCCTGTGACGCTCCGCGCGGCCGTCCTCTCGACCGGGGACGAGCTCACGACCGGGCGCATCGTCGACACCAACTCGAGCTGGATCGCCGACAAGCTGTTCGAGATCGGCCTCGAGCTGGCCGTCGTGCTCACCGTCGGCGACCACCACGATCGGCTCGTGTGGGCGTGGCGGCGGGCGCTCGAGCTGGCCGACGTCGTCATCTCGACCGGCGGCATCGGCCCCACCGCCGACGACCTCACCTCCGAGGTGGTCGCCGAGGTGGTGGGCGTGCCCCTGGTCGAGGACGCCGAGCAGGCGGCCCGCATCCGGCGGCTGTTCGAGGCCTTCGGGCGCGAGATGCCGGCCAACAACTTGAAGCAGGCGCTGCTCCCGCGCGGCGCGATCGTGATCCCAAACGCGCTCGGCACCGCGCCCGGCTACCGCCTGGCGCACGGGGCGAAGCACCTGGTCGTCCTCCCCGGCGTGCCGCGGGAGATGAAGCCGATGATGGAGGAGACGGTGCTGCCGTGGCTGGTCGAGCTCCGCGGCGGCGACCAGGTCTACCTCGCGCGCGTGTTCCAGACCTTCGGCTTGACCGAGTCGGGACTCGACGAGATGGTTGCGGGCGCGATCGATCCCTCCGAGGGGCGCGTGTCGTTCCGCGCGAGCTTCCCGGAGATCTCGCTGCGCGTCGTGGTGCACGGGCGGCCGGACGAAGCCAGGGCGCGCCTCGATGCGCTCGCGGCGCGCATCCGCGCGCGCATCGGTCCCTACGTCTACGGCGAGGGCGCCGTCACGCTGGAGGAGGTGGTGGGGCGCCTCCTCGGCGAGCGCCGCCTCACCGTCGCGCTCGCCGAGTCGTGCACCGGCGGCCTCGTCGGCCACCGGCTCACCAACGTGCCGGGCAGCTCGGCGTACGTGCGCGGCGCGGTGGTGGCGTACGCCGACCGCGCGAAGCAGGACCTGCTCGGCGTCCGGCGCGAGACGCTCGCTGCCCACGGCGCCGTGAGCGAGGAGACGGCGGGCGAGATGGCGGCGGGCGCGCGGCGGGCGTTCGGGGCGTCGATCGGCGTGTCGACGACGGGGATCGCGGGGCCCGACGGCGGCACGCCGGAGAAGCCCGTCGGCACGGTGTGCTTCGGGCTCGCCTCCGAGGCGAGCGTGGTGACGCGCCGCTACCAGCTCTGGGGCACACGCGACTGGGTGAAGCTGCTCGCCTCGCAGGTGGCGCTCGACTGGATGCGGCGCCACGCGCTCGCGCTGCCGGTGACGGAGTCGCGGCTCTTCCGCCCCAAGGATGCCGGCGGCCGGTGAGGGACACCGCTCGGGCCCGCGTCGTCGGTGGCAGGGCACGCCGTATCGGGCTTCGATGCGGAGCCGGCTTGCGGTACGCTGGCCGCTCGTTCAGGGAAGCGAGCGCCGCTATTCCGGTGCAAGGCAGTCGGGGGCAGTTCATGAAGCCTCAAACTCGCGTACGATCAGCCCGGCAACGACGCCTCATGGACTACCGACGCCGCATCGTGCGCCACCCGAAGCTTTGTGGCGGTGAGCCCGTCCCGAAGGGCACGCGGGTCACGCTGCGCACCGTGCTCGCGAGCCTTGCCGAAGGGGCCACCGTGCAAGAGGTGCTCGAGGACTTCCCTACGCTGACAGAGGATGACGTTCGGGCCGCCATCGCCTTCGCGGCCGCGTCCGCGCAGGAGGACATTCCGCTGCCGGAGATTCCCGGGAAGTCGTGAACATCAAGCTCGACGAGAACCTGCCCACCAGGCTCGGCCCAGCCCTCGCCATGAAGGAGGAGGTAAGCCCCCTCGGCAAGGTCGCTGTCGTCTCACTCATTGCCGTCGTCATCGGGGTGGCGCTTGCGAACATCGCGCGGGGAGAGGTGCGCAATCCGGCGGCCTTCGGGGTCGCGCTGGTCGGTTTCGCGCTCTTCTCGATCGCCAAGCTCTCGGTGATCCTTCGTCACCGGTTCGTGAGCTTTGGTTCGAAGCCGATGACGGAGGGGATGGCGAACCTGTATCGCGCCGGGTACTGGCTCATGATCGTCGGCATCCCCGCCACCTTCACCTGATCGACTCGAGGAGATCCGGGCGAGACGGCCGGCGATCGAAGCCTCAATCGGTGCATCGACGACGGTGGCGTTCGGGGCGAGCGAAGTCGCCTTGGCGCTACTTCCCGTGCTCGAGCGTGCCCACCAGCGGCACGCCCATGGGGCCGACCGGAAGGTAGACGGTGCTGTGATTCGGCGAGCCGACCATCGCCTTCTGCGCCTCGATCGCCTCGTGCTGGAGGTACTGGCTGGTCAGCCGCTCGTTGATGATCGCCATCGCCTTGCCGATGCCCTCGGCCTGCACGACCCGCTTCTGCGCCTCGCGCTGCTCGATCTCGATCTCGGTCTGCTTCCGCTCCAGGACCTGCGTGGCCGCCATCTTCTCCGCCACCGCGTCGGCGACCTCCTTCGGGTACTGGATGTTGCCGACCACCGCGCTGATGACGGCGAAGGGCGTCTCCTTGGTGAGGGTCGCCATACGCTTGGCGATCGCGTCGCCGACCTCCGTGATCCGGTCCTTGATCTCGAGCCCGTTCAGCTTCTGGACCTCGTCGCGGGCATAGGTGCGCAGCGGCTCGCGCAGGAAGTTGTCGTAGGCGACCCGCACGACCTCCTCCGACCGCTTCCCCATGTCGAGCGTGGTGGTGTAGTGCTCGACGAGGTCCTTCACCCGCTCGGTCTCGACCTTCCAGAGCAGGTGGACCCGGAACGAGACGCGCAGGTTGTCACGCGAGAGGACGGCGTTGTCCGCGGTGAAGTCCTCGGTGTAGGTGTACGGCGTCACGCTCACGTTGATGACGCTCAGCAGCCAGCCGAGCCCCGAGGACGTCGGTCCGCTCTGCAGGGCGTAGAAGCGACTCTTGCCGAGGATCGCCCCCTGGGTCACGTAGCCCACGTAACCCGCGGGCGTCTGGACGTTGCGGCAGCCGGCGAACGCCAGGACCGCCAGCGCCGTCACGGCGAGTGCCCTCCCGCTCCTTGCCATCCTTCCTCCCCTTCCGCCCGCTGGGAGCGCGCCGGCTCCCCGCAGCCACGACGGGAGCCCCACCCTCATGCTATGACACGGGCCCATCCGATTCTCCAGCCAGCGTGAACGGCCCCGCCGTGCGCTGCTTCATCGCCATCGATCTGAGCTCGGACGTACGCGCGGCGATCGCCTGGGCTC
>Ga0209057_1000909_pt1 | contig 24975 bp, 29 predicted proteins | sample GraSoiAngelo_146_FD_185903 | JGI IMG/M metagenome (GOLD analysis project Ga0209057, IMG submission 185903) | Grasslands soil microbial communities from the Angelo Coastal Reserve, California, USA - 14_1009_05_30cm (SPAdes) (version 2) | ecosystem: Environmental > Terrestrial > Soil > Grasslands ... | reverse complement strand
GCGTACTCGACTCACCGCACTCCGCGACCTGCTGGTTGCCTTCGCGCCACCCCAACCCTCGGAGCTCACGTGACCCATCGCTCTCGCTTCTCCGCATTGCTGTTGCCGTTCGCGCTCCTGGCGTCCACGCCTCACGTGGAGCACTCTTTGGAGGTTGTCATGTCTCCCGCTGAGCAAGAGCTACGCCCGTTGTTGGCCACCTATGAAACGTCTCTGAACGCTGGGGACGGGGCCCGAATCGAACAGCTCTACGCCGAGGACGGCGTCTTCATGCCCGCGGGCTTCCCGACGGCGTCTGGCAGGGCGGCGGTCCGAGGCGCGTACGACGCGGTGTTTTCGCACATCCGTATCGCGATCCACTTCACGGTCGACGAGCTGACGGTGAAGGGCGATGTCGCGTACGCGCGGACCCACTCGGCGGGCACGGCCACCGTTGTGGCCACCGGAGCGAGCGGGCCCGAGGCGAACCGGGAGCTCTTCATTTTCGCGCGGCGACCGGGCGGCTGGAAGATCGCTCGCTACATGTTCAACAAGGCATCATGACCAAGAGAATTCGCATCGGCATCATCGGTGCTAATCCGGATCGCGGCTGGGCGGCGCAGGCGCACATCCCCGCCTTGAAGTCGCTCCCGGATGACTTCGAGATCACGGCGCTGTCCACCAGCCGACGCGAATCTGCCGAGGCCGCCAGGACGCGCTTCGGAGTGCCGCTCGCGTTCGACAACACCCAAGACCTCGTGAACCGCGCTGACGTGGACGTCGTCGCCATCACCGTGAAGGTGCCACATCACTTCGAGCTGGCGACTGCGGCGCTCAGGGCCGGGAAGGCCGTGTATTGCGAATGGCCACTCGGCAACGGCCTTCAGGAGGCGGAGCAGCTGGCCGCTCTGGCGAAGCAGCAAGGCGTCCTCGCGGTAGCAGGGTTGCAGGCACGCGCTGCACCGTCGGTGCTCTACGTGCGCGACCTGGTCCGGCAAGGGTACGTGGGTGAGGTGCTCTCCACCACGCTGATCGGCTCGGGAATGGGCTGGGGACCGACGGTGGAGCCGTACAACGCGTACCTCAACGACCGGAAGAACGGCGCGACGATGCTCTCGATCGCGCTCGGCCACGCGGCGGACGCGCTGTGCTACTGCCTCGGCGAGCTCCGAGAGCTCTCCGCCACGATGACCATGCGCCGAAAATCATTCACGATTGCCGGGACGGGTGAGAGCAAGCCGATGCACGCGGACGATCAGGTGTGCGTCACCGGACTGCTTGAGGGCGGCGCCGCGCTCTCGATTCACTATCGCGGCGGGCGTTCGCGCGGCACGAACCTGCTCTGGGAGATCAACGGCACCGAGGGCGACCTGCAGGTTACGGCTGACGGCGGCCAGGCCCAGATCTTCGAGCTGACCGTACGTGGCGGCAACGGCGCGCAGTCTTCGCTCGAGGCCCTGCCCGTGCCGCAGCAGTACCGGTTCTCGTCGCTGCACGGCCCTGCCACCAACGTCGCCCAGGCGTACGCGCGGTTCGCCCGCGACTACCGCGAGGGAACACATCTCTGCCCCACGTTCGACGACGCGGTCACGCGCCATCGGATGTTGGACGCGATCGAGAAGGCCGCGGCAAGCGGTCAGCATCAAACGCCCGATACTGCCTGACTATTGCAGGTAAAATGCGTACAGCGCCCCCTCAGCGGTCACGAGCACATATTGGCGGCCGCCCACCGTGTAGGTCTCCGCGGCGTTCTCGACCGAGCCGATATGGGCGTGCCAGAGAGGCACCGGGGGCTGCGTCCCCCGCAGGCCAAAGGCGACGAAATCCCCAGACCCGCCGTTGGCGAACAGCAGACCGCCCGCCGTCGTGAGCAAGCCGCTACCACCTCCACCTGCTCCCTCGAAGCGATACTTCCATGCGAGCTTTCCCGTCTGATAGTCGATCGCGGCGATCGAGGTCCCAAGCGATCCCACGACATCCTGCTCGCTGCCTCCGAGCCCGACGAGCATGCGCGGATCCTTGTTCGTCAGGTAATACATCGCGTAGACCTCGCGCAGCACGACATAGAAGAGACCCGTCTGGGGGTCGTAGCTGGACGGGTACCAGTTCGTCGCGCCTCCGTTGTCCGGCGATACCAGCGAGCCGGCGACCGTATTGTCCTTCTCCGGGTTCCGCACAAGCTGTCCCTTGGCGTTGATGCCTTGGGCCCAGTTGGCTGCGTCGGAGTACTTCATCGTCAGCAGGTGCTCGCCACTGGTCCGGTCCAGCACGTAGAAGTAACCGTTGCGCGAGGTCTGCATCGCCATCTTCCGCGGCTTCCCCCCGAACATGCCGTCGACCAGCACGGACGGCTGGGTCGAATCCCAATCGTGCGTGTCGTTAGGCGACGTCTGGAAGTACCACGCCATCCTTCCGGTCTCTACGTTCACCGCGACGACCGAGCAGGTGTACAGGTTCGTGTGTACGTCGCGCGGTCCGCGCAGCAGTGCCGTGTAGGCCGGCGTCGGATTACCCGTCCCGAAGATGTACAGGTGCGTCTCGGGATCGTACGACCCCGGCATCCAGACCTGCGCGCCCCCATGCCGAGCCGCGTCCAGGCTCGCCCATGTTTCCAGCCCCGGATCCCCCTGCTTCATCGGTACCGTGTAGAACTTCCATTGCAGATCCCCGGTGGTCGGATCGAATGACTGCAGAAACCCCGGCGCGTCCAGATCGTCGCCCGTGCCCACCAGCACATGATCGCCGACCACCACTGGCGCCGTCGTCGAGAAATATTGCTGGCTGAAGTCAGCGATCTCTCTGTGCCAGCGCTCCTGGCCCGTCTTCGCGTCGAGCGACACCAGAAAGTCGTCCGGCGTCTCCAGATACAGCCAGTCGCCGTACATCGCCATGCCCCGATTGCCGATGTGCGTGCCCCCGCGCGACTTCCACCAGAAGTGCCACAGAATGTGCCCGTCCAGCGCATCCATCGCCCAGGCATTGTCGGGCGATGAGATGTACAGAATGCCGTCCACCTGCAGAATCGATCCTGACAGACGCGGCGATCCGCTGGTCGATCCGGGAATGTTCACCGGATTCTCCGCTACGCCCCCGGTAATCGCCGCAGTCGCGGGTGGCCCGAAGAATCCCCCTTCGCCACCGCCCGCTCCCGCCGTCAGACGGCTCACCCACGCCAGGGAGAGATGCCTGACGTTGGTCGTGTCGATCTGCGTGAGGGTGCTGTAGCGACGCTGGGAGTAGTCGCCCGCGTAGGTCGGCCACGCGTCGGTCGCGGGCTTAGTCAGCAACGCGGGATCCAAAGCCTGGCCTGCCAGCGACCCGCGTGGCAAACAAAACGGAATCAAGAGAAGCAGCTTGGCTGTTCTCGTCATTTCAAGGTGACGAGGTACGCCGTGAGGTTATGGATATCGGAATCCCGCCACTGCGGGAGCATGTCGATATGCCGTTGCAATGGATTGGTGACGACGACCTTCGGGATCGAATCGTGTCTGGCGAAGCTGCGGTACGTACCGTCCGGCTCTCTGAGAGCAACGACGAAGGCGGAGATGTGATCGAGATCTCCCGTGCTGGTCTGCCCCGAGGGGAGCGTGACCGTTACAGTCGTAGGCGGCACCTTCGGCGCTGCAGAGCCGGCCGGCCGGCGACCAAAGCTCCTGCCGCGTCCGCCGGACACGATCAGGTTCTGAATCGTCTTCGGTTCATACCTGGCACCGATCCCGGCGAGGTCTCCGGTAACCGAGTGGCATTGCGTGCAGTGTCCCGCTCCGTTGAAATAGGCTTCCCCTTCCTTGGCGTTGCCCACCAGGATATCGAGTGTGCTGGGCGCGCCACGATCGGAAAGCGGCTGGCTGTGCAACCAGGCAGCGATGGCGGCGATGTCCGCCGCACTCAACGTGAGCTTTGGCATACCCTGGCCCGGAATGCCGTTCTGGACGATCGGAGTAATGAGTTCGCCGTGTTGATCGGCGAGAACCAGTTGCGCACGAACCAGGTTCGGTCCCGTTTCTCCGCCCCTGGCGTCCGAGCCATGGCAGAAGCTGCAATTGCTCTTGAAGACCTGCTCGCCATGCGCCACCTGTTCGGGAGGAGCAGGAGGACGCACCGGATAGTCCGGAGCACGATTGCCGTCGCGGCCAGCCTGCGTCGCTTGGGCCGGGCGCGGGGGAGCCTGCGCCGGAGGCTGCGGAGCACACATGGTCGCGGGCATTGCGATGATCACAATGCCGAGGAACCGAAACCGTCTCCGTGAATGCATCAGTTGAATCCTCAAACGTGCGATTTTGCTTGACCTTACACACCCGAACCGCGCTGTGCAACCGCAACGGGGTTCAGGGCTTTTTCTTCGAAACTTCCCATCCGCTCGTCGCGTATCTCCCGCTGACCTGTGACCGCGCGCGTTCGGCGACGGAGGGCACATGAGCTCGGCCCGCAATCCAGGAAGAGTGGTTGGATACTGGTATCTGCTCCTTGTGCTGCTCGGCCCGCTGCGCCTCATCTACATCCCCAACAAACTCTTCGTGCAGGGCGACGCCGCGGCGACGGCCAGCAACATCGCTGTGCACGAGTGGCTCTTCCGATTCGGCATGCTGAGCGATCTGCTCGGTGCCGTGGTCCTGATCTTCCTCGTACTCGCGTTTTACCGGTTGTTCAAAGGGGTGGACCAGCAACTCGCAGTGCTGCTTGTGATCGTGGGCGGCGTGATGCCTGCCCTCATCAACTTCGTGAATGTGGTGAGCGATGCCGGCGCCCTCATGGTCGCGCGGGGCGGGGGCGGGGGCGCCGGCGGCGCCGGGGGCGCCGACTTCTTGTCCGTCTTCGACAGGCCGCAGCGTGATGCACTGGTCATGCTGTTCCTCCGGTTGCATCACCATCAGATCGTTGCTGCCGAGATCCTGTGGGGGCTATGGCTTTTCCCGATGGGGGCCCTGGCTTACAAGTCGCGGTTCCTGCCGCGGTTCATTGGCGGGTGGCTGATCATTAACGGCGTCGCCTACGTGGTGCTGAGCTTCACGGGGTTATTCTTTCCGGATTATCAGGACAAGGTGTTTATCTTTTCTCAGCCTGCCCTGTTCGGGGAGCTGGCGATCATGTTGTGGCTCGTGATCAAAGGCGCCAACCCACCGGCGGTGGAACAATCGACAGCTGCTCAGCCTGCATGAGTTGATCGAGCCTGCCTAGCGAGAGTCTAGGGCCGGGCCGTATGCTTCTCCCCCATGACTCCATCCAGACCGCTCGTCATGCTGCTCGCCGCCCTCGGGATCCCGACCGTCGCGCCGGCCCAGGCGGACTCCGCCCCAGCCGCGGCACAGGATCCCATCGCTCGGCTGGTCGCGCGCCTCGACCTCGAGCAGTACAAGGCGACGATCAAGGGCCTCACCCAATTCGGCGACCGGCGCCAGGGCACCGACCGCAACCGCGCCGCGGTGAACTGGATCGAGGCCCAACTCCGGAGCTACGCCTGCGCCGACGTCGCCCGCCTGACGTACGACTATCAGCCGCCTCCACCGCGTCCCCGGACAGAAGGGGCCGGACCGGCCCGCGACACGAGCCGCGCCTCGGGCGGGGGCCGCTACCGCGGCGTGCGCGCCCGCACCGGCGTCAACAACGATTCCCTCCGGCAGCCCGACGCCCGGCTGCGCGCGCTCGACGCGCAAGCCAGCACGCCGGGCGCGCGCGAAGAGGTGTACTGCACCAAGGTCGGCAGCGTCCATCCCGGCGAGATGTACATCGTGGGCGCTCACATGGACGGGATCGGGTGGGGTGAGGCGGCGAACGACGATGGCTCAGGCACCGCGCTCGTCATGCAGCTCGCCCGCATCTTCTCTGGACCCGACGTCCGGACCGATCGGTCCGTCCGGTTCATACTCTGGAACAATGAAGAGACGGGTCTCAACGGCTCCCGCGCATACGTCGAGCAGCGCCAGGCCCTGCAAGGCAAGCAGGATCCGCCGGGATCGGGCCGGTACCCCGAGCCCACCTGGCTCGGCATGATTCAGCACGACATGATGCTGTTCGACCACGGCATGCCGCGCAGCGACGGCACATTGAGCCCGGAGCAGCGCCCGGAAGCGGATGTGAATATCGAGTTCCAGGCGAGTGCCAAATTCGCGGCGCAGGCCCAGCAGCTGGCGTGGACATTTCAGGCGGCCAACGAGCAGTACGCGACCGATTATCCGGCGTCCGTCGGCTCACACATGACCAACACGGACTCGGCGCCGTTCCAGGACCTCGTGGCGGCGATCAGTCTACGCGAGAACGAGCGCGGGACCCAGATCGGGGCGGGGTGGGATCCGAACTGGCACCAGCCGACCGACGTGTACTCCACGTACAGCGACAAGGACTTCCGGCTCGGCCTCAACGCGGCGCAAACCACCCTGGCGGCCCTCGCCGGCCTCGTGGAGGCGACGCTCAAGTAGCCGCTACGTGGGTCCCTCCGGGACGCGGTCCCCGCGCGGTTCGAGGTCGACTATGTCCGCGTCTACCGTTCCACTGCGCCTCGAGGACCCTCGTCACGATGAGCTAGGGCCAGCACCCTTACTTCCCGAACCGCTCGAAGCGGTACGCGAGCTCCGGACCTTCGTCACCCTCGTACGCGAGTTGGGCGACGAGCAGCGCGAACGGCTCGGTGTAACGAGCGATCCGTAAAGGCCCCGCGTCCACGGGATCGAACCCGACGTCGCGGATCAGCTCAGCGGCAATCTTCTTGCTCCTCGCGTCGTCCCCGCAGTACATGAGGCTGGGTCTACTGGCTTTGCGCCGAGCCTCGAAGACACCAAACAGCACCTCGCTCGGCACCGTGTTGAAAGCGGAGACGACCCGAGCCTTCGGAAACCGCTTCGCCAGCGCCTCCGCGCCCGAGGATGTGTGGGCGATCACGAGGTCGGTGTCGTCGGCATTCATCGGGAGCGAGCAACTGACGATGACCTTGCCCGACACGTCGCCTGCTTGTTTCAACACGTCGTCGATTCGGGACCAGTGCACGGCAAGCAAGAGCGCAGCTGCTTCGCGCGCGGCTTCACCCGGCGTGCCGGCCCGCGCGTTCCCCCGCGCGTCGCGGGCGAGCTTCTTCAGCTTCTGCTCGCTGCGCGCGTAGCTGAATACGACTTCATGCCCGGCGCGCGCCCAAATCGTCCCGAGCTTGGCGCCCATCAACCCTGAACCCAGAATCCCGATGCGCATGTCAGAGACCGGTCCGTTTCTCGAGCTGCTCGGGGTATCGCGCCCCCTGGATCGTGATGTGTGAAGCCGCGCTCTCGATCTCGCGGCGATCGTCGGCGGTTAGTCGCAGTGCAACCGCCCCGATGTTCTCGTCCAGGCGCTCCAGCTTCGTGGTGCCCGGAATTGGCACGATCCACGCATGCTGGGCGAGCAGCCAGGCGAGCGCGATCTGCGCCGGCGTCGCCTTCTTTCTTGCCGCGATCGTGCGCAGGAGATCCACCAGCGCCTGGTTCGCTTTCCGAGCCTCCGCGGTAAAGCGAGGAACGATGTTGCGGAAGTCGGAGCTGACGAACGTCGTCTTCTCGTCAATCGTGCCCGTCAGGAAGCCCTTTCCGAGTGGACTGAATGGAACGAACCCGATCCCGAGTTCCTCGAGCGTCGGCAGCAACTCCTCTTCCGGGCGTCTCCACCACAGCGAGAATTCGCTCTGCACGGCCGTCACTGGCTGGACGGCGTGCGCGCGACGGATGGTTTGCACTCCTGCTTCAGACATGCCGAAGTGCTTCACCTTGCCTTGCCGAATCAGTTCCTGGACCGTTCCGGCCACATCCTCGATCGGCACGTTTGGGTCAACCCGGTGCTGATAGTAGAGATCGATCACATCGGTCCTGAGCCGTTTCAGCGAGCCCTCGATGCTCTGCTTGATGCGCTCGGGCCGGCTGTCTTGCACCTGCTGCCCGCCAGCATCAACTCTGATCCCGAACTTGGTGGCGATCACCACCTGAGCGCGCACTGGCGCCAACGCCTCGCCAACGAGCTCTTCGTTCGTGTACGGACCGTAAATTTCGGCGGTATCGAAGAATGTGATGCCGCGTTCGACGGCTGTGCGGATTAGCGAGATCATCGCCTGCTTGTCCGGTGGGAGACCGTAGCTCTGGCTCATCCCCATGCAGCCGAGCCCGAGCGCCGATACCTCCAGGTTGCTGCCGAGTTTGCGCAGCTGCATTGTTTCCTCCTGACAGTCCTCAGGGCTTGACCATGACCTTGATCGCCTCGCGCGCGTTCATCGCCCGGTAGCCGTCGGGAACCTGATCGAGACTGATCACCCGGTCGAAGACGCGGCCGGGTTCGATCTTGCCCTCGAGGACGTCCGGGAGCAGCTCCTCGATGTACGCGCGGACCGGGGCAGGTCCGCCGCTGATGGTGACGTTGTTGTAGAACGCCGGTTCCGAGCCGGGGATCGCCTCGTAGTGGGGGACACCCACGCGCCCCACGGTGCCACCCGGACGGGCGATGCCGATCGCGGTGCGCATGGCCTGGTCGGTGCCGACGCACTCGATGACGGAGTGGACGCCGAAGCCGCCGGTCAGCGCGCGCACGCGCGCGACGGCCTCCTCGCCACGCTCGCTCACGACGTCCGTTGCGCCGAACTGCTTCGCCAGGGCAATCCGGTCGGGATGGCGGCCCATCATGATAATCTGCTCGGCGCCGAGGCGGCGCGCGGCGATGACGGCGCAGAGGCCGACGGCACCGTCACCGAGGACGGCCACGGTCTTGCCACGGCCGACCTTGGCGGCGCGGGCCGCATGATGACCCGTTCCCATCACATCTGAGAGCGTGAGCAGCGACGCCATCAGCGCATCGTCTGCACGGACCGGTAGGACGACGAGCGTTCCGTCTGCCTGCGGGATACGCACCGCTTCGGCCTGTGCTCCGGGAAGCTCGACCGTGCCGAAGAACCCCCCGTGGACGCACGACGTGTGCAGCCCCTCGTGGCAGAACGCGCAAGTACCGTCGGAGTAGGCGAACGGCATCACGACGACGTCGCCGACCTTCAGGGTGCTGACGCCCGAGCCGACCGCCTCGACGTTGCCGATCGCCTCGTGGCCCATGCAGCGGGGGGGCTCGCCCGGCTTCATCAGCTTGTACGGCCAGAGATCACTGCCGCAGATGCACGCGCGGCTAACGGTGACAAGCGCGTCGGTCGGTTCGATCAGGCGGGCGTCCGGGACGTTCTCGACGCGGACGTCTCCTGCGCCGTGCAGAACGGTCGCGCGCATCGCGATCTATCTCGTGCTTCCGGCGAGCGCGGGGTCGTCGAGAGCGAGCGACGTGGACAGCTCGCGGTAGGCGGCGATCTGCGCCTGGAGATCGGCGACGTGCTGCTCGGCGAGGGCGATGGCATCGGCGCCGGCGATGAAGCGGCGCGGCGGCGGATCCTCCCCGGCGATCGCTACGAGCGCCCGCGCGAGCTTCGCCGGGTCGCCGCCTTGCCGGCCGCTCTGTGCCTGCCACCACTTCAGCTGCTCCGCCGTGCGGTCGGCGTAGTCCTCGATGGACGGCTCGGCGTAGGTCACGGACGCCGGCTCCAGGAGCTCGGTGCGGAAGAACCCCGGGTTGACGATGGTGGTGGTGATGCCAAACGGCGCGACCTCTTGCTGCAACGACTCCATCCAGCCCTCGAGGCCGAACTTCGCCGCAGCGTATGCCGAGCAGAACGCAAACCCGACGATGCCCGCCGTTGACGAGATCGAGATAAGGTGCCCAGAGCGCTGCGTGCGCATGACCGGCAGGACGGCGCGGGTGACGTTCATCGCGCCGATGAGGAGCGTCCCGAGCTGCCGTTCGATCTGCTCCGGCGTCAGCTCCTCGAAGTAGCCGGCGAAGAAGTTGCCGGCATTGTTGACCAGCACGTCGATGCGGCCGAACTGGTCGACGGCGGCCTGCACCGCCGCCGCAGCGTCGGCGCGGTTGGTGACGTCCAGCTTGAGGACCAGCAGGTTGTCCGACCTTCCCACGGCCTTGGCCACGGCGTCGCTGTCTCGGCCGGTGGCCACGACCGTGTGGCCTGCGGCCAGGGCGGCTTTGGCGAAATCGACGCCCATGCCACGGGCGGCTCCAGTAATGAACCAGGTCTTCTTGTTAACCATGGTAGCTCATTCCTTCCTAGATGTCATTCACATCGTGTAACCCGGCTTCTTGTACAGCTTCGCCGAGGTCTCGACGATGTCGGGTCTGTAGACCTTCTCAGCCCACTCCCTTGCGGAGACTTCTTCGATAGCGACTGAGACGGACTCGTCTCCGTAGTTCAAGACATTCATGACGTCTTTGACGATGGCTTCCGTGAGTCGCCGCTTCTGCTGTTCGGATTTTCCGGGCCAGAGCTTCACGATGACGTGAGGCATTATTCGCTCCTGTATTGCTCGTCGCTGACCTTTTCCATCCATTCCACGGCCTTGCCATTGAGCTGTTCCTGAATGGCGATGTGCGTCATGGCGGTGGTTGCCGCGGCGCCGTGCCAATGCTTCTCACCCGGCGGAATCCAGATCACGTCACCGGGCCGAATCTCCTCGATCGGGCCTCCCCAACGCTGCGCGCGGCCACAGCCCGCCGTCACGATCAGCGTCTGGCCGAGTGGGTGCGTGTGCCATGCCGTCCGGGCACCGGGCTCGAACGTGACGCTGGCGCCCGCCACGCGCGCCGGATCAGGGGCCTGGAACAACGGGTCGACACGTACAGTGCCGGTGAACCACTCAGCAGGTCCTCTGCCGGAGGGCTGTGAGCCACCTCGCTTGATATCCATGCGGCCAATCGTAGCGGGACCGCGCACGCCTGTGTAGCCGGGAAAATCGAGAAGGGTTTGTGAGTATTATTCACAAATGGTGCGCGACCAGTTGAGCGTTCTCTCCGCGTTTCTGACCGTCGCCGAGGAACGGAGCTTTACGCGCGCGGCGACGCGTCTTGGGGTGTCTACCTCCGCATTAAGCCACGCCATTCGGGGGTTGGAGGAACGATTTGGCGTGCGCCTGCTGGCGCGAACGACGCGCAGCGTCGCCCCGACACATGCCGGAGAGCAGCTCCTCGCGCGTCTGCGCCCGGCGCTCGGCGACATTCGGGGAGCGCTGGACCTGATTTCCGGCCTGCGGGACCGGCCGTCGGGACGCGTGCGTTTAGTAGTGTCGCCCATTGCCGCGACGACGGTCCTCGCACCGAAGCTGGGACAATTTGCGCGCGACTACCCGGACGTCGTGCTCGATGTGACGACCGACGAGAGTCGCATCGACCTCGTCGCCGCGGGCTTCGACGCTGGCATTCATTTCGGGGAATTCATCGAACGGGACATGATCACGTTCCGCGTATCCAAGGACCACCGGCCAGCCATCGTGGGTTCGCCCCGCTATTTCGAGTCGCACGAGAAGCCGGGGCACCCGCGTGACCTGACAAGCCACCGCTGCATCAACTTTCGACACGGATCCGCCGGCGTGTACCGGTGGGAGTTCGACAAGGGCGAGCAGTCCCTCACCGTCGCGGTGAACGGACCCCTGATCGTCGATGACGTGGAGATCATGGTCCGTGCGGCGCTCGATGGCGTGGGTCTGGCGTTCATGTCGGAGGACCGCGCCGCGCCGCACCTCGCGAGCGGGGAGCTCGTGCGCGTGCTGGAAGATTGGTGCCCGCCGTTCCCCGGCTTCTTCCTTTACTATCCTCGTCAGCGGCAGCTACCAGCGGCACTCGCGGCGCTCATCGAAGAGTTGCGTATGTAGCTGTACCGATCACCCTCGGCTACGGTACCCTTGCCTTCGGTGGTGCCGCGGGTAGTTTCAGCCGCAGCCGTTTGCCCTTCGAGGTATCATCGTGGGGTAGCACGCTCTGAGAGAACCGCGTCCCCCCCGCCGGCTGCATATCGCGTCCGGTCTCACATTGCCCAGCGCCGCTCCCCCCAATCTCACGACGTTCCGCGTCGCGACCAACCTTGCGTCCAGAGGAAGGGAACCATGAGTACCCGCCACCCTCTTCTCCCTCTGCTGCTCACGGCCGGTTGCTTGAGCTGCGGTCAGGACGGACCGACGCCTCTCGAGAATCGCGCACCCCTCTTCTCAGCGGTCCACCCGTCGGGCGCCTCCTTGATCGTGGACGACGACGGGGCGCAGTGCTCAGACGCGCAGTTCACGAGCATCCAGGCAGCCGTGGATGCGGCCGCGCCTGGCGATCGCATCCTCGTGTGCACGGGCACGTATCTTGAGCAGGTGACCGTATCGACGAACGACGTCCGCATCCACGCTCAGAACAAGGCGGGCCCCTATGGTCGTGGACGCCGCGCCTCCGTGGTGGTGGACGCCCACGGTCACGACTTCGGCGTCCGGGTTCTCAATGCTTCTGGCGTGATGATCGAGGGGTTCGACGTCGAGCACGCGCACGAGGCCGACATCTTCCTGAGCGGCGCCAGTGCCACGACTATCCGGAGCAACGTCACGACTGGCGCCGGGCATGACGGCATCGAGCTAGTCGGTTCGCATGACAATGTGATCGAGCACAACGTCTCGATCGACAACCCCGCCGTCAACGCGTGCGGCATTAACGTCGCGGGCGGCTCGCTGCGCAACGTCGTGCGCCACAACCGTCTCGTGAACAATGAGTGGGGGATTCAGATCTCGGGCGGGACCACGGCCGACAACGTGATCGCCCACAACGTGTCCCTCGGGAATCGCGGGAACGGCATCCGCAACGTCGGTGGGGCGTCGGGGACCCGCATCGAACAGAACCGCGCCTCCAGTAACGGCTCCACGCCCAGCGCCTCGACGACGGGCACGACCAACGCCGGAATCCACGTCGCCAGCGGCACCAACATCGTCGTGAGGGACAACCAGGCGCTCGACAACCTCGCGGTGGACCTGCGCAGCGAGGCGGGCAGTGGGGCGACCTTCGCCGGCAACCACTGTCGCACGTCGTCGCCGTCGGGGCTGTGCGAGCGTAGCAGGCCGTCGACCTCGCCGTAGCCGCGGCGGGTTGGCCTACCCGAGGGCGGGGATCCGGCGCTGGACGCGATTCAGAGCCTGGTTGCGAGATCAAGCAAGCCGATGGCCACACAGCGATCGATGTTCAAGTCCGCGCGAGGCCGTGGAGTCGTTCGACGTGCCCATCACAGGAGGACACTTGTACAAATCACTGCTGCTTTCCATCAACGCACTCTGCGCCTCGATCGCGTGGACGCAGTCACCACCTTCGGCACAAAGCAAGCTCTCGGTGCACTGGGAAGAACTGACCGCGGCCGACTTCCGCGACGCCATCGCGCGTGCGCAAGGCACGTGCCTGCTCCCATTCGGCATCCTGGAGAAGCACGGGCCGCATCTGCCGTTGGGAAACGATCTGCTCAACGTGCGATACGTGGCGCTCAATGCCGCTCAGCAGGAATACGCCATCGTCTTTCCCGAGTACTATTTCGGGCAAATTTTTGAAGCGAAACATCAACCAGGCACGGTGGCGTACAGCGCGCGACTGCAGCACGAGCTGCTGCAGGAGACGACCGACGAGATGGCCCGCAATGGCTGTAAGAGGGTCATCATCGTGAACGGTCACGGCGGCAACAACAGCCTGCTGCCGTACTTCGCGCAGTCGCAGCTCGAGACGCCCCACGACTACGTCGTGTACGTGCTGGGCATCATGCGCAGCGCGCAGGGCGAGCCGAAGCACAAGACGAATCCCGCGACCGATATGCACGCGGGCGAGAGCGAAACGTCCGTGAGTCTAATCGCCCGGCCCGACCTCGCGCACCTGGATCGTGCGCCGCAGGAATCGGGTGCCGATCAGGCGCGCCTAGCGGCGCTGCCGGAAGGCTTGTACACCGGCATCTGGTGGTACGCGCGCTTCCCGAATCACTATGCCGGCGACGGCGCCGCCGCAACGCGCGAGCTCGGCGAGTTCGAGGCGAGGACGTGGATCAACGGGATCGTGCAGGCGATCCGCGCGGTCAAAGCCGACCGGGAGAGCCTGCGATTGCAAAATGAGTTCTACGAGCGGAGCAAGCATCCGCTGGAAACGCCGCAGTAATCAGCGGCCTTTCTTCCCATGGCCTTTCAAGATCCGCACGATCGCAACTATGGTGTTCCAATTCCGTGTCGTCGCCGGCACGCCGAACAGTTTGTCGATCTGGCCAAGATAGCCGATCGTTTTCATGTGACGACGGTACACTCCGAAGACGAATCGGTTTTTCGACCCGATGACTCGCACCAACCACCTCCCACTTGGGGGAAGGGTGATTGGAATGGAAGCCTGGCCGCGCCGGGCGTTCGAAAGAATGCTCACGAATCGCACAACATCAGGGCGTGACGGCTCCGTTCCAAACGGATGCTCCGTCTCCAGACGGATAAGCTCGCGGCCGTCGCAGAGCACGACTACCGCTGCGAACGGTAGCTTCCGGAGCAATGCGGCACGGAACGTCGCTCGAGATCCCGGTTTGCGAACGACAAACGTGCCTGCGGCACCCACATTCACGACATCATAGTCGCGCAGTTGTCTTGCGAGGATGCTGGGGCGAAACGTCCTGTGCCCGCCAACATTGACACCCCGGAGGAAAACCACGAGAGCCATACCGGGATAAAGAAAAGGCGGGCGCGCTACGCCACCAGGTGCTCGGTCGACCGCGGATCGACGAAACACGAAATTCTGGGTCGCAATGGGGTTCAAGGGGTCGCGGGCGTCCCGTTGAGGCCGGAGCGACACCCCGCGGTGACGGCGTATAACCGGCGGGGGTACGCCCGCAGCTTCGTGGACCAGGCCGGCACAGTGGCGCGCGCGGACCGCCGCTGGACCTACTCGGCGTCCTTCATCCGCGAACTCGCCGGGCCGGTGTGGGAGGTGGGCCTGGCGTACGCGTTCGAGGATAACCGGTCGAACGACGCGTACGCGGTCTATCGGGCGCGCCGGGTCGAGGCCACGGTGCGGCGACGGTGGTGACCCGTCGCGCCAGTTAGCCGGTGCGAAGATGACGGCGGTCGGCGGTGTCCCGCCCGTATCGCCGTGCAGCCGGTCCAACCCCCCCGTTCTCGCGTGCAATGAAGCCTCCACGGCCGTCACTTCCTTCCACGCTGACGCGCATAGTGGAGGCCCACCACACCGCTCGGATACGGTGTCGCGGACCGCAAGGCGAACGTCGCATGCACCCCGCTGGGCAGCACTCGCTTGCCGGCCGTGAACTTGGGCATCGGATGAGCCTTCGTGTTCAGGGTGACGGTCTACTCTGCTCTGACGACGGACGGGCAGGCAGGATATCGACAACAACCCTCTAGGCTTCGGTGGGGGGTGTCTCCATTCCTGGAATCCCTAGGGGTCGCCCGCGTGGACCGCTCGGAGCAGGTCCTTGGCTTGGTGCTGCAGCTGGTCCAGGTCAGGGAGGCGATTCCGCGGTTCATCCTGCCCGCGATAAGCTGAAGCGCGACCACGACACCATTCAACGGGAGGCTTTGCATGCGTACGGCCGTTGTCCTCGCCCTGCGTAGTCGTCAGTTCGGCGGCCGAGCGGTCCATATTCACTCAAGCCGACACCTTTCCCTTCCGTCGACGTTGGCGGGCGACTTGCTCTGCTAGAAACACCTTCATCAACGATTGGTACGGGACGTCGCGTTCGTTGGCCAGGGCCTTGAGCTCCTCGAGCAGCGGGACCGGCAGACGAATCGAAATAGCCGCCGTGGACGGTCGAAGGTCTGGCAAGCTGGGTCGAACCGCCCTGCTCCAGTCGAAGTAGTCGGCGGTGTCGTGCTTTGCCCAGAACCGGCGCTCCTCATCCTCGTTTGCGAAGCGCGGCAGCGACTGCCTAGCCGCTCTCTTAGCCTTGGTCATAGATCCTCCGTTCTCGTCGACTCATATCCCGCGCTGAGATGACTCGGATCAGAGTCTCACGGATCGTGAAGACGACTGCGAGCCGGCGCGCCGCGTTGGTTTGTCCCAAGGCCGCGTAACGTGGCTCGCGCTGCGAGTGTTCGATGTCTGGCGCCACCAGGAGTGGGCGGTTGAAGAACACCTGCTCGCACTCTCCCTGGGAGACCTGGTGCAAGTCCCGGTTCTTGTCGGCGTTGCCGGCGTCCCACTGAAAACCGGTGCATTGAGCCAGGTCGTCGGGAAAGCCGGGCACCTCCATGTATATGCTGAATATATACGCGTGTCAAGCGCCGGCCGCTGCGCACGCAGCGGCCACAATCCCGGCACCTGGACTTCTTCGCTCTACGGCCACCACCCCTGCGTATTCCTACTGGCCCCATCGCCGTCGCCAGCGCTCCAGTGCCGCATCGCCGTTCACGAGCCCTACCGCGTGCAGTCTCCGTTTACCAGCGTCCTGGGAAGCGTTACCCCAGGACGCAACAACGCACTTCAGCACGATTCTCAACTCGGCGGCGCACTCCCCGCCGCCGGATCTGGTCCCAGGGACATTGCGAGCTTCATTGCGTAGAACAGGGCCCGCCCACCCAGGCTCTCGAGCTCGCGGTGGTCCGCCTTCGAAATCAGGCCCATCGTCCGTGCTATCTCGAGGTGATAGGAGATTTCCGATAGCGCGCTGAGTGTGCGGTCAACGCACGCGGCGAACATGCGGCGATGGCGGAAACCTGCGCCTCGCGCGACACGGCTGGACGCGATCAATGCGGCGGCCCAGAGCTGCCCCGCAAGCTCTGCATCGCGCTCCGCTAGCTTCTCGCTTACGCGATGCACCGCCAAGGTCAGTTGATGACAAGCCTTGAACGCGTCGAGGTCTTGGTACGACGACATGCCCGAAGATGTCACGAGCCTTCCGCAACAGCGCCATCCATATTCCGCAAGCCGCATCAAGAAAACGCGGCTGTCGCGAACTTGCGCCGCTCGGCCGTGTGCGAGCGCAGGTCGGCCGCCGTCTTGATGACGGCCAGGAGCACGAGCGCGGGGAGCGGGGACCCGACAGCCATGACGATCCAGCCGCCGAACAGCACCGTGAGGTGCAGTACCATCACCCGGCTGTAGGGCTGTATCATCAGGGCGTTGAGGGAGGCGCGCTGGTATTCTCCGTTCCCGAGGTAGTTCCAGTAAAACGAGAGTCCATGGCTCACCACCAGGCTGACCACGGCCCAGCCCAGGTGGTTGGCGCGGATGGCCGGTGGGACCGTCCCGAGCAGGTCGAAGGGCGCAGTTCCCTTGGGACCGAACAGCGCTACCACCAGCACGCCGTGGACGTACGTGAACATGCCGAAGTGCACCACGAAGAACGGGATGAGGAACAGCTTCCCCGCCCAGTACGCCGGTTCGCGCGGCTGGGCGAGGAGCAGTCGGGCCACGTTGAACCCACCCACGACGACGTTCTCCAACCAGTACAGCAGCACCAAGGGGAACACCGTCCAGCCGAGCAACAGGACACCCGCGATTGGCAGGGCGTTCGCCAGGAGGAGGACCACCAGGGACGGAGTCAGGCGAGACTCAGAGCCTGAACAGGTAGCTCAACTTGAGGAAGAAGGCGTCGTTCGTGCGCGCGAGCCGCCGGAACCGGAAGGCGTCCTCGTCCACCATGTTGCTGCCGTACCCGGCGAACACCACGGTCCCCGGGACCGGTTGATAGCTCAGCAACACGTCGGCGTGGAAGAGATTGTTGCGCGACGCGGCCGAGCGCGTCACGCCGCCCGGTCCCGCGATGAGAATCGGCGCCCCGGTCCGTGAGTCGTCCCGCAGCGAGTCTGTCTTGTCCTGGGTATACTGGCCGACCACCCGGACGAACAGCGGCCGCGAGAGCTGATATTCGAGCTTAGCTCGGAGCACGCGGCCGACGTTCACCAGGCTGCCGTCGGTGCGGCGATTCACCTGCTGCCAGTAATAGCTGACGGTGTTGCGCAGCCGTTCCGTGGGGCGGTACGACACGTCCATGCTTAGCAGCAGCAAATCAGCCGAGGCCCACTCGAAGAAATTCTCATCGTGGCCCTGCAGGAAATACCCGCCGCCACTGAAGTGCTTCCACTGGGGCGTCCCGATCTGGACGATGTATTCGCCGTTCGCGATCGTCGGCTGTCCCGTGAACGCCACCGTATCGAGGCCGCCGCCGGCGCGTGGTACTTCGAGACGATAGCCGGCATAGAGGGCGGAATCGTAGCCGAACGATTCCACGAAATATCCCGCGCCGACGTTCCACCCGCCGCGCAGCGCCGCGTTGCCGTTGAAGTGCAGCTTCTTGTCCTGCAGGTGGCGCCCGTGGATGAAGTTCTGATACTGCCAGATGCCGTCCACCACGATGTCACCCGTGAACCGCTGCAGCCACGCCCTGGGCCTGCCATAGGTCGTATAGCTCGGGTCGACGTACGAGTGCACGATCCCCGCCCGGCCAATGAATCCGCTCGCGTCGCGAAACTCGTCCGAGATGCCGGCGAACAGGCTGCGCAGACCCCAGATGCGATGCTGCACCGTGAACTGGCCCAGCCACAGTGGCGCGGTCGTGGTCACGCCCCCGACCCGCGTGCGGCTGCCCGCGAGCTGCAGGTTGAGCCCGTAGATCTCCTTGAAGACGAGCCGGCTGTCGACCTCCGCGACGCGGTTGTAGTCGCCGCCCTCGATTCGATCGGTGTACGCGAGGCCGACGCGCGAGCCTCGGCCGAGGCTCCGTTGCGCCCGCAGGATCGTGTAAATGGGATTCTCCGAGCCCGTCGCCGACGCAAACTTCTGGTCGACCGCAGAGAGCAGGCCGATGTCGGTGCCGAAGCTCGTGCCGGTGAGTTTGACCGCCGCGACCGGCTGGACGATGCGCCGCGTATAGATCAGGTTCTGCGGCACCTGAAACAGCTCGCTCCCCTCCAGAAAGAACGGCCGCTTTTCCGGAAAGAACAGCGCCTGCCGCGGATCGAACGCGAGCTGGCCTGCGTCCGACTCGACCTGCGAAAAATCCGGCTTGATCGTGCCGTTGAGCGTGAGGTTGTCCGAGACCCCCCAGCGGATGTTGCCGCCCACCTGCGGGTCTCCCAGGTCGTACTGGTAGCCGCCGGGGGTGGGAGCACCACTCGCCTTCCCGGTCGCCTCCGGATTCAAGTCCATGACGAGGCCGCGATGCATACCGCTCAGGCCGACCAGGTTGCCCGCTTGCCCGATGAACGTCGCGCTCGCGCGGCGTGCCGGAAACCAGGAGTCCTCGACGCCCGAGTGCTTGACCTCGCGCACGATGTTCAGCCGCCAGTCCTGCGGCTGGCGCGGTTGGTAGCGGATGCTCTTGAACGGAATGCGCACCTCGACTTCGTATCCCCAGTCGGTGACGCGCCCGCGCGATTGAAACACGAAGTCGGGGCTCAGGTCGGGTTGCTCCCGTCCCACGAGCGCGCCTCCGATGAAGCCACTGGCGGTCACGTTGGCGCCCTCGATCAGGGAGCCATCGCCTTGGACGCCGACGGGATTCACGGCGAACATCAAGGCCTGCTTTCCGTCGTGAAACGTGCCGAGCAGGATCTGCACGTTGTCGTCGCCGAAGATCTGGTCGCGATTCGCCAACGTCATTGTGGGACGGCCGTGCCGCTCGAAGGCGCGAATGCCGAAATAAATCGCCGTGGCCGAGTACCAGACCAGCACCTGGGTCGAGTCCGCCGCCGGCACGCCGTCGTTGGGGGCATACTGTGAAAAGCCGGTCAACCGCGCGGCCTGGGCCCAGACGGAGTCGGCGAGGTCGCCGTCGATGACGGCATCGGCTTCAAAGCGCGGAATCCGCACGTCCAGCTGGCGGTCCCACCCAGAGTAGGTCGGCGCCGAGTCGGCAAACAGGAGGACGACGCACACCGCGAGGAGCATATCCGGATAATTATGCTCACGACCTCAGCAGCCGGGCACCCGCGGGCAGTTAGGAACGTGTCAGAACCGTGGCTGTCGAGCGTCGCTGGTGCTCTCGGCCGTGGTATAGACGATCGCGCGAGTCTGGGATGCCGCACTCCTCACGAGCAGCGGCAACAGCACAAGAGAGCGCGCCATTTAAGCCTCGATTTTCGAGAACCGCCACGCCCCGGCGGCGACGAACACGACCCCGACGGCGAGCAGCACGGCAACGTCGAACGCGACGCCGAAGTGCGCGCTCCCCCTCCCGATCAGCAAGCCGCGCATCCCGTCGACGCCGTAGGTGAGCGGATCGACCCGCGTGAGCGCTGCGAGGACCCGCGGCAGCCCCGGCAGCGGATAGAGCGCGCCGGAGAGAAAGAAGATCGGCATCACGAGGAAGTTCATCACCATCTGGAACCCCTGCATCTCCTTGATGGTCGATCCGATCGCGGTCGCGAGCGCTGCGAACACCACGGCGACGAGCGCGATCAGGAGAAACGCGAGCGGCACGGCGAGGACGCTCACGGGGCGGAATCCGGCGATGAGGGTGACGACGAAAATCAGCGTGCCCTGCAACACCGCGACCGTGGCACCGCCGAGGGTGCGCCCGATCATGATCGCCAGGCGCGGCACCGGCGCGACCAGCGTCTCCTTGAGGAAACCGAACTGACGGTCCCACAGCATGGCGATCCCCGAGAACATGGCGGTGAACAGCACGGCCATGCCGATCACGCCGGGCGCCATGAACTGGAGATAGCTGCCTTCGCCGGCGCGCTGAAACACCGGCCCGAGGCCGAACCCGAGCACACCCAGGTACATGAGCGGGCCGCCGAGCGATGCTACGATCTGGACGCGCGAGCGGAGGTATTTCTTCACTTCCCGCAGCCACAGAACGAAGACGACGGCCATGCGCCTATCTCCTCCACACGCGGGCGACCTGACGCATCTGGTCCGCGGCCGTGGCGCTCTCGTCCCGGATCATCGTGCCGGTGAGCGCCAAAAACGCGGCTTCCAGCGAATCGGTACCGGTTTGCTGCTTGAGCTCCGCCGACGAGCCGGTGGCGACAATGCGCCCGTGGTCGATTACGGCGATGCGGTCGGCCACGCGATCCGCTTCGTCCATGTAGTGGGTGGTGAGGAACACGGTCACGCCCTCGGTGGCCCTGAGGTTGCGCACGTGGGTCCACATCTGATTGCGGCTCTGCGGATCGAGGCCGAGCGTCGGCTCGTCGAGAAACAATACCTTCGGCGTGTGCAGCAGCCCACGGGCGATCTCGAGGCGGCGTTTCATGCCGCCGGAGAACGTCTTCACCAAGTCATCGCGCCGCTCGTACAGTTCGAACATCCGCAGCAGCACTTCACACCGCGCCCGCCGGGCGTGCCGCGCCACGTGGTACAGCACCCCGTGGATGTCCATGTTCTCCCACGCCGTGAGCTCGCTGTCGAGACTCGGATCCTGGAAGACGACGCCGAACCGCTTGCGGACTTCCGTCGGATGCATGGTGACGTCGAGTCCGTCGAGCTCGAGCGAGCCCGTCGTCGGGCGCAACAGGGTGGTGAGCATCTTGATGGTAGTGGTCTTGCCGGCGCCATTCGGCCCCAGGAACGCGAAAATCTCCCCGGGTCGGACGTCGAAGGAGACGTCGTTGACGGCCAGGACGGTGCCGAACGACTTGGCGATATGCTGGACGCGGAGGATCGGGCGATCGCTCACCTACGCCCTCGGCGCCGCCGGTTTGGCGGCGTAGATGAACTCGTAGTAGTCCCGCATGGTCAGGTCTGCGGCTGCCTCCTCGTCGACGATCACGATCGCATCACGATGCAGCTGGATGGCACTGGCCGTCACCATGCTGGTGACCGGTCCCTCGACGGCTTGGGCAATCGCCTTGGCCTTGGCCTTCCCGCTCGCCACCAGGACCAGCTTGCGCGCATCGAGGATGGTCCCAACGCCCATGGTGATCGCATAGACCGGCACACTCTCTCGGCGCTCGAAGAACCGGGCGTTATCGTCGATAGTCTGTTTGGACAGCGTCTTGAGCCGCGTCCGGGAGCTCAGGGAGCTGCCCGGCTCGTTGAATGCGATGTGGCCATCAGAGCCGATGCCCAGGATCTGCAGGTCGATGCCGCCGCACTCCGCGATGCGCTTCTCGTACCATTGGCAGAAGGCGGGGTAGTTGCCGGTCGTGCCCGAGGGAATGTTGATGTTGTGACGCGGGATGTTCACGTGCTGGAAGAAGTGCTCGTGCATGAAGTAGTGGTAGCTCTGGGGGTGATTCACGGGCAGGCCCACGTATTCGTCGAGGTTGAACGTCGTCACCCGAGAGAAGTCGAGCTGCTCCTCCTTGTGCAGCCGCACCAACTCCTGATAGAGGCCGAGTGGCGTGGATCCGGTGGCCATGCCGAGCACGGCATTCGGCTTGGTGTTGAGTACTTCGACGACGACCTGTGCCGCAGACTTGCTCATCTGCTCGTAGTTTCGCTGAATGATGACTTCCATCGAGAGCCTCCAGCGGAGGTGGGCGTGATGCGGCTTCCTTCCACGCTACCATCCCACGTTTCCTTCCAGTATCGCAATCCACAATACTTGATGTTGACCAAGACGGGGAGTGGCGACGTGAGCTTCGTCGCACCGGTCAAGGCGCAGTTCACGCTCTTCAAGGAGGCAAGAAGATGAGCGGCGACAGGCGCAGATTCATTCTCGCGTTTTTCGCGTACCTGATCATCACGTTCGTCGTCGCCACGGCGTGGCACCTCGTCGTGTTCAAAGACCTCTACATGACCGCGGGGATGCGAAGGGAGCCGCTGCTGCACCTGGGCATCCTCTCGATGCTCATCCAGGCTTTCCTGATGGCGTTCCTCTACCCGCGGTTTCGTGGAGCCGGCACGCCGGCGCTTGAAGGGCTCAAATTCGGGGTGCTGATGGGTCTCTTCATGGGAAGCTACGGTGTGCTCGCCGAGGCCGGAAAGTTCGACATCGGGCCGGTTGGGCCGTTCGTCGCGACCGAGGGAGCGTTCTTCCTGCTCCAATTCGCGATCGTGGGAACGGTGATCGGCCTCGTGTATGGGCGCGGGTCTGCCGCGATCACATGAGTGCCCGGGAGGGAGTGCCGATGAAACACAGCAGGAAGGTGACGACGGCGGCAGGCTCCTCGGAGGACACGATGTCCGCAGCATTTGATGGGAAGGTCGCGCTCGTAGCGGGCGCCAGCCGGGGGATCGGCGCGGCGACGGCGCGCGCGTTCGCGGAGGCGGGGGCGGCGGTCGTGCTGGCGGCGCGCGACGAACGCGCCTTGGAAGCCATGGCGCGGGGCATCCGTGCGGCCGGCGGCCGGGCGCTCGCCGTGCCGACCGACGTCGGCGACGCGGCGTCGGTCGAGCACCTCGTCGCTCAGGCGGTCGGCACCTTCGGGCGCCTCGACGCCGCCTTCAACAACGCACGGACGGCCCGCTGCCGGCGCACCTCGCCGAAATCGATCCCGCCGAGTTCGATCGCGGCATTCGCACCAACATTCGCGGCACGTTCCTCGGCATGAAGTATGAGATCCAGGCCATGCTCCGCTCGGGCGGCGGCGCGATCGTCAATATGGCGTCGGTCGCGGGAGTCTCGGCGTTCACTACTCTGGCCGCCTACGTCGCCGGCAAGGCGGGCATCATCGGTCTCACCAAGGTCGCCGCGCTCGACTACGCCGACCGCGGGATTCGGGTGAACGTCGTGGCCCCCGGGCCGATCCTTACAGAGCACCTAGAGCGGGCTGGCGAGGAGGCCCAGCGTGGGGCCGCGTTGTCCGTTCCGATGCGGCGCATCGGCCGCCCCGACGAGGTGGCTGCCGTGGTCCTCTGGCTCTGCTCCGAGAAGTCGTCATTCGTGACTGGGGCCGTGGTGCCGATCGACGGTGGTCAGTCCGCCGGCCTCAAGCCCCCGCGCGTGTACCGGCAGGGGGAGGGCATGAAGGCGAGCGGCTGACGGGAGTCTCGTATGCTGCTCGTCGTGTTCGTCCCCTCGCCGGCCGCGGCCGGCGAACTCGTTCGCCTCCACGGATCCGGACCTCCACTTGGCGCCCCGGATTGCGCGTCCGAATTCGGCGAGCGCGCTGGGGTCCGCATCGGCATCCTGAGAGTCGTCTTCACGACAGGGAGAAGGCGATGGCAGCGGCGCGGGAGGCGCGCCAGAACGGCGCGGCGGCGGAGGCCGGGCCGGACGTCAAGCGCTTCGAGCGCCCGGACCGCAGGCTGGTGTTCGAGCAGGGGAGCCTCGAAGCGATCAAGGTGGGCGGCAGGATGATCGGTAAGGGCAGTTACGGCCCCGGCTGGAAGTGGTCGCGTGCGGCCGGCGGCGGCGGGTTGCCGGCGCACGTCGGCGTCGTCTTGTCGGGCCGCGCCAAGGCGCGCGAGCGCGCAGGCCGCGAGACCGATCTGCTGCCGGGAGACTGCTTCCACCTGACGACCGCCACGGACCTCCGGGTCGTGGGCTATCGCCCCTGCGAGATCCTGTATGTGAGCGGAGTGGAGGGCCTGATGCACAAGTTGCAACGCCAGCAGTAGGCAATCGCCTCAGAGGGCAAGGTGTGAAAGCTTACCTCCTGACGACCGGCACGATCTTCGGGCTCTTCTCCCTCGGGCACATCGTGGAGCTGATCACGCGGTGGCGGTCGCCGGCCTCCGATCCCTGGTTCATGGGTGGCATGGCACTCATTGTCGTACTAAGCGCGGCCCTTAGCATCTGGGGTTTTCGCTTGTGGATGGCGACCCATGGGGGTGCCGCCCGACACGACTTTATGAAAGCGCACAGCCTTCGTCGAGGTGCACTAAGACCGCGACCCCGAGCCAGCTTCACCTCGTCACGCCAGATTCATCTTCCGCAGTAACGCTATGAATCTGGGGTGCGCGTGAAGCGTCGTGAACAAAAACGAACCCTTGACGCTGTAGACGGGGCCTGATCGGTCCTCGTAGGCTCGCTCTAGCCAGTCCATCGCGCTGTCCTGCTCGCCGAGACCCGTATAGACAAAAGCTATGTGGTAGGGTGAAACGAATCTCTGGCCCGACAGCTCCTCGAGTTGGTGCAGCACGTTCCGGGCTCTCGCGACGTCTCCCACCATCCCGTACGCCTGCCCCAGCTGTGCCAACCACAGCGTGTCGCCAGGGGAGAGGGATACCGCGATCTCCAATTCCGCCACGCCCTGCTTCACGATGCCCTTCTTCAGATAGGCCCACCCGAGCGTCGCGTGCGCGCGAGCGTAGTGCGGATCGAGCTCGACGGCGTGAGTG
>Ga0209057_1000901_pt1 | contig 25074 bp, 21 predicted proteins | sample GraSoiAngelo_146_FD_185903 | JGI IMG/M metagenome (GOLD analysis project Ga0209057, IMG submission 185903) | Grasslands soil microbial communities from the Angelo Coastal Reserve, California, USA - 14_1009_05_30cm (SPAdes) (version 2) | ecosystem: Environmental > Terrestrial > Soil > Grasslands ... | reverse complement strand
AAGAGCACCGCAGCCGGCGGACTCTTGGTGATGAACGTGAACGATTTGTCTTTGTAAACAGTGATCACGACCGGGAGAATGTCGCCGGCTTGTTTCTGCGTGGCGGCGTTAAATTCTTTACAGAACGCCATGATGTTGACGCCGCGCGGGCCGAGAGCGGTTCCAACCGGAGGTGCAGGATTAGCTTGTCCCGCTGGAATTTGGAGTTTGATGTGAGCTACGATTTCTTTGGCCATGGGATTTAGACAGAATGAACAGAATTCACAAAATAGATTGGACTGAAACAGCTAAAATCATTCTGAACATTTTGTCGATTCTGTCAGAAACTTCTTAGCCGCGCTCGACCTGCCAGTATTCCAGTTCGACCGGAGTGGCGCGACCAAAAATAGTCACGGAGACGCGCAATTTACCGCGCTCGGGATCAATTTCTTCAACGATTCCGGTCTGATTTTGGAATGGACCGTCAGCGACTTTCACCGATTCACCCACTTCAAAGCTGACTTTCGGTTTTACCTTTTCTTCCCGCTCCTTCATTTGCGCCAGCATGCTGTCCACTTCGGATTGCCGCATCGGGATCGGTTTGTCCTTGGTTCCGGCAAAGCCGATCACGCCGGGTGTGTCACGAACGAAATACCAGGTGCGCCCGACCAGCTGATTGTTTTCGTCGAGTAAATGCATGTTCACGATCAGATACCCGGGAAAAAATTTCCGTGTCGTCTCGCTCTTTTTCCCCTTCTTGATCTCCGATACGCGCTCAGTCGGAACGAGCACATCGTAAATCAAGTCGCCCATTTCCTCTGTCTTGACGCGTTTCAAGATGTTCTCGCGCACCTTGTTTTCCTGGCCGGAAAGCACGTGCACGACGAACCATTGATCTTTTGCTGCGAGTATCTGCCCCATAAATCAGTGTATCCGAGTGAAGAAATGGACGAAATTCACGAGGGCAAAATCGAAGAACGCGACGCACCCACCTAGCAGTATCATCGAGATGACAACCACAACGGTCGAGTCACTCAGTTCCTTGTAACGGCGGAACCCTTTCTCCTTTGGGTCCCACGGCCAGGAACACTTCTGCAACTCGATCTTCACTTGACCGACAAAATTTTTGACTTTGGTGATCATCTAAAATTCAGATCATGATTCTGTGAACGGTCGAAGCGTTAAACCACACAATCACGTGACAGTTTCATTTTCCAACGCCGCATCAGTTGCACGCCAGGAGGGACTCGAACCCCCAACAGGCGGTTTTGGAGACCGCTACTCTACCAATTGAGCTACTGGCGTATTTAATCTTCCTCTTCCGCTTAATCTTCCTCTTCGTCGTACCGCACTCAAGTCAGTAGAGTCAGAGGAAGAGGTAGAGGAAGAGTTTTAATCCAGAATGTCGCCCACGCGACCCGCGCCGACGGTCTTGCCGCCTTCACGAATAGCGAACCGGATCGTCTTCTCCATCGCGATTGGCGTGATCAACTCAACTTCGATTGAGATGTTGTCTCCAGGCATGACCATTTCCACGCCTTCAGCCAGTTTAACTGTGCCGGTAACGTCCGTGGTGCGGAAATAAAATTGCGGCCGGTAGTTGCTGAAAAACGGAGTGTGACGTCCGCCTTCCTCTTTGCTCAGCACGTAAACTTCCGCCTTAAACTTCTTGTGAGGTGTAATGGAGCCCGGCTTCGCGATGACCTGGCCGCGTTCGACCTCCTCCTTCTTCAAGCCGCGCAACAGAACGCCGACGTTATCACCCGCACGCGCTTCATCGAGAAGTTTGCGGAACATCTCGATATCGGTAGCAACGGTCTTCGCCGTTGGACGAATACCCACCAGCTCGACTTCCCCCATTTTCTTAAGAATGCCGCGCTCGACACGACCCGTAGCGACCGTGCCGCGGCCTTCAATGTTGAACACGTCTTCGATCGGCATCAGGAATGGCTGATCAATCGGCCGCTCAGGCACAGGGATGTAGTCGTCAATCGCTTCCACCAGTGCGAGCACCTGCTTTTCCGCGTCCGCATCGCCATTGAGCGCCTTCAGGGCGCTGCCCTTAACAATCGGGATCTTGTCTCCCGGAAATTCATACTGCGTAAGGAGATCGCGCACTTCCATCTCAACAAGATCAAGAAGCTCCGGATCATCGACCATATCGACTTTATTCAGAAAAACGACAATGGAAGGTACACCAACTTGCCGCGCGAGCAGAATATGCTCGCGGGTTTGCGGCATCGGTCCATCTGCCGCGGAGACCACCAGGATAGCGCCATCCATTTGGGCCGCGCCCGTGATCATGTTCTTGACGTAGTCGGCGTGACCGGGGCAATCGACGTGCGCGTAGTGGCGTTTATCGCTGGAGTACTCGACGTGCGCAGTGTTGATGGTGATTCCGCGCTCTTTTTCTTCCGGTGCGTTGTCGATTGATTCGTATGCGCGTACTTCGGCCATTCCCTTCTTTGCCAGCACCATCGTAATTGCTGCCGTCAAAGTTGTTTTGCCGTGGTCCACGTGCCCGATCGTGCCGACGTTCACGTGCGGCTTATCGCGTTTAAAAGCTTCCTTAGCCATTTCAATTCTCCTGTTAAACTAAACTTCGTCTTTTCTTCTAGTTTTCTCCACTGCCGGTCGCGAGTTCTTACGAGCCCATGACCGGGATCGAACCGGTGACCTCGTCCTTACCAAGGACGTGCTCTACCAACTGAGCTACATGGGCCTGCTTTTCGCCAGCCCAGCACCTCCGCGGCGAGCCGAGCGGCAAACCGGTTTGCTTTCTGCCAGAGATTCAAAAGTCCCAAAGCCGCGTCAAATTTGCAATTTGAACGACCATGGGACCGCCTCGTTCCAGCAAAAAGCGCCCGCAAACTAACCGCGCCCATCGTCGTGTCAAAGAAATTTTGGAGTGCAACGACGCTGTAAAGTGCGCTGTCCTCAGCGCATTACGGCAAGGGCCGCATGAAACCAATTCGTTGAGGACAGCGGACGCTACAGCCGCTCTTCGACTACCGGATAATGCTGCTAGTTTCTTCCGGTTTCCCCCGCGTGACCAGGCGCACGATTACCGCGATGACAATCAACACCGCGATCGCGATTCCGATGTTAAGAGGAGTAATCAGACTGGGCTTTTCGGGCGTCGGACTGGGTGTTGGTGAAGGAGGCGGTGGAGGAGATGCATTCTTTTTCGCCAGCATCGACTGCGCATACTGCAAGCGCTGGAACGTATCGTTGTCCTGCGGGTTTACCTTTAGCGCGGCCTCATAATCGGGAATGGCCTTTTCGTACTGCAGCGCCAGACTATAAGTGTAGCCACGCTTCGTCAACGCCTCCATATCATTCGGATTTTTGCTCAGGAGAAATGTGTAATCGGCAATGGCTGCGTCGAAGTTTTTCAAACCTCGATATGCTAAAGCGCGCCGATCATAACTCTGCAGATCGTCCGGTTTTTTCTGGATGAACGTCGTGAAATCGGCGACCGCCTTATCCCACTGGCTGAGTCCGAGCTCAGCGAAGCCCCGGAACTTAAGTGCGGTAAGGTCATCGGGTTTTAGTTCCAGCGCTTTGTTCAGATCAGCCAGGGCCGGATCGTACTGTTTAAGCTCGATCTGCGTCTCACCGCGTTCCAGATAACCGGAGGCATCTTTCGGCGCAACTTCGATGTATTTTGAAAAGTCCGCCATTGCGGACTGATACCTTGTTGAGGCGCCTTCCTGGTCACCTGCCGCAACGGCAGCCCGTGCCGCCTGGCGGTACGCGGTCCCGCGATTTGCATATCCACGAGGATCCTTTGGGTTCGCTTGAATCGCCTTGGTAAATTCGGCAGCTGCCTCATCGAAATGTTTTTGTTGCGCAAGTTCGATTCCGCGCTGCATGTGGTTCCCCCCGCCCCCCGCTGGCTTCTTTGTGAACGCGATGTGAGCAGCTGCAAGCGATAGAAATGACGCTGTCGCGATGGTGATTATTTGCTTGTTCAACATATTCATTTTCCTTCCGGCCTACTTTTTGAGCGATTTATCGTTTCTATGCGAGCAAATTAAAACGCGCCGAAATAGGAAAATGATGAAGCAACCAAGTTCCCCCAGCCAGACTGCGGAGCCGGGCCCGGGCCCAAATCTGTCGAGAGGTTACGCCGCAGTCTTCGCAACGGTCGCCATCTGGTCACTACCGTCGCTTTTCATGTACTATTTGAATCGCTTTTACGATCCGTGGGCGCAGAATTTTTATCGTTATTCAGTGGCGTGCATCGCCATCCTGCCGCTGGTGCTTTGGCGGATCCGCCGCAGCGGGCCGCGAATCGACATGCGCGCGATCGGGCTTTGCCTTGTTCCATGCGTACCGAATGTGATTCATCAGATCACTCAGGTTATGGCTCTTTCCTACATCGGCCCCGGCGTTTATACGATTTTCACCCGGTCTTCCGTAATATTCACAGCGCTATTGGCGTTGGCATTCTTCCCTGAGGAACGATTCGTCATTCGGCAATGGCAATTTCAAGTTGGCACCTTGCTCGGCCTGATCGGCGCGTTTGGCGTGATCTGGTTTCAAGCAAATGCGGAGTCGCACGACCGGCACGTCGCGTTGCCCGGATTACTCATTGCTTTTACCGCAACCTTTTGCTGGGCGCTTTACGGTGTTCTGATCAAACGGCCATCGGCTCGACTCGGATCGATCCGGAGTTTCGGCATTGTCAGCTTCATTACTTCGGCGTTGTTGTTTCCCCTCACCCTCGCCTTTGGCAAAATCGACACGCCCATTCAAGCCGGCGCGGAGGCGAACCTGATTCTGATCATTTCCGCTGTGACCTGCATCACGCTGGCACACGTTTTGTATTACGTAGCGATACAGGAAATCGGAGTCGCGCTGGCCCAAACTCTCCAGCTTCTTTGTCCCGCCATCGCGATGGCGCTCTCCGCCTGGATTTTTCACGAACGGCTTACGCACGCTCAACTTTGGAGCGCGGCTGTTCTGCTCCTCGGCGCATTCCTGGCCATGCGCACCAAGCCTGTCGCAACTGCAGAAACAGCCGAAAACATCTGAGAAGCCAAAATTCCGATACTGCATTCCGAAGCGAAATATTAGAATAATCATCCGCGCCGTATCCATATCCGGCATGGAGCATCCCGCATCGTGAACCTCAAAACGTATCTTATCACTCGCCAGAAGCTGATCGACCGCGCGCTGGATCGCTACCTGCCAAGAGCGAATACCAAGCCGGTTACGCTTCACAAGGCGATGCGTTACAGTCTTTTTGCGGGTGGCAAACGATTGCGGCCGATTCTTTGTCTCGCTGCAGCCGAAGCTTGTCGCGGCAACATTGACGACGCGCTCCCTCTCGCCTGTGCACTCGAGTGCATCCACACCTACTCGCTCGTGCACGATGATCTTCCCAGTATGGACAACGATGATTTCCGACGGGGCCGTCCCACCTGCCACAAAGTGTTCGGCGACGGCATCGCTGTGCTGGCCGGAGACGCTCTACTGACCGTCGCGTTCGAAATTGTCTCCAAGGCGAAACCGACTCTCAGTTACGATATTTCAACCTTGCTGCGCGAGATTGCGGTTGCGGCGGGAAGCCAAAAACTGATTGCCGGTCAAGTGGCAGATCTCGAAGCCGAAGGCAAAAAGGTCAAACGCGACCAGTTGCAATTTATTCACGAGAACAAAACCGCAGCCATTTTGAGAAGCTCGGTGCGGCTCGGTGCGATGAGCGCCAATGCGGATGCCAGGAAGCTCTCTGCTATCACACGCTTCGGCCAGCGACTCGGCCTCGCGTTCCAAATCATCGACGACATTCTCGATGTCACGCAGACATCAGAGATACTGGGCAAAAGCGCCGGCAAAGATGTGGTCGCAAGAAAAGCGACTTACCCCGCAGTGATCGGCTTGGAGAAATCCCGTGACGAAGCCAGACGGCTAACCCGACAAGCGCACAATGCTCTATCGGTTTTCAGTAGCAGCGACGCCGAACCGCTACATGCGCTGGCGAATTATCTGCTCGAGCGCGAGTACTGATTGGTAGACGGCTCGGCCAACCGGCACGCCCGGCCGTTGCGCCCTACGTCGCGAGCGCCAAATTGGGGTCGATCTCCTCGGTCAAGTGCGATTCAAATCCCGCCCGCAATCGCAATAAGGCAGCGAACCCGATCATGGCTGCATTATCAGTGCACAACCACGGCTCAGCGTTCTTAAATGCAAATCCGTTGCGACCGCATGCCTCGTACAACTGCCTTCGCAGTTCCTCGTTGCAACTGACCCCGCCGCTAACTGTCACGAGATCGACGTCGTATTTCTGCGCCGCGGCGATCGTCTTTGTCACAAGCACGTCGATAATTGCTTGTTGGAATGACGCGCAGAGATCGGCCAATACGCGCTCATCAAACTTGTAGGGCGTTTGTGTCAGACGCCATTCCTCTGGCGTTTCATAGAAAAGCCCTGCAACTTTCGGCAGCAAATACCGCACCGCAGTTTTTAAGCCGCTGAAACTGAAATTCTCCGAGCCGAGCATGCTGCGGGGCAGATCAAAACGGTTTCGATCACCGTTGCGGGCGAGCTTTTCAATTTCCGGACCACCCGGATAACCGAGCCCGAGCATCTTGGCTACTTTATCGAACGCCTCGCCAGCGGCATCATCCACCGTGCGCGCAACGACCTGGTAATCGCAAAGCGCATGCACGCGAACCAGCATGGTGTGCCCGCCGCTCACAATGAGCGAAATGTTCGGTCTGATTTCGTCCTCGTGATCTACGCCACGGAAAAAGGGAGACAACAAATGGCCTTCGAGATGGTTGATCGCGAGATAAGATTTGCCAAAGCCGATCGCCAATCCCTTGGCAATCGATGCGCCTATCATGAGCGAACTAGCCAGTCCAGGTCCGCTTGTCGCCGCAAACGCATCGACCTTTGACAAGTCGATCTTGGCTGCGCTTACAGTGCGATCGAGCAGCCGCGGTGCGTACAGCAGATGATTGCGCGACGCAATCTCAGGCACGATCCCGCCGTATTTCTCGTGTGCAGCGATTTGCGATGCCACTTCGCTGGCCAGCAATTCGTGGTCGGGGTTGTTGTCGCGTCCACGCAGGATGGCCACGGCGGTTTCATCACAGGAGGTTTCGATGGCCAGAATCGTTTTCATTGGTGTAGCGGCGGTTGTGGCAACCGCCGTCGCGACAAGACAGGCGCTTGGCACAAGCGCCTCTACAATTATTTCTTTACCGCTTCCGCTTTCGGCGCGCTCTGTTGCGCGTAAATCATAACGCCCTTTAGTGCGTCGATTGCGCGCAACATCTGCGGATCTTTCGTCTTGATAATGGTTTTCTCGTCCTCAGGTTTGATATTTCCAGCATTGCGCAATGCAAATAGAGAGCGCTCCTGCTCGGCAGTCATGGTGACTTTAATATTTGGAGTTACGCCATTGCCCTGAATAACCTGTTTGCTCGGCGTATAGTATTTTGCCGTGGTCAGACGCACCGCGGAGCCGTCCGGCAACTGCATCACATTCTGTACGGAACCCTTTCCGAACGTGGTCTCGCCAACAAGCACAGCACGATGCAAATCCTTGAGCGCTCCGGCGACGATTTCCGCGCCGCTTGCGCTGCCTTCGTTGACCAGCAACACCATCGGAAAGGTGGGACGCTCTTTTTTCACGCCCGAAGTCGAGTAATCATGCTGCTGAGACGCGACGCGTCCCTGCGTTGAAACGATCTTTGTGTTAGGAGGCAAAAATTGAGCGCATACATCGACCGCGCTGTTCAATAGCCCGCCTGGATTGTTCCGGAGATCGAGAATAAGCGCTTGCATGCCCTGCTTTTGCAAATCGTCGAGCGCCTTTGATAGTTCCTCGGCTGTAGGTTCGTTAAACTGAATCAGCCGGATATAACCGATCTTGAACGGGCCGGTCAGCTCCGCGTCGAGCAATCTTGCTCCTTTAACACTTTGAATTTTGATCTCCGCCCGTTGCAGCGTGTATTCCTTGATTTCTTTTGTCAAAGGTCGCAACAGGGTAAGCGTTACTTTCGCGCCGGCAGGCCCACGCAAAACAGTGATCGCATTCTGGAGATCCATTTTTTCCGTCGAAATACCGTTGATGCGCAAGATCTGGTCTCCCGATAGAATGCCTGCCTTGGCGGCTGGTGTGTCTTCCATTGCTGTGATGACTGTAGGCAGGCCATTTTTCATGGAAACCTCGATGCCCAGACCATTGAAGCGGCTGCGGGTGTCATCCTGCATGTCTCGAAAGTCGTTCGGGTCCATGAACTGACTATGCGGGTCCAGCGAAGAAAGCATGCCCTTCATTGCCGCAGTCATGAGATCGTGATAGCTCGTCTTATTGCCATCCACGTAATCCTGGCGAACCAATTCCAGAGCCTTTGCGAAAATGGAAATCTGCGCGTAGCCGTTATCCTCTTGGGTCTTTCCTGGCGGCGCTTCCTGCGCGAATACATTCGGAGAGACGCCGATTACGAGACAAACCAGTAATGGGATAATCACCAGGCGCCTCATAGTTCAAACGAAGATTGCAGAAACGTCACCATCGCTCATGAGGAATTTTTAGCAACGGCCAACCCAAAGTGCTGTCTTAATTGAGACCCGTAAAAATGAGTAAGCGCTCTTCTAAGCCCATTCACACCCGGCTTCAGCCGGGGGCGGAAAGCCAGCCGAGCATCAGCCGTTTTAACGGCTTTCCTGCGGCACGCAAACCGTTGAAACGGTTTCTGTCCTGTTCGTGTGTCCGCACCGGGCAGAAGCCCGGAGTTAATCAGAATGCGCTCCGGCAAACTTTCTCCTTTGGCGTTATCCTACTAACGCTCTGTTTCTCCAGCGCAGGCTTCGCTGCCCAAACAGAGGACGCCGAGTACGAATCGGTAGCTGAGGAATACATCAAAACTTATCTGGCGGCCCATCCACTTCAGGGGACTGCTCTTGGCCTGCACGAATATGATGGAAAAATTACCGACTACAGCCGACTCGCTCTCGATGCCGAACTTAATCGCCTGCAACGCTTCGACGATCGTCTCAGCAAGTTCGACCCAAGCAAACTGAGCTACCGGCAATCCATCGATCTGCGAATTCTTCAGACTGCCGTGAAGAGGGATCTCTTTGAAATACAGGAGATGTCGATCTTCGAGCGAAATCCCATGGTTTATGCGCGCGCAGCTGATGTGAATGTTTATATCAAAAGAAATTTTGCACCACTTGAGGATCGTGTTCGCAGCCTAGTCGCAATTGAATCTCAAATTCCAAATATTCTCATTGCGGCGAGGACAAACCTTAATGAAAAGCTTCCCAAACCATTTGTAGAACTTGCAATCCAGATCGCGAGAGGGTCTGCGGATTTTCTGAAAAAAGATCTCGTAGCAGCAGTCACCGGACTTAAGGACGAACAACTCCGCTCTGCATTTCAGGAAGCGAACCGCAAAGCTGCAAATGCGCTCAACGATTATGCAGCGTGGCTGGAGCGGGAAAAACTTCCGAAAGCCTCACTCGACTTCGCGCTCGGCGAAGAGAAATTCGGACGCTTCCTGGCCCAAACCGAGCTGGTCGATCTTTCACCGCAGAAAATTCTCGAGATCGGAATGGCGCAACTAAAAGCAGAACAGGACGCCTTCGCGGAGGCCGCGAAAAAGATCGATCCGAATAAGTCACCAATTGAAGTCTTCAAGCAAATCCAGAGCGAACACCCAACGCCGGACAAGCTCATCCCCGATGTCGCCAAAGACCTCGACAAAATTCGTAAGTACGTTTTGAGCCATCACTTGGTTAACATCCCCTCGAACGTTCGCGCAAAAGTAAAAGAGACTCCGCAGTATTTGCGCGCCACGTCTTTTGCCTCGATGGACACGCCCGGTCCGTTCGAAAAGCGCGCTACCGAGGCATATTATTACGTCACGCCGACGGAGAACAATTGGCCGGAGAAACAAAAGCAGGAATGGCTCACCGCGTTCAACTATTACACTTCCGATGTCACCTCAACTCACGAAGCTTACCCAGGCCATTACGTCCAGTTCCTGCACTTGAACGCGTCGACGGCGAGCAAAGTCGAAAAAATCTTCGGCAGTTACGCGTTCGTCGAAGGGTGGGCGCACTATTGCGAGAAAATGATGCTCGACGAAGGCTTCGGCAACCCGACTAGTTCAAGTCCTAATGAAGAGGATGTGAAACGCGCGGCCAAATATCGAATGGCTCAGGCTGACGAAGCGCTGCTACGTTTATGCCGGTTGTGCGTGTCGATCAAAATGCACACGCAAAACATGTCGCTCGATGAAGCAACTAAATTTTTCCAGGACAATTGTTACTACGAAGAAAAACCGGCACGCCAGGAAGCCATGCGCGGCACTTTCGATCCCGGCTATCTCAACTACACGCTCGGCAAATTGCAGATTCTGAAACTGCGTGACGATTACAAGACGCAAGAGGGTAACGACTTCTCATTACAAAAATTCCATAACGAGCTGCTCAATCACGGCATGCCTCCCATCCGTCTCCTCCGCGAAATCATGCTCAAAGATCAAACGAAATGGAACGAAGTGCTGTAGGTTCTCCTCTTCCTTTTCGTCTTCCTCTTTCTCTTGCTCGTGCTCGTCTTCGTGCTCGATCCCCGACGCTGTAGCCGTCGCCTGTGGCGACGCACCTTCGACGCCGCGTTAGCCTGCTTCTCGATCAGTGCCGCGCTTCGCGCAGCGAAGCGGCTACAGAAACAGACTCACCAGGGAATTTCTTTGCGGTCGCGCAAGAATTTACCCGTAAGGTCCTGCGGTGCTTCGCTGGCGAGCCAAACAATCGTGTCCGCACCCTCTTCTACTGACCTTGTTGCACTCCGGCCGCCCATATCCGTGCGTACCCAACCCGGGCAGACAGAGTTTATCGCGAACTTCGGTAACGCCGCGGCGAGCTGCGATGTCACGCCGTTAAGTGCAGTCTTGGAGATGCAATAAGCCGGCGACCAACCATCCGCGCCACCGGTCAACTGCCCACCACCGCTGGAGACATTAATCACGCGCGGCGCTTTGCTCTTAGCGAGCAATGGCACAAACGCGCGTATCACCCGCAGCGCACCAAGCGTATTTGTCTCCAACGTCTTTCGTAATAATTCATCGCCGATCTCCAAAATCGCATGATCCCCATCGACAATGATCCCCGCATTGTTGACCAGCACGTCGAGATGATCTGAGGTTTTGACAAACTCTCGCGCCGCAACGGCGACGCTATTGTTATCGGAAACGTCGATCTCTAGAAAGGCTGTCTTTCCGCCCTTCTTCGCAATTTCATCTGCCGCTTTACGGCCCGCACTGCGATTGCGCGCACCAATGAACACGTGAAATCCTTTAGCCGCGAGCTGACGCGCAACTTCGCGCCCGATTCCCTTATTTGCGCCAGTGACCAAGGCGATTTTCATGTGCGCTTGGATGCCGCTCATTCACCGAGACCTTCCTCTTCTTCATCGGGCAAAAGATCCCTCAACAACGGCTGTGGATTCGACGGCAATTCCTCCACATCGCGCAATTTCTTTGTGATCGCGCGTGATCGGACATCGACATCTTCTATTTTCCGTGAGGCCTGATCGATTTTCTCCTTAACCGCCGATAACGCTTCACCAAATTTTCCAAACTCCGTTTTCACCTCTGCTAGGCGGTTCCAAACTTCGCTCGAGCGCTTCTGGATCGCGAGTGTGCGAAAGCCCATTTGTAAGCTATTGAGCAACGCGGCGAGCGTGGTCGGTCCGACAAAAGTGACACGGCAATCCCGCTGCACGTTTTGAACGAGGCCAACGCGCCGAATCGCCTCCGCGTAAAGCCCTTCGCTTGGCAGAAACAAGAGCGCAAAATCGGTCGTCTTTGGCGGGTTAATGTATTTCTCGCAAATATCTTTCGCACAGCGTTTCAACTGGGTCTCCAGCGTTTTGATGGCTGCTTCTACTGCCGCAGGATCGCCATTTTCCTGCGCGGCTGTGAGGCGCTCGTAATGTTCCATCGGAAATTTTGCGTCAATCGGCAACCACACCGGCGCGCCGTTCTCGTCGCCGGGCAACTTGATCGCGAACTCGACGCGCTCATCGGTGTCGTCGCGCGTTTTCATATTTTGGGCGAACTGATCTCGCGTCAGCATTTCTTCCAACAGCACGCCGAGCTGCCATTCACTCCAGCCGCCGCGCGTCTTCACATTCGTAAGTACGCGCTGCAATCCGCCCACGTCACTCGCCAGTTGCTGCATCGCGCCTAGCCCTTGATGCACCTGCTCCAGCCGGTCGCTCACCAGCTTGAACGATTCGCCAAGGCGTTTTTCGAGTGTGCCTTGCAATTTTTCGTCGACGGTGGCCCGCATCTTGTCGATCTGTTTCGCGTTGTCCTCCTGCAATTGTCTCAGTCGAACGTCGACAGCAGATCGCACACCTTCGAGCGACCTGGTCAATTCTTCCCGCTGATTTTTCGCGGCCGCGCCTGCTTCCTCGCGATTGCGGGAAAATTCATCGCGCAGGCCGCGATCGATCACTTCCAATCGTCGGACGAGTTCCATCTGAACATCAGAAACGCTGCGGCTGCTAGTACGCTTGGCTAAGAAGAAGACGGCAACGGCAAGCACGCCGCCGCCAATCAATCCGATCACGAGGTAAAGCAGCGGACTCATGTTAGACATCTAGAGATTCCGCGACTTCGTTCGGAATGACAAGCCGACGACGCGCACGACTATTTTTCAAACAGCAGCTCGCCGGCGCGGCTCGTGGCTTTCACGACCGCCTTGATGAGCGTGACGCGGAGTTTGCCTTCTTCGAGTTCGAGAATGCCGTCGATGGTGCAGCCCGCCGGAGTAGTCACGGCGTCCTTGAGAAGGGCGGGGTGATCGCCGGTTTCCAACACAACACTTGCCGCGCCTTTCATCGTCTGCGCTGCGAGAAGGGTCGCTACGTCGCGCGGCAAACCGACTTTCACGCCAGCTTCGGCCAGCGATTCCAGAATGATGTATGCGAAGGCAGGGCCGCTTGCAGAAAGACCCGTGACCGCGTCCATGTGCTTCTCATCAAGGACAATCGTGCGGCCCACCGCATCGAACATCGTGCGAGCAATGTCGAGATGATGAGGGCTGGCATGAGTCCCACCACAGATTGCCGTCATGCCACATTGAACAGCGGCCGGAGTATTTGGCATTGCTCGCACGACTGGCACTTGGTCGCGCTTGCCGCTTGTGGCCGCGGCAAGTTGCTGCTCGACGAAGCCTGCCGGCACAGAGGCCGCGACGGAGACAACCAGCGTGTCGGCGGCAATTTCGGGAGCGATCTCCTGCAACACTTCCGCAACGGTTTGCGGTTTTATTGTCAGCAAAACGATGTCAGCGCCTTTGACCGCTTCGCGATTGTCGGTGGTCACTGCAATGCCGAGCTCCCTCGCGAGCGCGGCTGCTCTCTCAGCATGCTTTACAGTCGCGATGACTCTATTGGACACGAACAGTCCCTGCTTCAGATATGCCCGCAGCAGGATGCCACCCAATTTACCGGCACCGAGTAGCACCAGTTTTTTGTCGGAAAGTTTCGGCGACATTTTTAAGGCTTTGCCAAACAACAGAGATTGACTCGTCCGTCTCCCGACTCTCTCGCTGCTACCCTCGCAGCGCAAACCGTCTACGTCGCTCGCCCCAACTCTCCATTCCTCGACTTCGCTCCGAATGACAAGTTGCCGTAGCGACGCTAATCGAGCTTAAAATCGCACCTTCACGCCACCGTACGCGGCGCGGCCGAGCGCGGGGAAACCGAAGACCTCCGAGTAATGCTCGTTGGTTAGGTTGTCGATGCGACCGAAGATTGAGAAGTGCGGGTTGACTTCGTATTCGGCGGCGATGTTTACAAACGAGTAGTCTTCGATATCGAAATTTGGTCCGCCGAAATTCAATTCCTCGCGGGCGTTGACGAACTTTGCTTCGACCACTGTTCGTAGCCTTTTCCACCAGAGGTATGACGCTGAAAGGTAAACCTCATTGCGCGGGCGACGCGGCAGACGCGCGCCTTGCAACTGCGAAACGTCTTTTGAGGAAGTCTTTTCCGCCTCGAGGTAGGTGTAAGCCGCTGTCAAAACGAAATTGGGAATCGGTTGGGCGCGCAGTTCTGCTTCCAACCCCTGGGTTTCGGCAGAGCCAAGATTGAGCGTGTCAAAAAGCCCGTTAAACCCGATAACGTTCGAGAGGTCGTTATGAAAGTAGGTGAGGCCCGCATCCACGCGATTTTGCCACAGCTGCTGTCTGATTCCGATGTCCCAACCGAGGTCCTCTTCAGGTTTCAGGCCGAAGTTGTTTCCGAAAATTTTGTCCTGACTGCTTGGCGGGCTGAAGCCAGTACCGACGCTGGAATGCAGAATGGTATTCGTTTTGTCGATTTTGTAACTGCCGGCAAAACGATAGGTCCAAATGCCGCCGAATTCATTGAAGTGATCGAAACGTCCCCCAGCGACGAAGATCAAATTTTCGACGGGCGTTAACGTCGCCTCCACAAATCCCGCGATTTCGTCCGTGTGATCGCTCACAAATGTTGGTCCAAACAGAACGAACGGGCGCTCCTGGCCCGCATTAATACGGCTGTAGTAAAATCCTGAGGTTAGTGTCAACCACGACACTGGTCGGAGATCATTCTGATAATCAACCTGCGTTCGTTCGAACACCGCGCGTGTCGCCCCGACAAACCCGTCCTCATTCGGATCATTGATTTGACGCTCGTGATCGTAACTGAGAATAAATTTATGCTCCCACCAGTCCGTCGTTTTCCAATCGATATGCGGCCCGATCAACCAACGCTCCGTAAGAAAATGATCGATCGGCCGCGGATCAAAGATTGTATTCGGCAGTCCAATGTCGCTGACCGAATACGTGAACAAGCTGCCGATCCGCAATTGATCGTTAGGCGACCAGCCGATGTCGCTGATCGCGGCCGTGTTGCGGTAGTTGTTGTTCGGCCGTGCGTTCTCCGTATCGAGACGACTCGCACCGACTGAATAATCGAAGCCATCGACTTTGCCGTCGCTCTGAGACCATTCCCGAAACGTGTCGTAGGAGCCGCCCTCGGCGGCGAACATTACGCCCGGCGTTCCATTGCCTTGTTTGGTGAAGATTTGAATCACACCTGCAAGTGCACGTGGTCCGTAAATTGTGCTTTGCGGCCCGCGCACAACCTCTATCCGGTCGATATCGTCCGTAGTGAAATCGGCAAAATTGAATGCGCCCTGCAATCCTTGATTGATCGGAATGCCGTCAAGCAAAACCTGCGTGTGTTCGCTGCGCAGTCCGCGCGTAAACACCGACGTCAACTGGCCGGGTACTCCGGTCTGCACGACGGATAACCCAGGCACTTCGCGCAGAGCATCGCTCACGCGTTGGATCTGTTTTTGCTCCAACTCCTCCGAGCTGATCACGCTCGCGCTTGCGGGCGATTGATCCAGCGGAATATCGAAACGCGTCGCTGAGACGACGACTGACTCCACCTCCGCTTCAGCCGGCGAAGGAGTGGGCGTGGCTTCCTGCGCGTGACAAACGACAGGCACGAAGACGAGGATCGCGACCAGAAAAAACCAAACTGAACGATTTTGCATAACAAATTTCCTCCAACTCCGAGAGTCGGACTTGTTAGGCCTCGAATGTTTTCGAAGCGTCGCATCGCCCAGCTCTCATTCTTCTTTTTGCGAAGAAGTTTTTTCGTGGGTGGGTTTTGTAGCGGCGTTTGTGTCAAACGCCGGGCGGCTAACACAGCCGCCCCTACAACACGAATGAGGTGGACCGGACAAATATTCTGGCTCCTGGCTTCATCCTTGTTCCCGCCTTCACCCCCGAAATTTTTTCGGGGATTGGCCCAGTGGGAAGTCGTATCCAGTTACAGCAGCGCAACTGCTCCCGATTTTCACGGGATTTCTTGCGCCGATCCACTTTTCCAAGCTCGCAAAGAACTGAATCGAGAAGTAGCGGCTCGCGCTCGGGGACGCAAGACTTATTTACCGCTCAGCGACAAACCGCCGACCCAGTGGCGTGATCGAACCGTACGCTGCCAAGTTTTCCTCCTGTGCGGCAAGGGCTTGAAGGACCGCGTCGCGTTCGGTCGCAGTGATCGAGTTGGCGACGTACCGAAAATAATACGCTGCGTTCTCTCTAATGACGCGGCCTAACATCTTTTCAAGTTGCGCGTCAATTTCGACGGCTTTGTGCAATTCTCTCTCGTGATTTTCTCGCCACGTGGTCAACGTCTCCGTTTTTGATAGCACCTTGTCCAGAAACTCATCACTCATGACCAGCGCACTCGCCGCTTCGAGCAAATGGATCGCGCTCGTGAACCAACGTAATGTTTGCTCATCGGCAGACTCATAAGCGAAATCTTCCACGATTATTCGTCCGCCGTTTGCTAGGCAGTCCGCTGCGTGTCTAACCGACTCACCTAGCGGATGAATGTGATGAAGCGAGCGCGTGAAGAGGACTGCATCAAACTGCCCCTGATCAAAATCAGGCCAGGTGGCGACGTGCGCGTTGACCCCAAGCCGCCGCGCAGCGGCGACAGAATCGCGGTCAGAATCGATTGCAATGACGACGTATCCGTCCTTCGACAAACGGGCAGCCAGCTCGCCCGTTCCACAGCCGACCTCCAAAATTCGGCGGCATCCGCGCGGAAGGAATCGCCTGACGAAATCGTAAGTATAACGCGTTTCGAACTGCATTCTTGCGTACTTTAACTCGCTGCTTGCGCTTCCCGGGCCAAGATTTATCTATCTCTCGCCAATTTACTTTTTCCAAATTGCACTCTTCTCCCAACTTAGTTATCACTGGCGGCGCCGGTTTCATCGGATCCAATCTTACACTTGCTCTGCAAGAGAAATTTCCGGACGCGCGTCTCACCGTGATCGATGACTTTCGCTCAGGTAATTTCAAGAATCTTACCGGCTATCGCGGCGATTTCGTCGCGCAAAATTTAGCGACACTAGATTGGCGAGAACAGTTTGGAGACGAAAATTTCGACGCCATTTTTCATCTCGCCTCGATTACCGATACCACGTTGCACGATCAATTCGTCCAGGTGCACGACAACGTCGAAAGTTTCCGGCGTTTATTGAATTTTGCGCGCCCGACTAAAACGCGAATTATCTACGCTTCTTCCGCTGCCACATACGGCCCCGCGACTGAGGCCAGCGTAGAATCAAACGGCGCGGCGCCGGCAAACGTTTACGCCTTTTCCAAAGTGATCATGGACAATATCGCGATGCGCGCTGCTGCCGAGTCGCCTGAGTGGATCATCGTTGGCCTGCGGTACTTCAATGTTTACGGGCCGCGGGAAGCGCACAAAGGCGTGCCTGCCAGCATGATATTTCATCTGTCGCGGCAAATGAAGGCGGGGCAGCGGCCGCGCATTTTCAAGCACGGCGAACAAAAGCGCGACTTTGTTTACGTGAAGGACGCTGTCGAAGGCAGCAACCGCGCGCTCGATGCGCAAACGAGCGGGATCTATAACCTTGGCTCGGGTCAGGCGCGCTCGTTCAACGAGTTAGTGGACGTGCTTAACAAATGCCTGGGCACAAATTTTCAGCCGGATTACATCGACAATCCGCATCCGCATTACCAAAACTTCACGCAAGCCGATCTGACGAATGCGCGCAACGCGCTCGATTATAAGCCGCGATTTCCGCTGGAAGACGGCGTCCGCGATTACATGCAGTGGCTGTATGGGGATAAGCTTTCAGTCTAAGTTTGTAGCACCCGCCCCGCGCTTCGCATAGCGAAGCGGTTACAGCATTACCCTTCCCAGAAAAATTTTGTCGGACGATTGATTTCCGGCGGCAGACTCTTGTGCACCGGACAATTAAGCGCGGTTTGTTCCAAAACTTTGCGATGTGGTGAATCGGGCGGAAGCGGGATGTGAATTTCGTTCGGCAATGCCACGATGCGTCTTGGCGCGTCATTCGACATTTCCTTTTGCACGGAGACGGTCATGCCGCGCAATTCGACGCCGAGTTCCTGCGCCTTGATTCCCATGGTTGTTGTCATGCATGTGGCGAGTGCGGTCGCAACGAGATCGGTGGGGGAAAATGCCTGGCCCCTGCCCTTGTTATCAGTCGGTGCGTCCGTGAAAATTTTCGACTGCGATGGGCCGTGTGTCGCGTCGCAATGCAAATCGCCGGTGTATTTGACTGAGACTTTGACCATAATTTAGCTACAGATTACCACGCACCTTCGCGGTAGGCTACGGCGACGCAGTCAGATTTTCACAGATTCAGAAGTGGCAAATCATCTGTGGCGATCGGCATCTCCTGGATTTTTGTCGGGATATCTTGCAGCCGGATCGCGCCCCTTATTCGAAACAATTCAGTCATGAAAAGGGAAATCACGGGAAAGGATCTAACAAACGAAGCGCCGCGCAGTCCGCGCCTTCGAGTTGGTGGCTATGCTATTCTTGGCCGCACCATCGACAAATGCCGCGCACTCGTGGCAGGGAACATCGGCGAATATCATTTCGATTGTCCGCTGGATCGCACGCTCTTCGGATTTAAGGGGATAAGAGGCGAAGATTTCAGAGCGCAAATCGAGCAAGGCAGAAGTGACGAAGAGATAATTGAATGGCTCAACCAAAGCGGCGAGGAGAAAACGCCGGCGCAAATCAGACGCTGGAGCGAAAAGATGGAAGCCAGCAGTCTCCACGATGATCTGGAGAAGCGCGATTTCTTCGTCGAAGAAACGAAAAAACTGGGGCTCGACCCGGAGAAGACGACAACATTCGCGTGGCTGGAAGTCGACGATAGAGTTTCTCACGCACAGCAAGCGGCGTAAGAATTGAGACAGATAAGTGGATCGGCTTCTCCTAAAGACGATGCCACGTCGAAGGCGCAAGATAAAAATCAGGCGACAGAACCGCATTTGTTGTGTCAACGCGTTGAGGACGACGCGTTCCACCAGTCGATCTACGTTTTAATCAGCGGCGGCGGGACGTCTTCGGTAATGCCGGCATCGATGCCACGTCGAAGTTTGCTGTGCCGCACGCTGTACAGAAAATAGATCAGCAGACCGATCGCGAGCCAGACGACAAAACGAATCCAGGTCATCACCGGCAGACTCAACATCAGCACAAGACACATTAACACGCCGAGGATTGGGAAAACCGGAACGAACGGCACGCGAAACGGGCGTGGACGTTCCGGCGCAACGCGGCGCAATACGTTTACGCCGAAACAAACCAGAATAAATGCGAAGAGCGTCCCGATGTTCGTGAGGTCAGCGAGATCGCCGATATTTGTAACCATCGCCACGCCAGCCACGACCACTCCAGTCCAAATGGTCGTGATATGCGGGGTGCGGAAGCGCGGATGAATTTTGGCGAAGTATTGCGGCAGCAAACCATCGCGCGCCATAGCCATGAAGATGCGCGGCTGCCCAAGCTGAAACACGAGCAGCACTGAAGTGGTGCCGGCGAGCGCGCCCGCGCTCACCAACGCTTGCGCCCACGGTTTGCTTGAGAAGGCCGTAGCGACAGGGGCGGCATCGCCAGTATAGATCGTGTATTTTTTAATTCCGGTAAGCACAGCCGACATCAGTACGTAGAGCACCGTGCAGATGATCAGACTCACGATGATGCCAATCGGCATGTCACGCTGCGGATTGCGCGTTTCTTCAGCCGTCGTCGAGACTGCGTCGAAGCCGATGAACGCGAAGAACACGATGGCCGCGCCGCTCATCAGCCCGGCAAAGCCATTTGGCGTGAATGGATGCCAGTTGCTCGGGTTCACCATAAATGCGCCGAAGGCGATGACGAACACGACGACCGCAGTCTTGATAATCACGATCGTCGTATTCGTGTGCGCGCTCTCACGAATCCCGTAAACAAGAAGAACGGTAACGGCTGCAACGATGAGCAAAGCTGGCAGATTGAAGGCGATGGAGTGTCCAGCGATGATCGGCAAGGCGGTTGATGAATACGCTTCCAGAGCCGCGCCTCCCTTGGCGAGTAAATCTGTGGCCGTTTGATGATCGTTCACGAGCCATAGCGGAAACTTTAAATGAAACAGGCTGTCGCAGAGTTGGACGAAATAACCTGACCAGCTCACCGCCACAGCCATATTGCCAACCGCATATTCCAAAATGAGGTCCCAACCAATGATCCACGCCACAATCTCGCCCAGCGTCGCGTAGGAATACGTGTAGGCGGATCCCGAGACCGGAATCATCGACGCGAGCTCGGCGTAACAAAACGCAGCAAACGCGCAAGCGATACCAGCGACGACGAAGGAAGCGGCAATGGCGGGACCCGCGCCCGCGCGTCCAAACACAACGCCTGTGCCGGACATCCACGCCTGAATGAAATTGATCACCGGCGTCTCAAGTCGGGACGCAAATGTTTGGCCCGCCGCTGCCGTTCCGGTGAGCGAAAAAATTCCCGCGCCGATGATGGCGCCGATGCCAATGGCGGTCAGCGCGACCGGTCCAAGCGTGCGTTTCATTTGCCGCTCCGGCGCGGCCGCTTCGGCGATCAACAGATCCGGGCTTTTGGTTCTGAAGAGTTGAAGTGCCACGGCGCGAGATCGTGTCACCAAGCAGTTCGACTGGTCAATCCAAAGCTTTGGACCTCGATCCCTAGGACGCGAGTCGAGCGGCCGAAGTTTATGCGCAGTCGACGCAGAGAAAAACTTTTTGTAACCTGACGCTCGTATGCCCGATGAACTGGAAAAATTTGTCCTGAGCGATACGGCGATCTCCGCAATTGAACAAGCGTCATCGGGCCGAAGGCGTTTTTTTGGCAGGCGTAAAATTCAGCGTCCAGCGATTACGCATTGTGAGAATTGCGGAGCGCAATTGCGGGGACATTGGTGCGCGAAATGCGGCCAACCGGCAATCGATTATCGCCGCTCTTTCCGGCATGTCATTGCCGATTTACTCAATGAGTTTCTGAATTGGGACTCGAAGTTTTTCGCAACGATCGCTCTTCTCGTAGTTCGTCCATGGAAATTGACGAACCAGTTTCTCGCGGGTCATCGCGTGCGTTATGTGCATCCGCTGCGACTTTATCTTCTCGCAAGCATTCTGTTTTTCTTTGCAGTCAACTACGCGATCAAGTCGGCCCACTTCGATCCGATAAATCTTTCTCCGGAAAATCGCGCCGAGATTCGAGATGAATTGCAGCGAGAAAACCTCGCCCCGGAAGTCCGGTCGAAAATCGAAGCTGCGCTCGGCGGCGTCGAAGTTGCGCCTAACAAGCGCGCACGGCTTGAAGAAGAATTGAAGCGCGAAGATTTACCGGCCGATGCGCGCCGCGAAATCCAAGAACGTTTGCAGCACGGCGATCCTGTGCCGAACGCGCGTACCAAAATAGAAGACGCGATGAAGGATTTGCAGCCGGAGGTACGCGCCAGAATTCAGGATGCATTGAAGCGTGCTTCTCCAACGCCGGCTCGGGAACCTCAGCAGCCGGGGCAAACGACGCCAGAGCCGAGAGAGAACGATAGACCACGTCTCGAGTCTGGTTCAGATAAGAACGCATCAACGCCATTCGAAAAATGGATCGAAGCGCGAGCAAAGGAAAAGATGGGTGAGCATGGAACAAAGATGGGGCTGTTTATCGCGACGCTCTTTAACAATCTGCCTTACATGATGCTCTGCTGTATCCCGCTCTTTGCTTTTGTTTTGAAAATCCTCTACATCCGCCGCCACATCTTCTACGTCGACCACCTGGTTTATGCGCTTCACATCCACACATTCGCTTATACCGGAGTCATGCTAATCGTGCTCGCGACAATCGGACTCAACCACATGGCTCCAGGTACGATCACGGGTTGGATCATCGCGCTCCTTTGGATCGCGTTCGTAGTCCAAATTTTCTTGTCGATCCGTCGCGTTTATCGCCAGGGTTGGTTCATCAGCATTTTCAAATTCCTTTTTGGCGGATTTGCGTATCTGATCGTCCTGGTATTTGCGCTCGCCGTGACGTTTTTCATCACAGTCGCATTACCATGAGAAAACTAATCTCCTTCGCTTTCGCTTTAGCCAGCCTTTCTGCCACTGCATTTCCTGCTGATCGGCAGATCGCTTTCGAACGCAATAACGCCGTTTACGTTGCCAATCTTGGCGGAACGAACGAGAAAAAGATCGCCGATGGAATTTTCCCAGCAATCTCGCCTGATGGAACTCGCGTCGCGTTTAACACTGTCGAAAAAACGAGCGACACGAGTTACGTGCGTCACATCGCCGTCGTGGACGTTGCCACCGGAAAGTTGAATGTCTTCAAAGACGTGCCGAGCGACAATTCCTATTACCCGAGTTGGACGGCTGACGAGAAACAGATCCTTTTCACTACGCGACCGCACGAAGTCTGGGATCTCGCCGCGATTAATTCAGACGGCACGAATTTCCACGTGCTCAAGCCCGGTGTTCAAAATGAAGTGACCTGCTACTCGCCGGTCTGGGCACGCGATGGACAATCAGTTTTTTGCCAGGACATGACGAACATCTATCGAATCGGACTAGACGGGGCGGTTCGCGCGCAATGGAAAATCGAGGAGATCATTCCAAAAGGCGATATGAGCGGCGACGGTCGGATTGACGTTTCGCCAAATGGCAAACGATTGCTCTTGAGCATCGACATGGGCGAAGAATCCGGCCGCAAAGATTGGGACGGCCCGTTGCCGGCGTTATGGGCGTTCGATCTCCAATCGCAAAAAGCGACCAGGCTCACGCCGAAGAAACTTTTCGGCTGGGATGGCATTTGGATCGACAACGACAATATTCTTTTTCTCAGCCGCGCCCCGGGCGAAAAGGACGATTCGATTTATCGAATGTCGACCGACGGAAAAAATTTGAAACGCGTGATCAAGAACGCGCGTTTTCCATCCATCAGCAGTCCGCAAGAATGAAACGACTAACCTTTGCGATCTTTCTCTGCGTCGCGCTTTCTGGGATCAGCCAAGCCGCGCAACACAAAATCGCCTACGAACGCGGCGAAAACATCATCGTTGCCGACTCGGACGGTACGCATTCAAAGAAAATTGCGGAGGGCGCGTTGCCCGAAATTTCGCCGGACGGCACACGCGTCGCGTTCAACACCGAAGGCGACGCGAAGAATCGCCCCGGTCCGGAGCGTCACATTGCAATTGCCGACGTCGCCAGCGGCAAGATTACGGTCCTACCAAATATTCCGAGCGACAATTGTTTCGGTCCTGTCTGGTCGCCGGATGGAAAACAACTCGCCTTCTCAATCATGGCAGATAAGGCGTGGCAGCTCGGTTTCGGTGAACGCCGATGGCTCCGCGTTCCGGTTTGTGAAGAATGCAGAGCTAAGGCCCGAAGCGTTTGGCGCGCCGGAATGGGCGCGCGATGGCAAATCAATTTTTTGTCACGATCTCGACAATATTTACCAGATCGATCTCGATGGAAATGTTTTGAAGAAATGGGAGCTCGCGAAAATCTTGACTGACGCGAGCATGAACGGCGGCGATCGACTGAGTGTTTCGCCGGACGGCAAGGCGCTGCTGATGGATGTCGATTGCGGCTCGGAGCACGAGCGCAAAAACTGGGATGGTCCGCAGCCAGCGATTGAAAAGTTGGATCTCAGCGCTGACAAGGCCGTTCGCGTCACGGGCAAAGATGATTTTGTTTGGGAACCGTTTTGGCTGAGTGCCAACGAATTCCTTTGCATCATACAAAAGGAAAACGAAAACCGGCCGTCGATTTATCGAATGTCGCTGGACGGCAAGAATCCGAAGCTGCTCGTGAAACACGCGCGAACGCCGAGCGCGAGCGCGCAGTGAATCTTTGGCCTAGCTTATGAGCTCACGCGCTTTCGCAAGCGCCTCGTTAACTTTGCTCGCGTCTTTGCCAGCGCCTTGCGCGGTTTCGGGCCGGCCGCCGCCTTTTCCGCCGACGATCGGCGCGATCTGTTGAATTAATTTGTTCGCCTGAAGTTTCGTCGTCAGCGGTGGAGGCACATAAGCGATCAAAGCGACTGATGCGTCTCGTGTGCCGGCAAGAAAGATCGGGCCTTTGAATTTGGACTTCAAAGCATCCGCAATAGCTTGAAGCAGTTTTTCATCCGCATTCGGTACTTCGGTGACGCAGAAATTTTTTCCATCATGGGATCGCGCCAGCTCGTTCGCGATTTGAACAGCCCTGCTCTTCAGTTCCGCCTCAGCAGATTTCGCTGTTTTCTTTTCCCACTCACGAACATCGGCATCCACTTTTTCGAGGTGCGCCGCGCGCGCGTCGATTTGTTGCAGCATCTCGGCTGTCGCTGCATCATCTTGGAAAGCCGGTAGCGGCGCGACGTCTGGTTTCTTGCGCGCGAGCGTTTCAAACTTCTCTTGCTGTCGCACGGCTTCCTGCTTGGCCCACGCTCGCGCTGCCTCGCCTGCGACTGCTTCGATGCGCCGCGTTCCCGCTGCGATGGCTTCTTCTTTCACGATACGGAACGGCCCGATCTCGCCCGTCGATGACACGTGGGTGCCGCCGCAGAGCTCCATCGAATAACCGTTAAGCGCGCGAGGCGCTCCGCCGATTTGCAGCACACGAACCGTTTCGCCGTATTTCTCGCCGAAAAATTGAATGATGTCTTCCCGCGTTTTCGCGTCCCCGTAACGAATTTCTGTCCAAGAAACAGGCGCGTTCTCCTCGATCTTTTCGTTTACCAAATTTTCGATGTCTCGCTTTTGTTCGGGCGTAAGCGGCGCGCTGGAAAAATCGAACGTCAGTTTGTCCGGCCCGACGTAACTCCCTTTCTGCGCCGCGTCAGGAGAAACGATTTGGTGAAGCGCCCAATGCAACAAATGCGTAACGGTGTGATGCCCCTGGATTGCGCGACGTCGATCAGCATCCACTGAGACGCGCACGGCTTCGCCAGGTTCCGGCGCACGACCCTTCACAACCGCCGCGCGATGAACAAAAACATCGCCGCGTTTTCGCGTATCGATCACGCGCAACTGGCCAACCTCGGTCCAGTCGTGTCCCGGAACGTGCAGCAATCCGCGGTCGCCGACTTGACCCCCCATCTCGGCGTAGAAGGGTGTGCGATCGACAACTATATTTACTTCGTCGGATTTTTTGCCCGGGAGAACGGTTTCAACAACCGCTTCCGCCTCAAGAAAATCGTAACCAAGAAATTTCGTCGGT
>Ga0209057_1000900_pt1 | contig 25121 bp, 23 predicted proteins | sample GraSoiAngelo_146_FD_185903 | JGI IMG/M metagenome (GOLD analysis project Ga0209057, IMG submission 185903) | Grasslands soil microbial communities from the Angelo Coastal Reserve, California, USA - 14_1009_05_30cm (SPAdes) (version 2) | ecosystem: Environmental > Terrestrial > Soil > Grasslands ... | reverse complement strand
TGTGGACCGTGGATGGCGACAGCCGCACGCGCGTGGCCGCCCAGACGGCTGCCGCCCTGGAATGGCCCCTCGCCGGATCGCTCACCGGCTCGCTGCGCGTCAGCGGCGCGCTGAGCGGCTCGATATTCAACGCTGACGAACCGCCCCCGGAAGTCGAGCGGCGTGCGACGCGACGATTCGGCGTCGCCGTGGGCCTCAGGTATCGATTGTAGGGGCGCAAACGCCGGCGGCCCGGGTGATCACCCCGGGCCGCCCCTTTGCCGCCCTTTGCCGCCCTTGCCTCACTCCCCCGTCAGCATCTTCCGCCGCAGCACCGCCAGCTTGCGTTTGAGCGAGCCGTCGTACACCCGGTCGCCCACCCGGACCACCACCCCTCCGATGATCCCGCGCTCGGTCCGGAAATGCGCCCGCACCTCCTTGCCGAGCGCCGCCGTGAGGCACTCCACGATTTGCTTCTCGAGCCGGGCGTCCGGCTCTTCGACCAGCACCACCCCGGCGTGCACCCGGTCGAGCTTCAAGTCGACCAGCGCCTGGTACTCGTGCGCGATCTCTCCCAGGAGCCCCTGCCGGCCGCGCCGCACCACCGCCTGGAGAAACCGCACGAACTCGGGGCCCGCGAGGTCCGCCAGCGCACGCTCCAACAGCGCCGCCTTGGTCGCCTTGGCCACCCGCGGCGAGTCGAGCGCGACCACGATCCGCTCGTCCGCCTGCACCGCCCCCGCCACGGCATCCATCAACCGGCCATACAGCTCGACCGCGTTCTTGTCTCCCGCCTCGGCCGCGAGCAGCAGCGCTTCGGCGTAGTTGCGGGCGATGGTCGTGTTTTTCACCGTGCCCGCTCCGCCTCGAGCTGCGCCAAGTACTCTATCACGAGCTTGCGGTTGGTCTCGCTGTCGAGCTGCGCTTCGAGCAGCTTGGAGGCCGCGGCGATCGACAGGTCTACTGCTTCACGCCGCAGCGCCACGATGGCTTTTTCCTTCTCGGCGTCGATCTCGTGGCGCGCCCGCTCCAGCAGCTGCTCGTACTCCTGCCGCGCCCTGGCGAGCAGGGTCTCGCGCTCCTTGTCGGCGACGGCCTTGGCCCTGGCCACGATCTCCTGCGCCTCGGCCTTGGCGCCGGCGATGGTGCGCTTGTGCTCCTCCAGCAGCCGGGCGGCCTCGGCGCGGGCGCGCTCCGCGTCCTCGAGCTGCTGCTGGATACGGCGCTCTCGATCCTCCACCGTCTTCAAGAGAGCCGGCCAGCCGAACCGCCACAGCAGCGTCAGCAGGGTCGCGAAGACGACGACGGTCCAGAAGATCAGCCCCGTGTTGATCGAAAAGGGCGTGAACTCGCCCTCCTGGACGAGCAGCAGCGCGAGCATCTAGAGCAGCTTGAAGAGCAGCGCGAACACCAGCGACGCGAGCCCCACGCCTTCGATCAGTGCCGCCGTCAGGATCATGGCGCCGCGGATGTCACCCGACGCCTCGGGCTGGCGCGCGATCGCCTCCACCGCCTGGCCGCCGATGCGACCGATGCCGATCCCGACTCCGATCACCGCCAGTCCGAGCCCCAGGCCGGCGCCGAGCAGCGCGTTGGCGTTCTTGGCCGCGGCGGCGAGATCCGCGCCGGTCGGCTGTCCACCCTGAAGCACCGTCACTAGGTCTACCATTGGTCCCCTCAGCGTGAGGTGTTGTCGTGCAACGTGCGCCTTGGCGTCTTGGCGTCTGTCTCAGTGCGCGTGCTGCATCATGCCGATGAACACCGACGTAAGCAGCGCAAAGATATAGGCCTGCAGAAACGCCACCAGCAGCTCGAGCAGCATCATGAACGTCACGAACGCGACCGACCCGGCGGCCACGAGCCAGCTGCCGAAAATGAAGATCAGGCCCAGCAGCGCCAGGATCACGAAGTGCCCGGCGGTCATGTTGGCGAACAACCGCAGGGTGAGCGCGAACGGTTTGACGAGCTTGCCGATGATCTCGATCGGCGTCATGATCGCGGCCATGGCCACCGCGCCGATCCCGTGCATGCCGGGCGGGACGAACACGATGGTCTTGAGATAGCCTTTGGGACCGAGCGCCCGGAATCCCGAGACCTCGATGGTGACGAACGCGGTGAGGGCGAGCGCGCCCGTGACGGCGAGGTTGCCGGTGGGCGTCGCGCCCCATGGCAACAGGCCGAGCAGGTTGCAGTACAGAATGAAGAAGAAGAGCGTCAGGATGTAAGGCGCGAACTTCTCTCCGCCGTGGCCGATGTTGGCGATCGCCACGTCGTTGCGCACGAACAGCACGACGGCCTCGACCGCGGCCCCGAAGCCGTGCGGCGCCTTGCCCTCGCGGTGGCGGCGCTCCACCTGACGGCCGGCGTACCAGATCGTGAGAAACACCAGCAGCGCCGCCACGATCATGAACACCACGTGCTTCGTGGGGGAGAGGTCGATGCCGAGCAGCCGCCAGCCCGTCGGGAGGTGCCATTCGCCCAGCCCGAACGGCAGCTCGACCACGTGGCTGTCCGAGGTGTGCTCGAAGATCGCCTTGCCGATGTCGGGCTGTTGCATCATCGCAGGAATCTGGTCTCCAGAAAAAGCAGCGGCAGCAGTACGCCCAGGAAGCCGAGCGACGCCGGCAGCGGACCCAGGGCGGCGCGGTGAGTGGCGGCGATGGCCAGGACCACGCCCAGCGCCAGCGCGCGCACTCCCATGCCGCCGAGCCAGCGCGCCATGAACACCGGCTGCGCGGCGCCCATCGCCGGCCGGAGCAGCGCCACGGCGCCGAGCTGCGCCCCGAGTGCCACGGCGCCACCGATCCCCGCCGGCCGCCCCCCCAACCACGTCACCACCACCACCAGCATTCCACCCAGCACGAGAAGCAGGAGATACGGCCTCACGCCTACCGTTTCCCCTTTCCCGCTTCCCCTTTCCCGGTCTCTGTGTCGCGCTTCACGCGGTAGTAAATGCTCATGAACCCGCCGAACCCGCCCACCCCCGCGCCCACCAGCGCGAACAGCGGCCGCGTCCCGAGCCAACCGTCGACCACCCAGCCGAGCGCGCCGAACGCGAGGATGGCGAACGCGAAGCTGAAGCCCAGCGCGACGTAGGAGTAGCCTTCGCCGAAGCTCCGGCCGAAGCGATTTGGCTCGTCGTCTGGCATGATGCGGACGGGAACATACGCGCTTGTGAAAAATTTCGCAAGCAAAGTCACAAGCGCGCAACTTTATGTGGCGCTTAGGAGTATGATGTGCTAACCTGAGAGCGACCATGCCACCCAACCCGTCCCCCGTCCCCCGTCCCTCGTCCCCGCCGTCGGGGGATGTCGAGCTGCTCGAGCGGCTCGCCCGCGCCCGCGCCGACCTGCTCACCCAGGTCGGCCGCCGCATCGTGGGCCAGCGGGACGTGCTCGACGGCATCCTCACCGCCGTGTTCTCCGGGGGGCACGCGCTGCTCTTGGGCGTGCCGGGGCTCGCCAAGACCCTGATGGTGCAGACGGTGGCGCAGACGCTCGACCTCAAGTTCTCGCGCATCCAGTTCACCCCCGATCTCATGCCCTCGGATATCACAGGCACCGAGATCATCGAGGAAGACCAGAGCACCGGCAAGCGCAGCTTCCGCTTCGTGCGCGGGCCCGTGTTCGCGAACATTGTGCTCGCCGACGAGGTAAACCGCACACCGCCCAAGACGCAGGCCGCGCTGCTGCAGGCGATGCAGGAGCACCAGGTGACCGCCGCGGGCCAGACCCACCCCTTGCCGTCGCCCTTCTTCGTGCTCGCGACCCAGAACCCCATCGAGCAGGAAGGGACCTATCCGCTGCCCGAGGCGCAGCTCGACCGCTTCATGTTCGAGCTGCGGGTGGGCTACCCATCGAAGGACGAAGAAGAGCGCATCGTCGAGTCGACCACGGGCGACGTGGGGGTGGCGATCACGCCGGTGCTCACGGCGGAAGACGTCCTGGCGTTGCAGCATCTGGTGCGGCGCATCCCCGTGCCGCAGCCGCTGGTGCGCGCGGCGGTGACGCTGGTGCGGATGACCCGGCCGCCCGACGCCGAGGCGCCGCCCTTCATCAAGCAGTTCGTGTCGTGGGGCGCGGGCCCGCGCGCGTCGCAGTACCTGATCCTCGGCGCCAAGGGGCGCGCGGCGCTGGACGGTCGGCCCATGCCGGACGAGGACGATCTCCGCGCGGTGGCCCCGACGGTGCTCACGCACCGGCTCGTGATCAATTTCGCGGCGGAGGCGGCGGGGCGGAGCGCGCCCGACCTGGTCGAGGAGCTGCTTGTGACGAAGACCTGGCTGCAGGGGTAGAGGGTAGGGAGGAACTCCCATGAGCAAGGTCATCCTGGCCGGCCTCGCCGTCACACTCCTCCGCACCTGCGATATCGGGGGCCCGCGCGTCCAGGGCCCGATCAAAGGCACCTGGGGCGGGGAGAATGCCGGATTGATTGCGTTCGACACGACCGACCACGTCCATATCGGCTGTACCGCCGGCGACACCAAGCAGGGGATCGTCGCCGACGAGCACGGGCAGTTCGACGTCTCGGGCCGCTACAACATCACGCTCTATCCGGTGGCGCGCGGTCCTGACCATCCGGCGCGATTCTTCGGCCGGACCGACGGGAACGTGATGACCCTCACGGTGGCGCTCACAGACACCGCGGTGACCCTCGGTCCGGTGCAGCTCCAGTTCGGCAAGGAGCCGAGGATGGGGCCGTGTCCGATCTGTCGCCGGCCTGGCGCCGGCCGTGGCCGCGCGCTAGGGCGCTAGACGCACCTCCGTTGGATCCATGACGACCGGGGTCCGGTCGGGACCGAGGGCCCACTCCGCCAGCGTCCCGGTCACGACCACGCGGCGACCGGTCCAGCGGCGCACATCCTGCCAGGTGGATCCAGCTCGGCGAACCTGAATCGTGTCCTGACCCTGAAAGGCGTCGGTATTGGGGCTGTCATTGTAATCCGGGATCGTGCAGATGGGGGCCTCGAGGATGAGGAAATCCACCGTCTCGGGCCGATCGCCCCGAGCAAAGCTGTCGTAGTGGGGTGGACCCGGCATCCGGCGCTGCACCAGGCGTCCGGTGAGCGAAACCGAAGCGGGCCGATAGTGATAGCAGGAGTCGCCGGCAGCGGGTGTAGCCCGCGCGCCAGGGGCCATCAGGATGAAGAACGTGGCTTGCAGCAGCATACGCCTGTTATCTCAGGTACTGTCCCACAAAGTCCAGCACGTTTTGCCGGTCGAGGCGGAACACGCCCCCCGTGCCGCCGCACGTGCCGTTCAGCCCGAACGAGGTCACGCCGCCGATCACGTTGCTCGACCCGACGAAGTTGGGCCCGCCCGAATCGCCGAAGCAAGTGCCCCCGGTGGACGCGTTGTTCGAGAGCAGCAGCGAGAAATCTCCCACGATGCCGCCGTCGATCTGGATCAGGTGCGGCTCGGCGAACATGCGAATCTTCTCGGCTTCGATCTTAGCGGGGTTGATGCGCTGGACCCCGTAGCCCACCGCGGTGAACGTGGTCGCGCTGCTCGGCTTCAGGTCGTCGAGTTGGTCTTGTGTGGGGAGCTTGCCGTATTGATCGGCGGGCAGCTTGAACGCCTTGGTCAAGAGCACCACCCCGACGTCGTGCAGGAAGAACGCGCTCTCGGTGAACAAGGGGTGGGCGTGCCATTCGGCGGCTTCGATCGTGTTGGGGCCGGGGAACGGGTAGTTGTTGTTCCCGTCCTGGACGTCGGACTCGGTAAAGATGCGCATGCCGCTGAACTCGCCCGGCTCGCCGGCGCAGTGGCCGGCGGTGAGCACTACCTTCGGGGCGAGCAGCGTGGCGGAGCAGCGGAACGCCGGCGTGCCGTTCACGTCCATGACGAGCAGCACGACGGCGGGATGGGCGGCGCCGTCCACGGTGCCATTAGTAATGAATGAAGGGCGGCCCGGCTGCGGTACCGCGGTGGGGACGCGGTCGCAGCCCTGCAGGGCCAGCGCAGCGGCAGCGAGGATCGGGGTAACGAGAGGTGCTCTCATGGTTGCTCCTGGCGGGCGGGTCGATGGCGATTGTAACACGGGGGCAGCCGGTTGACCACGGGCGCGGGCGTGTTGACGAGGGCCCAGAGCGGGCCCCCAGATGGGGTTTAAGCGTCTGGTAATCAACGTGTTGACATCGCGTTGATCCTGCTGCCTAATAGTACCATTCCGAAACGCAGGGAGCCGTCTGTTGGCGCCGCATCTGCATCTGTTGAGTCTCGGCGTGCCGCTGCTCGTCACCGAAGCCGGTGAGCAGATCCGCTTTCGCACGCGCAAGCACTTCGCCCTGCTGATCCGCCTCGCGGTGGAAGGCGGGCGCAAGTTCTCGCGCGACTACCTGATGGATCTCTTCTGGCCGGACGTGCCCGGGCCCCGCGCCCGGCACTCGTTGGCTCAGGCCCTCACGGTCTTGAAGGAGAAGGTCGGACGCGAGCATCTGGTCGTGCAGCGCGCGTCGATCGCCCTCGTTCCTGGCGCCGTGGACGCGGACGTGCGCCGCCTCGACAGCTGCGAGGCGGAGATTCGCGGCCCGTTCCTCGACGGCTTCGAGGTTCCCGGGGCGGTCCAGTTCGAGCAGTGGAAGGACGAGTGGCGAGCCAAGCTCATGCCTCGCATCCGCGACTGCCTGGTCCGCCAGATGGACGCGGGTCGTCGCACGGGCGACTTCGCGACCGTGGAGCGCCACGCGGAGGTGCTGCTCGATCTCGACCCCCTGTCGGAGGACGCGGTGCGCGGGTTGATCGAGGCACGGGCGTGGGTGGGGGATCGCACCAACGCGCTCAAGGCGTTCGGACGATTCGAGGCGCGGCTGGCCGAAGAGCTCGGAGCCAAGCCGAGCGCCGACCTGGTGCGTGTCGCGGACCTGCTGCGGGAGGGGCGGCGGCGGACCCCGCAGCCGGCTGGCCAGGTGTCGGAGCGGTGCGAGCGGCGCTTCGAGGCGGAGACGCTGATCGGCCGCGAGCGGGAGTTCTCACAGCTGTACGATGCATGGCTCGAGGTCCGGCGGGGGGCACCGCGCATCGTGGTGCTGGTCGGCGACCCCGGCGTCGGGAAGACGACGCTCACCAACGCGTTCGTCTCGACGTGTCAGATGGAAGGCGCGGCCATCGCGCGCGCCCAAGCGTACGATGCGGAGCGCGAGCTGCCGTTCGCGGTCCTGGCCGAGCTCATCAAGCAGCTGACTTTGCAGCGGGCGATCGGCGGGACCGATCCGGAGGCGCTGAGCGAGCTGACGCGGATCTCGCCCGAGATCTTCAGCGCGTTTCCCGGTGTGCCGAAGCCCGTCGAGTGGGCGGCGGAAGTCATCCCGCTGCGGCTGGCTGACGCGTTCCTCAAGGCCGTGGAAGCGGGGACGGAGGAGAGCCCGCTGGTGCTGGTGGTGGACGACATTCACGCGGCCGACAACGCGAGCGCCGCCATCCTGCACATCATCGCGCGCAAGCTTCCCCACACGCGCCTGCTCCTGATTCTGACCGCGCGATCGAACGAGCTGCGCACGGTCGCGGCGCCGAGTGCGCTCGCCTCCGACTCGAGCATCGAGGCGATGCGGACGCTCGAGCTGGAGCCGCTCTCGGCCACCGCGGCCGAGCAGCTCGTGGCGGCGCTGGTGGCGAAAGCGAATGGCCGCATCGCGGACGTGCCCGTGCCGCGGATCCTGCTGGCGGGCAACGGCAACCCGTTGGCGCTCGAGCTGCTCACGAAGGAGTGGCTGGCGCACGGCTCGAGCTCGCTGCTGAGCGATTTGGAGGCGCTCAACACGCAACCAGTGGCGAACATCGGGATTCCGCGGGCGATCGGCGCCGTGTTCGACCGCCAGATCCGGCGGCTCGACGCGCCCACGCGGGCGGCGCTCGATCTGGCGGCGGTGCTGGGGCGCCGGCTGGCGGATCTGCCGTTGTACCAGGTGGTGGAGCTCTCGCAGGCGGGCGCGGGGGAGGCGCTGTCGCGGCTCAAGGACGAAGGCATTCTCCGCGAGGTGCAGGGCGGGCTCGAGTTCCGAAACGAGCTGATCCGGGCGCAGGCGTACTATGCGGTGGCGGGGCCGGCGCGGCGGCACTTGCATCGGGGAGTGGGGGAGGTGCTGGAGAAGCGGAGGGAAGAGGCCGGGGGGTCGGCTAACTTGGAGGTAGCGTGGCACTTCTTGCGTGGAGGCGCCCCCGATCGTGCCGCGAGCAGTGCAATCAGGGGCGCTGAAGCTGCCATCTCGGCCGGAGCGCTTATCGAAGCAGAGCAGATTTTGGATGTCCTGCTTCGAGAGCAAGGTACGGAGGCCGCCACGCAGCCTCTCCTCCTTCTGCTCGCCAGAGCTCTGGTGGGTCAGTCCCGAGCAGAGGCTGCGAGTTCCGTCCTCACTCGTCTTGTCAACGAAGGGAGCCTCTCAAAGCCCGCAGAGGCGCTCACCGCCAGGATGCAGGCCACGGTCGAGTACCTCATGAATCGAGAGGCAGGGTCCGGATACTGTGAGGCCGCCGACAAGGCCCTCGAGGCAGCACAAGGAACCGGGGATTTGGAACTAATCGGTAACGCACTCTTCGAATGCGCTCGATCGGGTGTGAATGCGGGCAACGAAGCCAGAGTAACTGCAGTTCGCCGCCAGACTGAGGACGCGATTCGTCAGTCTGGAAAGGATATCCCACCAATCCTGTGGTACACGAAGGCATACTGCGACTTCTTCGTCTTTGAACTCGCTTCTGCCGCAACCGAGCTGGAGAATGCGATCAGCACTCTGAGCGGCCGACGGGACCCAGTCGGCCTATCACTCGCCTACACGGGTTACGGGACCTGCAAGTCGGGGCTCTGTGAGTTCGACGCTGCCAGCCAAGCGTACGATAAGGCCTTGCAGTTCAGCATGAGAATCGGCGACGACCTGAAGTCCGCGATCATACTGTCGAACCTATGTGTCGTGAATCTCCATCAGGGCGACTTCGCGTCGGCAGTGTCATTTGGTCAGCGTGCCGTCGCAGTCGCGTCGAGTGCTTTGACGCCGCGCTCGGTCACGATCCACCTCAACCTGGCTTCCGCGCTCCTGATGAGTGGTGATCGAGAAGGTGCACAGCAAGCCGCTGTCGCAGCGGAGCGCGCGGTCCGCAACGAGCGAAGTTGGACAACCAACATGGAATTCCACTTGGGCTACGCGTGCTTCGCACTCGAGACCGGTGATGTGAGCTTAGCCTTGCAGTTGATCGAGTCCGCAGAGCGACTCGCTTGGGGGAAGGAAAGGGCGGTGCCCAACACCGGCCTCTTCGACAAGTTGAGAGTGTACCGACTTGTGCACATCAGCGGCCCCGAGTCGGCGCGACCTCTTGTGCTCGAGTGCCGGCAGAAGTACCAAAACCGTCATCCGTCTTACTACCTCGGCTCAGTTGCTTGCAGCGCTTGGCTAGACCGTCTGTCTCTAGGGCGTTACACCCCCGAGAGCGAGAGTGCACTCACGCTATTTGAGAAGTTCGGAGCGCCAGGCCTGCGGGCCATCCTCGTGGCGCAAGGAATCCTTGTGTGATCCGGGGCAGGGCACTCGGACGGGTCTATTCAACGGATCGTGGGTTCAGCATGTTGCCACTCGGCGCTGCGTATCCGACTAACTCGAATTACTTTGCGATTCGATGCGCCCAGGCGGGTCTCGTCGCCCGAGAAGGGTCGGCACCAGATTCGTGGATGCGCCGATCCAACCCCAGGAGCCTGCGGATACTCCCTGATTTGGCAACTAATTTCACAAGGTCTGGGTCGAACTGACGGCCCGCGTACTTTTCAAGCTCTTCAACTACTCGCGAGAGACTCATCGCCTTCCGGTAGGGCCGGTCAGTGGTCATCGCGTCGATCGTATCGGCCACCATGATAATACGTGCCCCTATAGGGATCTCATCTCCCGCCAAGCCCTCCGGGTATCCGGTGCCGTCAAAATTCTCGTGATGATGACGAATCATTGCCTCCACGTCGCCACGTGTCACGTGGGTTTGCATCGTCATCATTTCTTCGGCGGTTAGCTTTCCTTCTTTCCTAAGCAGAGGAGCGAATTCTTCATAGATCTTTCCGACGTCGTGCAACAACGCAGCACGCTTGATGCCATCGAGGTCCCTCGCGGGGAGCCTCAACTCTCTAGCTATCGCAAGTGCATATTCAGAAACACGGCGAGAGTGGCCTGACGTATAAGGATCGCGCGCCTCCATTGCCTTGACCATCAGCTCAAGCTTCTCTTCCAACTCCTCTTGCAACTGTTGGTTCATTTGGTAGAGCTGACGCACCAAGAACAGCGGGAATATCAGGATGGCTATGCCGAGCAGCTGCAGCTTCGCGTATAGAAACACAAGAAGGATCGCCAGAGTGCTGGACAATGCGTCGGTTGCTATGGTGTCCTTCCCGATCCTGTCCCACGCCTCCCCTAGAGAGACGTCGCTACTTATCGACACCGCCAGCGCCACACTCCCCTGGTTGACGATGAAGAACGTGAATACGAGTGCTGCGAACGGGATTAGCGCGAAGTCGAAGACGTCTGAACTCACTACGCCGCCAAGGGATACATAGACGAGGGCCCCGAGGCCTGTGGCCAGCATGTATTGCGCGGTGTTGAACCAGACTCTGACTGCTGGTTTGTGGCGAACCAGAGATTCGACCACCAGAGCCGTGACACCCGCAACTAGCATCGGCCAGGGATGCCGGAACAGCGGGACAGACGCGATGAGGGGAATGAACCCTACTGACGTGCTAACCTTCGCGAACGGAAGACGAGACGAGAACGAGTCGCAGACAATTCCCAGGATTGCGAAGGCGGCAAGGGCATTCCAAAACTTCGATGGAAATGGTCCCGGCGCCTCCCATCCGGGAAGAATCAGAAGGCTGAGGGCGGCGAGGGAAACTACGCCGACAAGAGCGTAGATTTTGACGGCGTGAAACCTATGACGCATAGCCTCGCTCTTCGTCGAAACCGTGCGAGTACGACTGAAAAAGGGAAGGGCCCCTATACCAACTCACCACGCCACCAGCCCGCCGAGAAACACCTTAGCAAAAAGTGCTCCGAGCACAGTCAACATTGAGCGTCACCCCCTCCGAGATACTGCGAGTCTCTAAGGACCGCTAGGAGTGGCACGCCTCGCTATGGCGTACCCGAACGCTCCGCTCGTCGTCTTTTCGCTCAGCTCCGCTCTTAGGTAGCGGTGACCAGGGGCCCCTTTTTTCGAGATGTCTCTATGTGGCTCGCCGGCTCCCAACTGGCCCGGCAATAGCCCAAAACCGTCAAATCCGCCAAAACCGTCAATTCGAGTGAGCTACGCCACCTTGCGCCGCTTCAACGCCTGCTGCATCGCCTCCACCACCGCCTGCATCCCCTCCACCTTGTTCACGATCGTCTTCACGCCCATCTCCCGCAGCTCCACCGCCGCCCGCTCCGGCATCCCCCCCGTCACCACGATCACCTCGGCATCGAGCCGGCGGCCCGGGTCGAGTAGCCGCCGAATCACCTCCGGGGCGTTCAAGTCCGGCAGGCTGTAGTCCAGCACGATCAGCGTCGGCTGCACCCGCCCGATCTCCAGCAGCGCGTCCACCCCCGTCGCCGCCTCCACCACCTCCACGTCCAGCGCCGACCGCTCGATCGTGAGCACCAGCGCCTTCAGGTAGCCGGGATCGTCGTCCACCACCACCACCGTCGCGTGCCCGTTCCCGTTCGCGAGCTCGGTCGGCACCGCCATGTCGTGCGCCCGCAGGAACGTCTTCAGGTCGTCGGCTTCCACACGCCGGCGCCCCGTCGGTGTCTTGTGCCCCTTCAGCAGCCCCTGGTCGATCCAGTTCGCTACTGTCGCTGGCGAGACCTGACAGACGCGCGCCACGCGCTGCGTGCCCCAATACCGCTTCTGTGTTGGCAAACTCACAGAACACGAAATACCATCAAAACTGGAACTGCGCAAGGGGTTTTGTTGAATCCGCGCAACAGCGGTGGGAAATACCAGCTAACTAGAAGAGTTACAATTACTTACAATTATGGGACAATGCCCGGAGGCATCAATTCAGCGTCGCGCGTCCGCCCACCTGTTGGTTGCATCCAACACCGCCAGCACCGAGCTCCGCTCCGGGCTCTCCCGAATCTCGCACGTGCCCGTGAGCAGCTGCGCCTCCCGGCCGCCCAGCCCGTGCACCGCCACGAACACGAACTTGCGGTCGAACGCCTCGATGATCTGCGCTCCCTCGAGCGCCACCGAGTTGTCGGGCAGCAGCTCGTCGAGACAGAGCGACGCCGCCCGCGCCGCCGCCTCCACGCGGTTGCGCACCGTGTCGGTCCCCTGCTCCTCCGCCTCCGCGTCCTTGCCCTCGAACGAGAGCCGCACCCGGATCCGCACGCGCTGCGGCCGCTCCGAGGGCCGCACTTCGAGCCCCTGGAAGATGACCACCCGCTTCTTGGCACGGGTGCGGACCGCCTCCTCCTGCATCTGCTCGATGGGGCGCACGTCGGCGGTCTGGGCCACGCTGATCTTGCGGTGGTCGATCTTGACGCCCAGCTGCGCCATCAGCGCCGACTCGATGTTCCGCACCACCTGCTTCGGCTGCATGTCGCTGGAAGTGAGCACGTGGATCTCGCTCACCTCGCCCAGCGGTGTCACCACCACGCGGGCCGAGAGGATCCCCGTGAGGCCGGCGATCAGGTTCTCCGCGCGCTTCACCCCCCACGGGTCGGGAGTCTGGGCCGGGGGCGTGAGCGGCAGGGCACCGCGTTCTTCCGCGCCGCCCGGAGTCTCAGCCGGATTGGATGGGGTCACGTCACCCAGCTCCCGTGGCAACCTGGTTGCGTCCCATGGCCTTGGCCCGGTACAGCGCGCGGTCGGCCTCCACGAGCACGTCCTCGCGCTCGGGCCCCCGCCCCGGCGCCAGCTCGGCCACCCCGATGCTCACCGTCACGAGGCCCTCGGGATAGCCCAGATCGCGCCCCATCACTTCCACGCCGGTGCGCACCTTGTCGGCCACCACCCGCGCCCCCTCCACGCCGGTGTGCACCAGCACCATCACGAACTCGTCGCCGCCATAGCGCGCCGCGAGGTCGGTCGTCCGGATGTGCGCCGAGCATTCTCGCGCGGTAGTCTTCAACACGTCGTTCCCCGCCTCGTGGCCGAACCGGTCGTTCACCTGCTTGAAATTGTCCAGATCCACGAACAGCACCGCGAACGAATCGTGCGTGCGGTCGCTGCGGGCCACCTCGCTGGCGAGGCGGTCGCGCAACACCCGATACGTGGCCAGCCCCGTAAGCCCGTCCACGGCAGCCTGCAGTTGCGCCTGCCGGCCCACCTTGTCGAGATACGGCGGGCACGATTTGAGCGCGGTGCGCCCCGCCGCGGCCGCCTCAGCGAACGCGCGGCAGGTGGCGTAACCGCACGCGCCGCAGTCCCAGGGCCGGCCGTTGGGCGCGAGCCCGATCTCCTCGAGCACGGCTGCGACCGCTTCGGCCGGCGGCCGGTGACCGTTGCGCAGGATCGGGAATGCCTCGCCTACTCGGACGCCGCGCGCCACGGTCTCCTCCACCACCGGCCCTCGCGCCCGCGCCGGCTCCGTCGCCCCCACGATCTCGCGCCGCCGGAACAGCTCGTTCGGCGGCCCCAGGAGCGGGTGGTCGAGGCAGCCCTCGCACGGCAGGATGTCCACGAACCCCACGTCGATGCGGTCCACCGCCACCGCCCGGGCGATCGCTTCCAGACCACCAAGCCCGCGCACCTTACGGAACCGCCGGCTGGCGTGCGTTTCCTCCATCAGCAGCTCCAGCGGCAGTCCACCCGCCGTGCTCAGGTGCCGCCGCCGCTCCTCGGGCACCCGGGTGAAATAGGGCGCCTGATTCTCGACCTTCACGCCACGGCGCCGGAACAGGTCCGCCAGCTCTTCGAACGTGATGGCGGCGTCCACATCCCGGCCGCCCTCGGTGAGACACACGCCCGCGTACACGAGCGGCGTGTCCGGCCCGTGCAGCCCCTTCAGGTAGCGGGCCTCCGCCGCGATCGGCGTCGCAATCGGCGCCAGGTACGGGATCAGCTCCGGGTATTGCGTCCGGACCGTCTCCACGATCACCGGGCACGTCGAGCGAATCATGCTCCCCCAACCTTCGTCCGCCCATAGCTTCAGGTACTCCTTGGCCACCAGCTCGTCGCCCAGCACGCCGCGGTGCACGATGCGGAATCCCGCGGCGTAGCAGGCGTTCACCACCTGCTCCGGCGTGGCCGGATAGAAAAACACCGCGCATTCGACCGACAAGATGAGCGCCGCGCGGCCCGACAGCGCCAGCTCGCTCGCGCGAGCCACGTCGCCCGAGGCCTTGATCGCGTCGTGCGGGCAGGCCGGCAGGCACAGGCCGCAGCGCGTGCACGTCTCGTCGACGATTCGGATCTGGGTGCCTTCTACGGCGACGGCGTCGGCGGGGCACACTCGCACGCACGCCATGCAGGCCACGCAGAGGTCCGGATCGATCCTAAAGTCCACGACTCATCCGGCCGGGGCACGGCGGCGCAGTTAAAGAGTGCGTATGAGGGCGCCGTAACATGTGACCGGCGTCACACTCTGTCAATGGGTACACGAATACAACCCCTTGTCGGATTGTCACTTACACCTATACGAGCGCGTATTCCTTGAGCTTGCGGTACAGGGTACGCTCCCCGATCCCCAGCACCTCGGCCGCCTTGCGCCGATTCCCCTTGGTCTCGCGCAGCGCCGCCTCGATGGCCGCCCGTTCCACCTCCGCCATTGTCATGCCGGGCCGATACAGCACCTCGGCCTCCGACGCGGGCTCGGCTTCCACCGGCGTACTTGGGCTAAGTGCAGACCCGGGGCCGACCTCGATGACTTCCACCCGCTGGGGCCGCTCCTCCAGCCGTCGCCGTAGCTCCTCGACCTGTAACTTGAGCTCTACAAGACTGCGGAAAATGAACTCCAGCTCCTGACCCGCGACGTCGCGCGTCGCGCCCACCAGGCGCATCGGCAGCCCCCGCCCGCGTTCGCGGATGTCTCGGGGGATGTCGTCGGCGCGGATCTCCCCCTCGGGGGCGAGCACCACCATGGACTCGATGAGATTGCGCAGCTGGCGGATGTTGCCCGGCCAGTCGGCGTCCACCAGGATCTGCAGCGCCTCCGGGGTGATGCCCTGGAAATTGCGGTCGTGCTCCTTCGCGAACTCGGGCGTGAAGCGGCGCACCAGGAGGGGGATATCCGCTTTGCGCTCGCGCAACGGCGGGAGATAGATGTAGAGCACGTTGAGACGGTAGAACAGATCGTCCCGGAACCGGCCCAGCGCAACCTCTTCCTTGAGCGCCTTGTTGGTCGCGGCGACCACGCGCACGTCTACCTTGATGGGTTGGGTGCCGCCGACCCGGAAGAAGCTCTGGTCCTCGAGCACGCGCAGCAGCTTGACCTGCGTGGCGGGCGGCATTTCTCCCACCTCGTCGAGGAAGATGGTGCCGCCATCGGCCAGCTCGAAGCGCCCGAGCCGCCGCTCCGCGGCTCCTGTGAACGCCCCCTTCTCGTGGCCGAACAGCTCGCTCTCGAGCAGGGTCTCCGGGATCGCGGCGCAGTTCACAGCGATGAACGGTTTGGTGCGCCGGAGCGACAGGTCGTGGATCGCGCGCGCCACCAGCTCCTTGCCCGTGCCCGATTCCCCCTCCACCAGGACCGTGGCGCTCACGGGTGCCATCTGCTCGATTTTGACGAGCACTTCCTGGATGGCGGGAGACTCGCCGATGATGCCGGTGCGCTGCTGCAGCTTGCGGCGCTCGATCAGGCGCCGCACCGTCGCGGTCACTTCCGACGGGTCGGCCGGCTTGGAGAGATAGCCGGTCAGGCCGAGCCGGCGGGCGAGCCCCTTGGCGTCGGGCTCGGTGTGCTCCACCAGGCCGAGCGTCGAGATCGAGCGGTCGCGCGCCAGGCCGAGCAGCTGGGCGGCACCCGCCTCGTGCAGACCCCCCGTGACCACGATGCAGTCGGGAGGCGGCTCGCGGCGGATGGCCTGGCGCGATTCGTCGAGCGTGTGCGCCAGCGTGGTGTTGAACCCGGCCGCCTCGAGCGCGGCGTTGACGCGTACCGCCTGCTCGAGATCGTCGGTGGTGACGAGGATGCGGTCAGGCATCGGCTTCGGTGCGCGGTGCGCCGTGCGCGGTTGCTGCCCCGGTCACTAGGTCGACGGCGTGGTCGAGCAAGCCCTCGAGCACGGCCAGCCCATCCTTCACACCCCCCGTCGAGCCCGGGAGGTTCACGATCAGCGTCGTGCCCCGCGTACCGGCGACGCCGCGCGACAGCCAGGCGCGGGGAACCGCCGGGGCCGCGGCGTATCGCAGCGCCTCGGCGATGCCGGGCGCGAGCCGGTCGAGCACCGCCTCGGTCGCCTCGGGCGTCACGTCGCGTGCGGTCAAACCCGTCCCTCCGGTGGTGAGCACGACGTCCACCTCACCCGAGTCCGCCCAGCGCGCCAGCTTGCCGGCGATACGATCGGTCTCGTCGGGCACCACGCTCCGCACCACGACCTCGTAGCCATGCTCGCCGGCCCATCCCGCGATCGCGTCGCCGGACGTGTCCGCCCGCTGGCCGAGTGCCCCGAGATCGGAAATCGCCGCCCTTGCCGCCCTTGCCGCCCTTGCCGCCCCTTGCCGCCCTCTACCGCCCTTTTGTCTTTCTCGCGACGAACGGCAGCGCCACCACCTCCGCCGCCGCCCGCTTGCCGCGGATGTCGATTGCGAAGCCGGTCCCCGGCTTGGCCTGCGCCAGCGGCAGATAGGTCATCCCGATAGCGCAGTTGACCGTGGGCGTGACGGTGCCAGAGCGGACGACGTCCACCTGGGTTCCGTCCAAGTACACGCCGTAGCCGTGCCGCGCGACCAGCTTGGGCTCGAGCAGCTTGAAGCCCACCAGCCGCCGCTTCACGCCCTCGAGTTTCTGGCGCTTGAGCGCGGCGAGCCCGGTGAAGTCGGCGCCCTTGTCGAGCTTCACGATCCAGCCGAGGCCCGCCTCGTAGGGTGTGACGCCGGCGTCGATGTCGCTGCCGTACAACGGGTATCCCGCCTCGAGGCGCAGCGTGTCGCGCGCGCCGAGGCCGCACGGCTCGGCCCGCCCCGCGCCGACCAGCGCATGCCACAGCGTTTCCGTGTCGGCGGCGCGGGCATACAGCTCGAACCCGTCCTCGCCGGTGTACCCCGTGCGGGAGATGAAGCACTGCACGCCCGCGACCTTGCCCTGGGCAAAGTGGTAATAGGGAATCATCGCGACGCCAACGGGGGTGAGCGGCGCGAGCAGGGTCTCGGCCGCGGGTCCCTGCACCGCCAGGAGCCCGGTCTCGTCCGAGATATCGCGCAGCCGCACGTTGGCGCCGCGCTTTTGTGCCACGATATGGTCCCAGTCCTGCGCGATGTTCGCCGCGTTCACCACGAGCATGACGCGGTCTTCGAAGCGATAGACCAGGCAGTCGTCCACGAACGTGCCCTGATCCGTGAGAATGGCTGAATACTGAGCCTGACCGGGCTTCAAGGCTCCAACATCGTTGCACGTTACACGTTGCACGAAGGCGTTGCGGTCGGGGCCCGAGACCTCGAACTCCCCCATGTGGGAGACATCGAACACCCCCACGTGGTCGCGCACCGACCGATGCTCGGCGGCGATCCCGGACGCGTAGCTCACGGGCATTTCGTATCCGCCGAACGGCACCATCTTGGCGCCGAGCGAGACGTGGATCTTGTACAGCGGCGTGCGCTTCGGGGTCTCCATGTGCGTACCAGCTCCCATGAACCCCGGGGCACGGCCCCGGGGTTGGTCTACCCTAGCCCATCAACGTCGCCAACAGAGCCTTCTGGACATGCAACCGGTTCTCCGCTTCGTCCCACACGCGCGATTGCGGGCCTTCGATCACCTCGTTCGCGACCTCTTCGCCACGGTGCGCGGGGAGGCAGTGCAGGAAAATGGCCTGCGGATCGGCGAGCTGCATGAGCTCGCGGTCAACGGTGTAGCCCCGGAACGCGTTGCGCCGCGCCTCGGCCTCCTCCTCCTGCCCCATCGAGGCCCACACGTCGGTGTTCACGACATGGACGCCCTCGATCGCCTCCTCGGGCACCTCGGTGATCGAGATGCACGCCCCCGCGGCCTTGGCGCGGTCGAAGATGCGCCGGTTCGGCTCGTACCCCTCGGGGCAGGCCAGCCGCAGCTCGAACCCGAGCACCTGGGCCGCTTCGATCCAGCTGTTCGCCATGTTGTTGCCGTCCCCCACCCACGCGATCCGCTTGCCTTCCCACCCTCCCAGCGCTTCGCGCACGGTGAAGAGGTCGGCGAGCACCTGGCAGGGATGCGACAGGTCCGTCAAGCCGTTGATCACCGGGACGGTGGCGTGGCTGGCCAGCTGCTCCACTTCGCCGTGGTCGAACGTGCGGATCATGATGCCATCGACGTAGCGCGACAGCACGCGCGCCGTGTCCGGGATCGGCTCGCCGCGCCCGATCTGGATATCGCGGGACGAGAGAAACAGCGCCTGGCCGCCCAGCTGATAGGTCCCCACCTCGAACGACACCCGGGTGCGGGTGCTCGACTTGGCGAAGATCATCGCCAGCGTCTTGCCGGCGAGCGGGGTCTCCCGGTAGGCACCGGCCTTCATGCGGCGGGCGAGGTCGAACAGGCGGAGAATCTCGTCCCGCGTCAGGTCGGTGATGGCGAGGAAGTCGCGCTTGCTCATGGACTCCCCGGAAGACGGTCAAAATGACAGAGGACAGCTGCTAATTCTACCTGCGGGGGAATGCCCAGACAAGCGCTGGGTTAGAGGATATAGCGGCGCAAGTCCTCGTCCTCGACGATCTTGGCGAGCCGCTCCCGCACGCGGGCGGCGTCGAACTTGATGCGCTTCTCTTGGACGTCGGGGAGGTCGAACAACACGTCCTCGAGCAGATTGGTCATGACGGTGTGGAGCCGCCGGGCTCCGATGTTCTCCATGCGCTCGTTGGCCTTGGCGGCGATGCGGGCGATCTCCTTGATGCCGTCGGCGGTGAACTCGAGCGTGGCGCCCTCGGCGGCGCACAGCGCGGCGTATTGCTTGGTGAGTGCGTTCTCAGGCTCCGTCATGATGCGCACGAAGTCCTCTTCGGTGAGCGGCTGCAGCTCCACGCGGATCGGGAAGCGCCCCTGCAGCTCGGGGATCAGGTCCGAGGGCTTGGAGACGTGGAACGCGCCGGCGGCAATGAACAGCACGTGGTCGGTGCGGACGTAGCCGTAGCGCGTCTGGACGGTCGAGCCCTCCACGATGGGGAGCAGGTCGCGCTGCACGCCCTCGCGCGACACGTCGGGCCCGACGGTGCCGCGCTCCCCGGCGATCTTGTCGAGCTCGTCGATGAAGATCACGCCGTGGTTCTCGACCCGATCGAGCGCTTCGTTCACCACATCGTCCATGTCGACGAGCTTCTTGAGCTCTTCGTCGACGAGGATCCGTCGGGCTTCGTGCAGGTGTACCGTGCGGCGCTTCTTTTTCTTCGGCATCATCTCCTGCAGCCACTCGGTGAAGTTGAAGTCCGGGCCCTCCATGCCCTGGGGCGGCTGCATCATCTCGAGCATCGGGAACCCCTGTTGTTGCACCTCGACCTCCACCTCGCGCTCCTCGAGCTTTCCCTCTTTGAGCTGCTGGCGGAGCTTCTCGCGGCTGCGGCGGCGGCGCTCCTGCGCCTCGACGTCCCCCTCCGCCGCCTTCTGGGTCACGTCGCCCTTGGACGAGACGACGAACAGCGGGGCCTTCTCACCCCGCCCTTCTCCCTTCTCCCCGGGGCTCGGGCTTAGGGACTGGGGGATCGGCGGCATCGGTGGCAGCAGGATATCCAGCAACCGCTCTTCGGCCCGCGCTTCGGCTTCGGGATAGACGTCGTCCTCGCGCTCGGTGCGGACCATGTTGATCGCCACGTCGACGAGCTCGCGCACCATGGACTCGACGTCGCGCCCCACGTAGCCGACCTCGGTGAACTTGGAGGCCTCGACCTTGAGGAACGGCGCGCCCGCGAGCCGGGCCAGCCGCCGCGCGATCTCCGTTTTCCCCACTCCGGTGGGACCGATCATGATGATGTTGTTGGGCAGGATCTCGTCGCGGATGTCGTCGGGCGCCTGGGTGCGGCGCCAGCGGTTGCGCACGGCGATCGCCACGGCCTTCTTGGCGACTTCCTGGCCGACGATGTAGCGGTCCAGCTCCGCCACGATCTTGCGGGGCGGCAGTTCCTCGAGCCACGGGAGCTGCTCCTCATGCTCCGGCGCGGCAGCTGGGGTCTTGTCGTCGGGAACCCGGGTCGGGCCGGCCATTCTAGAGCTCCAGGATGGTGATGTGCGTGTTCGTGTACACGCAGATCTCGGCGGCGATCTCGAGCGAGCGCTGCACGATCTCCTTGGGCGACAGCTCGGACTGCTGCAGCAGCGCCCGTGCCGCGGCCAGCGCGTAGTTGCCGCCCGAGCCGATCGCGAGCACGCCGTCGTCGGGCTCGATCAGCTCGCCCGACCCAGAGATCACGTAGCCGTGCTCCTTGTCGGCCACCACGAGCAGCGCCTCGAGCCGGCGCAGCACGCGGTCCGAGCGCCAGTCCTTGGCCAGCTCTACGGCCGCGCGCGGCACGTTGCCGGGGTAGCGCTCCAGCTTCTCTTCGAACTTCTCGAACAGCGTGAACGCGTCCGCGGACGCCCCCGCGAAGCCGGCGAGGATCTTGCCGCCCTTCAGGGTTCGGACCTTGTTCGCGTTCGCTTTCATCACGGTGTCGCCCAGCGTCACCTGGCCGTCGCCGCCCAGGGCGACGTGGCCCTCGCGGCGAACCGCGAGAATGGTGGTGCTATGGATTCGCGTCATGCCCTCGGGTGCGCCTGATGGTATACCTTTTTCAGCCGTTCCACCGACGTATGAGTATACACCTGCGTGGTGCCGAGCGAGGCGTGGCCCAACAGCTCCTGTACCGCCCGCAGGTCCGCGCCCGCGTCGAGCAGGTGGGTGGCGAACGAATGCCGTAGGGAGTGCACGTGCAGGTCGCGCCCACGCGGCAATGCGCGCAACAGCCGCTTCACCGCGAGCTGCACGCTGCGCGGCGTCAGCCGCTTGCCCTTGCGGCCCAGGAACACCGCGCGCCGGTCGGCCGTTCCCGCGGCCGCCGCGGCCACGGCGTCGCGCTGGCGAAAATAGCGCCGCAACGCCTGACCCGCGTGCGTCCCCACCGGGACGATGCGCTCCTTCTTGCCCTTGCCGCGCACTTTCACCTGGTCCGACACGAGGTCGAGATCCTGGTCGTTCAACCCCGCCAGCTCCGCGAGGCGCATGCCGGTCGAGTAGAACAGCTCGAGCATGGCGAGGTCTCGCGTCTCGATGAACCCGCCGGCGTCGGCCCGGCGCTCCGCCTCCGCGAACAGCAGGTCGATCTCGAAGCGGTCCAGGTGCGTGGGGAGAGTGCGCTCGGGCTTCGGGGTGCGGGCGGCCTTGGCCGGATTGACCTCGAGGCCGCGCGTGGCGTCGAGGAACCGGTAGAACGTGCGCACCGCCGAGAGGGCGCGCGCCGCCGAGCGCTTGGCGAGGCCGCGCTGCTGCATGGCGCCGAGCCAGCCGCGCACCGCGAGCCGGTCGACCCCCGCCCAGCTCCAGCTGCCGCCGTAATAGCGCCCGCAAAACGCCGCAAAATCGGTCACGTCGCGGGCATACGCCTTGACCGTGTGCGGCGAGTCGTTGCGCCCTTTCGCGAGGAACGCGACGAAGTCGACGATCTCGGGGACGGTCGTCACGACCTCAGGCCTCACTCCCCCTCTCCGCGTAGCGGAGAGGGGGACGGGGGGTGAGGACCCGAGCCGCGAACGCGTCCATGTCCGCCAGCGCCCGCTGCACCAGCAGCTCCTTCTTCTTCTGCTTGTCCTTCACCGGCCGCTCGAGCGGCTCGAGCAACCCGAAATTGGCGTTCATCGGCTGGAAGTGCTCCGGATCCGCCGTATGTACGTAGCGGTACAGGGCGCCGAGCATCGTCGTGGGCGGAGGGACCAGTGGATCGTCGCCCGCGAGCAGCCGCGCCAGGTTGATCCCCGCGAGGATGCCCGTGGCGGCCGACTCGGTGTATCCCTCCACGCCCGTGAGCTGTCCGGCGAAGAGCAGTCGCGGGTCATCTTTGGCCGAGAGATGCGCTGTGAGGGCGCGCGGCGAGTTGATGTAGGCGTTGCGGTGGATGCTGCCGAACCGCAGGAACTCGGCGCGTTCGAGTCCCGGGATCATCCGGAACACGCGCTGCTGCTCCGGGACCTTGAGACGGGTCTGGAAGCCGACCAGGTTCCACATCTGCCCCGCGCGGTCTTCCTGCCGGAGCTGGACCACCGCAAAGGGCTCAGCACCATGGCCCCGGCCGTCAGGCCGGGGATCCCGGAGCCCCACCGGCTTCATCGGGCCGAACCGCAGCACATCCCGGCCGCGCGCGGCCATTTCTTCCACGGGCAGGCAGCCTTCGAAGTACGGCGCCTTGTCGAACTCGTGATGCGGCTGATACTGCTCCCCACTCTTGAGCGCCACGACGAACGCGTCGTACTGAGCTTCCGTGAGCGGCGCGTTGAGGTAGTCGTCGCCGCCCCCTTTGCCGTAGCGCGAGGCGCGGAACAGCCGGCCGCCTTGCAGGTCGAGCGAGTCGGCGGCCACGATGGGGGCGATGGCGTCGAAAAACGCCAACGCGCTGGTATCGAGCCGGTGGGCGATGTGCGTGGCGAGCGCCTCGGACGTGAGCGGGCCCGTGGCGACGACGCCGGGGGAGGGAAGCTCGGTCACTTCGCCCCGCTCGACGACGATGCGCGGGTGAGCGGCGATACGCGCCGACACCGCCTGCGCGAACACGACGCGGTCCACCGCGAGCGCCGCCCCGCCCGGCACCCGCGCCTCATCGGCGGCGTCGAGCACCAGGCTCGACAGCCGCCGCATCTCGGCCTTGAGCAGGCCGTGGGCGTTGCTGAGCTCGACCGATTTGAAGGAGTTGGAGCAGACGAGCTCGGCGAAGCGGTCGGTCTGGTGCGCGGCCGTCATGCGGACCGGGCGCATCTCGTGCAGCGTGACCGCGATGCCCCGCTCGGCGAGCGCCCAGGCGGCCTCGCTCCCGGCGAGCCCGCCACCTACGACGACGGCCCTCAGGTCGCCACCGACTCCGCCGGCGCGGCCTCCTCTACGATCAGCTCGTGTCCGCACTTCAGGCACTTGCGTGACACTCCCTTCGCCTTGGTCTGCTTCTCCTCCATGCCGAGGAAGCCGCAGCTCGGGCAGGCGACCGGGATCGGCCGGTTCCACGTCGAGTAGTCGCACTCGGGATAGCGCAGGCATCCGAAGAAGTTGCGCCCCTTCTTGGTGCGGCGCTCCGCCAGATCGCCCACGCCGCACTTCGGGCACTTCACGCCGAGCGGCACGGGACGCGTGTGCTTGCAGGCGGGGAAGCGCGTGCACGCGAGGAACTCGCCGTAGCGACCGGTCTTGATGACCATGGGCGCGCTGCATTCCTGACAGATCTCGTTGGTCGGCTTGTCGGGCACCCGGTCGCGTCGCAGCGGCCGCGTGAACCGGCACTCGGGGTAGCGCGCGCACGCGATGAACGGCCCGAAGCGCCCGCTCTTCACCACGAGGCCGCTGTCGCACGTCGGGCACTTCTCCTTGTGCAGCTGCGACAGGTCGTGCACCTCGTGGATCAGCTTCTGGACGTCGACCGCTTCGAGTGCCTTGGCGAACGGCCCCCAGAAGTCGCCCAGCACCTGCTGCCACGCCAGGTCGCCTTCCTCGACCTTGTCGAGCTCGTCTTCCATCTGAGCCGTGAAGCCCACGTTGAACACGTCGGGGAACGAGCGCTTCATCACCTGCCACACCGTCTCCCCCAACGGCGTCGGCGCGAACCGGCGGTCCTTGGCGGTGGCGTACCAGCGGATCTTGAGAGTGGAGATGATGCTCGCATACGTCGACGGGCGGCCGATCCCCAGGCGCTCGAGCTCCTTCACCAGGCTCGCCTCGCTGAAGCGCGGCGGCGGCTCGGTGAAATGCTGGTTGGGCGTGATCTGCTTGACCGTGACGACGTCGCCCCGCGCGAGCGGCGGAATCGGCGGCAGGTCCTCCAACGTCTTCGCTTCCTCGGGCTCGTGGGCCTCGTGATACAGCACGTGGTAGCCGTCGAACAGCACCCGCGACCCCGTGGCCCGGAACACGAAGCGGCCCCCGGCCAAGTCGAAGTCGACCTTGGTAGTCTCGAACACCGCCGGCGTCATCTGGGACGCCACGAAGCGCCGCCAGATCAGCTGGTACAGCTTGAACTGGCGCGCGTCGAGATGCTGCTTCAGGTCGTCCGGGCGCCGCGGCACGTCGGTGGGCCGGATCGCCTCGTGCGCGTCCTGCACCCGCGCGTTGCCCTTCCCCCCCTTGTGCATCACGGGGGCGTCTGGCAGGTAGCGCTTGCCGTATTCCTTGCCGATGTACTCGCGCGCCTGGGCGATGGCCGAATCAGCCACGCGCACCGAGTCGGTGCGCATGTACGTGATGAGGCCCACGGGGCCCTCGGCGCCGACCTCGATCCCTTCGTACAGCTGCTGGGCGAGCCGCATCGTGACGGCCGCCGAGAAGCCCAGCTGCTTGGCGGCCTCCTGCTGCAGCGTGCTGGTGCGGAACGGCGGCGGCGCCGCGCGGCGGCGCTCGCCCGTCTCGACCGCCGTGACTGTGAAAGGAATCTTGAGCGCGTCCGCCACGATCGCGCGCGCGGTGGCTTCGTCCTTGATCTCGGGCTTCTTGCCGTCGAGCTTGTGCAGCCGCGCCTGGAACCCCTGGCCGTCCTTCTCCAGGTCGGCCTCGATGGTCCAGTACTCCTGCGGCACGAACTTGCGGATCTCCTCCTCGCGCTCGCAGATCAGCCGCAGCGCGACGGTCTGCACCCGACCCGCCGAGAGACCGGTCTTGATGCTCTTCCACAGGAGCGGCGACGTTTTGTAGCCCACCAAGCGGTCGAGCACGCGCCGCGCCTGCTGGGCGTCCACCTTGCGCTGGTCGATGTCGAGCGGGTTCGCGAGCGCGTGGGCGACCGCGTCCTTGGTGATCTCGTGGAACAGGACGCGTCGCACCTTGCCGCTCCCCCCGTTGCCGAGCTGGCTGGCGACATGCCACGCGATGGCTTCGCCCTCGCGGTCCGGGTCGGTGGCGAGCAGCACGCGCTCCGATG
>Ga0209057_1000899_pt1 | contig 25128 bp, 14 predicted proteins | sample GraSoiAngelo_146_FD_185903 | JGI IMG/M metagenome (GOLD analysis project Ga0209057, IMG submission 185903) | Grasslands soil microbial communities from the Angelo Coastal Reserve, California, USA - 14_1009_05_30cm (SPAdes) (version 2) | ecosystem: Environmental > Terrestrial > Soil > Grasslands ... | reverse complement strand
GCGAAGCGCGATGCGACACCGTTCTCGGTCTTGCGCACGAGCGGCAGCATGTCGAGCTCGTTCTTGCGCTGGATCCAGCGCTCGAAGCGCACGCCCCACACCTGCAGCGACGCGCCCGAGAACCGCAGCTGCGAGAGCGGAATCCGCATCTCCACCGTCCAGCCAAGCGAGTCGACCGCAGTCGCGGCTTCCCACACGGCGTCCCATGAGTCGTCCGAATAGCCGCCATCGTCGCCCAGCAGGACGTCGCGCTTCACACCGGCCGCGTTGACGATGAACTCGAACGCCGTGCGACGGTCGTGGTAGCTGTCCAGCAGCACGCGAAATTCGTCGCTGTGCGTGTTCGCGTCGCGGCGTCCCAACCGGCGGATGATCGCGTGGGGCGACGAGTCGAACAGACGGGCGCCGATGTACACCGCCTCGGCGTCGTACAGGATCCGCACGTCCACCTGCTCCGTGGCGGCCGCGCCCTCCTGCGGATCCCGCTGCATCAGTCCGCCGATCGGGGTAGCGAGGGTCCAGGCCGCGTCGTCCAGCCGTCCGTCGAGCACGGGCCTGGAGGCGGGCGCCACCCGCGCTGCGGTGACGACGCGCGGGACGTCCGGGGCGCCCGCCGGACCGAGGGACCCTGATTGCAGGAGCAACGATGCAAGGATCGGGATCACGGTACCATCTCCCTCGCCAGCGTGGTGTTGAGCACGCCTTCCAGGACGCGCTGCGAGTCGAACTGCGCCTCTGCGAGATCACGGGCCGCGCGGCAGTGACGCCCGTAGTCGCGATTGATCGCGTCGAGCGCCGCGGCGGCGTCGTCGAGCGAGGTGAAGCGGAACATGCCCTCGCCGTTCGGGAGACAGGCGCTCGGGCCGGTGTGCTGCACGACGACCGGCTTGCCGCTCGCCAGGTAGCACAGCGTCCGATCGCTCACCCAGGCGTTCTGGAACTGCATGCACGAGGCCTTGGCGCAGCTGAATTCGCCACGCGAGCGCTGCACATAGGAGCGGTAGGCGTCGGGGCTGCCCGCCACCTCGGCCGAGTGACGCACGCGCCAGCCGTTCTGGGTGAGCCGCGCCAGGTCCGCGGCGTCGCGATCGTCGGTGTAGAGGGCCAGCTCGAGCGGCTGGGGCGTGTGCCGCGGCAGCTCGGCGAACTCGAGGAACGCGACCCGCTTCGTGTTCTCGCGCAGCACGGTCTTGCCGTTCTCGGTGACCTTGAGCCAATCGGTCGTCGACCAGCTCGAGACGGTCGTGAACGCCGCGGCGTGGGGATCGTGGGTAAAGGGCCAGAGATCGAGACACACGGGAGGCCGGATGCGATGCCAAGGCAGGCCGCAGTCGGAGAAGCGGGCCGACGGCGTCCCCACCGTTTCGCCGGTGGTCAGGTAGCAGTCGTGCGCCGGCACGTTGAGCTGACCGGTGCTGATCCAGAACTGCAGCAGCCCCGGGTCGATGTCGACCAGCGCGGTGCGGCGGGCGCAGCCGAGCAGGCGGGGGTCGATGGCGTAGTGGAAGTTCAGCAACAAGTCGGCCCGCTTCAGTACGCGCTCCACGTCGGGCCACTCGCAGCCCACGAACCGGAACTCGTTGCCGGCCTTCGCATAGAGGAGCGTCTTCCCTTCGAGCCCGAAGCGCTTCATCCGCTCGAAGAAAGGCGCCAGCAGCGCCGCCTCTTGGGCCGAGTCGCCGGAGGCGGGAGGGCGGAACTGCTCCAGCCAATACACGTCGCAGCCCAGCCGGCGCAGCCCCTGGGCGTACTGCATGTACACCCAGAAGTGACCGCCCCCGTCCGGGAAGTTCGCGACCTTGTAAACCGAGATCACGGCGATCACGCGGCGCCCTCCGAGACCGGCCAGGCGGCCACAAGCGTTGCCAGGTCCCGAAACCCCGCCAGGCGAATGCCCCGCTCCGCGAGCGCGAGGCGCACGCACGGGTCGCACAGGGTGCGCACCTCGGCTTCACGCTCGATCGTGTAGCTCGAGGCGAGTCCCTCGTCGACGTAGCCGGCGTGACACGTCAGCTCGGTCGCCCCGGGGCCGAGCTCCGTATCCAGCAGGCGGAGCAGGCCAGCGACGCTGATCTGCTCAAGATGAGTCTCGCCGCCCCACTGGCCGTAGAACTTCGGGAGATGGCGCACGGCAGACCACCCGCGCACCGGCACGCTCAAGCGGTCGGCCCACGCCCGCACGTGGGGCAGGACGCGCGGGTCGCGGTGGACGTCGTGGTGCGAGTCCACGTGCGTCGGCGGCGCACCCACGAGCTCGGTGAAGTGGCCGAGCTGGCGGTCGAGTTGGGTGAGCACGTCGGGCGCTCCGGCGGGATCGAGCTCGAGATGCAGCCCGACGCTCAGCGCGGGGCAGGCGCGGCCCAGGGCGGCCGCCTCGACCGCCGCCGGCCGGTTCACCATCAGGCTCGTGCTCGTCAGGATGCCCTCGCGGTGCGCCTCGACGATCCCGCGGTTGACGCCATGGCTGATGCCGAAATCGTCGGCGGTGACGATGAGCACCTTCGCGACGCTGGTCATTCGGCGAAGGGCGGCCGGAGCGCCCGGAACCAGTGCTCGAAATCCATCAGCTCGCCGATGCCCCACTCGGCGCCGTCATGCAGCAGGGCCATGGCCGCCCACACGACGCAGTGGGCGTAGCGCGCGCACTCCATCGTGTGAAACAGGACGTTCAGCGTCGCGTCGTCGGGAAGGCGCCAGCCCGTGCGCTCCACGGCCTCGCGGTAACGCCGCAGAACCGCCGGCCGCTCGTCCGGCGCCGACTGATAGAGGAAGGTGGACACGTCGTAGCTCGCCGGCCCCACCCCCACGTGATCCCAGTCGATGAGCCGGGCTCGCGGGCCCGTAGGCGTCATGGAGACGAAGACGTTCTTGGGCCAGAGGTCGCCGTGCAGCAGCGTGTCCGGCCCCGCGGCCTCTTCTATGAGGAGCACGCGCCGCGGGGCGTCGTCGCGCAGCGCATACAGGCACTGCAACAAGCGCTCGCGGGCGCCGGCGAACTCGAGAGGCACATCGCGGGGAGGCGTCGCGAGCGCTTCCAGCGCCGCGACGGCATCGCGCAGGTTTGCCGTGAAGAAGTGCACGCCGTGGTCGCGGGCGCGCCACCGCGCCTCGGGTATGAGCGCGTGCCGCGCGGCTCGCACGTGCAGCGCTGCCATGAAGTCCACCGCCGCGTCGAGGCGCCACGGCAGTCGCCCGGCGGCGAGATTGCCGTCGCCCAAGTCCTCGTACACGTGCCACACCCAACACCCCTCACGCTCTGCCACGGCCGCGAGCAGTTGCGGACACCCGTCGCCCAGGTCGAGGGCGGGTAGCCAGCGCTCGACCACCAGGCGGTCCGTCTGGGCCACGGCCGGCGGATGTCGCTTGAGGACCAAGGCGCGGCCTGGCGCTTCCCCCACCTGCAGGCGGTACACCGCGGGCTTCAGTCGCTCGATGTGCAGCCGTTCTCCGGCGCGCGCGGCGTCGCCCAGCAGTTCCGCCACGCCCTCGCACAGTTCCGTGGCGCCAGGCTCCTGCCATCGCTCGAGCGAGCGCTCGAGGCGCTCGCGCACGCCGGCTACGCCGCGCGTTGTCATGTGAGGGCACGCTCCAGGACCCGGGTCACCACGCGACAACCGTCGAAGTGCTCTTCGGCGAGCTGGCGCGCGAGGCGGCAGTGTCGCTCGTAATCGGCTTCGATCGCCGCCAGCGCGCGCACCGCTTCGTCCATCGACCGGAAGCGAAACAGCCCCGCGGCGTCGGGCAGGCGGCTGGGCCCGGTGTGCTGCACCACCACCGGCTTGCCGCTGGCCAGGTAGCAGATGGTGCGGTCACTGGTCCAGCTGTTCACGAACTGGACGCAGTAGGGCTTGACGCAGCTGAATTCGCCGCGCGACGACTGGATGTAGGCGCGATACTGCTCGGGCGTGGCGCTGACGTCCCATGCCTCGCGCACGCCCCAGCCCAGCGCGCCGAGCCGCTCGCGCCATTCGGCGTACTGTTGGCCCAGGCACACGGCCAGCTCGAGCCGCGCGGACGTGCGGGACGGGAGCTCGGCGTACTCGAGGTAGGCGACCCGCTTCTCGTTCGAGAACGTCGTGCCCGCGAACTCGAACGTCCCGCCCCACCAATGCGTGATGGTCGTAAACGGCGCTGCCGCTTCGGCGCGCACCACCGGCCACTGGGCGAGGAACACGGGCGGCGGCGTGTAGTGCCAGCGCAGCCCGCAGTCGGGGAAGCGCGCCGCCGGCGTCCCCACCGTCTCGCCGATCGTGAAGTAGCTGTCGTGCGGGGCCACGCAGATGTCGCCCGTGGTCATCCACACCTGGAACAGGCCGGGATCGGTGTCGACGAAGGCGGAGCGGCGGAATCGCCCCACGACCGCCGCCGGGAGGGCGTGCGACAGGTTCAGGAGCAGATCGGCGTCGGCCGCCGCATCCAGGCTCAGGCCGGCGGCGGCGAGGTCATCCGGGAGCGGCGCGCCGTCGATCGCGTACAGCGCCAGCGCGTCGGCCAGCCCGTAGGGCCCGAGGTGCGCCTTCAAGGCGGCGACGCACTCCCGCACGTCGCGGCCGCGCCAGCGACGGCGGCGCGCGACCGAGCTGTCGCCGGCAGCGTCGTCCACGCCTTCGAGCCAGATCACCCGGCAGCCGGCGGCGCGCAGGGCCAAGGCCCAGTTGAGATACACCCAGAGGTGCCCGCCTCCCTGGGGGTAGCCGATCGTGTTCGCGGGCGCGAGGCAGACCGTGAGGCTCACGCGGCACTCCCGACCGGGTCCGAAAGCGGCGGGCGGAGGTTCTCGAACCAATCATCGATGTCCACCAGGCCGCTCCGCCCCCACTCGGCACCATCGTTGAGCAGCGCCATGGCGGGCCAGATGATGCTGCTCACGCCGCGTGCGGTCTCGGCGGCGTGAAACAGAGCGTTCAGCTCCCGATCCCCCGGCAGGCGGTGGCCCGCGCGCTCGAGCGCCTCGCGATAGCGGCACAACATCCACGGTCGATCGTCGAGCGGCGACTGGTAGAGGAGCGTCGAAACGTCGTAGCTCGCCGGGCCCACGCCCACGTGGTCCCAATCGATGAGCCGGGCGCAGGGGCGGTCGCCGTCGCTGGCGACGAAGATGTTCTTCCGCCCGAGATCGCCGTGCAGCAGCGTCTCGGGCACTCCGGCTTCGTCCATAAGGCGGACCTGACCGGGCGCCGCGTCGAGCAGCCAGTACAGTCGCTCGAGCAGGCGGCAGCGGGCCACGGCGAACGTGACCGGCGTGCGAACGGTCGCCAGCGCCTCGAGCACGGCGATACCGTCGCGCAGGCTCGCGATCGACGACCGTGCACTGTGATCGCGGCCGTGCCAACGGACCTCGGGCAACAGGGGGTGGCCCACGCCACGGGTGTGGAGCCGGGCGATGAGATCGATCGCCGCCTCGACGCGGGGATGCTCCCACCGAGCGGCGAGCGCTTCGGAACGCAGGTCCTCGTAGACGTGCCACACCCAGCGCCCTTCGTGTTGCGCGGCCGCCGTGAGGAGCTGCGGGTAGCCGTCGCCGAGACCGAGCGCCGGCAGCCAGCGCTCGGCGACGAGGCGGTCGGTGTGCGCCATGGCCGGCGTATGACGCTTGATCACGAGCGTACGGCCACAGGCGCCACCGACGCGGAGTCTGTAGACGCCCTTTTGCAAACGGTCCACGGCGATCGCGTCATCCGAGGCCGTGGCCCCGTCCAGCAGTCGCTCGAGGGCGTCGCACAGCTCGGCGACGCCGGGCTCGCGGCGCTCGTCCAGCGAGCGCGCTACTCGGTCGCGCAGCGGGCTGCCTGCGCTCACGGGATTCGCGGTCACGCTCGGGCTCCGGCCATCTGCCGCTCGAGTCCCCGGGCGGCGCGCTCGGCGGCGGCGATCAGGTAGGAGGCGAGATGCTGCGGCGCGTCCGGGACGCCACCGCAGCCCGGGATGCTGCTCATGTCAACGACGTAGGGCTTCCCCTCGCTCTCGATGATGTCGACGCTGTAGAAGTCGATGCCGAAGGCCTGGCCGCAGCGCCGCGCGATCTCGCACAGTTCCGGCGACGGCGTGAACGGCTCCCCGCACCGGTCCTGCTCGGTCCTGGCCGGAAACACCTTCTTGACGCCGAACAGGCGTTCGCCGATCACGTAGATCTTCCGGTCCCGGCCCTGGGGCGCGTGGTAGCGCTGGGCGAGCATGGGGTCTCTGCGGGCGGGCACCGCGGCCAGCTCGGCGACGCTCTTGACCACGCGCACGCCGACCCCATCCGAGCCGTGATACGGCTTCAGCACGAGCGGCCCCCGCGCGAGCAGCGGCGCCAGCCAGTCGGGGCGCGATGCCACATACGTCGCGGGAACCGGCACGCCGGCGCCCTGCAGGATCCGGGCGGTGACGATCTTGTCATGCAGCGCGATGGTCACCGGATAGGGATTCATGATGGCGGCTCCCTGGGCGTGCAACGCGCCCGCGATGCTCAGGGAGAGGCGGCTCGCCTTTTTCAAGAAGTAGAGATCGTGCTCGACCCGCACCTGCGAGAGGTCGAGGGCCCCCTGCGTCGGATGGACGACGTCGACCACCACGCCAGCGTCCGCGAGGGCGCGCATCAGCGCGGGCACGTGGCCCGTGCTTTGCGCGAAGCGGGACGCCACGAGGAAGCCGATACGGAGGCGCTTCATGTCGCCGCTACCTCGCGCGGCGGCGGCGCCACGAGGCCGGCCCAAGCGAGCTCCCTGAGGGCGCCCTCGAGCTCGGCGGCGTAGAGCCGCATGTCGCCCAGGCAGGCATGCGCCCCGTCGTTGGCGAGGTTGTCGGCGATCCACGCCATGGCGGCGAGCGTCCGGAAGACGGTTCCGCAGTAGGCCAGCCGCCAGCACGCCTCGAGGCTCACCGTCGGCCAGCGCTCGCGCACGGCCGCCCAGTAGGCCGGGACGTCGGGACTGGCGCACAGCTGGCTCGACGGCATGGTCAGCTGCGCCAGGTCGACTGCGGGGACGCCCCAACCGGACTCCTCCCAGTCGAACACCGCGACGGTGGCATCGCCCTGCTCGCCGCGGAGTCGGATGTTCCGTCCGTTGAAGTCGCCGTGCACGAGCGTCTGCGGCACGCCGTGACAGATCGCTTCCAGACGGTCCCAATGCGCGGCGACATCGTCGAGACGAGCCACGAGCCCCTCGAGGAAGCCGAGGTCGTCCGGCGACAGGACGGGATTGTCGAGGTTACCGCCCGCCGCGGCTCGCACGCGTTGCAGCAGGCGCACATAGCGTCCGGGCCCTCCCTCCGGCAGCCGGGGACCGTCGGCGACATCCGCCGCTGCGGAATGCAACAAACCTAGCCACCGTCCCGCCCGAGCCCGATGCTCGGCCAACAGGTTCGAGTAGGCGGACCCGGTGGCTTCTTCCATGAAGAGCCAGCACGAGTCGTCCGCCTCGGGTACGAATCCGTCGTAGCGCAGCGATTGAACCGTCAGGCGGGGGAGAATGCCTTCGTACACGGTGCGCTCGATCTGCGCCACCGCCGTCCGGCTCCGTTTGGCGATGACCGGCGACCCACCTGGACCGGCGCCGACGAGGCGGTACACGGCACTCTTCCGACGGCTCGTCCGCAGCGGCGTAATCTGGGCCGGCTCGGCGTGCGGGTGGAGCTGACACCACGCGCGCACCGCGGGATGGCTCTTGATGGTCGCGCGCCGGTCGGCCGCGGGCGCGCGCTCGGTCGGCGCAGGCGCAGGGGGCGGGGCGAGCGTGATCGGCCGCGACGTGTCCGTGACGACTCGCCCGTGGTCGAGTACCAGGAGTCCCTCGCAACGCTCCAGGGTGCTCGGCCGATGCGAGATCAAGACCACGGTTCGGCCGCGCATCAGGTGCCGCATCGCGCCGAGGATTTTCGCCTCGGTTTCGGCGTCGACGGAGCTCGTGGGCTCGTCGAGGACGAGCACCGGACTGTCCTTCAAGAAGGCGCGGGCCAGCGCGATGCGCTGCCGCTGGCCTCCGGAGAGTTGCGCGCCGCGCTCACCGACCTGGGTGTCGTAGCCGCGCGGCAAGCGCACGACGAACTCGTGGGCGTTGGCGGCGTGCGCGGCGGCGACGATCTGCTGCCGTGTGGCACCCGGGGCGGCGTAGGCGATGTTCTCCGCGATGCTGGCCGAAAACAGGACCGTTTCCTGCAGCACGACGGCAAACTGGCGGCGCAGGTCGGCGAGCTTGTAGTCGCGCAGATCCACACCGTCGAGCAGAATGCGGCCGGCCGTCGGGTCGTAGAAGCGCGTGAGCAGGCTGATCAGCGTGGTCTTGCCGGCTCCCGTCGCCCCGACCACGCCGAGGCGGGTTCCCGGCTCGATCGTGAACGAGACGTCGCTCAAGACGGGTCGGTCCGGCCCATAGGCGAACGAGATGCCCTCGAAGGCCACGGCGCCCGTGGCGCGCGCGATGGGCCGGGCATGCGGTCGCTCCGGCACCTCGGGCTGCTCGTCCAGCAGCGCGAATGCGCGCTCGGCGCTTGCGAGGTAGCCCTGCAGCCCCGTCGCCTTGCGACTCATGGTCTTCAAGGGCTCGTACAGCTGTCCCAGGTACCCCAGCACCAGCAGCAGCTGCCCGAGGGTGAGCACGCCGGACCGGACGTGGCCCACGCCGATGAGCAGCACAGCGGCCATGCCCAGGGCCGTGACCAGCCCGATGAGCAGGCCGTAGCCGCCCTCCAGGAAGGCCAACCGGATCCGGGCTGTCACGCCTTCCTGGGAGCGGTGCACGAACCGACCGGTCTCCCGCGCCTCCTGGCCGAACGCCTTGACCACGCGCAGCGCCCCGAGCGTCTCTTGCACGACGGCGAGCGCCGAGCTCTCGAGCTTCTTCACCTGGCGCGACTGGCGCCGCATGCGCGGGCGATAGGCGCGCGCGAGGAAGAAGAGCGGAGGAGAGACCGCGAGCGCCACCAGCGCGAGCGAGCGGTCCAGCCGGGCGGTCACGATCCACATTGTGACCAGGGTGACCGCTGCCGACACGAACGGAATTGCCCCGTCGACCAAGATGTTCTGGAGCGCGGAGGCGTCGTACTGGATGCGGTAGACGGAGTCGGCGGTGCCGCGCGAGTCATGATAGGAGAGCGACAGCCGCTGCACTTGTTGGACGAGCTGGGAGCGGAAGTCGAGCACGAGTCGCTCCCCGATGTAGGTCCGCACCAGCGTCGTCGCGAGGCCCTGGATCTGGCCCAACGCGGTGACGCCGAGCAGTAACCCGATGGCGATCGCGAGCACGGCGGCCGGACTCGGGCCCGGTGTGCTCGGCAACAGCGCTTGCAACACCGGCGGCAGCGGCCGGCTCCCCAGGACGGAGTCGACCACGATCTTCAAGGGCACCGGGTTCAAGATGGCGATCGGACTCGCGAGGACGCCGAGCCCCAGCAGCCCCGCGATGTGCCACCAGTAAGGTCGCGTCTGGCGCAGTACGCGCCGGTACAGCGTCAGGTCGTGCATCGGGTGTCTGCGACACGCAGCCGCGCGACGGCGTCGCGCACCGTCGCCATAGCCGCCGTGCACTGCCCGAGCACGCCCCAGGCGAATAACCCGGCGCCCAGCCCCAACACGGCCGCAGCGACCCACGCGCGGTCGTGGACCGCGCCGTAGGTGAGCGCCGCGAACACGAGCGTGACGATCGGCCCTCGCACGGGCACCTTCGGCCACCAACGCACTCGGACCATCTGGTGGCCGCCGGGATGGTCTTCCACGGCCAGAATGAGCCGGGCGGAACCGAAGAATCCGCCCCGCACCCCCAAGTCCCACGGAGCGTGTCGGCCGCCGCGCAGCACGCAGGCGCCCTCGGCGCGAAGGTCCGCTTCCAGGGTCCGCAGTCGCTGGTCCTGCTCCCCTGCCTGGTCGGTCCAGATGGAGGCGGTGACGGGCCAGAGCGGCGTTGGTCCGGCAATTCCCCGGTGCCGCCACGGCGTCAGACCCTCGTTCAGGCGTCCACGCAAGCGGGCCAAGGGCTGGATCAAATGCAGCGCCGCAGTCAGCAACCGCCGGCGCAGCCGCGTCGACCACCGGACTGGCCCGCCGGGGAATGGCGCGCGCGCCGCGCTCAGCCAGGCCTGGGCTACGGGCGCCACGATCGCCACCGCGAGCATCGGTAACGCGAGCTTGAAGGGCCGCCAGGCTGTGCTCAACGCCGCGAGCCCCGCCAGGATCGCCGTCATCAGGTGCCACTCGGGCATTTGCGGCAAGAAGCCGAGCAGGCTCGGCGCCGGCTGGTATAAGGATTGGAACGGGGCGGCGCCCCAGACGCCGTGGTATACGCGCGGCCGGCGCCAGCCGAGCGCGTGGGTGAGTCCGTCGCCGTAGAGGCGGCCCGCCCAGCGCACGTGCCCCGGTCCATTGTACTTCTCGGGCCACTTGCGCTCGAGCATCGCCTCGGCGCGGCCGTAACCGATCTGTTGCCGCCAGTAGGTGCGGACCGAGTTGCGGCGGTGGTGCCAGACCATGGCGGCGGGGTGGAAGCCCAGCTTCCAGCCCCGCTCCTGCAGCCGCCAGCACACGTCCACGTCGTCGCCGGCGGTGCGGAACTGCGGATCGAATCCGCCGATCGCTTCGAGGCAGGACTTCCGAAACGCCATGTTGCAGCCGGGGATGTGCTCGGCCTCGCGATCCGTCACGAGCACATGCACCGGCCCGCCGGGTGCGCGCGCCACGCACTCTGCGATGGGACCGTCGCCTGGGGGGGCGATGTTGGGCCCGCCCACGCCGGCGTATCCGGTGCGCAGGAACGTGGCCGCCAGGTACGTGAGCCAGTCGGGATCGGGGTGGGCATCGTCGTCGAGGTAGGCGATGATGTCCCCGGTGGCCGCGGCGAGCCCCGAGTTGCGCGCGTTGGCGAGCCCACGATTCTCGGTCTGGATCAGGCGGCAGTCGTATTGCCGGGCGATCGCGGCACACCTGTCGGAGGACCCGTCGTCCACCACGATCACTTCGTAATCGGGGTAGGCGAGGCGGCTCAACCCCTCGAGGCAGTCCCGGATGGTGCGCGCGCCGTTGTAGGTGCACACGACCACCGACACCCGGGGCCAAGGCAGCGTCGGCGAGAGCGGAACCTCCACGAACGCCTCGCGTACCGCCGCGAGCGCCGGCTTGGGCGAGCGGTCGGCGCGCGTGAGCCCGAACGCCCAGTCTCCGACCCCCTGGCCGTGCCGATACCACTCGTCCGTCCAGGAGAACACGAACACTCCGGCACAGCCGGCTGCGAACGCGGTGCGGACCTGCCAGTCGAGCGAGCGCGCCTGCACCTCGTCGCCGTTGCGCAGGCTGTCGAGCCCGAGCTCGCTCATCACCAGCGGGCGGTCGCCGGCGAGGTTCTGGAGCCGGGCGACGTAGCCGTCGAATCGTTCCTGCGATTCGAGGTAGACGTTGAAGCACAGCAGGTCCAGGAACGGCAGCCGCAGGTATTCGGTGGTGGGGTAGTTTACGTAGGTCACCAGGCCGTTCGGGTCTTCGTCTTTCACGACGCGGTACATCCGCTCGAGATAGCGTTCCACCTTCCGGCGGCCCAGCCAGCGGGCCATCGCAGCCGGGATCTCGTTGCCGAGCGCGTAGCACAACAAGGCCGGATGACCGGCGCACGTGCGCACCTTGGTACGAATCGACGCCTCGAGGTCCCGCCCGCCCCGACCTTCGATCAGAGCCCCGACCAACTGCTCGGCCGAGAGCCCGACCATCACGTGGAGGCCGTGACGACTGGCGGCATCGAGCAGCGTGCGAGGTGCAACGGTGTGAGGGATGCGGACGGCATTGATCCCGCTGGCGGCCATCTGCGCGAAGTCTCGCTCCACGGTCGCCAGGTTGTGATATTCGTGGCCGTTCGCGTCCGGCTGAAACGCGCCGTACGTGACGCCCTTGATGTAGAGCTTTTCGTCACCTACGAAGAGGAACTTGCCGCGCACCTGCGGCCGGACGGACGCGGTGATCGGCACTGGATGGGGTGCGGGCGCACGGCCCGGGGGGACGACCTCACCTGGGGGCACGACCGGGGGCCTCCACGAGCGGCGCAGCTCGGGAGAATGACTGACGTCTCCGTCGTTCACCTGCTCGCTCTCCGCTTGCGTTTCCCGATAGGTGCTAGGGCCAAACTGCGCTATACTGCACACCCGGTGCCGCAGCTTCGACCGAGCGGGCTGGCGGGACGTAAGCCGTGTGCTCCCTTGCCGTCCGCGCCGTGGCCGGCGGGCATCGTCGGCGGCCGACGATGTCAGCGTCTGCCACAGACGCGTCACAAGTGCGTATCGCAGGACTGACAATCCCGCGCCTGCCGGTCGGCGGCGCGCCATGACTCTCATTGGGCCGAGGCGCCGCGCAGCCGGGCGATGGCGTCCCGGATGGTGGCCATCGCGGCCGTGCATTGCTCGAGCGTGCGCCAGAAGAAGAAGAGTGCGCCCGCGCCCAACACACCCGCAGCGACCCACGCATGGTCGTGCCACGCGCTGCGCGTGAGCAGCGCGAAGGCAAGCGTGAGGGCGGGCCCCCGCACCGGCACGTCGGGCCACCAGCGCAAGCGGAGCATCTGACAGCCCCCGGGATGATCCTCCACGCCGAGCAGCAGGCGGGCGGCCCCGAAGAATCCCCCGCGCACCTCCAGATCCCAGCGATCGTGCCGGCCGCCGCGCAGCACACACGCCCCCTCGGCGCGCAGCCCCGCCTCCATCGTCCTGAGCCGCTGGTCCTGCTCCTCCCGGTGCTCCGTCCAGATCGACGTCGTGACGGGCCACAGCGGGGCCGGCGCGGGCGTGCCGCGCCGCCGCCAGGGCGTGAGGCCTTCCTTAAGACGCCCGCGCAGCCGGGCCAAAGGCTGGGCCAGATGGAGCAGCGCCGTGAGGAGACGGCGGCGCACCCGCGTCGGCCAGCGGGCGGCGGGCAGATCCGGGAACGAAGCGCGCATGGCGCTGAGCCACGCCTGGGCGAGCGGCGGCACGATCGCCACGGCGAGGAGCGGCACCGCAAGCTGGAACGGTCGCCACACGGCGCTGAACACCGCGATCGTGGCGAGGGTCGCGATCATCAGATACCATTCCGGCATTTGCGGAAGCGATCCGAGCAGGCTGGGCGCGGGCTGGTAGAGCGACTGGAAGGGGGCGCCGCCCCACACACCGTGGTACACGCGCGGCCGGCGCCAGCCGAGCGCGTGCGTCAGCCCGCTGCCGTAAATCCGGCCCACCCAGCGCACGTGCCCCGGGCCGTTGTACTTCTCGGGCCACTTGCGCTCGAGCATGGCCTCCGCCCGGCCGTAGCCGATCTGCTGCTTCCAGTAGGCGCGCAGCGAGTTGCGTCGATGATGCCACACCATGGCGGCGGGGTGGAAGCCGAGCGTCCAGCCGCGCTCCTGCAGCCGCCAGCACACGTCCACGTCGTCGCCGGCGGTGCTGAACTGCGGGTCGAAGCCGCCGATCGCCTCGAGGCACGACTTCCGGAAGGCCATGTTGCAGCCCGGGATATGTTCGGCCTCGCGATCCGTCACGAGCACGTGCACCGGCCCACCGGGCGCGCGCGCCACGCACTCCGCGATCGGACCGTCGCCGGGCGGCGCGATGTTGGGCCCGCCCACGCCCGCGTATCCGGTGCGCAGGAACGTGGCCGCCAGGTACGTGAGCCAGTCCGGGTCGGGGTAGGCGTCGTCGTCCAGGTACGCGATGATCTCCCCGGTGGCCGCGGCGAGACCGGTATTGCGCGCGTGGGCGAGTCCCCGGTTCTCCGTCTGGATCAGGCGGCAATCGTACTGGCGCGCGATGACCCCGGTCGCGTCGGTGGACCCATCGTCCACCACGATGACCTCGTAGTCGGGGTAGTCGAGGCGGCTCAATCCGTCGAGACAATCGCGGATGGTGCGGGCGCCATTGTGGGTGCACACCACCACGGACACGCGCGGCCAGGGCAGGCCCGGTGCAAACGGAGCTTCGGCGAACGCCTCGCGCACCGCCGCAAGGGCCGGCTTGGGCAGGCGGTCGGCACGGGTGAGCCCGAACAACCAATCGGGAACGTCGTTCGCATGCCGGTACCACTCATCCGTCCAGGAGAACACGAACACGCCGGCGCACCCGGCCGCGAAGGTCGTGCGCACCTGCCAGTCGAGGGACCGGGCCTGCATGTCTTCGCCGTTGCGCAGGCTGTCGAGCCCAAGCTCGCTCATCACGAGCGGGCGGTCGCCGGCGAGGTTCTGCAACCGGGCGAGATAGGCGTCGAAGCGCTCCTGCGACTCGAGATAGACGTTGAAGCACAGCAGATCCAGGAACGGCAGCCGGAGGTATTCCGTGGTGGGGTAATTCACGTAGGTGACCAGCCCGTCCGGGTCAACCTCCTTCACCACGCGGTACAGCCGCTCGAGATAGCGCTCCACCTTCCGACGGCCCAGCCAGCGGGCCATCGGAGCCGGGATCTCATTGCCGAGCGCGTAACACAGGAGTGCCGGATGGCCAGCGCAGGACCGCACCTTCGCGCGAACCAGATCGGCGATGTCGGGGGCGTCGCGGCGCCGGTCGATCAGGAACCCGATGTACTGCTCGGCGCTGAGCCCGACCATCACGTGCAGCCCGCAAGCGGCCGCCAGGTCGAGCAGCGCCCGCGGCGGCATCGTGTGCGGAATCCGGACCGCGTTGATCCCGGCGGCGGCCATCAGCGCGAAGTCGCGCTCGATCACCTCGAGGTCGTGATACTCGCGTCCCTGGGCGTCAGGCGCGAAGGCGCCATACGTGACGCCGCGGATGCGCAGCTTGGTGTCGCCGACGAAGAGGAACTTGCCGCGCACGCGCGGCCGGGGGGCCGGGGCCAGGGGGCTGGCGACGGGCTGCGGTGTCGAAACGGGGCTGACGCGCTGCGTGGCTACCTTTGGCGCAGACGCGTGTTGACTCGGGGCTGTCGTCGGGGGCGCGCTGCCAGCGCTCGGCCGGTGCGTGCGATCCAGGTGGCCCTCCCCTCACCGGGTGTCGGCGGGCCCGGGTCGGGCCCTCAGCCCCACTGCGAGCTGCACGCAGCGCGGGGGATCGAAGTCGATCAAGAAGAGGTAGCGCAACACACGTGCCAAGTCGTGACCAAAACGTGACAACGAGATGACCGAACTGCGCAGCAGCCGGCGTTGTACGTCAACGGGTTCTCGCGCAACGGCTAGGGTCGCGACAGCCACGTCGGGCAACCGTCCGCCGTGCGACCCTCGCGTGTGTGCGGCGTCACAACAGTGGGGCGACAGCCGTTGCGCCTACGCGGCACCGCCTAACTGCGAGCGACGCCCAGCGTTACCGCGACCGGCCGCGGACGCTCTTTATTGTTTTGCCCGGCTGCCCGGTCGCCCAGAGTTTGGCCGGCCTGGGTCAACTCCGCGTGCAGCGACTCCAGCGTGTCGAGGGTGGGGCGCAGCTCGTGGGTGGTCTCGGCGCCGAGCCGTGGGGTCACGGCCCGGATCGCCGCCAGGTGACCGAAAACGTGGCCTACCGTCACGAGGCGCTGCAGATCTTCCAGCTCCAGACCGGGCCACGTGGGTTGGATGACCGCCAGGTACGCGTCGAGGTCGACGTGGGTCAGATCGACGGTCGGCACGCCCCATCCCGCCATCTCCCAGTTGAGGAGGAGGAGCTCGAGCCCGGTGGCACGACGGCGGACATAGGCGTGTCGCAGCCGATAGTCGCCGTGCGTGACCGTCGCCGGGACGCCGGCGCAGGCCTCCTCGAGGCGGGACCAGCCGTCGTCGAGGACGTCGAGGTCCGTAGCGAGGCGCTCGAGCGCGCTCACGTCGCGCGTGCTGAGCATCCGGTTCGTCATGTGGGTGCGGATGATTTCGCGGGCGCTTCGCAGCAGGCCCAGGTAGCGCGACGGCCCGGCGTCGGGGAGCGAAGCTGCCGTGGAAAGCCGCGCACCCGCACTGTGCATCATGCCTACCCAGCGTCCCGCGAGTGACCGATGGGTCGGGTCGCTCGCTGCATACCGCTCGTCGCCCGCGGCCTCGAGGAAGATCCACGCGCGCTCGGTGCCGTCCGCCCGGAATCCGCAATAGCGCGGTGACGTGACGGGGAGTGAGGGTAGAATCCGCTCGTGCACGGTCCGCTCGATCGACGCGCCCGGCGTGAGCGATCGCCGGGCGACGATGGAGCGTCCGCCTCCGTCCGCGACCAGTCGATACGTAGCCGACGTACTGCTCTGTTGGAGGATCTCGATGTGCTCAGGTGGCTCGACCGGGCCATCGGAGAAGCCGTTCCAGGCCTCCACGGCCGGATGCCAGGCGAGCCTGCCCCAGAGGACGGCGTACGCTGTCGCGCTCATGATGTCCGATTACTCCGCATGAGTGATGTGAGGAGGGTCCAGCGGCTCGCACGGGCCCGCGGACCATGATCCAAAGTGTGACGCAAGTGACCTTGGGCACCTGCGCCGGCGACGGCGGTCGCGCGCCGAGGGGCAATGGCCGTGCCAGCGATGATCACGATCCTGGCACGCTACGGCATCAATTCGTTAACGCGCGTGTCGGCAAGCGGTCATCGAGCGGATCGTTCGTGATGGAACCGGGGGACGGGTGGGCAGAATTCGGCACGGACCTGCTGCAAGTGTCGAGAGCGTGCACGTGCGGACGCGCAGCATGCCGCGCGTCCTCGCGTGACCCTCGTCACCGGGCGGGTGGTCGGTCGCCCAGCACCCAGGCGCGCCGCACCGGCGGCGCCGCCGCGCGCGGATGCACACTCTCCCAGATCTCGCGATTCAGCAGAACTTCGTCCGCGCGGTCGGCGACCGCGAAGTCGCCGGGCGGAATGGGCGAGCGATACGCCGCGGGGTTCATCTCGTCGAGCGACCAGGTATTCGGTAGGACTGTGAACGGCGTCGAGTTCAAGCGTTTCGCGAAGGCGTTCCACAGAGGCGTTGCCGCGGAGTCGTACTGGCTGAGCGGCGGCAAGCCGAGCAGCTGTCCGATCGAGCGCACCACGGAGCTGGTTGTGTAGAACGTGCTGTCGACCACGCCGCTCTTCGCGTAGGGCGAAGCGACGAGCAGCACCGAGCGATGTGCGTCGACGTGGTCCGGTCCATTCTGCGCGTCGTCCTCCAGCACGAACACGGCGAGCGATGACCACGCGGCGGACAAGGAGAGTCGCTCGATGACCTGCCCGAGGGCGAGGTCGTTGTCGGCCACCATCGAGCGGGGCGTCGGCTGCCCCCCGGCGCGACCGTAGGTGTGGTCGCGCGGCAGCCACAGGAACACGAGGTCGGGAAAGCGTCCCTGCCGGTCCCAGCTCGCCACCGAGTCGGCGAACAGGCGCGCCCGCGTGGTGTCGCGGATCTCGAGCCGGAACGCGGGATAGCTCGGCACGGTGATACTGTCGAGCCCGGAGAGCTTCGTGTGGGTCGAGCCCCCGGGCCCGGAGTCGGTTTCGGAGCGCTCGCCAAAGTTCACCACCCACAGCCCCTTGCGCCGGGCCGCGTCCCACAGATAGGCGCCGTGCGGGTTGACCAGATCGTCGCCGTCCTCCAGGTCCCAGTTGCGTCCGTGCCCGTAGATCTGTGGCCAGGTCTTTTCGTTATAATCGCCGGCGAACGCGCGGTCGGACCACTCGTGCCCGTCCGCCGAGACTTCGCCGTCCACGTAGAAGTTGTCGAACACCACCCAGCGGCGCGCGATCGCGTGCGCATTGGGCGTGATGGAATCGTTGAAAATGGCGAGCTCCGGATCGCCGTTGGCGCTCCCCCCCACGTCGCCCAGCACCTGGTCGTAGGTGCGGTTCTCACGGATGATGTAGACGACGTGGCGGACGGGCGGACGGGCGGACGGGCGGTCAGCGGCGACGTTGCGCAGTCGCGCATTCGAGTAGGGGCTCAACGCGTACACGTCACGCGTGTAGCGCGCGAGCGTCGCGTCGTCGGGAACCGGTACGATCGACACCGAGCCGCTGATCACGTTGCCGATGTAGGTCTCGTCGCGATTGGCGCCGGAGCCGTTCCCCTTGCCGTTGGCGACGAACAGCGTGCGGCCGTCCGCCGACGTCGCGACCGCGGTCGGGTACCAGCCGACGGGGACGAGCCCCGCGACCCGCATTCCGGTCCGGCCGATCCGGACAACGGCGACGGCGTTATTCCCGGCCATGGCCACGTACAGCGTGCGACCGTCCGGCGAGAGCGCCAGCGCGTTGGGATCGCTGCCGGTCGGTGCGTGGGGCGACAGGGCCACCGCGAGCTGCTCGACGACGCTGCCCGTGCGCAGATCGACCCGCGCGACGGCGTTCGCCCCGGCCAGCGCGACGTACAGGTCCGCGCCGCGCAGCGCGAGCGCCGAGGGATGCGGGCCCACGAAGAGCGCGGTGCGGCGAGCGGGCGGACTCGCCGACAGATCGATGACGCTCACCGTCGAGTCACCCCAGTCGCTGACGTACAGCTGGGCGGAGTCCGCGAGCGCGCCGTAGGGGCGGTGGCCCACGGCCACGCTGCCCCGACGCGCCAGGGTCGCGGCATCGATCAGGTAGACCGAGTCGCTCTGGTTGCCGACGACCGCCACCAGACCGCGTCGCGGGACGAGCGCGATGCCCCCCGGGAAGACGCGGGCGTTCGTATCGGCGAGGGCAACACTGTCGAGCGTCCACGCCATGCCGCCCTGCCATGTGAGGCGATACAGCCGGTTCGTCCCGGCGCCGCTCACCCACACCGTGTCGCGCCATTGGCCGCCCGAGCGCGCGAGGCCGAGCCACGCGGGCAGCTTCTTTTCCCACACGACCGCGCCCTTCACCGGATCGATCCGCATCAGGCCGTTGGGGCCGTAGCCGTTGTTCGCGACCATCAGCGACCCGTCCGACAGCGTCACGAGGCCCATCGGCAGTGTGCCTACGCTCACGCTCCGGCCGGCCGGGCGGATACGCCACCCCGAGGGCAACAGCGTGGTGCCGTCACGCAGCCGGCCGGGCACGACACGGGTGGCGAGCAAGGTCAGGCCGGCGAGCGCCGGCAGAGCGAGCAGAGATCGGAGGCGCATGGCGCCAATATGGCCGCTCGCGAGCCCGACGTCATCCCCTTAGGCTTAGGCCCGACATGACCGGGCTGATCTTCCACCTCATCCCGCACACCCACTGGGACCGCGAGTGGTACCTGCCGCGCGCGGCGTTCCAGGCGCGGCTCGTCGCGGTGTTGGACGACCTGATCGAGCGGCTGCAGCGCGACCCGGCGTACCGGAGCTTCCTGCTGGACGGGCAGACCGTGCTGCTCGAGGACTACGTGGGCGTGCGGCCCGAGCGCGAGACCGACATCAAGGCGCTGGTCAAGACGGGGCGCCTCCAGGTTGGGCCATGGTATGTCCTGCCCGACGAGCAGATTCCGTCGGGCGAAGGGCTGGTGCGGAACCTGCTCCTGGGCGCGGCGGACGCGGAGCGGTGGGGCGGGCGACTCGACGTGCTGTATTCGCCCGACGCCTTCGGCCATCCCGCCGCGTGGCCCACGCTGGCGCGCGAATTCGGGATCCGCTACGGCGTCGTGTGGCGCGGCTTGGGGGGGGAGTCCGGGCAGGAGCGCGATCTGTACCGCTGGCGCGGTCTCGACGGAAAGGACGTGCTCCTGTGGCATCTGCCACCCACGGGGTACGAGGTCGGGGCGACGCTCTCGACCGAGGCCGAGCGGGTGTTCCCGACTTGGGCGCCGGTGCGCGGCGCCCTCGTGGCGCGCGCCGCCGGAAAACACATTCCCGTCTTCATCGGCGCCGATCACCACGCCGCGCACCCCGAGGTGTCGCGCCTGCGCGATCTCCTGGCGGAGCTCGATCCCCAGAGTGCGTACCGGGTGTCGCGTCTCGACGAGTTCTTCCAAGCGGCCGGCGATGGGGCCAAGCCGGCGTCGCTCGTGGGGGAGCTGCGGTGGTCGTACCGGTACGCGTGGACGCTCCAGGGCGTGCATGCGACGCGGGCGCCGCTCAAGCGTCGCTACGGCGAGGCCGAGCTGGCGCTGACGCGGTTGGCCGAGCCGCTCGCGGCGCTGGCGCGCCGGGCGGGCGGTCGCGACCGGCGGCCGCTGCTGGAGCTCGCCTGGCGCGGGTTGGTGCGCTGTCAGTTTCACGATAGCATCGCGGGCTGCGCGAGCGATGCTGTCGCGCGCGCGGTCGAAACGCGCCTCGGCGGCGTCGAGGCGCTGGCCTCGGAGATCGTGCGCGGCAGCGTGCACGACCTGGTGCGGCACGATCCCGACGCGGCCCGCGCCCGCCCGGCGGACGCGCGGCCCACGCTCGTCCTCTGGAATCCGGCGGCGCGCCCGCGCCGCGGCGTCGTGCTCGCCGACGTGACCATGTTCCGGCGCGACGTGCTGGTCGGGCCGCGGGGTGACCGTATCCCCCGGTCTGGCGTCGGGTACCGGCCCCTGCTGCTCGCAACGGCCGACGGCCGCGCGGTTCCAGTGCAGGTGCTCGACCGGCGAGTCACGAGCGAGCGGCTCGATGCGCTGCGGCACTACCCCGACCACGACGAAGTGGACCAGGTACGGATCGCCGTGCGGACGCCGCCGCTGGCCGGTCTGGGGCTCGCGACCGTGACGATCGCGACTGGCGCCACCGCGCCGGGCACGCGACCGAGCGGCGAAAGCGTGCAGGTCAAGGGCCGCTCGCTCGTCAATCATTGGATCGAGGTGGCGCTCGAGCCGACGGGCGCGCTGGCGCTGCACGATCGGCGCAGCGGGCAGCGGTTTGCGGAGCTGCTGCGGATCGAAGACGGCGGCGACGCCGGCGACACCTACAGCTATTGCCCACCGGCGGGCGATCGCGTGTCGCGCGCCGCCGGGCCGATCACGGTGCGGCGGCTCGCCGCCGGCCCGCTCATGGCCGCCCTCGAGGCGCGCTTCGAGTTGCGCCCCCGTGCCGCGGCGCGGCTCGTCGTCATGCTGCACGCCGATGGGCCCCTGATACGTTGCATCCTGGAGATCGAGAATCAGGCGGGGTGGCACCGCCTGCGAGCGCGCCTGCCCACGGGCCTCGCGGGAACGACGGCCCTGGCCGGCACGGCGTTCGGCGCCGTCGCTCGGACCCCGGTCGCGGCGCCGTCCGCCGCCTATCCGCTCGAGACGCCGGTGCGTACCGCGCCGGCGCACCGGTTCGTGGCGGCGGCGAGCGGGCCGCGCGGGCTCGCGCTGCTCGCTCCCGAGTTCTTCGAGTACGAGTGGACGCCGGACGGTGATCTGCTGTTCACGCTGCTGCGGTCGGTGGGCGAGCTGTCGCGCGGCGATCTGCCCACGCGCCCGGGCCACGCGGGCTGGCCCACGGCGACGCCGCTCGCCCAGTGCCTCGGGCAGTGCCGCGTCGACCTGGCGCTGGTGCCGGTGTCGCAGGCCGAGCTGGAGCGGGGCGACGTGGTCGCGGCCCTGTGGGAGGACGCCTTCCTCCCGGTGCGCGGCTTCTGGCTGCGCGACGCGGTGGACCTCGCGGTGGCGGCAGTGGACGTCGCGCTCGAAGGCTCGGGGCTCGTGCTCTCGGCGGTGAAGCCGGCGCAGCAGGGCTCGCCGCTCGTGCTGCGCTGATACAATGCCACCGGGCGGCCGGCCGCGGGTGCGTGGCGCTTCGCCGAAGGCGTGAAGAGCGCGCATCGCGTGCGCGCCGATGAGCGCGAATCGACCGCGCTCGTGCTCGAAGGGCGGGGGAAGGTCGTGCGGTTCACGGCGGAGCCGCACGAGATAGTGACGATTCTGGTGACATGAATGCGGAGTGCGGAGTGCGGAATGCGGAATTGCAGTGCAAGGTCGCTCGCCGTGTGACGCGCACTTCGATACTCCGCACTCCACACTCCGCATTCCGCACTGGGGAAGGGTTCATGCACGAGCACCACATCGGTGTGTCGCGTAGCGCGCGGTACTTCACCCTGGGCGAGAAGCCGCAGGGGGTGGCCGAGGTCTGGTTTGCCTGTCATGGCTACGGCCAGCTGGCCGCTCGGTTCCTCGAAAAGCTGCGCGTGCTCGACGACGGCCGGCGCTGTGTCGTCGCGCCCGAAGGCCTGTCGCGGTTCTATCTGAGCGAGCGCGCGACCGAGCGCCGCGTCGGGGCGAGCTGGATGACCCGGGAAGACCGCCTGGCCGAGATCGCGGACTACGTGCGCTACCTCGACGCCGTGTACGACGACGTCTTCGGAGGCGTCGATCGGGCGCGGGTGACGGTGCACGCGCTGGGGTTCTCGCAGGGCGCCGCGACGGTCAGCCGCTGGACGGCCATGGGGACGTCGCGCATCGACCGGGTAGTGCTGTGGGGCGGCGAGTTCCCGCCCGATCTGGATCTCACGCGCGGCGATGTCGCCCAGCGGCTGCGCGCGGCGCGCCTCACGCTCGTGTACGGCCGCTCCGACGAGTACATCACGCCGAAGGTGCTCGCGGCGGTCACCGAGCGGCTCGCGGCGCACGCCATTCCATATCGAGCCATGCCGTTCGACGGAGGGCACGAGCTGCGGGACGACGTCTTGAACGAACTCGCCGCAGCGTGACGTCACGGACGACGCTCGGGATCCCAGGCATCCTGCAGGGCGTCGCCTACCAGCGTGCACGCCACCACCACGAACACCAGCGCAATACCGGGTGCCGCCGCGACCCACGGCGCGTTGACGAGCGTGTCCCGTCCCGACGCGATCATGTTGCCCCAGGACGGCGCGGGCGGTTGGACGCCCAGCCCGAGGAACGACATCCCGGCCTCGAGCGTGACCGCGTTGCCCAGCCCGAGCGCGGCCGCCACGATCACCGGCGTCAGCGCGTTGGGGAGGATATGGCGCCAGAGCACGCGACCGCGCGACACCCCGAGGGCGACGGCGCCTTCGACGAACGGCCGCGCCGCGAGCGAGCGCACCTCGGCCCGCACCAGGCGCGCGACCGGCATCCAGCCGGTGAGCCCCAGGACGATGACTACGAGGGCCGCGCTGGGCTGCCACAGCTCGGCGAGGACGAGCAGCAGCACCACGCGCGGCAACGCGAGCGCGAAGTCGGTGAGCGCGAGCAGGGGCAGCTGTACGAGGCCGGGTCCGAACCCCGCTGCCGCGCCCACGGCGACGCCGAGCACGATCGACAGCAGCACGGCGAGCGTCCCCACCGCCAGCGAGACGCGCGCCCCATAGACGAGGCGCGTCCACACGTCCCGGCCGAACCGGTCGGTGCCCAGAAGGTGGAAGCCGCCGGCGTGATCACCGGCGAGCGGTGGCAGGAACCGCGTGGCGACGATGTCGCCCTGGGCGGTCGGCCTGCCGCTCGTGACGAGCGGGGCGGCGACGCCAGCGGCGGCGACGATCGCGAGCACGGCCACGCCGAACACCGCCCGCCGGTCCCGCAGCAACGGCGTCACCTCACGGCTCCCGTCGTGCCTGCCGCACGCGGGGATCGATCCACGCCGTCGCGACGTCGGCCAGCAGATTTCCCACGACGACGAGCACCGCACTGACGACCGTCGCGCCCATCACCACCGGGTAGTCGCGCGCCCGCACCGCCTCGACCAGGCGGCGCCCCACTCCCGGCCAGGCGAACACCGCTTCGACGAACACCGTCCCCGAGAACAGCGCCGGCAGGGAAAGACCGAGCAGGGTCACCACCGGAATCAGGGCGTTTCGTGTGACATGGCGTCGTGTGACCTGGAACGGAGAAAGTCCCTTTGCCCGCGCGGCCCGCACGAACGGCTGGCTCAGCACATCGCGCATCGCGCCGCGCACGAAGCGGGCGGTGCCGCCGATGCCGATCAGCGTGAGCGTCGCGAGCGGGAGCGCGAGGTGGCGCAGCCGGTCGGCGAGATGGCTCCACCCCGTCAGGGCGTCGGCGTCGAGCCCGGCCGTCCCGAACGCGGGAAGGACGCGTGCCCAATAGGTGAAGACCATGATCAGCGCGAGGCCGAGCCAGAATCCCGGCAGCGCGAACAGCGTCACCGTCGTGACGGACAGCGCGGTATCGAGCCTTGGGCCGGTGCTCGCCTGGAGGGCGCCGATGGCGAGGCCGAAAAGATAGGTCAAGACCAGCGACAGCCCGGCGAGCTCGAGCGTCGCGGGCACGGCGTCACCCAGCAGGTCGCGCACGCGGCGTCCCGTCGCGATGCTGCGCCCCCAATCGCCGCGTGCGAACCGGCCGAACCAGGCGGCGAACTGCGCGGGCAGGGGCCGGTCGAGGCCCAGGGCGTGGCGCTGCAGCGCGGTCTGCTCGGGCGTGGCGGCGGGTCCGACCAGCTGTTCCACCGGATCGCCGGGCGCGAGCCGCAGGAGAACGAACGTGAGGGCGACGACGCCGGCCACGACGGCCGCGCCGGCCAGGGCGCGGCGGGCGAGCGGGAGCAGCATGCGCCGAATCTCGCGCGAGCACCGAAGGCCCGCTAGAATGCGGGCGTGCGGCGACGGGTAACCAGGCTCGTGACCTTGGCGACGCTGGCCGCGGCGTGCGGTGGGAGGGCCGCACGCCGCGGTCGCACCGTGGTGTTCGCCTCGGGTGCCGACCTCCAGACCGTCAACCCGCTGCTTACCGTGCATCCGTTCGCCAAGCAGGTGGAGCGCTACGTGCTGCTCACCACGCTGGCGCGCTACGACTCCGCGCTGGTCCCGCAGCCCTACCTGGCGCGCGCCTGGACCTGGTCGGCGGACCGGAAGAGCCTGGTGTTCCGACTGCAACCGGGGGTGCGCTGGCACGACGGCACGCCCACGACGGCGCGCGACGTAGCGTGGACGCTCTCGGCGGCGCGCGACCCCGCGACCGGGTACCCCCGGACGGCGGACTTTGCCGACGTGGCGTTCGTGAACGATCCCAACGACTCGACCGTCGTCATTCGATTCGCCCACGCACAGCGCGGTATTCCCGACGTGCTGACGGACCTGGCGATTCTCCCCGCCCACGTGCTCGACTCGATTCCCCGCGCCGAGCTGCGCCGCGCCGCGTGGAACCTGCACCCAGTCGGGAACGGACCATTCCGCTTCGTAGCGCACGAGCCCAACCGCCGCTGGGTCTTCGTCGCCGACTCGGCATTTCCCGCCGCCCTCGGCGGGCCGCCCGCGCTGGCACGGCTCATCATCGTCGTGGTCGATGAGCCGACGGCCAAGCTCGCAGCCCTCACCGCCGGCGAGATCGACTTCGCAGGCATCCAGCCAGCGCACGTCGCATTCGTGCGCAAGGACACGTCCCTCGCGGCGATCGACTATCCGCTCATCTTTCCGTACGGCATCGTGTTCAACATGCGTCGCCCGCCGTTCGAC
>Ga0209057_1000896_pt1 | contig 25175 bp, 21 predicted proteins | sample GraSoiAngelo_146_FD_185903 | JGI IMG/M metagenome (GOLD analysis project Ga0209057, IMG submission 185903) | Grasslands soil microbial communities from the Angelo Coastal Reserve, California, USA - 14_1009_05_30cm (SPAdes) (version 2) | ecosystem: Environmental > Terrestrial > Soil > Grasslands ... | reverse complement strand
TGCGCAGCTTCACCCCCTCATAGCGGCCGTCGGAGGTCTGGAAGTAGCCGCCCAGCTCCCAGAAGGGCAGGACGCCGAACGACGGTTCCAAGGTGACGTTCAGGGTCCCGCCGCGGGGCCGGTTGACGTGAACTTCGAGGCCGGCCTGGCCCTGGTCGTCGGCCCTTCCGTCGTAGACCTGGATCTCGAACGGATCGAACGCGAGCGCCGGCGCAGCGGCGAAGAGTGCGAGGAGCGCGGCCCGCATCTAGTCCGTTCAAGCCACGGTCGGGCCGAGTCCGCCCCGGGCCGCGAGCCAGTCGCGGACGGCCTGGCCGGTGCCGAGCGGCCACGGGCGCAGCTTGTCGGGAGGCACCGCCTTCACGCCGGCGATCTCGTCGCCCACGACGATCTCTCCGTGCCCGCGCACGTGGTACGCGAGGATGATCTGGTTCATCTCGAGGAACGGATAGGCGCCGATGAAGGAGACGATCTCGCCCTTCAGGCCCACCTCCTCCTTCACCTCGCGGAGGACGCCGTCCTCGGGCGACTCCCCTTTTTCCAGGAAGCCGGAAACCAGGCCGTACCATTTCTCCGGCCAGCCCTTGTTGCGGACCAAAAGGACCGTCTGCCCGTGCTCGACGAGGGCCGCCACCACCGGCGCGGGGTTGTCGTAGAAGACGTAATCGCAGGATTCGCTCGCGCAGACGAGTCGCGCGCTCCTCAGCTTCGACGTTTTCGGGACCGTTCTGGACTGGCGGCGAGGACTGCGGCAGGCGCTTGGGGGACGCCTGTCGGACGCGCAGTTCGACCGCATCGTCGATCGGCAGGGTGCCCTCGAACAGGCCGATTTCCGGCCCTATACGGAGATCGTCGCGCAATCGCTGGTCGACGAGCTCGGGATCGGCGCTCAGGAGGCAGCGGCGATCGGCGCGGCAGCCGGGACGTGGCCGCTGTTTCCGGATGCCGCCCAGGCCCTCCGGCAGCTCCGATCCGTGGCGCCTTGCGCCGCGATCACCAACAGCGATCTCCGGCACCGGCCGCAGATCGAGGCACAGCTCGGATTCGGGCTTGACGGGTGGATCTGCGCCGAGGAGGTCCGGGCGTACAAGCCCGACCGGCGGATGTGGCAGACGGCTGCGGAGCGCATGGGCGTGAAGCCCCGGCGCGAGTGGTGGCACGTGTCCGCCTACGCCGACTACGATCATGAGACCGCGCGGTCGCTGGGGTTGTCCTGCGTGTTCGTCCGGCGCCCGCATTCCCGGCCGGGTGCTGCCGATCTGGCCGTGGCCGACCTCGCCGCGCTCGCCGATTCACTGCCCAGGAGTTAACTCACCGCGCTGAGGACGCGCCGGGCCTCCGAGGATGCTGCGGCGGCGAGCTTGCCGGCATCCAAGGTGAGCAGACGGCGATCGCGCACCAGCACCCTGCCGTCGACGAGCACGTCCGTGACGTCGCTCGCGCGCGCGCAATAGACGATGGTCGCATGCAGATCCGGCCCCGCCGGCTGGAAGTGCGCGGCGGAGAGGTCCAACACGGCGATGTCCGCCTTCTTCCCCACCTCGAGCGAGCCGATCTCCTCCGACAGACCCAGCGCTCGCGCGCCGCGCACCGTGGCCATCGCCAGCACCTCTGCCGGCGGCACAGCCGCGGCCCCAGCCGCCGGGAGATGGATGGTCGCCGCGAGGCGCATCTCGTGAAAGACGTCGAGCGTGTTGTTGCACGACGCTCCATCGGCGCCGAGGGCCACGTTCACTCCGGCCGCCAGCAGCCGCGTCAGCGGCGCGTGACCGCTCGCCAGCTTCAGATTTGCGCCAGGGCAATGGGCCACCGACGTCGCCGTACGCGCAAGCGTCTGGATTTCGTCCAGAGTCACCTGGACGCAATGCGCGAGCACCGTCCGCGGCCCGCAGAGTCCCGCCTGCTCCAGATAGGAAACGTTCTCCGCTCCAGTCTGCTCGCGAACCAGCTCGACCTCGCGCCAACTCTCGCTCGCATGCGTGTGCACGAGCCAGTCCTCGCGCGTGCTCAGCTCGCAGACAGCGCGGAGCAGCGCCGGCGTGCAGGAGAGCGCAAATCGCGGGCAGAGCGCCCAGCGAATCCGGCCGCCCGCAGCGCCGTGCCATTTGCGTCCGAGGCTTTCCGCCTCGCGCAGGGCGCTCGCGCCGTTCTCGGGCAAAGGTCCGCTGCCGGCGTCCATCAGGCATTTCCCGCCCGTATACCGGACGCCGCTCTCCTCGGCCGCGCGGAGCACGGCTTCGGTGTGATGTACCGTCGCCATGTCGAGCACGGATGTCGTCCCCCCGAGGAGGAGCTCGGCGATCCCGAGGCGCGCGGAGAACGCGAGCGACCTCTCGTCGTGCGCGGCCTCGTACCGCAAGATCCGCTGCTCGAGCCAGTCCATCAGATCGAGGCCGTCGGCCTGGTTGCGAAACAGCGTCTGGCAGAGATGGACGTGCGCCTGGATCAGCCCCGGTAGTACCGCCTTTCCGGCGCAATCGATGATCCGGGTGCCACGCGGCGGCTTGACCCTGCCGATGCGTACGATCCTGACGCCGTCGACGAGGACGTCCGCGCGCCGCACCGTTCGCGCCGCGTCCATTGTGACGACGGTGCCGTCGCGGAGCAGGATCATCGGATCAGGGACAGGATCTGCTCCATGCGGCACGCTTACCACAGCCGAATGGGCACGGACGGCCGGCGTGCGTTATGGAAGTGCAGTGATCCCCATCCGTGACACCATCCGCTCCCGCACGGCTCCGGTGGTCACGGTCGCGTTGATCGTCGTGAACGTGATGGTGTTCCTGCACGAGATCGCTCTCGGCCCGTACATCGAGCGTTTCGTCTACGCCTATGGCTTGATCCCGCGGCGATTCGTGTACTGGCCGGGTGCGCCACTGGATCCGATGCGGTTCCTGCCGCTCTTCACCAGCATGTTCTGGCACGGCGGCTGGCTGCACCTGATCGGCAACATGCTCTACCTCTGGATCTTCGGCGACAACGTCGAGGATCGCCTCGGCCACCTGCGCTTTTTGCTCTTCTATGTCTTCGCCGGCGCCGCCGCGGGGCTCACGCATGTGGTGCTCGGTCCGACATCCGCGTTGCCGACCGTCGGAGCTTCGGGCGCGATTGCGGGCGTGCTCGGCGCTTATCTGGTCACGTTTCCGCGCTCGCGCGTGCTCACCTTCATACCCATCTTCTTCCTCCCCTGGTTCGTGGAGATTCCCGCGGTCGTCTATCTCGTCTTCTGGTTCCTGATGCAGCTGCTCCAGGGACTGGGATCGATCGGAGCGCCGGTGGAGACCGGCGGCGTGGCTGTCTGGGCGCACATCGGTGGCTTCGTTGCCGGCATCGTGCTGATCAAGCTCATGCAACCAACGCGCCGCCGGCCGCGTCAGCTCGGTGTCGAGCCGTGAAGTTCGCTTGACGACGCAGGCCGCTGCCGTTTACACGGGGCGCCCATGATCGGCGTCGTCCCTGCCCTGAACGCTTGCGAAGGCGAGCATTCGCGCGGTTTCACCTTCATAGGCGCCAGAGGTCCCGGCAAGGATCTCTTCGTTTCCTTTCATGATCTTCGCCTCGCCACCCAGCGGCGCGCCGCTCATTACGCGGCGGCCGGGATCGGGCGCGGCGACCGGGTAGCGCTGGTGGTACCCGAGGGAGAGCAGTTCATCCCCGCATTCCTCGGCGCGCTTTGGGGTGGATTGATCCCGGTACCGCTCTACCCGCCGGTCTCGCTCGGCAAGCTGGACGCGTTCATGGATGCCCTGGTGAGCATCCTCAACGTCGCGAAGCCCCGGATCCTGGTCACGACCGAGCGCGTCGCCAAGGTGCTGTGGTCGGCGGTCGGCCGGATCCCGAGCATCGAGAAGGTGCTGACGACCGCAGAGTTGGCGAAGGATGCCGGCGCGCTTCCAGCCGCTGCCGACGTGCGCGACGACGAGGTGGCCTTCCTCCAGTTCACGTCCGGCAGCACCGCGCTCCCCAAGGGAGTGATGGTGACGCACGGAAGCCTGGCAGCGAACTGCGCGGCCATCGTGCGTGACGGACTGTGCGCCGACGGCGCGCACGACGTCGCCGTGTCGTGGCTGCCGCTGTACCACGACATGGGGCTGATCGGGTTCGTCATCGCCCCCATCTGCTTCCGGATCCCGGCAGTGTTCATCGCGACGATGAGCTTCATCAAGAACGCCACCATCTGGCTGGAGACTTTGCACAAGTACCGGGGGACGCTGACGTTCGCGCCCAACTTCGCATACGCGCTGATCACCAAGCGGGCGAGGCCGGAGCAGATCGCGCGCTGGGACTTGTCGCGGATGCGCGTCTTTGGTTGCGGGGCGGAGCCGATCAATCCGGAGACGATGCGCGCCTTCGTCGCCGCCATGGCGCCCGCCGGGGTGAAGCCCGAAACGCTTCTCCCTTGTTATGGAATGGCCGAGGCGACGCTGGCCATCTCGTTTGTTCCCATCGAGGAGCCTCTCCAGACCGACCGCATCGACCTCGACCGGTATCACCGCGACCACAAGGCCGCGCCCGTCTCCGACAGCGCACCCTTTCTCGAAGTGGTGAACTGCGGTCGCACTTTTCCCGGCCACGAGCTTTCCGTCCAGGACGACGACGGCCGCATCCTCCCCGACCGCCACGTCGGCGAGGTGTGCCTCCGGGGCCCGAGCGTCACCGCCGGCTACTGGGAGAGTCCGGAAGCCACGAAGGCGACATTCCGCGGCGGGTGGCTGCGGACCGGCGATCTCGGCTATCTCGTCGCCGGCCGCGTTTTCGTCTCCGGCCGGATCAAGGACATCCTCATCGTCAACGGGCGCAACTACTACCCCCAGCGGATTGAATGGCTGGTGGACGAGATCCCCGGCGTGCGCAAGGGAAGCTCGGTGGTCTTCACCCGGCCCGGCTCCGCGTCCGAGGAGATCGTGGTGGCGGTCGAGTCGCGCACCGCCGATCCGGCGGCGCTCAGGGCGCAGATCGTCTCGCGCGTCGGCGAGGAGTTCCAGCTCGCCGTCTCCGACGTGGCGCTGGTCGCGCCCGGTGCCCTCCCGAAGACGTCCTCCGGCAAGCTGCAGCGGAGGAAGACGCGCGAGCAGTACCTGAACGGCACCATTGGACGCGTCGGCCGCGGAGGCAGCACGCGGATTGCGGTGGCCAGGCACCTCGCGCTGTCGCTGGTCGGGCGGGCGCGCCACGAAGTCAGGAAGCTCTTCGGAGGTTGAGGGATGGGCGAGAGGATCGACGTCATCGAGATGTTCAAGCAGGCGGCCTTCGAGGTCGACAATCGTCGCCTGCCCGACCTGAAGGCGGATACGCCGATCGCCACGCTGGGGATGGACTCGGTGGCGGTGATGGAGCTCGTCGCCTGGTTCGAGGAGAAGCTCGGCGTCAGGATCCCCGACGAGGAGCTGTCGAAGATCCGCACCGTGCGCGACCTGCGCGACACGATCGCGCGGCTTTCGCCGGATAAGCAGTTCGCCGCCTGATCAGCGCTGCCGCTGATCAGGATGGGCCTTGGCGAAAGCGTCGAGCTTCATGCAAGCGTCGTAGATGCGGCGCGTGCGCGGGAAGCCGGCGATGTCGACCTTGTACCGGATCGCGTTCGCCACCTGAGGCACCAGGAACACATCCGCCGCCGTGGGCGCATCGCCGTGGCAGTACGGTCCGCTCTCCGGCAACGCCGACTCCAGCCCGCGGAAGCCCTCGTGGATCCAGTGCGCGTACCAGCGGTCGCGCGCCGCATCGTCGGCCTTCAGCTCGCGCGCGAGGTAGCGCAGCACCCGCAGGTTGTTGAGCGGATGGATGTCGCAGGCGACGAGCTGCGCGATGGCGCGGACGCGCGACCTCGCCAGCGGCTCTTTGGGCAGCAGCGGCGGCTCGGGATGCGTATCGTCCAGATACTCGACGATCGCCATCGACTCGAAGAGGAACTGTCCCGGCGCGAGCTCCAGCGCGGGAACGGAATGCATCGGGTTGACCCGCCGGTACTCCTCCGTCAGGTGCTGGTTCGCCCGCAGGTCGAAGACCACCGACTCGTACGCGAGGCGCTTGAGGTTGAGGGCGATGCGGACGCGGAACGCAGCGGAGGAGAGCACTGCTTCGTAGAACTTCATAGCCACCCCTCGGCGCGGTACCACTTCACCGCTTCCTGCACTCCTTGTGCCCACTGCACGCGCGGCTCCCAGCCGAGCTCGCGCCTCGCGCCCGCGCCGGAGCAGACCCAATGCGGCTGCGTCAGCTCGTTCACCTTGTCGAGCGTCAGCATCTGCGCCGTATTGGTCATCTTTCCCCAGAGCTGCGTCGCCGCTGCCGCCACCTTGACGACGCCGAGCGGCATTCCAAAGCGCACCAATGCGCGGCGGCCGAGCGCAGTCTCGATCTCCTTGAGGGCGTCACGCCAGACGTAGACCGAGCCATCGTCGACGAAATAGCTGCGGCCAGAGGGCACGCCCTGCGCGTGCAGCACCCGCACGACCGCCGCCGCGCAGTCTTCGACGTAGACGACGCTGAGCGTGTTCGTCCCGTCGCCGGTCATCGGCAGCACGCCGTTGCGAACGGAGGTGAAGAACGCCAACGTCTCGCGGTCGCGCGGGCCGTAGATCAGCGGTGGTCGCACGACGGTGACGTGAAGCCGGTCCTTCGCCGCCAGCACCGCCCGTTCCGCCTCGAGCTTGCTCCGCCCGTAGTGCGTAACCGGCCGGGGCTCGACGTCATCGGCAACCGGCGTGCCGTCGGTGCTCGGTCCCACGGCCGCAAGCGACGATACGTACACGAACCGCGGGACGGGCCGGCGCAGCGCCGCCTCGAGCAGGTTCCTGGTGCCCTGGGTGTTCACCTCGAAGAACTCCGCTGGCCGCCGCGCCTTCACGATGCCAGCCACGTGCACGACGGCGTCCACGCCGTCCACGGCCGCGCCGAGCGACGCGCGATCCTCGATGGCGCCGGGAGCCAGCTCGACGCGCGGCAGCCTGTCCAACACCTTCCGCTCGCTGCGCGGGCGGACCAGCGCCCGGACTACATGGCCTTCCGTCGCCAGCCGCTCAGCGACGAACGACCCGAGAAAGCCTGAACCCCCGGTCAGCAGGACCCGCATCGCGCGCCCGTATAACCCAAGTGGCCGCCGGACGGCGGAAAAGGTCGAGAAGAACGATCCTTGACGTGTAGCATCAAAGGGCCTTAAACGTCGCTCGGCAGGCTGTTTTGGAGGCGGTTTGGAGATAGCGATCGTCGGGCTGGGGTGCCGTTTCCCCGGCGCCCGGGACCCACTCGCGTACTGGGAGCTCATCCGCAGCGGCACGGTCGTCTTCCGGCCCATCCCGGCGTCGCGCTGGGACCATTCCCGGTTCTACGACCCGACCACCCGCGTTCCCGACAAGGCGTACATCGACAAGGGCGCCTTCCTCACCGACGAGGAGCTGCGGGAGTTCGCCTCGCTCCACTATGGGATCGCTCCACGGCGGATCCAGGTGACCGACCCGCAGCACCGGCTGCTGCTCGACTGCGTGAGCTCCGCGCTGCAGGACGCCGGGTACGAGCGACGCCCTTTCGAGCGCACCCGCGCCGGCGTCTTCATCGGCGCGAGCGTCAGCGAGCACAAGGAGTTCCTCCTCTCCCGCATCCGCGCCGTGCAACTCTTCGACGGCGCCTTCGGGCGCGCCCTTTCCGGACCGGAAGCCGACAACCTTCGCGACGCGCTGATCGAGCACGTGGTGCCGATGCGGGCCTTCTCGATGCCCGGCAACCTGCTCAACATGGCCGCCGCCATCGTCGCCCAGACATGGGACCTGGGCGGCCCCGCGCTCTCGGTCGACGCGGCCTGCTCCTCGGCGCTGGTCGCCACGCAGCAGGCCATCGTCAACCTGCGCGGCGGCCAGATCGACCTCGCGATCGCGGGTGGGGTGTACCTGAACCTGCTGCCGGACAACCTGGTGTGCTTCAGCCGCATCGGGGCGCTGTCCCGCCGTGGTGAATGCCGTCCCTTCGACGCCGGCGCCGACGGATTCGTGATGGGCGAAGGCGCCGGCGTGGTGGTGCTCAAGCGCCTCGACGACGCGGTTCGCGACGGGGATCGCATCTACGCCGTGGTGAAGGGAGCGTCGGCGAACAACGACGGCCGCAGCGAAGGGCCGATGACGCCGCGCCAGGGCGGTCAGCTCGAAGCCTTGCGGATGGCATATCGCGATGCGGCCATCTCTCCCACGAGCATCGGTTACCTCGAGGCGCACGGAACTGCCACGACCGTCGGCGACGTCGTCGAGGTGGGAGCGTTGCGCCAGCTCTTCGACGAGGCGGGATGGACGGCGGGCGGCGGCATCCGCACGGCGCTCGGAAGCGTCAAGGCGAACATCGGACACACCATGTCCGCGTCCGGCATCGCGGGTCTGATCAAGACGGCTCTCGCGCTCCACCACGGAAAATTGCCGCCGCAACCGGGTGTCGCCGAGGAAAATGCGAAGCTCGAGCTGGGAGCCGGGCCGTTCTTCCTGCCGAGAGCCGAGACGCCGTGGGAGAGGAACGGGCGTCCGCGCCGCGCCGGCGTCAGCTCGTTCGGGTTCGGCGGCACCAACGTGCACCTGGTGCTCGAGGAGGCGCCGCAGCCGGCCCAGCCTCGCCGCACGCTTCCCGCGCCGGGCAAGGCGCGCGCCGAGCTGTTCCTGCTCGGCGGCGCTCGCGCCCCGGTGGTCGCGAAGTTCGCGCGGCAGATCGCTGCTTCCCTCCCCGGTCTGAGCCGCGAAGGGCGCTCGTTGGCCGACGTGGCGTACACGCTCTCGCAGCGCACGCACGGCGATGCCCGGCTCGCGCTGGTGGCGGACTCGTTCGACGTCCTCGCCGAGAGACTGCTCGCGTCCGCGGACGCGCTGGAGAAGCGCGGCGACGGCGTGGCGGACCGGATGGCGCATCCGGAGCCCTCGGTCCCCGTCCAGCTCTTTCCGGGCGCGGTGTTCGCGCAGGGGCCGTTCGAGAACCGGAAGGTCGCCCTGCTCTTTCCCGGCCAGGGCGCGCAGAAGGTCGGGTTGCTCCGCGAAGCGTACGAGCAGATACCAGCCTTCCGCGAAAAGCTCGATCAGCTCGATGCGTCCATCGCCGACCTGCATCCGCGCATCGGCGGATCGCTGCGCGGCTTCCTCCATGCGGAGCCGTCCGCGGAGGCCGAGAGACGCCTGACGCGCACCGAAGTCTGCCAGCCGGCGATGGCCGCCGTCGGCCTTGCCCTCCACGCGCTGCTGCACAAGCTCGGCATTGGCGGCGACGTCGCGGTCGGGCACAGCCTGGGCGAATTCGCGGCCGCGGGCGCAGCCGGATTGATTGGCGCGGAAGATGCCGTCCGACTGGTGTCACAACGCGGACTGGCCATGGTGGACTTGCCGCTCGCCGACGCGGGGGGCATGGCGAGCGCTGCCGCGTCTGCGCAGGAAGTCGCGGATGCGCTGCGCGGTATCGACGGAATCGTCGTCGCCAACCTGAACCACCCGAATCAGACGGTCATCTCGGGAACCACCGCCGCCGTGAACGCCGCGAGCACGAAGCTGACGGAGCGCGGTATCGCGGTGACGTCGCTGGACGTCTCGCACGCCTTCCATTCGCCCTTGATGGAGGGAGTCGCCGACACCATGCGCGCCCTGGTCGCCGATCTGCCGCTGGATCGCGCGGCGATCCCGGTGGTCAGCGCCATCACCGGCAAGCCCTACGCCGGCGACGAGCGCGACGTGTGGGTGCGGCACGCGACGGCGCCGGTAGACTTCGTCTCCGCACTTCGGGCGACGGCGGCGCTCGGCGCCCGCATCTTCATCCAGGTCGGCGCGGGCGGCGTGCTGACGTCCTTCGTGCGCGCGACGCTCCCCGAGAGCGAGCGGACGGTGAACGTGTCCTTGGCATCCCGCGAGGACGACGGCCTGCAGCAGCTCGCTCTCGCGCTAGGGCACATCTGGGCAGCGGGCATCGAGCTGAACGCAGCCCCGCTCTTCGAGGGACGGGATGCCGGGCTCATCACCTTGCCGCCCACAGCGCTCGATACGCAGCCGTACTGGGTCGTCGAACGTCCGCAGGTCCCCGCAGAGCCGTTGCGGCTGCCCACGGCAGCGCAGGAGATGACGCAGATGGATCCGTTGGTGGCGCTGTTCCGCGAGCAGGTCGCTCTGTTGCAGCAGCAGGCGAAGGTGCTGGAGCAGCAGGCAGCGGCGCTGGCTGGAAAGGGAGTGGCGCTGCCGCAGCTCCCGGCGATCCCGCAGCTTCCGCAAAGCGCGTCGGCAGCACCGCCGGCGTCCCGGCCTGTCGAGCTCGCCGCCGCCGAGGCGGTAAAGCCGTTACCCCCGTCCGAGGAGCGGGTGGCGAAGGCGATCTTCGCGTCCGTCGCCCGCATCAGCGCGTTTCCGCTGGAGGCCATCAAGCCCTCGCAGACGCTCGCCGGCGATCTCGGCTTCGACTCGCTGATGACCGTCGAGCTGGACGGCGACGTGAACAAGGCGTTCCCGGGCTCCGGCGGACTGCCGCGGAACCTGCTCGGGCCGCAGACCAGCGTACAGGACATCGTCGAGCACGTGGCGCGGGCCGTCGCGCAGCCGCATGCGCCCATCGCTCCGGTGCTTTCGCCCATCCTCGGCGAGATGGCGAGCGAAGGGCGCGAGCTGCTTCCATTCGCCCCCTCGTTCGTCGAGGCGAATCTCGGCACGCCGGCGGCGGAGAACCCGTTGCCCAAGCGCCTGTTGCTCACGCGCGATCCGCTCGGCGTCGCGGACGCGCTCGCCGCGCTCCTCAACGACAATGGCCACGACGCAATCGTCGGCGAGCCTGGAGACCCGCTGGAGAACATCGGCGGCGTGATCCATCTCGCGCCGCTCGGCCGTGGGGAGTCGGAGGTCGAGCCAGGGTTCAAGGCGGTGCTGGAAATGCATCGGCTCGCGCGGGCGCAGGCCGGGGCCGCCTCCGGCGGCACGTTCGTGGTCGCCGTCCCCGGGACCGACGAGATCGACGCCGCCCTGGCCGGCTACGTGAAGGCCTTGGCGCGCGAGCGCACCGACGAGCTGGTCAAGTGCGTCGAGTTGCGCAGCGGGGACGGAGCTGGGGCCATGGCGAACGCGCTGTTCGCCGAGCTGCGCTCGGGCAACGCCGCCGCCGAGGTGCGCTGGGCAGGCGGAACGCGATACGAGCCGGATCTGGTGCCGGCCGCAACCGGCGAGCCCGTCGAGATCGGCTCCGGCGACGTCGTCCTAGTGACCGGTGGAACCCGTGGCATCGGGTTCAAGCTGGCGCAAGCGCTCTCCGAGCGGGGAGCGGCGGTGGCGCTGGCAGGCCGGACGCCCCCTCCGGCGCTGCCGCCACGGGCCGTATTCGTGCAATGGGACGTGACGAAGCCGGCGGCAACCGCTCTCGACGACGCGCGGGCGCGGCTGGGAAAGTTCACCGCCATCGTGCATGCCGCCGGAATCACCGAGGACGGTCCGGCCGCGGATGCGCGGGACGAGTCCGTCGAGCGCGTGCTTGCGACGAAGGTCGCCGGTTTCTGGGGCGCGGTCCTGGCCACGATGCAGGATCCGATCCGCGCCGTGGTTGCGGTTTCGAGCTGGGCGGGCCGCTTCGGAAACGCCGGGCAGACTTCGTACGCCGCCGCGAATGCGGCGCTGTCCCACGCCGTTGCGTCGCTTGCCCGCAAGCGCCCTGGCGTCCGGGCATCGTCCCTGGAGTATCCGCCCTGGGAAGGGACGGCGATGGTGGCGAAGATTCCGCCGCTCGTGCGAGCCGCGCTCGTCGAGCAGGGGGTGCCGTTCATCGACGACGCAGCCGGGATCGCGGCGTTCCTCTCGGCGCTGCGCGGCGGCTGGTCCGGGCCCGTCCTGCTTGCGCACTCTCGTCCCGCCCGCCGGATTGCGCACAAGGTTCGCATGCAGGTGTCGCGAGCCGAGCATCCGTACCTCGAGGACCATCAGCTCGCCGGTCAGCCGGTGCTTCCCCTTGCGGCAGCCCTCGACGTCGCCGCGTATGCGGCGGCGGAAGCGATCGGCACCTCCGGAGCGCCGCTCCTGCTCCGCGATTTCCGGCTGCGTCAACCCATCCGCATCGCCGACGCCGCCCGGTTCACCGTCTCCGTGAGTGGGTCGAACGAGCTGGCCGTGTCGCTGTCCTCCGCTGCTGCAGGAGCGCCGCGGGCGTTCTCGCGCGCCCCCGCTTACACGGCATTCGTCACGCCCGCCGCCGACGTCGCTTCCGCCTTGAGCTCCGCCCTTCCCGCCCCGGCAGCGATGGCTCTGCCCGAGCTGCCGATGACGCTGGACGAGTTCTACGGCGGCTTCACCTTCCACGGTCCGCGGATGCGCGCGATCGAGTCCATCGAGCAGATGTCGCCGCAGGGCATCGTCGGTTGGGTGCGGACGAGCAAGCCGGCCAACTGGATCCGCAATCCGCACCGGTCTTCGTGGACCGTGGATCCGCTCGCCGTCGACGGCGCGTTCCAACTCGCCGCGTACTGGGCTTGGTCCCACCTGCAACGGGCGGGGTTTCCCATCGGCATCGAGGAGTTCGTCCAGGTCGCTCCGCTGGGCGAGGGCCCGGTGCGCGCCTCGCTCACGCTCGAGCAGAGCGGCGGCGACGAGGTCCGCGGCACCATCGTGCTGCAGTCGCGCGACGGCAGGGTGGTGGCCGTTGCCCGCGGCGTGCAGGGGGAGTTCAAGCACCGCGATCCGCGCTTCCTCATCGGCCGCACCTCGCCGCTGAAGACGGCTCCCCCGGCTCCGGAGCCGAAGCCGCCGGCGGTCGACGAGGCGACGTATCGCATCGAGCAGTTCCCCGAGGTCCAGGAGCTGGAGCAGCGGCTCGGCCTCGCCACTGCGTTCGGCCTGCGCAATCCGTACTTCAACGTCCACGAGCGCGTCACCAACGACACTTCGGTGATCGGCGGCCGGACGGTGATCAACTGGTCCAGCTACAACTACCTTGGCCTGTCTGGCGACCCGAACGTCACCCGGGCCGCGCAGGAAGCGGTCGCGCGGTACGGCACCAGTGTCTCCGCGAGCCGCGTCGCCTCCGGCGAGAAGCCGCTGCACCGCGAGCTCGAGCAGGAGCTGGCCGCGCTGCTCGGCACGGAGGACAGCGTCGTCACCGTGTCCGGCCACGGCGTCTTCGTCACCACCATCGCCACGCTGGTGAAAGACGGCGACCTCGTGTTGCACGACGCGCTGGCACACGACTGCATCGTCTCCGGCGCCAAGCTGTCGGGCGCGAAGCGCCGGCCGTTCCCGCACAACGACTGGCGCGCGCTGGAGAAACAGCTCCAGCAGCTCCGGCCGCACTACCGGCGCGTCCTCATCGCCATCGAGGGCGTGTACTCAATGGACGGGGACTTCCCCGATCTGCCGCGCTTCATCGAGCTGAAGAAGAAGTACGGCTGCCTCCTCCTGGTCGACGAGGCGCACTCCATCGGCGTGATGGGGAAGACCGGAGCTGGAATCGGCGAGCACTTCGGCGTGAACCGCGCCGACGTCGACCTCTGGATGGGGACGCTGAGCAAGAGCTTCGCCTCCTGCGGCGGCTACGTCTGCGGCAGCAAGCAGCTCGTCCAGTTCCTCAAGTACAGCGCCGGTGGTTTCGTGTTCAGCGTGGGCATCTCGCCGGCGAACACCGCCGCGGCGTTGGAGGCGCTGCGGCAGCTCAAGGCGCATCCGGAGAAGGTGGCGCGCCTGCACGAGCGGGCGTCGCTGTTCCTCCGGCTGGCGAAGGAGAAGGGAATCGACACGGGCTTCTCGGCGGAGAGCGCGGTCATTCCGGCCATCCTGGGGAACTCGCTGCACGCGCTTCAAGTCAGCGATGCCCTCAAGCAGCGGGGAATCAACGTGCAACCGATTCTCTACCCCGCCGTCGAGGAAACCGCGGCGCGCCTCCGGTTCTTCTGCACCGCCACGCACACCGAGCAGCAGATCCGCGAGACCGTGGAAGTGCTGGCGGAAGAGATCGCGCGGGCGCGGGCCGAATCCGGCGAGGCGACCGGTACGGCTTAAAGAAGTCGTAGCGAAAGCGCCTTCAGCACCGCGCGCGTGCGGTCGCGCACCCAGAGCTTGCCGAGAATGCTGGCGACGTGGTTCTTCACCGTCCGCTCGGCGACGCCCAGCGCGTCGCCGATCTCGCGGTTCGAGTAGCCGCCGGCCAACAGCCGCAGCACTTCCCGCTCCCGCGCGGTGAGGTCTTCCCTCACCTCGTCGTGTCTTTCGCCCGTTTGCAACGAGGCGAGGCCGCGCAGCACCGTGTCGCTGACGGCGGGTTTGAACCAGGTTCCGCCGGCGGCGACGGCGCGGATGGCCTCGCCGAGCTCCTTTGGCGAGGCGTCCTTGAGCAGGTAGCCCCGCGCTCCGGCCCGGAGGGCGGCGAGGAACGCGTCCGCGTCGTCGAAGGTGGTGAGGACGATGCAGCGGATCGGATTCGCGTCCGCCCCCAGCTCGCGCAGGACGGCGATTCCGTCGGCGCGCGGCATGCGCACGTCGAGGAGCGCGACGTCCGGCCGGCTCCGGCGCAGCATCTCGACCGCCTCCGCGCCATCGCGCGCCTCGCCCTCGACGCGCAGGCCGCCGTCCAGCTCGAGCACCCGGCGGAGCCCCTCGCGGACCAGGGTTTCGTTCTCCACGATGGCCACGCGGATCACGAAGCGCTCCGCAGCGGCACGCTCGCGCGCACGGCGAAACCGGCTCCGGAGTCGACGGTCAGCGTGCCGCCTGCCGCCTCCACCCGCTCCCGCATTCCCCGCAGCCCGTTTCCCGTCCGCAGCTCGGGTGCTCCTTCTCCGTCGTCGCGGGCGCGCAGCTCGAGCATGCCGTTGCGCTGCACGAGCTCGAACCAGAGGTTGCTCGCGGATGCATGGCGGGCGGCGTTGGTCGCGATCTCCTGCGCGCACCGGAGGATGGCGGTGGCGCAGAGAGGATCGCGCACGGAAAGCGAGGCGGGCGCCTCGACATGGATGCGCGGGGTGGGAAGCTCCTCGGCGATGGCGCGCAGCGCGACGCAGAGATCGACCCGTTCCGGGTCGCGCAGCTCTTCGACGGCGCCGCGCACCTCCGCGAGCAGGCCGCGGGAGAGATCCCGGGCGGCCGCCAGCGCTTCGCCGCTGCGGTCGGCGACCTCCAGGTTGAGCCGCAGCGCGGTCAGATGGTGGCCGAGGCGATCGTGCAGCTCGCGGGAGATGCGCAGCCTCTCCGCCAGGCGCTCGTTCTCGAGCTGCAGCTCCTGCGTCCGCGCCAGGCGCCACATCCCTTCCGCCGCGAAGTACGCGAGCAGCTGGAAGCCCAGGTACGGTGGGGCAAGGAGCAGCGCCGCTCCCCGGTTCCAGTGGATGGCGATGGCGGCGAACAGCGCCGCGCTCTGAAGGGCAATGGCGGCGAGACCTGCCCGGCGCGAGGTCCTTCCTCCGAGTTGGAGCGCGACCAGCACCAGCAGCGCGCCTTCGAACCCGTCGCACAGGATCAGGACGAGCGCGATCACGGCCGCGGCCTGCGGAACGATCCAGAGCAGCCGTCCGGTGCGCAGCGCCAGCGCGAGAACGACGCCGAAGGCGACGTATGCCGCGGACCATGCGGCAAGCCGCCATGGCTCCTGCGCGCCACGGATGAAGATCGGGAGCCCGACCATCACCCAGACCGCGGCGCCGCCTGCCGCGATGAGCCTGCGCAGCTCCCTCGGCATGTCCGGAGCATACGCTGGGCGCTCCCGGGCGCACATGGGCCTGAAGGACCACGCCACGGATCGCACTTCGGGACGATGTGGCCGGCCCGGGGCCGCGGCTACGAGGAGAGCAAGGAGGAACACACATGCTCATGGCCATGGTTCTTGCTGCCGCCGATCCCGCCGACTTCCTCGCCGCCGTGCGGGCACTGGACCTTGCACGCGTCGAGCGGCTGCTCGAAGACGATCCGTCGCTCGCCTCCGCCCGCGACGAGAAAGGATCCGCCGTCGCTGCAGCGCTCGGCGCACGTCGCGGCGAAGGGTTCGTGCCTCGCCGCCAGAATCGCGTCCTCGACGCGATCCTGCGGCGTCAACCCCGGCTCGCGGGCTGGGAAGTCTCCGCGGTCGGAACCGCAGAAGACGTGCGCGCGCAGGTCGCAGGTGATCCCGCTTTCGTCAAGAGCGTCGCGCCCAACGGCTGGACTCCGCTGCACGCCGCGGCCTTCGCCGACAACGCCGCGACGGCGGCCATCCTGCTCGCTGCGGGCGCGGACGTGAACGCGCGGGCGAAGAACAAGTTCGACAACACGCCCCTTCACGTGTCGATGCTCTCGCAGTCGTCGGAAGTGGCGAAGGTGCTGATGGCGCACGGCGCCGAGATCGATGCGCGCATGTCGGAAGGCGCCACTGCCCTGCACGAGGCGGCCATGAACGGCGACGCCGTCTCGATCCGGATGCTGCTCGACGCCGGGGCGGATCCGTCGCTGAAGATGCCGAACGGCAAGACGGCGCTCGATCTCGCCCGGAAAGGAAAGCATCAAGAGGCGGCGCGCGTCCTGCAGGCGGTGTCTGCCAAGGTGCGGTGACAGCGCGGTCGGAAGAGGCGGAGCGCGGCCGCATGCTGGTCTGCTACTCTCGGTCGGGTGCCGTCCGGGAGAAGGCAGCGATGAACAAGACTTTGGCAATCCTCATCGGAACATTGCTTGGCTGTGCGACGTCGCAAGGCCTGCAGGACAACGTGCAAGACAGGCCCACCAGCACCACCGTGCTCATGAACGGCGCCGCCCGGGACGACACCTCCACGAAATGAAGCTTGCGTGGTCTCTGCGCGCCAGGTCGACCTACTTCACGCCACGGTAGACGTACGCCGTCCCGAACGTCAGCGGGTGCGCCTCCGTGGCGCTGAACGCGTCCGACTCCCGCATCACGCCGAGGAACTTCTCACCCGCGGGAAAGGCCGCCGCCGTCCGGGGCAGATACTCGTAAGCGGCGCGGTTCCCCGTGAGCAGGCCCCCCACTACCGGCATCACCCCGCGGCTGTAGGCGCGGAAGAGCGCGCCGAAAGGGCCGCGCGGCTGGCCGAACTCGAGCACGATGACGCAGCCGCCGGGCTTTACCACCCGCGCCATCTCCCGCAGGCAGAGCAGCGGATCGTCGACGTTGCGAATCCCGAACGCGATCGAGGCGACGTCGAACTGTCCGTCCGGGTAGGGCAGCGCGAGAACGTCGGCGACGGCGAACTTCACCTGAAGGTGCGCCTTCGCCGCCTTGGCCGGAGCGCTTTCCAGCATCTCGGCGCAGAAGTCCGTCCCGATCACCTCGCCGCCGGCGCCGACCGCGCGCTTGAACTCGAGCGCCAGATCTCCGGTGCCGGTGGCGCAATCCAGCACGCGCTGTCCCGGAGCTGCCCCCGAGAGATGGACTGCCGCCCGCCTCCAGCCCTTGTGAATGCCGAGCGAGAGCACTTCGTTGGCGGTGTCGTAGCGCCGCGCGATCGAGGCGAACATCTCGCGCACTTCGGCGCTCATCGCGCGACCGCCCGCCGATCTTCTACGGGACGCCATAGCTCGCGCCCCACCGCATTGAGAACGGGCGCGAGCCGCGCCATGAGCGTCCTGAGGTCGTCAGGGAGCAGGGCCTGCTCGCCGTCGCTCAGGGCCTCGGACGGGCGCGGATGGACCTCGACGAGCAATCCGTCGGCGCCCGCGGCTGCGGCGGCGAGGCTCAACGGGATCACCAGCTCGCGCCGCCCGGACGCGTGGGAAGGATCGACCATCACCGGCAGATGCGTGCGCTGCTTCGCGATCACCACCGCCGAAAGGTCGAGCATGTTCCGGGTGGACGGCTCGAAACCGCGGACGCCCCGCTCACAGAGAATGACCTGATCGTTTCCACCGGCGAGGAGATATTCCGCCGCGAGCAACCACTCTTCGACCGTGGCGGCGAGACCGCGCTTGAGCAGGACCGGCCGCCGAAGCTGGCCGAGCGCCTTCAGCAGCGGGAAGTTCTGCATGTTGCGGGCGCCCACCTGGAGCAGCGCCACACCGTCGAAAGCAGGCAGATCGGCGGGCTCGAGCACTTCAGTGACGACAGCCAACCCTTGCTCGCCCGCCGCGTCGAGGAGCAGGCGAACTCCCCGCGCACCGAGTCCCTGGAAGCTGTATGGACTCGACCGCGGCTTGAAGGCGCCGCCTCGCAGCACCGGACAGCCCGCCGCGGCGACCAGGCCAGCAGCGGCCTCGATCTGCTCTCCGCTTTCGACGGCGCACGGGCCCGCCATGACTACGAACGCCGGGCCACCCACAGTCACCCCGGGGGCGATACGGACCCTAGTGCCCTGCGGCCGATGGTCGCGGAGCACCAGCGACGGCCCTGAGGTCATGGGCGGCGTCCTCGCTGCGTCTCCGGGATGCGAATCTGTTGCATCAGAGGTTTCAGAATGTTTTGAAACAAGTGTGGTATAGCGGGCCCCCCCGGGGCCGGCAAGCAGGGAGCGCAGATGGCGTGGGTCCACACAGCCAGGCCGCAGATCCCCTCGGCCGGAGCGGAGGTCCCGCGTGCTCCGTCGCGTCTGCCGGACGGCTCCTGGTCTCATCCGGAGGCCGGCGTCCGCCTCTTCGCTTATGGGGCTGCGGAGATCCGCGAGGGGGCCTCGCTCGGCGCCGTGCTGTCGAGCCTGGAAATGCCATCGGCGCTCCCGCGGCATCTACCCGGTCCGTGGTTCGGCGCCGCCGCGTTCAATGATGGTCTCGGCCCCGACTGGGCAGGTTTCTCGCCGCTGCGCTTCACGTTGCCCGCGCTCCTCGCCTGGAGCGAGAACGGCCATCACCACCTGAGGGCGTTCGGCGACCGGGCCCAGGAGCGGCTCGACTGCGCGCGGGCAAAGCTCGACGTGCCGTACGCGACCTCGCCTTCCGCGCCCGCGCGAATCCGGCGCCGCCGCGGGGAGCGCGAGCATTGGAATACGCTCGTCCTCCGCGCGCTGGAGGCCATCGCCTCGCGCGCTCTGGACAAGGTGGTGCTCGCGCGCGCCATCGACGTCGAGGCGGACGCGCCCATCGATCCGCAGGAGCTGCTCCGCGCGCTCGAAGGGCGATATCCGAGCTGCAGGGCCTTTCTAGTGCGCGGATCGGGTGGCGTCTTCCTCGGAGCGACGCCGGAGATCCTCTGCCGTGTCGAAGGTGGCAGGGTCGAAGCCGACGCGCTCGCCGGCTCTGCTTCCCCCGAGCACGCCTCGGAGCTGCCCACCAGCGGCAAGGACCTGCGCGAGCACCGCTGGGTCGTCGATCACATCACCGACGCCCTCGCCGGCGTCGCCGACCACGCCCATTGGCCCCGCGAGCCACGCGTCCGCGCGCTGGCCAACGTCGTCCATCTGCACACGCCGGTGGTCGCACACCTCTCTCCCGGACGCGGGATTGCCGATGTGGCGGCGGCTCTTCATCCGACACCGGCGGTGGGCGGCGTTCCCGTCGGAGCCGCCCTGCGCTTCCTCGCCGACCACGAGGGCCTCGACCGCGGCCTGTATGCGGGCGTCGTCGGCTGGGTCGGCGAAGAGCGGGCCGAGCTGGCCATCGCCTTGCGCTCCGCTCTGGTCCGCGGCCGGCACGCGCGGATCTTCGTCGGAGCCGGCATCGTGGATGGCTCGTCGCCCGGCGCGGAATGGGAGGAGACGGAGCTCAAGGCGCGCGCGCTCCTCGACGCGCTCGGAGCGCGCTCGTGAACTTCAATCTCCTCTGGGCCGGCGCGGTGGCTGACGAGCTGGTGCGCGCCGGAGCGCGCGATGCGGTGATCTGTCCCGGCTCCCGCAGCGCCCCGCTCGCCCTCGCCCTGGCCGACCGCCTGCGGCCGCACACCGTGATCGACGAGCGCAGCGCGGCGTTCTTCGCCCTCGGAGCGGCGAAAGCGTCCGGCCGTCCCGTCGCGCTCCTCTCCACTTCCGGAAGCGCGGCGGCGCATTTCTACCCCGCGCTGCTGGAGGCCGAGGCGACGGCCATCCCGGTGATCGCGATCACCGCCGATCGCCCGCCGGAGCTCCATGGCTGGGGCGCGCCGCAGCAGCTGGATCAGCACCGGCTCTTCGGCGGCCACGCCTTTTTCGCCGATCTCGGCCTGCCCGATCCGCTGACGCTTTCGCACATGCGCGCAACCGTCGCGCGCGCACTCCATCACGGGGGGCCGGCGCATCTGAACGCGCCCTTCCGCGAGCCTCTGGCCCCTGTTCCCGGTCCGCTGCCCGAGGTCCGCAACGAGCCCGCCGTGCACCACGTGTCGGCGCGCGGCATGCCCGACGTGCGCGAGCTCGCCGGGATCCTCTCCCGGCATCCACGCGGTGTGATCGTCTGCGGTCCCCGCGACGCTCGCGACGATTTTCCCGCTGCCGTCCGGGAGCTGTCGCGCGCTCTCGGCTACGCCGTCCTCACGGATGCGGCGTCGGGTGTCGACGAAGGCGTCGCGCATGCGGATCTGATCCTGAGGAACGAAGCCTGGGCGCGCGCGCTGCGGCCCGAAGCCGTCGTGCGGGTGGGCGGAGCAATCAGCTCGAAGCTCGTGCAGTCCTGGGTGGAGCAGGCCCGGTGCACGATCGTGATTCACGAGCGCGGCGAGCCAGTCGATCCGGCGCACGGAGCAACGGCGGTGGTCGCCGGGCCTGCTGCGGAAGTGTGCAAGGCAATTGCCGCGTCAGCGCGCGCCGAAGGTCCCCTCCGGCGTCTGTTCGAAGGCGCCGAGAGGCGCGCCCGCGGTGCCCTCGAAGTGGCCTTCGCCGAAGGTGATTGGGGAGAGCCGCTCGTCGCCCGCGAAACGGCGCTGGCAGCGGACCTGCTCTACGTGGCGAGCAGCATGCCGGTCCGCGACGTGGACGCGTTCGCGCCGCGGCGGGGTCGAGTGCTGGTGAACCGCGGGCTGAACGGCATCGACGGGATCGTCTCCAGCGCCGCCGGCGCCGCCGCCGTCACCGGCACGAAGGCCGTCGCGCTCGTGGGCGATCTCGCGCTGCTGCACGATCTGGGCGGCCTGATCGCTGCCGCCCGGTTGCGGCTCCCGCTCACCGTCGTCTGCGTGAACAACGACGGCGGCGGCATCTTCCATTTCCTTCCCATCGCCGCGCACGCCGAGCGGTTCGAAGAGCTGTTCGCCACTCCGCACGGGCTCGATCTGGAAGGCGCTGCGCGGCTCTGCGGAGCCACCTTCACGCGTGTCGCGGACGGGAGAGCGCTGCGCAGCGCGCTGCAGCGAACCACCGCCGGCCTGCAGATGGTCGAGGCGCGCACGGACCGCGCCGCCAACGTGGCGCAGCACCGTTCGCTGCAGGCCGCCGTGATCGCGGCGCTCGGGGATCCGCCTTGAGGACGTTGCTGCTGCACGGTTTCGCTGGAAGCCCGCGCACGCTCGCGCGCTTCCTTCCCGAGGCGGAGGCGCCCGACTTGCCCGGACACGGCGGCGCTGCCGATGCCACTTCCTGGAACGATGCCCTCGCTGCTCTCGAGCCGGCGGACCCGGTGCGCATCGTCGGCTACTCGATGGGGGCGCGGCTGGCGTTGGGCCTCGCCTTGCGCAATCCAGCGATGGTCAGCGAGCTGGTCCTGGAAAGCGGCACGGCCGGCATCGAGGACACAGGTGAGCGCGCCCAGCGGAAGGCCGCCGACGACGACCTGGCCGCCTTCATCGAACGCGAAGGGATGGAGAAGTTCATCGACCGCTGGGAGCGGCACCCTACCCTTGCATCCTTGCGGCCGTTTGCAGCGCAACTCCGCTTCGAGCGGCTTGCGCATCGTCCAGCCGGGCTCGCCAGCGCGCTGCGCCATCTCGGCGCGGGCGCGCAGCCGAGCTACTGGGCGGATCTGCCGCGCCTGCGCGTACCCGTCCGTCTGATCACCGGCGCGAACGACGAGAAGTTCTCCGCGCTCGCGCGCCGGATGCGCGACCTCCTCCCGCAGGCGTCGCTGATCCCGATTCCCGACTGCGGACACGCGCCGCACCTCGAACGACCCCAGGCATTCGTGGAGGCACTGCGATGAAGTGGAACCTGGTGCAGAAGCACGAAGACGTCATCTACGAAAAATCGGGCAACGGGATTGCCAGGATCACCATCAACCGCCCCGAAGTCCGCAACGCCTTCCGCCCGCAGACGCTGTTCGAGTTGCAGAAGTGTTTCGACGACGTGCGCGAGGATCCGGATACCGGCGTCGCCATCCTCACCGGCGCCGGGAACGAGGCGTTCTGTTCGGGCGGCGACCAGCGCATCCGGGGGACGCAAGGATACGTCGGCCGCGACGGTGTTCCCCGCCTGAACGTCCTCGACCTGCAGAAGCAGATCCGGTCGCTCCCGAAGCCGGTGGTCGCGATGGTCGCCGGATATGCCATCGGGGGCGGGCACGTGCTCCACGTCGTCTGCGACCTGACCATCGCCGCCGACAATGCCCGCTTCGGCCAGACCGGGCCGCGGGTGGGCAGCTTCGACGGCGGGTTCGGATCCTCGACGCTGGCGAGCATCGTCGGCCTGAAGAAAGCGAAGGAGATCTGGTTCCTCTGCCGCCAGTACGACGCCCAGCAGGCGCTCTCCATGGGGCTCGTGAACGCGGTGGTCCCGCTCGCCCGCCTCGAGGAGGAGACCGTGAAGTGGTGCGAGGAGATGCTCCAGCTCAGCCCGCTGGCGCTGCGGATGCTGAAGCGCAGCTTCAACGCCGCGCTCGACGGCCAGGCGGGGATCCAGGAGCTGGCGGGCGACGCGACCATGCTCTTCTACATGAGCGAGGAAGCGCAGGAAGGCCGCGACGCGTTCAAGGAGAAGCGCAAGCCCGACTTCCGGAAGTTTCCGAGGCGACCATGACCGAGCTGGCCGCCATCCGGCCCGGACTCGGCGTGTGGCTGATGGCCGCGCGCCCGCGTACGCTGAGCGCGGCGGTCTCGCCGGTTCTGGTGGGGACCGCCATCGCGCACCGCGTCGGGGCACTGCGCCCCGCTGCCGCCGCGCTCGCGCTGCTCGCGTCGCTGCTCATCCAGGTCGGAACGAACTTTGCGAACGACTACTCGGATTTCCGGCACGGGGCGGACGCCGACCGGGTGGGGCCGACGCGAGTCACACAGAGCGGCCTCGTGCCGCCGAGAACCGTCAAGCTCGCTGCCTGGTTTGCATTTGGTATCTCCGGATTGTTCGGGATCGCCCTGGCCGCGATGTCCGGCTGGCCCATCCTGGTCATCGGTTTGGCGTCGGTCGCTGCGGGTTGGCTCTACACCGGTGGGCCGTGGCCGCTCGGCTACCACGGGCTCGGCGATCTCTTCGTCTTCGTCTTCTTCGGGCTGGTCGCCACCTGCGGCACGGTGTACGCGCAGGCCCTCTATGTTCCATCCATGGCCTGGATGGCGGGAGCGGCGGTTGGATCGCTCGCGACGGCCATCCTGGTGGTCAACAACCTTCGCGACCGGAAGACCGACGCGCACGTCGGCAAGAACACGCTGGCGGTGAAGCTCGGCGCGCGCGCGACGCGCGTGCAGTATGCGATCCTGGCACTTGCGCCGTTCGTCCTCGCCATCCTGCTGGGTACTCTCTGGCCGCTGCTCGCCTTGCCCGCTTTGCTCCCGGCGCTGCGCACCGTGCTCACCCAGGAAGGAGCTGCCCTGAACCGCGGCCTCGGCGAGACGGCGCGCGCGCAGATTCTCTATTCGCTGCTGCTGGCCGCGGGATTGTGGCAATGATGCCGGCGCGCGCCGTCGGGCGGCGCATCGAAGTGCGCCCCTACCGCTTGCGGCTCACGCGACCGGTGCGCACGGCGCGCGGCATCCATGAGCTGCGCGAAGGCTTTCTCGTCTTTGCCCACGACGGAGAGCGCATCGGCCGCGGCGACGCGGCGCCGCTGCCGGAGCTCGGGACCGAGTCGCTCCGCGAGTGCCACCGCCAGCTCCAGGAGGCGACCTTCGAGGTCTTCCCGGAGACTCCCGCCGCACGGTGCGCCGTCGAGCAGGCGTTGCTCGACCTCGAAGCGCAGCGCGCCGGCGTCCCTCTCGCGCGGCTGCTCGAGCGCGCGGCGCCGCTGGAAGTGCCCGCGAGCGCCTTGCTCTCCGCCGACGCGGTTCCCGAGCTCGCGCGGGAGGCGCAGCGCGCGGTGGCCGAGGGATTCCTCACCTTGAAGCTGAAGGTGGGGATGGGCGACGACTACGCGCGCGCCGCGGTCGTTCGCGACGCGGCCGGGCCCGACGTGAAGCTCCGGCTCGACGCAAACGGCGCCTGGGACGCTCCCGAGGCGCTCCGGAAGCTGCGAGAGCTCGCGCCGCTGCGGATCGAGCTCTGCGAACAGCCCACGCCGGACCTGCTCGGCCTGGAAGGGTCACAGGTGGCGTTGGCGGCCGACGAGATGGTGGCTTCCGACCCGGAGGGCGCGCTCGCCCGCGCGGCCGTCATCGTTCTCAAGCCGATGCTCCTCGGCGGCATACTTCCCGCTCTTCGCCTCGCACGGCGCGCGCACGAGCGCGGCCGCAAGATCGTCGTCACCAGCTCGCTGGAGAGCGCCGTCGGGCGCGGCGGCGCAGCACACCTCGCTGCCGCTGTGCTCGCGCTCGGACCGCAGCCTGCTGCCGGCATCGCCACCGGGACGCTGGTCGAGGAAGACGTCGGCCCGGACCCGTTCGCCCCGGCCGGTGGAATCGTGCGCATCCCGGCTTTGCCGGGACTCGGTCTGCCGTGAAGCTCGTCTTCCGCGGATCGGCGCTGGAGATCGCGCCTACCGCCGTGCATGAGCGGCGGATCTTCGCCGAAGGAAACAACACGCCGGATACCGCCGGTCTCGTGCTTGGCGCGATGGATCGGGGCGCGGAGCTGGTACTGCTCAATCCGCGCCTGACCGCCGCGGAGCGGACGGCGCAGAGGCAATCGATCTCGGGGATCCCGCCCGCGGGCGAGGCCGCGTTGGTCCTCTTCACGTCGGGCACCACGGGTTCGCCCAAGGCGGCCCGCCTGGCACGCGACAATCTCGAAGCGAGCGCGCTCGCGGCGAACCAGGTCCTCCAGGTCGACGCCCAGTCGCGCTTCCTCTGCGTGCTGCCGCTGTTCCATGTCGGTGGCCTCGGAGTCCTTTTCCGCTGCGGGCTGGCCGGCGCCACCGTGCTGCTGCACGAGCGCTTCGACGCCGCGGCAGTCGCGGGGGAGCTGCGCGAGGGCGCGACGCACGCCAGCCTGGTCGCGACCACGCTGGCGCGGGTGCTGGAGCAGGGTGCCACATTCCCGCCCGCCATCGTTGCCGTCGGCGGCGGTCCGGTGCCGAAGCCGCTGCTCGAGCGCG
>Ga0209057_1000887_pt1 | contig 25330 bp, 22 predicted proteins | sample GraSoiAngelo_146_FD_185903 | JGI IMG/M metagenome (GOLD analysis project Ga0209057, IMG submission 185903) | Grasslands soil microbial communities from the Angelo Coastal Reserve, California, USA - 14_1009_05_30cm (SPAdes) (version 2) | ecosystem: Environmental > Terrestrial > Soil > Grasslands ... | reverse complement strand
GGGGGCGCGGGTGCGCGACGCCTACGAGGCCACCATGGAGCTGATCACGCGCGCCGAGGAGGCGATCGCCGCGAAGAAGAAGGGACGCCGTGTCTTCGGCGGTCCGCGCGTGCCGGTCCTCGAGCCCGCTCAGCGCCGCGCGGCCGCGCTGGCGCTGGCGCCGGGGCTGCGGGGGCGGCTGGGGCGCGAGCGCCGCGTGATCGTGACCTTCGACGACGCCGACAAGGTCACCGAGTTCACCTCGTCGGCGGAGGCCCCGGCGCTCTCGCAGGTCGGCCCCGCCACGCCCGACCACACGATCTACACCAAGCGCCTGCCGTGCTTCGTGCCCCTCGACCGCGCGCCGGAGAGCGCCGAGGGGCTGTGGTCGGCCGTCGACGGCGCCATCGCGACGTTCGTGCGCGACTACACCGCGTATTTCGAGGCGCACCGCGAGCCCGGCGCCGAGCTGACCGATCCGCTGCCGCGCGTCGTGCTGGTCCCGGGCGTCGGGATGTTCACGGCCGGGCGCGACCGCCGCACCGCCGGCATCGTCGACGACATCGTCCACCACACGATCGACGTCATCGGCAACGCCTCGGCGTTCGGCCGCTACGTGTCGCTCACCGCCAAGGACGCCTACGACGTGGAGTACTGGCCGCTCGAGCTCTACAAGCTCACACTGGCGCCGCCGGAAAAGGAGCTGGCGCGCCGGATCGTGCTGGTGACGGGCGGCGGCTCCGGGATCGGCCGCGCGGCGGCCAAGCGGCTGGCCGCCGAGGGCGCCCAGGTCGTCGTCGGCGACCTCGACGAGGCCGGCGCCAGGAAGACGGCGGAGGAGGTCACCGCGGCCGTCGGCGGCGGCCGGGCCATCGGCCTGCGGATGGACGTGACGAGCGAGGCCTCGGTGCGCGCCGCCTTCGAGACGACCGTGCTGGCCTACGGCGGCCTCGACATCCTCGTCTCCAACGCCGGCGTCGCGCACTCGGCGCCCGTGGACCGGATGGCGCTCGCCGACTGGGAGCGCTCGTTCGCCGTCAACTCGACGGGCCACTTCCTCGTCGCGCGCGAGGCGATGCGCGTTCTGATCTCCCAGGGCCTGGGCGGCGCGCTCGTCTTCGTCGCCACCAAGAACGTGATGTCGCCGGGCAAGGACTTCGCCGCGTATTCGGCGGCGAAGGCGGCCGAGGCCCAGCTCGCGAAGGTGCTGGCGCTCGAGGGCGCGCCGCACGGCATCCGCTCGAACATCGTGAACCCGGACGCCGTCTTCCAGGACAGCAAGCTCTGGTCGGAGGACGTGCGCCGCGAGCGCGCCGCTGCCCAGGGCATCACGGTCGAGCAGCTCGAGGACTTCTACCGCAAGCGCAACCTGCTCGGCGCCCGCATCCTGCCGGAGGACGTCGCCGAGGCCGTGCTGTTCCTCGCCTCCGACCGCGCGTCCAAGACGACCGGCTGCACGCTCACCGTGGACGGCGGCGTCAAGGACGCCTTTCCGCGGTGAGCGCCGGCACGCTGCGCTTCGGCGTCCAGCTCTCGCTCAAGCCGCCGCAAGAGCAGTTCGACCTCGTCCGACGCATCGAGGCGCTCGGCTTCGACAGCGTGTGGACGGGCGACCACGTGTCCTTCCACAATCCGATGTACGAGTCGCTCACGCTGCTCGCCGGCTACGTGCCGATCACGAGCCGCCTGCGCCTTGGCACCGCCGTCTACCTGCTCGCGCTGCGGCCGCCCGCGATCGCCGCCAAGATCACCTCGACGCTCGACGTGCTGTCCGGGGGGCGTCTCATCTTCGGCGTCGGCGTCGGCGGCGAGAACCCGAAGGAGTTCGAGCTGTGCGGCGTGCCGCACGCCGAGCGCGGCGCGCGCGTGAGCGAGGCGATCGACGTCGTGCGCACGCTGTGGCGCGACACGCCCGCGACGTTCAAGGGGCGCTTCACGAATTTCGAGGGCGTGTCGATCGACCCGAAGCCCGTGCAGAAGCCCGGGCCACCCATCTGGATCGGCGGTCGCTCCGACGCCGCGCTCGCGCGCGCCGGCCGGCAAGGGGACGGCTGGGTCTCGTACGTGGTCCAGCCCGAGCGCTACGCGCAGAGCCTCGACAAGATCCGCTCGGCGGCGGCCGCCGCCGGGCGCAAGCTGGAGGGCTTCGCCGCCGCACACCTGGCCTTCGTCACCGTCGGCCGCGATTACGAGTCGGCCAAGGCCGTGTGGGCCGAGGCGCTCACGAAGCGCTACGCGCAGAACTTCGAGCCCCTCGCGCGGAAGTACGGGATCATCGGCACCCCCGAGCAGTGCGTGGAGGCGATCGAGCGCTTTCGCGCCGCCGGCTGCAACTACGTCATCCTCAACCCGATCGGCCCCGCCACGCAGGAGCGCGAGCAGGTCGAGCGCCTCGCGGCGGAGGTGGTGCCCCGGTTGGCGCGTGGCTGACCTGACCGGCGGCCAGCTCGTCGCGCGCGTCCTGAAGCAGGCCGGCGTGGGCCACGTGTTCACGCTGTGCGGCGGCCACATCCTGCCGATCTACGACGGCTGCCTCGACGAGGGCATCGCCGTGATCGACACGCGGCACGAGCAGGCGGCCGCGCACTGCGCCGACGCCTACGCGCGCCTCACGCGCGGCATCGGCGTGGCGATGGTGGCCCCGGGTCCCGGCGTGACCGACGCGGTCACCGGCGTGGCCAACGCCTATGCCGCCCGGAGCCCGATGCTCCTGATCGGCGGCGCGGCGCCGCTCGGCCTGCGCGGGCTCGGCGCGCTGCAGGAGATGGAGCAAGTCGCGCTGCTGCGGCCGATCACGAAGGGCTCGTTCACGGTGCCGGAGGCGCGCCAGATCCCCGAAGTCCTGACGACGGCGATCCGCACCGCGCTCTCCGGCCGCCCCGGTCCCGTCTTCGTCGAGATCCCGGTCGACCTGCTGATGACGACGATCGAGGATCGGCTGGCGCCGATCCCGACCGCGTACGTCCACCGCCCGCGCGGCGCCGCGGATCCCGCGGCCCTCGAGACGCTCGGCCGGCTGCTCGCGGGCGCCGAGCGCCCGGTCGTGGTGGCGGGCGGTGGGATCTGGTGGGACGACGCCGCGGCGGCGTTGACGGCGTTCGCCACGCGCGCAGGGCTCCCCGTGTTCATGAACGGCGCGGGCCGCGGGGCCTTGCCGACGAGCCATGCCAACGCGTTCGCCCAGGCCCGCTCCACGGCGCTCGCGCGCGCCGATCTCGTGCTGGTGCTCGGCGCGCCGCTCGACTTCAGGCTCGGCTACGGCCGGCCGCCGACCTTCGCCGAGGACGCGAAGGTCGTGATGGTGGACGTCGACGCCGCCGAGCTGGGGCGCAACCGTCCGCTCGCGCTCGGCCTGGCCGGTGACCTCGGCGCGATCCTGCGCCAGGCCCTGGACGTGATTCCGGCGTCGATGGCCGCGCGCGTGGCGCCGTGGCTCGAGGCCCTGCGCGCCAAGGAGAGCGAGAGCCGAACGAAGATCGCGGCGTTCTGCGCGGCCGACGACGTCCCGATCTCGCATTACCGGCTCGCCGCCGAGATCGCGCGCGTGGTCTCACCCGAGACGATCGTGGTCGGCGACGGCGGCGACGTGGTCGGTTGCGCGTCGAAGGTCGTCTCGCTCCACCGGCCGGGGCAGTGGCTCGATCCCGGCCCGCTCGGCTGTCTCGGCGTCGGTCCCTCCTTCGCGCTCACCGCCAAGCTCCTGCACCCCGAGCGCCCCGTGATCCTGATCGCCGGCGACGGCGCGCTGGGGCTCAACGGCATGGAGCTCGAGACGGCGGTGCGCTTCGGCCTGCCGCTCGTCTGCGTGGTCGGCAACGACGGCGGCTGGGGCCAGATCCGCAACCCGCAGCTCTCGTTCTACGGCGAGGCGCGCGCGGTGGCCACCTCGCTGCCGCTCACGCGCTTCGATCTGCTCGCGGAGGCGCTCGGCGCGCGTGGCGTGCTGGTGCGCGAGCCCCGCGACCTCGGCCCGGCGCTCGACAAGGCGCTGGGCAGCAGCGAGGTCTGGTGTGTCAACGTCGTCCTCGACCCGGCCGCCTACCGGAACACGGGGACGGTGTCGATGGCGATCTGAGCTGAGAGTCACCATCCTCTGTCCGCACCTGCGCATCGCCGGCGGCGTGCGCGCGATCCTCACCTATGCCGACCGGCTCGTCGCCCGCGGCCACGACGTCACGCTGTCCGTCCCCGCGAAGGGCGCCTGGCGCGCCGTCTGGCTCAACGCGCGCGGCGCCGGCCCCGACTGGATGCCCGGCTTCCGGCCGCTCGTCACGTGGGTGATGCGCTGGGACGCCGGCGCGCTGCCCGATGCCGACGTGCTCCTGGCGACGGCGTGGCAGTCGGCGCCGGTGGTGGCGGCGGCGCCCGCGCGCTGCGGCGCGAAGTTCTACCTCGTCCAGCACTACGAGAGCCTCTATCACGGCGAGCCCGAGGTGGTGGACGCGACGTATCGGTTGCCGCTGCGCAAGATCGTGATCTCCACGTGGCTGGCCGACGTCATGCGCGAAACATTCGGCGCCACGAGCGACCTGCTGGTCACGCCCGTCGATCGCGCGCTCTTCCACCGCGTCGAGACGCCGGTGACGACGTCGCGGCCGCGCGTGCTGATGCTGCACCACGAGTACGCGTGGAAGGGCGTCGCGGATGGCCTCGAGGCCGTCCGGCGCGTCCGGGCGCGCGTGCCCGGCCTGCGGCTCGTGGGCTTCGGCGTGAAGCCACCGCGCGAGCGCCTGCCCTACGACGAGTTCCACGCCAACCCGCCGCAAGACTCGCTCGCCGCGCTTTACAGCGGCTGCGACATCTACCTGTGCCCGTCGTGGGACGAGGGCCTCGGCATGCCGCCGATGGAGGCCATGGCGTGCGGGGCCGCGCTCGTGACCTACGACAACGGCGGCAGCCGCGACTACGCGCGCGACGGCGAGACGGCGCTGGTCGCGCGCCGTCGCGACGTGACGGACCTCGCCGCGCGACTCCAGCGGCTGGCGGCGGACGAGGCCCTGCGCGCACGGCTCGCGGCGGCCGGCGCGGCGTTCGTCACGGGGGCGTTCGACTGGGAGCGCGCGGTCACACGCCTGGAGGGACTGTTCGCGCGGTCAGCGGGGGAATGAGGAGGGTCCGTCCGCCCCCCGAACACTCCGAACGCGCGTGCTAAAATCTCGAAAAATGCCCATCTACGAGTACGAGTGCCACGACTGCCGCCGCCGCGTGAGCCTGCTGGTCCGCAGCCTCTCGTCGGCCGAGCCGCCCGCGTGTCCCCGCTGCGGCTCGACCGCGCTGAGCCGGCTGATGTCGCGCTTCGCCACCGTGAAGTCGGAGGAGGCGCGCCTGGAATCGCTGGCGGAGGGCGGGGGGCTCGGCGAGCTCGACGAGGGCGATCCGACGAGCGTCGCGCGCTTCATGAAGAAGATGGGCAGGGAGTTCGGCGACGAGCTGGGCGACGATTTCGACTCCGCCGTGGACGAGGCGATGACCGAAGCCGGCGATGCCGGCGACGAGACCCCGGCGGATGCTGGTGGCGAATCCCCGGGCACCGCCGGCCCGTCTGAGGACCTGTGAAGATCGAGTGCGCCGACCACCTCGATCCGTCGGAGGCCGCCGCCTGGGACGCCGTGGCCGACGCCGCCCGCCTGCGATCCCCCTTCCTGGGTTGGACCTGGCAGAGTCACTGGGCGGAGGTGTTCGCGGAGGGCCGGCGGCTCGACGTGCGGCACGTGCGCGACGCCGACGGCCGGCTGGTCGCCATCCTGCCGCTCTGCGAGACCGCGCCCGGCGCGCTCGAGCTGCTCGGGGGGGCCGAGGTCTCCGACTATCTCGACCTCATCGCCGTCGCCGGCCACGAGGACGACGCGTGGGCGGCGCTCCTCGCGTCGCGCGCCGCCGACGGCGTGCGCTGGATCCTCCACGCGGTGCCCGCCGCGTCGCCGACCGTGCGCGCGCTGCCCGGGCTGGCGGCGACGGTCGGGCTGGCGGCCGACGTCACGCTGGAGGAGCGCTGTCCGGTCCTGGGATTGCCGTCGTCCTGGGAGACCTACCTCGCCTCGCTCTCCGGAAAGCACCGCCACGAGCTGACCCGCAAGATCCGACGCTTCGAGCGTGAAGCCCCCGACGGGCGCGCCGTCGTCGTCCGCGGCCCCGACGCCGTGGCGGCGCGGCTCGGCGACTTCCTCGCGCTGCACCGCCGCTCGCGCGTGGGCAAGGCCAAGTTCATGGACGAGCGGATGGAGCGCTTCTTCCGCGCGGCGCTCCCGGCCCTCGCCGCGCGCGATGGCATCGCGCTCTGGTTCCTCGAAGCCGCCGGGGGGCCGGTCGCCTCCTTCGTGTGCCTCGAGTGGGACGGCACCGTCGGCCTCTACAACTCCGGCTTCGCCCCCGAGCGCGCCGCGCTCTCGCCCGGGCTCGTGCTGCTCTCGCACGTCATTCGCGACGCGATCGCGCGCGGCCGCGCGCGCTTCGACTTCCTGCGCGGCGAAGAGCGCTACAAGCTCGAGTTCGAGCCCCGGCTGCAGGACGTGCATCGCGTGGTGATCGAGCCGTCGGCATGAGCCTGCGCGTCGCGATGCTCAGCGTGCACACGTGCCCGCTCGCCGCGCTCGGCGGCAAGGAGACGGGCGGCATGAACGTCTACGTGCGTGAGCTGGCGCGCGAGCTGTCGCGCATGGGCGCCGCCGTGGACGTGTTCACCCGCTCCCAGAACCCCGCCATCCCGCGCGTCGTGCGCCTGGCCGAGCGCGCGCGCGTGATCCACCTGCCGGCGGGGCCGCAGGCCCCGATGGCGCGCGAGCGCGTCCACGCGCACCTCGACGAGTTCGTGGATGGCGTCGAGGCGTGGCGTCTCACCGACGGCGTCGAGTACGACCTGGTGCACGGCAACTACTGGCTCTCCGGCGTGGTGGGGCTGGCGCTGCGCGCCCGCTGGGGCGTGCCGCTGGTGCAGATGTTCCACACGCTCGCTGCGCTGAAGAACGGCGCCGGCGTCGCCGCCGAGCGGGAGCCCGCGCTGCGCCTGGTCGAGGAGCGGCGGATCGTCGCCGCCGCCGACCGGCTGGTGGCCGCCAACGCCATCGAGCGCAACGGGCTCGTCACCGCCTGCGGCGCCGACGGCGCGCGGGTGGCCGTGATTCCGTGCGGCGTCGACACCGACCTCTTCACGACGGGCGACCCGGCGGCCGCGCGCGCCGCGCTCGGGCTCGACCCGGGACCGCTCCTCCTCTACGTCGGCCGCATCGCGCCGATCAAGGGGCTCGAGACGCTGCTCGACGCCGTCGGCTGTCTGCGCAGCGCCGGCACGCCCGCGCGCCTCGCCGTGATCGGCGGCGAGACCGACGAGCCGACCGACGGGCACGAGGCCGACGTCCGCCGCCGCGCGGCCGGGCTCGGTCTCGGCGACGCCGTCACCTTCGTCGGCGCGCAGCCGCAGGAGCGACTGCGCGACTGGTACGTCGCCAGCGACGTCACGGTGCTGCCGTCGTACTACGAGTCGTTCGGCATGGTGGCGCTGGAGGCGATGGCGTGCGGCAGTCCCGTCGTCGCCTCGCGCGTGGGCGGGCTTCAGAGCACCGTGCGCGACGGCGCCACCGGCCTCCTCGTGCCCGAGGGCGACCCGTGCGCGCTCGCCGAGACGATCACGCGCGTGCTGGGCGACGGCGCGCTGCGCTGGCGGCTGGGCCGCGAGGGCCAGCGCTGGGCCGCGCAGCACCGCTGGCCGTGCGTCGCCGAGGCGATCTGCCGCGAGTACGCGAGCCTGGCCGAGGGCGCCGCCGACCTGGCGATGGGCCGCTGCGTGTAGGACCGACGCGCATGCTATAGTCCCGCTCCACCGTGGGTAGCCTCCTCGATGTCGTTGACCTCCAGACGCAGTTCGTGACGCGCGGCGGCGTCGTCCGCGCGGTGGACGGCGTGTCGTGGGACGTCGCGGAGGGCGAGACGGTCGCGCTCGTCGGTGAGTCGGGCTGCGGCAAATCGGTCAGCGCGCTCTCGATCATGCGGCTCGTGGCGGCGCCGGCCGGCCGCGTCGTCGGCGGCCGCATCCTCTTCAAGGGGCGCGACCTCTTGCAGTTGGACGAAGAATCGATGCGGCGCGTCCGCGGCAGCGAGATCGCGATGATCTTCCAGGAGCCCATGACCTCGCTCAACCCCGTGCTCACGATCGGGCGCCAGATCACCGAGGGGCTGGAGACGCACCTGGGGATGGCGCCCACGGCGGCCCGCGCGCGCGCGGCGGAGCTGCTCTCCATGGTCGGCATCCCGGACCCGGCGCGGCGGCTGCCGCAGTACCCGCACCAGTTCAGCGGCGGCATGCGGCAACGCATGATGATCGCCATGGCGCTCGCCTGCGAGCCCGCGCTCGTCCTCGCCGACGAGCCGACGACCGCGCTCGACGTGACCATCCAGGCGCAGATCCTCGAGCTGATGAAGAGCCTCTCGCGCCGGCTCGGCGTCGCCATGCTGATGATCACGCACAATCTCGGCATCGTGGCCCGCTACGCCGACCGCGTCAACGTGATGTACGCGGGCAAGATCATCGAGCGCGGCACCGCGCGCGAGATCTACGCCACCCCCCGGCATCCCTACACGCTGGGGCTGCTGCGGTCGGTCCCGCGGCTGGACGAGCCGCGCCGCGCGCGCCTCGATCCCATCGAGGGCCAGCCGCCGGACCTCACGCGTCTGCCGGGGGGCTGCGCGTTCGCGCCGCGCTGCGCGTTCCGTGTCGAGCGCTGCGCCGTCGAGACGCCGCCGCTGCGGCCGATCGGCGCGCCCGGTCACGTCACCGCCTGCTGGGAGGCGGAACGGCTGACCGCGGTCCGCGAGCCCGTCGGAGGCCGCCGGTGAGTACCCCCAGGGGGGGCACAGGCGAGGCGCTGCTCGAGGTCCGCAACCTCGTCAAGCACTTCGAGATCGGCGGCGGGCTCTTCGGCGGGCGGCGCGGTCTCGTGCGGGCGGTGGACGGCGTGTCGTTCTCGATCCGGCCCGGCGAGACCCTGGGTCTCGTCGGTGAGTCGGGCTGCGGCAAGACGACCACGGGCCGCTGCATCCTGCAGCTCGAGCTGCCGACCTCCGGCGACATCGTCTTCGAGGGCCGCGAGCTGAGCAAGCTCGGGCCCGACGACATGCGCGCGGTGCGCCGGCGGCTGCAGGTCATCTTCCAGGACCCGTACAGCTCCCTGAATCCGCGGATGACCGTCGGCGAGATGATCGCGGAGCCGCTCGCCGTCCACGACATCGTCCACGGCGCCGCCGCGCGGCGCGACCGCGCGCGCCAGCTGCTCCGCCACGTCGGCCTCCTGCCGCAGCACGCGGCGCGCTACCCGCATCAACTGTCGGGCGGCCAGCGCCAGCGCGTGGGCATCGCCCGCGCGCTCGCCATGGAGCCGGCGCTGATCGTCTGCGACGAGCCGGTCTCGGCCCTCGACGTGTCGATCCAGGCGCAGATCATCAACCTGCTCGAGGACCTGCAGGCCGAGTTCGGCCTCACGTACCTCTTCATCGCCCACGACCTCGCGGTGGTCCGCCACATCTCCGACCGGGTGGCGGTGATGTACCTCGGCAAGATCGTCGAGATGGCGGACCGCAAGACGCTGTACGACGACCCCCTGCATCCCTACACGCGGGCGCTCCTGTCCGCGGTGCCGATCCCGGATCCCGAGCTGGAGGCGCGCCGCGAGCACCTCGTGCTACGCGGCGAGGTGCCGAGTCCGCTCGATCCCCCGTCGGGTTGCGTGTTCCACCCGCGGTGTCCGATCGCCGAGGACCGCTGTCGTCGCGTGGTGCCGGAGCTGCGTGAGGTGAAGCCGGGGCACTGGGCCGCCTGCCTGCTCGCTTGAGCTTCGCTTGACAGGGCGGTCGGACCACGGCTAACGTGCGGCAACCTTTTGGACTTTTCCGCCGTTCACACGGCAATCGACTCATATGGGTGGTCGGCCCCGGTCCCGGACCCCCGGCCTCCCAGGAGGTGCCCATGCAAGCCCGCCTGGCCCGCGTCCTCAGCGTGGCGATCGTCCTGCTGCTGGTGGCGATGCCCGCCGACGCCCAGGACAAGCCCCGTCACGGTGGCGAGCTCGTCTTCGTCGTGCCGTCCGAGCCGCCGTCCTACGACGCCCACCAGGAAGAGACGTTCGGCGTCATCCACCCGATGGCCCCGCACTACAACACGCTGCTCCGCGTCGATCCGAACGACAGGACAGGCACCAAGCCCGTCGGCGACATCGCCGAGTCGTGGACGGTCAGCAAGGACGGTCTCACGTACACCTTCAAGATCCGCCGCGGGGTGAAGTTCCACGACGGCAGCGAGCTGACGTCCAAGGACGTCAAGGCGAGCTACGACAAGATCCTGAAGCCGCCGGCCGGGGTGAAGTCGCTGCGCAAGGAGGCGTACGAGTCGATCGCGTCCGTCGACGCGCCGGATGCGGGTACGTTCGTCGTGAAGCTCAAGTACCCCGAGCCCTCGATCCTGTTGAATCTCGCGTCGCCGTGGAACTGGATCTACAAGGCCGACCTCCTGGCCAAGGACCCGCACTGGTACGAGAAGAACGTGATGGGCACCGGGCCCTTCACCTTCGTCGAGCACGTGAAGGGCTCGCACTGGGTGGGCAAGAAGAACCCCAACTACTGGGACAAGGGCAAGCCGTATCTCGACGGCTACCGCGCGATCTTCATCAGCAGCTCGGCCGCGCAGGTCGCCGCCGTCCGTGGCGAGCGGGCCATGATCCAGTTCCGCGCGTTCAGCCCGCCCGAGCGCGACCAGCTCGTGCAGGCGCTCGGCAACAAGATCGCGGTGCAGGAGAGCCCGTGGGACTGTCTCAACTTCGTCTCGATGCACCACGACAAGAAGCCCTTCGACGACAAGCGCGTGCGCCGCGCGCTCAGTCTCGCGCTCGATCGCTACGAGGGGTCGGCCGCCCTGTCGAAGATCACGCTCGTCAAGGACGTCGCCGGCATCCAGGTGCCGGGCACGCCGTACGCCACGCCGCCCGCCGAGCTGGAGAAGCTGGCCGGCTATGGCCGCGATATCAACAAGAACCGCGCCGAGGCCAGGCGCCTGCTGAAGGAAGCCGGCGTGGCCGACGGCTTCTCGTTCGTGTTCAAGAACCGCGGCATCCCGCATCCCTATGAGCCGCTCGGCATCTGGCTCATCTCGCAGTGGAAGCAGATGGGCCTCAACGTGCGGCAGGAGATCATCGAGGCCTCCGCGTATCATCCGATGCTCAAGCGGGGCGACTTCGAGGTGGCGATGGACTTCCAGTGCGGCTTCATCGTCGAGCCCGACCTCGACCTGCCACGATTCATCAGCACGTCCGACGCGAACTACGGCCGGCACAAGGACACGGTCATCGACGACCTCATGCACCGTCAGGGACGCGCCACCGATCTCGAGGAGCGCAAGAAGATCCTGCGCCAGCTCGAGAAGCGGCTGCTGGACGAGGAGGCGCACGTCATCTATACGCTGCAGTGGCACCGGATCATCCCGCACCTCGCCAAGGTGAAGGGCTGGACAATCACGCCCAGCCACTATCTGAACAACCAGCTCGACGCCGTCTGGCTCTCCGAATAGATGTGGAAGTACCTCGTGAAACGGTTCCTCTTGATGTTCCCGACGCTGCTCGGCGTCGCGCTGCTGACGTTCGTGCTCATCCGCGTCATCCCGGGTGACGTCGTCGAGCTGCGCTACGCGGGGGACCGCGGCTCGGTGTCGCAGGACGTGCTGGAGAAGGAGCGCGCCCGCTTCGGCCTCGACCAGCCGCTCTGGCGGCAGTTCGCCACGTGGGTGCTCGGGGTCGCGCGCCTGGACTTCGGCGAGTCGATGTGGACCGGCGCGCCGATCTGGCAGGAGATCCGGCTGCGCTTCGCGCTGTCGCTCCAGGTGGCGATCATGGCCACGCTGGTGGCGGTGGTGCTGGCCATCCCGCTCGGCGTGCTGGCCGCGCTCAAGCAGGACAGCTGGATCGACTACGCGGTGCGGATCTTCTCGATCGCCGGCCTGGCCACGCCGTCGTTCTGGCTCGGCATCGTGTTCATCCTGCTGCTGCTCGTGGTGTTCCACTGGCTGCCGCCGATGATCTACACGCCCTTCTGGGTGAGCCCGTGGGAGAACCTCAAGCAGCTCATCTGGCCCGCCCTCGCCGTCGGCTATCGCTACTCCGCGGTGGCCACGCGGATGACGCGCTCGGCGATGCTCGAGGTGCTGCGCGAGGACTACATCCGCACCGCGCGTGCCAAGGGGCTGGTGCAGCGCCTCATCCTCGCGCGGCACGCGCTCAAGAACGCGATGCTGCCCGTGCTCACCGTGGTCGCCCTCGAGTTCGCGTTCCTCATCGGCGGCCTCGTCGTCACCGAGCAGGTGTTCAACCTCAACGGCCTCGGGCTGCTCTTCGTGCAGGCGGTCGCGCACCGTGACTACACGCTCATCCAGGCGCTGGTCATGCTCGTGGCCGGCGTGTTCATCGTCGTGAACTTCCTGATGGACATCGGCTACGCGTGGATCGACCCGCGTATCCGGTACCGGTGAGACGTCCAGTGTCGTGGGGGGCCCCGATATGGCCCCCCACACCCCCCACCGCTCGGACGCGCCCCGGCGCAGCCGTGGCGCGCCTCGGACTTGCCAACAGCCCATGGCCATAGCGCGCGTTCCCGTTCCGGAGGCGGTCGAGGCGGCGCCGCCCGGCGCGGTCGCCCGCTGGCTCGCCGCCACACGCGAGTTTTGCCGCGCGCGGACGCTCGGCGCGGTCGGCGCCGCGGTCATCGTCGTCATGTTCGCGGTGGCGCTGCTGGCGCCGGTGCTGGCGGCCTACGACCCGGAGGCGGTGGACTTCGGCGCGATGCTCGCGCGCCCGTCGCTGGCGCACTGGCTCGGCACCGACTCCTTCGGGCGCGACGTGCTCTCGCGGCTCATCTTCGGCTCGCGCACCGCGCTCATGGTGGGCTTCGGCGCGTCGGTGCTGGGCGCGACCCTCGGCGCGATCCTGGGCGTGGGCAGCGCGTACTTCGGCGGGCGCGTGGACCTCTATCTGCAACGGGTGATGGACGTGTTCCTCTCGTTCCCGCTGATCGTGCTGGCCCTGGCGCTGGTGGCCATCCTGGGCAACTCGATCCCGAACCTCATCATGGCCATCATGGTGCCGATGATCCCGCGCTCCGCGCTGGTCATCCGCTCCTCGGCCCTGGCCATCCGCGAGATGCCGTTCGTGGATGCGGCGCGCGCCGCCGGCTTCGGCCACGCGCGGATCGTGCTGCGCCACATGCTGCCGAACGTGATGGCGCCGTACCTCATCATGCTGACGGCGTTTCTGGGGCAGGCGATCCTGGCCGAGGCCTCGCTGTCGTTCCTCGGGCTCGGCGTGCAGGAGCCGACGGCGGCGTGGGGGCTCATGCTCCGCGGCGCGGCCGTCGAGTTCGCGGAGACCGCGCCCTGGATGGCCATCTTCCCGGGCCTCGCGATCAGCCTCTCCGTGTTCGCGTTCAATCTCTTCGGTGATTCGCTGCGCGATGCGCTCGATCCTCGGCTGCGCACGCAGTGAGCGGCGTCGCGCGAGTCCAAGCGCCCGGATTGCTTGACACAATATGGGCGGCGAGTTAACAATGCCTGGTCTGACCAGATCGACGAGACAGCCCGGGAGGCCCTAATGCCGTATATCATTGCCGAGCCCTGCATCAACGTGAAAGACAAAGCCTGTGTCGAGGTTTGCCCCGTCGACTGCATTTACGAGGGCGACACGATGCTCTTCATCCATCCGGACGAGTGCATCGACTGTGGCGCGTGCGAGCCCGTCTGTCCGGTGAAGGCGATCTTCGCGGAAGACGAGACGCCAGAGCAGTGGAAGAACTACATCGAGCTGAACAAGCAGTTCTTCAAGGACCATCCCGGGGTGAAGCCCGCCACGAAGTCCTGAGGCTCGGCGCCGCACCCGGCTGTCGAGGGCTCTCGCCGCCGCGAGGGCCCTTCGTTTTTGTGCACGTCGCCCAGCGTGCTGGGCACCTGGCGGCCGCCCGCGCGCGCTCACTGCGCGCATTTCGCGCGCGCCGCGCGTGGCACGCGCGTCGCATCCTCGTCGCCGCCATGAGCGTCGTTCCGGACCCACAGCCGCTGGACACGACGCTCGGCTATCACGGCGCGGTGTCCGACTTCAAGCGGCGCCTCATCGAGGCCATGCTGCACCAGGCGCTTGGCAACCGCACTCACGCGGCGAGGGCTCTCGGCCTTCAGCGCACCTACTTGTTGCGCCTGATCCGCGAGCTCGGCGTGGCGGCGCCTCCGGCGCAACGGCGCCCGGGGGCAAAGGCCGAGCGCACTGCCCCCGGGTGCCCCCCGGAGCGTGCCCAACCGGCCGCGGGCTCCGGTGAGGCGTCGGCGCCGTATCCGCCCCGTCGGCCCCCGGCTCGCGCGGCGGGCGACAACGGTCGGCGCCCGTTCCCGCGGGTCGGGGGCGCCTCCGACCGTAATTGACCTTTCGCGCGCCGCCCGGCAGGATGGGCGACGTCCATGCCGAACGTCTGGATTGCGGGCGCGGGGATGACGCGTGTGGGGCGGCGCAGCGAGCCGCTCGGCGATCTCATGGCCGACGCGGCGCACGCCGCGCTGGCCGCCGCAGGACGCGAGCGCCCCGACTTCATCATCGTCGCCACCATGAATCCCGAGGAGTTCGTGGGCGACGGCAATTTCGCCTCCAACATCGCCACCTACATGGGCTTCGCCGAGACGCCGGCGCTGCGGGTGGAGACCGCGACGTCGTCGGGCGCCGCCGCGCTCTACGCGGGCGTCGCCCAGGTGGCGGCCAGCCTGCACCGCACGGTGCTCGTGGTCGGCGGCGAGAAGATGACCCATTTGCCCACGCCCCGCGTCTCCGAGATCATCGGGCGCTCGATCGATCCCTACGAGCGGGCGTACGGCGCGACCATGCCCGCGCTGGCCGGACTCGTGACGCGGGCGCTGATGGCACGCCGCGGCGTCGGCGTGCGCGAGATCGCGCAGGTCGCGGTGAAGAATCACGCGAACGCGGCCCGCAACCCGTACGCGCACTTCCAGAAGCCGGTGACGCTCGACGAGGTGATGGAGAGCCGCATGGTGGCCGACCCGCTGCGGCTGCTGCACTGCTGCCCGATCTCGGACGGCGCGGCCGCGGTCGTGCTCACGGCCGAGCGATCGGCGGTGCGCGTGGCCGGCATCGGGCAGGGCGCCGACGCGCTCGCGGTGCGCCACCGCGCCGACGTGACGCACTTCAGGGCCACGCGGGACGCGGCGCGCGCGGCCTTTGCGATGGCGGGCTTCGGCCCCGCGCGCGTCGACTTCGCGGAGATCCACGACGCGTTCGCGCCGTTCGAGCTGATCTCGCTCGAGGACCTCGGCCTGGTGCCGCCCGGCAAGGCCGGCCGCGCGACGCTCGACGGCGAGACGGCGCTCGACGGGCGCCTGCCCGTCAATCCCTCCGGCGGGCTCAAGGGGCGCGGCCATCCGTTGGCCGCCACCGGCCTGGCGCAGGTGGTCGAGTGCGTGTGGCAGCTCACGGGCCGTGGCGGCGAGCGCCAGGTCTCCGGCAAGGTCGCGCTCGCGCACTCGATCGGCGGCCTTGCGACGAACAACTGGGTCACGATCGTAGAGGCGGAGCGGTGATGGCAGTGCGAGCCGCGGCCGAGAGGCGAGGCGAGCCTGGGATCGAGTCCCCGCCGTTCGAGGCGAGCCCATGATCGAGACCATCGACGCGTCCCGGTGCCCGCGGTGCGACGCGGTGGTGGCGCCGCCCGCCACGTGGTGTCCGTGGCACCCGGTTCCGATGACGCCGACGAGCGTGCGCGGTGTCGGTCAGGTCATCACGTTCACGACGCTGCACGCGGCGCCCGAGGGCTTCCGCTCGCCGCTGCACATCGCCATCGTCGAGCTCGAAGGCGGCGCCCGCTTCGTGTGTCACGGCACCGAGACGCGCGGGCTCCGCATCGGGTCCATCGTGGCCATCGAGGCCGTCGACAACATCTACTACTTCTCGCACATGGGGGCGCTGGAGCGCGCGCGCCTGTTCTGGCGGCGCGCCGGACACGCCGGCGATCGCGTCAACGCCATCGCGCGGAGCCTGACCAAGCGGGTCATGAAAGGACGAGGCGGTGCCGCGAGCTGACCAGCCGCTGAAGGGGATCCGCGTCCTCGACCTCACGCGCGTCCTGGCCGGACCGTACTGCGCGATGCTGCTGGGCGACATGGGCGCCGAGGTCATCAAGATCGAGGAGCCGGGCAAGGGCGACGACACGCGCGGCTGGCCGCCGTTCGCGGGCGACGAGTCCACGTACTTCATGTCCGTCAACCGCAACAAGAAGAGCGTCACGCTCAACCTCAAGGCGCCCGAGGGCCGGGATCTGCTCAAGCGCCTCGCGAAGAAGAGCGACGTCCTGCTCGAGAACTTCCGCACGGGCACGATGGAGAAGCTCGGTCTCGGCTACCCGACCCTGTCGAAGCTGAATCCGAGGCTCATCTATTGCGCGATGTCTGGATTCGGCGAATCAGGTCCAGAGGCGCATCGCGGCGGATACGATCTGATCATTCAGGCCGAGTCGGGCGTGATGGACGTGACGGGATTCGCCGATGGCCCGCCGGTGAAGGTCGGCAACTCCATCGCCGACCTGGTGGCCGGCATGTCGGGCGCCCACGGCGTCACCCTCGCGCTCCTCGCGCGCCAGCGAACCAGGCGCGGCCAGAAGGTCGAGATCGCCATGCTCGACGTCATGGCCTCGCTGCTGACCTACCAGGCCGGCATGTACCTGAACGCCGGGCGCACGCCGGCGCGGCGGGGCAACGAGCATCCGTCGATCGTGCCGTACGAGGTTTTCAAGGCCTCCGACGCGTATCTCGTGCTCGGCGTCGCCAACAACTCGCTGTGGGAGCGCTGCTGCGTCGCGCTCGAGCGCCCCGACCTCGCGAAGGACGCGCGCTACGCCAGCGAGGCGTCGCGCGTCGAGCACCGCGCGACGCTGGTGCCGCTGCTCAACCAGATCCTCGGGGCGCGGCCCGCCGAGGAGTGGCTCAAGCGCCTGGAGGCCGTCGGGGTGCCGGCGGGGCGGATCCGCACGGTGCCGGAGGTGTGCGAGAGCGATCACCTGAAAGCGCGCGGCATGGTGGTGACGCTCCCGCATGCGAAGGCGGGCGCGGTGCGGATGATGGGCGTGCCGATCCGGCTGCACGGCACGCCGGGCAAGGCGAAGAGCGCCGCGCCCGTGCTCGGCGCCGACACGGACGCCGTGCTCACGCGCGTGCTCGGTCTGCGCCGCGCCGACGTGGGGCGTCTGCGGAAGGCGGGCGTCGTGTAGTGGACCTTTCGCCCGTCACGCTGAAGGGCCGCTGGCTGACCCTGGAAGCGATCGACGAGCGGCACGCGCCGGGCCTCTTCGAGGCGATGCGCGACGACGAAGTGTGCCGCTATCTCGCCTGGGAGCCGCCGGCGTCGCTCGACGACACGCTCGCGCTGGTGCGCGAGGCGAAGGATGCCATGGCGCGCGGTCAGTCGATCGTCTACGCGCAGCTCTGGAACGCGACGGGCCAGGCCATCGGCTCCACGCGGCTGCTGGACGTGCGGCCCGCCGACCGCCAGGTGGAGATCGGCGCCACGTTCCTCGCCCGCGCGTTCTGGCGCACGCCGGCCAACACGGAGTCGAAGTACCTCTTCCTCCGCCACTGCTTCGAGACGCTCGGCTGCGTCCGGGTGGCGCTCAAGACCGACGGACGCAACGTACGCTCGCAGGAGGCCATCGCGCGGCTGGGCGCCGTGCGCGAGGGCGTGCTGCGCCGGCACATGCGGGTCAAAGGCCACCAGCGCGACACGGTGTACTTCTCGATCCTCGACGACGAGTGGCCGGCGGTGAAAGCGCGACTGGAGGCGAGCCTCGCCCGGCCCGAGCGCGCGCCGGCGCGCTAGAGCCGCGGCCGCGCGAGCTCGCGATCAGCAGCACGAGGCCGACGACGATCGCCACGCCGCCGAGCACCGGCGGCAGCGGGATCGTCTTCTCTTTCTCCGTCTCCACTTTCAGGGGACCCAGGTCCACGACCTTCTCTTTCGTGGTGTAGGTGATGCCCTGGTACGCGAGGGCGACGGCGCCGAGCGCGATCAGGATGATGCCGAGGATCGCCAATGGGCGCATCGGAAAATCCTCCTTCCTTGACACCGTCTAGCCCGGTAGCCCATCATGACGAGACGCGCGAGAACAAGCGGGCGGAGGCCGTAGAATGCGCCGTTTGATCAAAATTTACGACACGACGCTTCGTGACGGAACGCAGGGCGAAGGCGTCTCCTTTTCCATGGAGGACAAGGTCCGTCTGGCCACCCGGCTGGACGCTCTGGGCATCCATTATATAGAGGGCGGATGGCCCGGATCGAACCCCAAGGACCTGCGCTTCTTCCGGCGCATGCAGGACGTCGCGTTCAAGCACGCGAAGCTCGCCGCCTTCAGCATGACCCGCCGCGCCGGCGGCAGGCCCGAGACCGACGCGAACATGCAGGCGCTCGTCGACGCGGGCGCGCCGGTGGCGACGATCGTCGGCAAGTCGTGGGACTTCCACGTGACGGAAGCGCTCGGCACGACGCGCGACGAGAACCTCGCGATGATCGGCGACACCATCGCGTGGCTGCGGCCGAAGATGGACGAGGTCATGTTCGACGCCGAGCACTTCTTCGACGGCTTCCGCGCCAATCGCGAGTATGCGCTGGCCACGCTGCGCGCCGCGGAGGGCGCGGGAGCGCACTGGCTCGTGCTGTGCGACACCAACGGCGGCACCCTGCCGGCGCACCTGGTCGAGATCCTGCGCGAAGTCAGGAAGGTCGTGAAGGCGCCGCTCGGCATTCACGTCCACAACGACGCCGAGTGCGCGGTGGCGAACTCGCTGGCGGCGGTGGCCGAGGGCGTCGGGCAGGTGCAGGGGACGATGAACGGCTTTGGCGAGCGCTGCGGCAACGCCAATCTGGTGTCGGTCATCCCGAGCCTCGTGCTCAAGATGCGCCTGGACTGCATCCACGAGAACAACCTGCGCGAGCTGCGCGACGTCTCGCGCTTCGTGTCGGAGCTCGCCAATCGTAAGCCGTGGGACGCGCAGCCCTACGTCGGCGACTCGGCTTTCGCGCACAAGGGCGGCATGCACGTCTCGGCCGTGCTCAAGCATCCGAACACCTACGAGCACATCGACCCGGCCGCCGTCGGCAACCACCGGCGGGTGCTGATCTCCGAGCTGGCCGGCAAGTCCAACGTCCTCTGGAAGGCGCGCGAGTACGGCATCGACCTCGACCAGGAGACGCCGGAGACGCGCCGGATCCTCGACCGGCTCAAGCAGCTGGAGGACGAGGGCTTCCAGTTCGAGGGCGCCGAGGCCTCGTTCGAGCTGCTCATGGAGCGCGCGCTCGGACGCCACAAGCCGTACTTCGTGCTCGACGCCTACCGCGTGATCGTCGAGGAGGCGGGCGCCGACGGCGAGCCGGTGGCGGAGGCCACCGTCCGCGTGCGCGTGAAGGGGATGCTCGAGCACACCGCGGCCGCCGGCAACGGTCCCGTCAACGCGCTGGACCACGCGCTCCGCAAGGCGCTCGAGGAGTTCTATCCCAACCTCAAGGAGATGCGGCTGCTCGACTACAAGGTCCGCATCCTCGACGAATCCAAGGGCACGGCGGCCAAGACCCGCGTGCTGATCACCTCCGGCGACAGCCGCGAGACCTGGGGCACCGTCGGCGTCGCCGACAACATCATCGAGGCGTCCTGGCGCGCGCTGGTGGACTCCGTCGAATTCAAGCTGCGCGCCGACGAGCGGCGGGGCGCGACTTCGTGAGGATCGTCGTCGTCGACGACGAGCCGGCCATCGTTCGGATGTGCGTGCAGGTGCTCCAGTCGAAGGGGCACGTCGTGCACGGCTTCACCCGCGCCGACGAGGCGCTCGGGCACCTCACGGGCCAGGCGGCCGATCTGCTCGTCGTGGACTACAAGATGCCCGAGCTCAGCGGCCTCGAGTTCATCCAGCGCGCGTGGGCGCTGCGCCCGGGCGTGCGCGTGGTCATGATCACCGCGCACGGCACGCGTGAGGTGATGACCAAGGCCAACGAGTCCGGCGTGCAGACGGTGGTCCTCAAGCCGTTCACGCCCGCCGAGCTGGCTGAGGGCGTCGCCCGGGCCGTCGGCCAGCGCACCCAGGAGTCCTGAAGGCGACGCCGCGCTGGACCCGGCGAGCCCCGCCGCTCACGTCTCCGAGCCACCGCGGCGCGGCTCGGGGCCCGGCGGCGATGCGCCGCCGGGCCGCTCGCGGCCGCGACGGACACCGGCGCTGATCTCGACCTGCCGCGATTCGCCACCGGCCCGGTTGTCCAACACCACGACGTAATCGCCCGGCTCCGGCATCGTCACCGTCACGCGTACCCGCGTGACGATGCGCGCACGGAACAGCGGACGGCCGATGTTCGGGAAGCGCCGGTAACTGGCCAGGTCGGTCACCACGACGCCGACGTCGCCGCTCGTCTTGATCAGCAGCTCGATGGCGACGCCCTTGGGGAGATTGTTCAGACGCACTCCCTTCCACTTCCCGGCCGGGACATCCGCGTTGTACGTCGCCTGCGCGGCCGCGGGGACCGGGGCGGTGGTCATGACGAGCGCGAGGAGGAGACCGACGGCCAGCCGCATGGCGCCCACACGAGCACGCGCGCGGCAGCCTGTCAACTGGCGTCGTGATTGCACGGCGTTGCGCGCCGCCTTGACAGCCGTCACGCGGCGTTGCGAGAGTATCGCGCCATGCAGATTTTGTTCGTTCACCCGAACTTTCCGGCGCAGTTCGGGCCGGTGACGTCGCACCTCGCGGCGACCGGCGACGCGGACTGCGTGTTCGTGTCGCGCAGTGCGAGTGGCGAGCGCCCCGGGCTCCGGTGCCTGCGCTACGACGTCAAGGGCGGGGCCTTGCGCGCGACGCACTACTGCGCGCGCACGTTCGAGAACGCCGTGTGGAACGCGCACGGCGTCTACCAGGCCTGCAAAGCGGCGGACGATCTGCGTCCTGATCTCATCGTCGGCCACAGCGGGTTCGGCACGACGCTCTTCCTGCGCGAGCTCTTCGATTGCCCGATCGTGAGCTATGTCGAGTACTACTATCATCCGCACGGCAGCGACATGGATTTCCGGCCCGATTTCGCGCCCGACGAGCTCGACTTCCTCCGCGCGCGGGCCCGCAACGCCATGATCCTGCTCGATCTCGATGCGTGCGCGGCCGCCTATACGCCCACGCACTGGCAGCGGAGCCTGCTGCCACCGGCGTGGGCGCCGAAGGTGGAGGTGGTCCACGATGGCATCGACGTCGACTTCTGGCGGCGCCGCGCCGTCCCGCGGCGCATCGGGACCGAGCCGATCGGCGAGCAGACGCGGATCGTCACCTACGTGGCGCGCGGCCTGGAGGCGATGCGCGGCTTCGACATCTTCGTGCGCGTGGCGAACCGCATCGCCGCGTCCAGACCGGACGTGCTCTTCGTCGTGGTCGGCTCGGATCGGATTCACTACGGCAACGACGCCCGGCACATCCGGACGCGCACGTTTCGCGAGCATGTCCTGCGGACCGAGCGCCCGGACCTCGGGCGTTTCCGATTCATGGGCGCTGTGCCACCCGCGCAGCTTGCGGAGATCCTTTCGCTGAGCGATCTGCACATGTACCTCAGCGTGCCATTCGTCCTCTCGTGGTCATTGCTCGACGCGCTCGCCTGCGAGTGCACGGTGGTCGCCTCGGACACGGCGCCGGTGAAGGAGGTCATCGAGCACGACACGACGGGACTCCTCGCGGACTTCTTCGACGTCGATGGGCTCGCCGGCGAGGCGCTGCGTGTGCTCGCCGACCCCCGGGCCTACCGGCACCTCGGGGCAGCCGGACGCGCCCTCGTCGTCGAACGATATGCGACCGCACGCGTCATTCCTCAACAGATCCGCCTGTTCACGCGTGTGGCCGAATCGACGCGTGGCTGGTAGGACGTCAGACCCTGCAAATTCCTGTCACATCTGGGGCCCTACGCTCGGTCGTCTCGCATTTTCGGCTTGACAGACGCAGGCCGCGCCGTCCATTCTCGCCTCCGCCGCCCCCCCATTAACGGGCTTTGCTGTCTCCCGCGGTGCCGAGGACGCGACGATGAGCCTGGCCGAGCTCTTCTACGCGAAGCACCCACGGCGGACGCGGATGCCCTCGCAACCCAGACGAGCGAAGCGCGCCGCGCTGCTCTTCGAAGCGCTCGAGCCGCGCGTTCTCCTGTCCTCCGATCCGATCCCCGTCCCGCTGCCGAGCGCTGTTCTCGACCCGGAGACGAGCGCCGCCGGGCCGACGTTCATCGTCGACGCGACGCCGCCGCCACAGCCCGCTCGGATCGGCGCATCGTCCGGCGCCGCCGCGCTGCCGTCAGCCGCCGGCCAGGTGTTCCATCTCGATCTGGACGGCGCGCGCGACGTCACCTATGACGGTCCCATCACCGTCACCGGCATCGACGTGCCGGCGTTCCAGGCGCCGACTCAGTTCCGCGGGCAGGAGGCCGATGTCGTTGCCTCACTGCTCGACACGCTCCAGCAGACATTCGCTGGAACCGGCGTCAGCTTCAGCACGCAAGAGCCCGCGCCGGAACTGCCGCAGTCGACGATCTACGTAGGGGGCGGCGGCTCCGCGTTCGCCGCGTATGGTCCGTTCTACGGCCTCTCGGAGAAGGTCGACGAGGGGAACCAGGATCCCACGGACATCGCCTTCGTCTTCAGCGACGTGATCCCGACGTCGGCCAGCACGCCCCACGAATACGGGCGCGAACTCGCCGGCTACGTCGCCCACGAGACGGGCCACCTGCTCGGTTACGAGCACGCGCATAGCGTGCACACCGGCGAGGCCGGCGATGCACTGTCGGAGGTTGCCTGGAAGCCGTACACGCACGCCGAGATCGCGCGGGATGTGCTCGCCGAGATCATGAATGACGGACAGGTCACCCTGGACGGCAAGGAGTACCCCGTCAACCCGCAGATCGTCGAGGCGATCCAGAAATATCCGGCGTACTGGTATGGCGGCGCAGTCGGCCCGGACGGATTCCCCGAGCTCGCAATGGGACAGGCGATCATCCATCCCGACTCGACGGGACTCTGGCTGTCGCATCTACTCGATATGGCTTGGAAGGCCCAGGCGGACGACACCTATTCGCCGGAGGAGAAGCTGCAGATCCTGGCGTGGACGTATGGCTTCGCCACGCACGCGGCCGGAGATTTCTGGGCCCACACACTGATCAACGATCTCGACGGCGGAATTTGGCCTCCGCTCGACGACGTGTTGTTGCATCCGGAGTCGGCGGCCGCGAACGTCATCCGGCACCTCCTGATCGAGGCGTACATGGGTGACGCCACGCCCGGGTACGACGGCATCAAAGAGGTCGGCCCCATCACGCCCGGTCTGGGGCCCAGCCTCGACGAGATGCAGCGTACCCGGCTGCCCACCGGCGACGTGAGTAACCTCGGCACGCCGGGGCTCGAGTTGAACGCGCCCATCCGGTTCATTTACGAGTCCCTGATCAACAATCTGCCCGATCTGCCGGCGCAGACATCCACCCTGGTCGGAGAAGACTCCGGTCAGCCCTTCCGCGTGACTCCAGCGACGGGGGACTGGACCAGCGTGATCGACCTGAACTTCTGGGAGACGCAGTTCAAGAGTCGGTTCGAAGCCCAGCTTCGGACGACCCTTCTCCCAGACGTCCTCCCGATTCACAAGATGGACAACGTCGCCTTTGTGTCGATCGAGGCGGCGCAGGCCACCGTGGTCGTCAAGCCGTCCACGGACGGGGCGCAGTACCTCGCCCACGATGGGAGCGCCGGGACGTACACGCTGACGGTCAGCGGCAACACGACCACGCCGATCGACTGGAACGCGAACGCGGCCGCCATCCAGGCGAAGCTGGCCGCTCTCCTCCCGACGCAGGTGACCGTCGTCGTGGAGGACGTTGTCGGGCATCCGCAGGCGTGGAAGGTGACGTTCACGGATGCGCAGGGTCGACCGCTGGCACCGGCGGACGTGCCGCTGACGGCGGACGCGAGCCAGTTGACGGGCGGCATGTGGCGGATCAAGGCCGATTACACCTACTACACGCTCAAGCAGCGGCCGGACCTCAGCGCGAGCACACCGGCGTGGACGTTCGACGTGTACGAGATGGTGGGAAAGTCGCGCGGTCCGCTCGTCGACGGGATTCTCAAGCTGCGAACGGTGCTGGTGAAGTTGGCGGAGAACCCGGCCCTGCCTGCGCCCGACCCCAATTTCGGGGAGCCACTGGCCGGGCCCGTGGACGCGATCGTCAAGGGGATCGACAACCTGCTCAAGGGAGAGCAACTGGTCGACAAGGACAAGCTTCTCGACGAGCTCCAGTCCGTCGCCGGGACGATCATCACCGCCGCCAAGAGCCTGTTCAGTCAGCTCACCGGCGGCGAGTCGCCCGAGACGGTGCTCACGAAGTACGCCACGTCTCTCGCCACCGCCTTCGGGACGGCGGCCAGCTCGTACTTGCATTACTGGATCAAGAACATCGACGCGGGATTGCAGCACTGGGCCGAGGTGGGCCTGGCTGTCTCGCGTGGTCTCTTCGACCCGGGGTCGCGACGCGACCTCCAGAACGACGAAGGCAAGCACGACGGTCCGGATGTCGTCGATACGGTAATGCGCGACGCGCGCGCGGATACCGAGAACGGCGTGACCCACATCGACGCCATCCTGAAGAATCTCGAGGATCCCAACCACGACGACAAGACCGATGACGGCTTCGCGAACCAGTATCTGTTGGCGATGCTCGGCCTCCCGCGGAAGATCGGCGAGCTGCGCGCGGCGCTGGAAGGCGCCCTGGAGGAGGTCGATAGCAAGATCCTGGAGCCGGCCCACGAGCTGCTCGGCGATATCAATCCCCTCGGGCCGCTGACCAAGTGGCTCGGCAAGATCATCCACGAGGCGATCCAGGATTTCATCTTCGACGTGATCAAGGGCGAGTTCGGACTCGACCTCCGGTTGTGGGAGTACATCAACAATTCGCCGTCCGCCAAGCTGGACATCAAGAGCATCAACATCCCGTCCCAGACTCTTCATCTCGAGGGCTTTACGATCCCGCTTCTGGATCTGAAGGTCCAGGTCTTCGAGCCGATCACCGTCACGACCCCGGCTCTGTACATCCCGATCTTCAAGCCGACGGACCACGAGAAGCTGGACCAGTACCTCGGCTTTGGGGACAGCGACCATCACCTCCCGCGCGAAGAGGAGGGGGACGGCGCGACCGAGGAGACGGATACGGTCCCGCTGAGCGACGGCTCACTGGCCCAGGTGACGCTGTACGCCCACCCGGAAGGCTCGCTGAAGCCAGACGTGGAGTTCGACAAG